>OLNC01000229.1_pt1 | contig 66631 bp, 63 predicted proteins | sample 1672011 | NCBI WGS metagenome assembly OLNC01 (sample SAMEA3136636, study PRJEB25190) | human gut metagenome | biome: human gut; feature: human-associated habitat; material: faeces | place: Austria | collected 2013
GACGAATATATTTTTCCAAGAATTTGTCGTAAAAATGTGGTCAAATCAAGAAAATCGAGTGCGGAAGCAAGTGAAAAACCTCTGTGAAGCCCATAAAATCAAGGCTTCACAAAATCTTCACAAATAATTAGCACTCAACTATTGACATGGCTAATAATAGGTGATATAGTACAGATAGAACAAAGGAAGAGAGATAAAAGGAACAAAGAAAAGTTCCGAAGATCCAAAAATCCAATGCTCAATGCGAACAACACTTCGGTTACTCCGAATGTGCAGACAATAAAGACAATTACTGAAAGGAGTAATGACTTATGATGATGCCTAGAATTTTTGGAGAAAACTTATTTGATGATTTTATGAACGACTTTGCATTCCCGGATTTTACAGACAGTGCAAATATTGAGAAAGCTTTGTATGGTAAACATGCTAAAAACATAATGAAGACAGATGTCAAAGATACCGAAAACGGATATGAAGTAGATATCGATCTTCCGGGCTTCAAGAAAGATGAGATCACAATGAAACTGGAAAACGGTACATTAACCGTCAGCGCAGCAAAAGGTCTTGACAAAGATGAAGAGCAGAAGGATAAGAAATATGTAAGACGTGAACGTTACGCAGGTGCTATGAGCAGAAGCTTCTATGTGGGCGAGCATGTAGCAGTAGAAGATATCCATCCGAAATATGAGAATGGTATTTTAAGCTTTACCGTTCCGAAAAAAGAGCAGAAAGCAGTAGAAGAGAAAAACAAATTTATTGCCATTGAAGGTTAATCTGAACGCAGATAAGATAATTGAATCTTAAATGAACTTTCCCTAAATAAAAATCCCTGGCAGGAAATAGATCCTGCCGGGGATTTTTTTGTCAAAGAATTACAAAGAGATATTTTGCGTTGATGCTTGTTTTGGAAACGCTGTTTTGGTATAAACAACCATTAATATTGCACCGATCAACCAGGAAATCGGATATACCATGTATACCCCATCAATGGTTGGAATATGTGGTACTGCCAGCCGGATCCAGATCACGCGGTAAACACAGAGTGAGAACAGGATAATGACCATTGGCGGAACAGATTTTCCGATTCCGCGGATGGCGCCTGCCAGTCCATGCATAATGGCCAGCAGGAAATAAAATGGGCAGAAGTACAGCATGGCTCTTACACCAAATTCGATGACCGTCGGATCTTTGGAAAAGATACCGATCAGCGGATGTGCAAACAATAGCAGGATACTGCCGACGCAGATACAGTAAATAACACCCATGGCAACAGTGACCCGCATGCCTTTCCGCACACGCTCCATATTGCCGGCTCCGTAATTCTGTCCGGAAAAAGTAGTAGCTGCCATACTGAAACTCATGACGGGCAGAATGTTAAATCCGTCGATCTTGATATATGCCGCAAATCCCGCCATGGCGAGCGCACCATAGCTGTTGACACTGGCCTGAACCAGAACATTTGCAAAAGAAATTACGGTATTCTGGATGGCGGTCGGTACACCAACCTGGATAATACGGATAGCAACCGTTTTATGAATCCGGATTTTTCTCAAGACTACTTTGTAGCTTTCATTTACACGCATCAGATAAAGCATACAGAGTACGGCAGAGAGCAGCTGACTGATATCTGTCGCAATCGCAGCGCCGGCAATGCCCATCTTTAAGACGGGGATAAATAACAGATCCAGTATAATATTGGTAAAAGAAGCAATTGCCAGATATAATAATGCGCGCTTGGAATTGCCGACAGCGTTCAAAATGCCACTTGCCATATTATAAAGAATACTGAAGATCACGCCTGCGAAATAAAGCCGCAGATAAGTGATGGATTGAGGCATAACTTCTTCTGGTGTGCCCATCCAGCGAAGAATCTGCGGAGACAGAATAAGACCGGCAGCAGTCAGGACAACGCCGAGGATCAATGCAATTGCCAGTGCAGTATGTACGGACTCATGGATTCCTTTTTTGTTCTGTGCACCGATAAACTGGGAGACAATAACACCGGCACCGGCAGCGGCTCCCATACTGAAAGAAATCAGCAGCATGATCAGGGAAGAACTGGAACCGACGGCAGCCAGAGCTTCACTTCCAAGGAAATTTCCGACCACGATCGAGTCGACCGTATTATATAACTGCTGAAGCATATTTCCCAGAATTAGCGGAATAGAAAAAAATAAAATATGTTTCCAGATACTTCCTTCTGTCATCAGGGTAGAATGTGATGTCTTTTTCTTGTGTAATGCAATCCCCATATTTGATAGACTCCCTTCTGTTGTAACTTGTATAAAAGAATGTTTCACGCAAAATAAAGTTCCAGAAAAAATACTCATGTGTTATGTATATAAGTATATATTGCATTTTCCCTGAAACTTTATAGAATTTTTTCATTGAATCTATTATAACGCTTCTTATTTGTAAGAATCAATATAGAAATATGCAAAGATATAGCCTCCGGCAGAATTGCAGAGTAAATGAGCATTGCTTTGTAAAAATCTTTGCTGAAAACCAGCTTTATGCCTGTCTGCTTCATTGACTTTTCAGGGTGCCTGTGATACGCTTAACTACTAGGAAAAAAAGAAAAATTCGTCCGTATAAAACCCAAAAGGAGTGATTTGATTATGTGTAAAACCTGCAAAGGAAAATATTATATGACAACAGCGATTGCCTACACATCAGGCAAACCGCACATTGGAAATACTTATGAGATCGTACTGGCAGACAGTATTGCCCGTTATAAACGACAGGAAGGTTATGACGTATACTTCCAGACCGGAACAGACGAGCATGGTCAGAAGATTGAGTTAAAGGCAGAAGCAGCCGGTGTGACACCGAAGGAGTATGTCGACAAGATTGCCGGAGAAGTAAAACGCATCTGGGATCTGATGAATGCTTCTTATGACAACTTCATCCGTACAACGGATGAAGATCATGAGAAACAGGTGCAGAAAATCTTCAAAAGACTGTACGATCAGGGAGATATTTACAAAGGATATTATGAAGGAATGTACTGCACACCGTGTGAGTCTTTCTTCACAGAGTCTCAGCTGGTAGACGGCAAATGCCCGGACTGTGGTCGTGAGGTTCAGCCGGCTCAGGAGGAAGCATATTTCTTCAAAATGAGCAAATATGCGGATCGTCTGATTGACTATATCAATACACATCCGGAATTTATCCAGCCGGTTTCCAGAAAAAATGAGATGATGAACAACTTCCTGCTGCCGGGATTACAGGATCTGTGTGTATCCAGAACTTCTTTCAGCTGGGGTATTCCGGTAGATTTTGATCCGAAGCATGTTGTATATGTATGGCTGGATGCGCTGACAAACTATATTACAAAGATCGGTTACGATGCAGATGGAAATTCTTCAGATCTGTTCAAGAAAAACTGGCCGGCAGATCTTCATCTGATCGGTAAAGATATCATTCGTTTCCATACGATTTACTGGCCGATCTTCCTGATGGCTCTGGATCTTCCGTTACCGAAACAGGTATTTGGTCATCCGTGGCTGCTTCAGGGCGATGGAAAAATGAGTAAATCCAAGGGCAACGTACTGTATGCAGACGAGCTGGTAGATTTCTTCGGCGTAGATGCAGTCCGTTATTTCGTGCTTCATGAGATGCCGTTTGAAAATGACGGCACGATTTCCTGGGAACTGATGGTGGAGCGTGTAAACTCTGATCTTGCAAATACGCTTGGAAACCTTGTAAACCGTACGATCTCCATGAGCAACAAATATTTTGGCGGTGTGGTAAACAAAACAGGCGTTGAGGAAGACGTCGATGCTGACCTGAAAGCAGTTGTAACAGGAACCCGCGACAAGGTAGCTGCAAAAATGGATCAGCTGCGTGTGGCAGATGCAATTTCAGAAGTATTTACCTTATTCAAGAGATGCAATAAATATATTGACGAGACGATGCCTTGGGCACTTGCAAAAGATGAGGCAAAACAGGATCGTCTGGCAGAGGTTCTCTATAATCTGGTAGAGAGTATCAATATCGGTGCAGAGCTGTTAAAGAGCTATCTGCCTGAGACATCTGCAAAAATCCTTGCTCAGATCAACGGCGCAGAGCGTGATTTTGACGATCTGGCAACCTTTGGTCTGCGTGAGAATGGTCTGAAAGTAACAGATACACCGGAAATCCTGTTTGCACGTCTGGATCTTGCAGAAGTTATGAAAAAAGTAGAAGAACTTCATCCGCAGGTTACAGAAGAAGCACCGGCCAGGGAAGCAGAAGCTGATGAGGAAGTGATCGACATCGAACCAAAGGAAGAGATTTCTTTTGAGGATTTTGGAAAAATGCAGTTCCAGGTTGGTGAGATCATTGCCTGTGAAAAAGTGAAAAAATCCAAAAAACTGCTTTGCTCCCAGGTGAAAATCGGAAGCCAGGTAAAACAGATCGTTTCCGGAATCCAGAAACATTACACACCGGAAGAGATGGTTGGCAAGAAAGTGATGGTACTTGTAAACCTGAAACCGGCAAAACTGGCAGGTGTGCTTTCCGAAGGTATGCTGTTATGTGCAGAGGATGCAGAGGGTAATCTGTCCCTGATGACACCGGAGAAAGCAATGCCATCCGGAGCGGAGATCTGCTAATGATTTTTGATACACATGCACATTATGATGATGAACAGTTTGATACAGACAGAGATGCTCTGCTGCGCGGAATGGCAGAGCAGAATGTCGGCACGATCATAAATGTCGGTGCGTCGTTGGAAGGCTGTTGGCGCAGTGTGGAGCTGGCGCATCAATATCCCTTTGTCTATGCGGCCGTTGGCATTCATCCGGATGAGGTGGGAGATTTAAACGAGGAGTCTTTTGCCCGTCTGCGGGAAACCGCCCGCATGGAAGAAAAAGTAGTCGCTATCGGTGAAATCGGTCTTGATTATCATTGGGATGTTCAGCCGCACGAAGTGCAGAAGTACTGGTTTGTAAAGCAGATGGAACTGGCGAAAGAACTGGATCTGCCGATTGCGGTGCACAGCAGAGATGCGGCAAAAGATACCTTTGATCTGATCGCAGCCAGAGGAAAAGGTCAGCGTGGCGTGATCCATTGTTATTCCTATTCTCCGGAGATGGCACAGGAATATGTAAAGCTCGGATATCATATCGGACTCGGCGGTGTGGTTACATTTAAAAATGCAAAAAAGGTAAAAGAAACTGCCAGACAGATTCCGCTGGAGCGCATTTTACTGGAAACGGACAGCCCGTATATGGCACCGACACCATTTCGTGGAAAACGTAACAATTCCGCATACATTGATTATGTGGCGCAGGAAATCGCAGATCTGAAAGGAATTTCCAAAGAAGAAGTGATTGCTGTTACTGAAGAAAATGCAAAGAAGTTATTTGCAATTATTTGATAAGATGGCTCTGAATCGTTGAAATATAGGAGAATCATATGAGTGAAAACAGACCAAAACCGTATCTTGGAAATCCGCAGGAGACCATTGCGGTATTAAACCGTTATAAATTTGCATTTCAGAAAAAGTTCGGTCAGAATTTCCTGATCGATACCCATGTGCTGGAGCGCATCATCGATGAGGCTGGTATTACACCGGATGATTTTGTGCTTGAAATCGGACCGGGTATCGGTACCATGACCCAGTATCTTGCCTGCGCAGCCCGTGAGGTTGTGGCAGTGGAGATTGACAAAGTGCTGATCCCGATTCTGGAAGGTGATACGCTGAAAGCATTTGACAATGTAACTGTCATCAATGAAGATATTTTAAAAGTGGATATCAACAAACTGGTGGAAGAGAAAAACGGTGGCCGTCCGATCAAGGTGGTGGCAAATCTGCCATATTACATTACGACACCGATCATCATGGGACTTTTCGAGAGTCATGTACCTATCGAGAGCATCACGATCATGGTGCAGAAGGAAGTTGCAGACCGTATGAAAACCGGGCCCGGTTCCAAAGAATATGGTGCCCTGTCTCTGGCGGTACAGTATTATGCAAATCCGGAGATTGTAGCAAATGTTCCTCCGAACTGCTTTATGCCTCGGCCAAATGTCGGTTCCGCAGTGATCCGTCTGACAAGACATGAGACACCTGTGGTTGATGTCAAAGATGAGAAGCTGATGTTTCGTATTATCCGTGCATCCTTCAATCAGCGTAGAAAGACACTGGTCAATGGACTGAAAAATTCCGGTGAGATTAATTTTAGCAAAGAACAGATCGAGGCGGCGATCACAACCATCGGCAAACCGCTGACAATCCGTGGAGAGGCACTGACGCTGGCTGAATTTGCAGCGTTATCCAATGCTTTTTCTGATATGTAATGATCAGATAAGAATATCTCATGCGTTTGGCTTGAAGGAATCAAAGGATTTTGTATAAGAATAAAGTATCTGTGGAATAAATAATAATCTGAGTCATAAAGTTTAGAATGAAAGAAAAATTCAAACTTTATGGCTCAATTTTTATATTGGTTATTTTTGTTCCCTTCCTGTTGATGCTCTGGGTAGAGGGAGGCTTCGGAGGGAGACAGGCGGATCCTGTGCAGCAACAGATCGAAGAGGCACTGCCTTTTGTGGTCGCAAAGGAGGTTTCTGTGGGAAGCAGAACAGAAACACTGAAAGCGCAGGCAGTCATTGCCAGAACGAACCTCTGGGGAATGTATCTGAAAAATCAGAGTGATGATGCGCAGGGGAAAAGAGATTGGCTGGAGCCGGGTGGAACAGAAGACTTAATGACATTGTGGGGAGCATCTGCCTATGAGAAAAATATGGAGAAATTCAGACAGGCTGTGAAGGAGACGCGTGGTGAGATCCTGACCGTTGAACATCAGCCGATCCAGGCGGCATACCACTATGCGGCAAATTGCAAAACCCGAAATGCATCGGAAGTTCCGGGGCAGGAAGCCGCAGTGTATCTGCAGAGCGTGGATAGCCCGGATGATATGCTGGCGGATGGATTCTTAAGCATCAGCTATATGGAAAAACAGCAGATGGCAGATGCATTGGCATCGTTGTTTCAGGAGGATGCTCCACAGGCGGAAAATTTGCCGGGAGCACTGGAACTGACCGTCAGAGACAGCGCCGGTTATGTGACGGAGGTCACCTGTGGAAGGACGGTGGCAAACGGCGAGGCAGTACGTCAGGCACTGCATTTGAATTCAGCCTGTTTCTATTTTTCAGAGCTGGATGGAAAGATACGGATTTTGACAAAAGGCATTGGACATGGGCTCGGTCTGAGCCAATACGGTGCCAACGAACTGGCAAAACAGGGGAAGAATTACCAGGACATTCTGAAATATTATTATCAGGATGTTACGTTAGAATACTGGTAATGATTATATGATTTTACATAATTTATGATGCCAGGGTCAAAAGCCTGAAATAATTAATTTCTGTATTGAATAGTTTTTCATTTTTCCGGAAAGAATAAAAGTAAAACAGCAGCCGATGGCGGAATCTGGAGGAGAAAAATGGAAAAAAAAGAAAGACGACGGGTACTTATTCATAGACAGAAATCATATTTGACAGCAGGCGTGGTCACATTGGTGGCAGTAGTGGCCATGATGGGCGCATATCAATACGAAAAGCGTGCAGAAAAACAGGAACAGCAGGAGCAGGTGACTCTGGCGGAGCAGACGGATACCGCTGAAACACAGAATACCACAAATGCGGATGATACGCAGGAGACCATGGTGACACAGAAGCCGGATCAGCAGACTGAAAATACGGTCAGCAATCAGGCAGACAGTTCTGCCCTGGCGCAGACGGATACCGTGCAGGGAAGCACAGACACGACGGCAGTATATCAGCAGGTACAGACCAATGAAGAACCGGTGCTGCACTTTGCGGCGACAGATACCATTGGCTGGCCGTTGGAGGGCGATGTAATCCTGAATTACAGCATGGATCGTTCGGTATATTTTGCCACATTGGATCAGTATAAATATAATCCGGCACTGATCATTGCCGGGGCAGTAAATGACCGTGTAGTGGCTGCTTCCGATGGACAGGTTATCGGTGTGGATACCACCGCAGAAACCGGACAGACGGTGACCATTGGGCTGGGAGACAGCTATCAGGCCATCTACGGACAGCTCAAGGAACTGGAAGTGTCAGCCGGTGATTATGTCAGCCAGGGAGACACCATTGGATATCTGGCAGAACCGACAAAATACTATTCCGTGGAGGGAGCCAACCTGTATTTTGCCATGACAAAAGAAGGAAAACCGGTGAATCCAATGGATTATATAAGATAAGCAATGATTCTGAGATGAATATTTCAGCTTATGCTGACTGGAATCACGCACCAAGTCTCACATGCGTTCGACTAGAATCAGAATGTTTTGCGGATCGTATTTGCAGCACACATTTTATTCGGAATTGTGTATAATAACAATATAGAGATCAAAATTCGCAATCGATATAAAAATGATACAGTTTTACTTCAGAAAAAGACGGTTATCTCAATCTGAATTGAGATTCCGCTTCTGCAAGTGATGAGTAATAACAAATCTTTTTCAGTCGGAGAACCGATTTCTGACCTGAATAAAATACAGTACGTCGATTGCTTTTTATAAGAGTGCCTGAGATGCCATGAATGATGGAAAACCAAAGGTTTTGATGTGGCATCTCGGGATACAAAAATAAAAAAAGCAATAGTATAAATACCTGATCGTACAGATGCAAAAGCATACTACAAAGTGAGATGATCAGAATAAAAAATGGGAATAAAATGAGAGTGACAACAGAGAACACAAAAAAAACGGCAGAGACAGAAACAAAAAATGCCTCCGTAAAAAAAGAAGATGAACAATCAACAGAATCTGCAAGAAAAAAAGCAGAAAAACCGAGCGGGAATGCAGCTGCAAGAAACTATACATATATTTTGAAATGCGGGGACGGAAGTCTCTATACCGGATGGACAAATGATATTGCAGCACGTCTGGAACAGCATCGCAGTGGAAAAGGAGCGAAATATACCCGGGGACGGGGACCGCTGGAACTTGTGTATCTGGAAGTGCATGATACAAAGTCAGAGGCAATGAGTCGGGAAGCGCGGATCAAACGATTTACAAAAAGAGAAAAACTGAATCTTCTTGGAACAGAAGAATGGCGCTTGGAACTGACAGGAACAGAACTGGAGTTGCTGGGATAAAGTTTTGCGAGAAAGAGGAAACAGATAAAAAACTGCCTTTTGAGGTAGCTTCCAATAAGACAGCAAGAGAACATTACTGACATAGGGTAGCTGCCGTACAGGGTGCGACAAGAAAAATTGGCGATACTTGGTTTTAACAACCAGGTATCGCCTTTTTTTATCACTAACACATTTATTCAACTTTTATTGGAGGTACAAATGATGCAAGAACTGAACTATATTCGTTGCGGTGACTACTACATTTCTGATATTCGCTTACCGGAGGAAACCAGACCTATTGGTCGATGGGGACGGATGCACAGAGAGTATTTGAAAGAGCATAATCCTATTCGCTTTGATGACCTTTGCTTGACCGGGGAGCTATTGACATATCTGGCTGACTTGAATGAGCAGGCACAGAACCGTCTGGAACTTATTATTGAGCAATTGAAGGCTTCTGAGGGCGTGACATGGGAGTTAAAAGCAACTAACCAGACGACATGGGTCGGAGCTATGAACAGCATTCGTAATCGAGCAGAAGAAATCATCAAATGTGACTTGATTTATTGCTAACTAAATAAAGTCACACGCAAGCGGTGCTCGGTAAACCTACCAAGCATCGCTTGTATTTTAATATCTATCAGAATATTGTGAAACTTATCAGCTTTAATCGTTGTAAAAAATGTATTCATAAACCTAAAAATCATTGTAATTTTTGTAACTGTGTGATATACTATACTTACATTATGATGACGGAGGTGCATGTATGTACCGAATTGCTATTGAAAAACTATTAAAATGGAAACAAAGCAAACGCCGCAAACCCTTAATTATTGAAGGGGCACGTCAGGTTGGCAAGACCTGGCTAATGAAAGAATTCGGCAAGCAGGCGTATACAGATACCATATATATCAATTTTGACTCTAATTCCAGAATGGCAGAGTTATTTGCTTCTGACTTGGATACTGACCGCTTAATTATGGGATTAGAGTTGTATGCTGGTCACAAAATTAATCCAGACAATTCTTTATTGATTTTTGATGAAGTACAGGAAGTTCCGAGAGCGCTGGCATCTCTTAAGTATTTTTATGAAAACGCCCCGCAGTACCACATTGTATGTGCCGGTTCTTTGCTTGGTATCGCTTTGCATCAAGGCACATCTTTTCCCGTTGGCAAGGTGGATTTCTTAAAGCTTTATCCTCTTTCGTTCAAAGAGTTTTTGATGGCAACCGATAAGGAACGTTTTGCCGAACTTCTTGATAAGCAAGACTTTGGGATGATTACATGCTTTAAGCAAACATATATCGATTCCTTAAAGCTATACTACTTTGTCGGTGGTATGCCTGAAGCTGTGCAAAGCTTCGCAGAGAACAAAGACTTTAACGAGGTCCGTGAAATTCAAAAGCGAATCCTTGCAGCCTACGAACAAGACTTCTCTAAACATGCTCCAAATGAGATTGTACCAAGACTTCGTATGTTGTGGAACAGTATTCCTTCTCAGTTAGCCAAAGAAAACAAAAAATTCATTTACGGGCTCGTCCGTGAAGGTGCCCGTGCGAAAGACTATGAAACCGCAATCATGTGGCTCAGTGATTGCGGTCTCGTTCATAAGGTCAGCCGTGTAAATGCAGTGGGCATCCCGCTACGGGCGTATGAGGACTTAAAAGCATTTAAGTTATTTTTGGTAGATGTGGGATTGCTCGGATGTATGACGGGACTTCGTCAACGTACTTTGCTTGATGGGAACGATCTTTTTGTTGAATTCAAAGGTGCTCTTACTGAACAGTATGTTTGTCAGCAATTAAAAACCATCGAAGATTTAGGTATTTATTATTATACCAACGATAGGGGGTCTTGCGAGGTTGACTTTGTTGTTGATACAGGTGAGCAAATTATTCCGGTTGAAGTGAAGGCGGAAGTTAACCTTAGAGCAAAGAGCTTGAAAACATATCAGGAGAAGTTTTCACCTGATATATCTGTTCGTACTTCGATGGCAGATTTCAAAAAGGAAGATTGGCTTATAAATTTGCCACTTTATGCAATTGAGAAGATTGATAAAACAATAGATGAGCTACGTTAAATGTTATTCTCATTACAGCACCAAGCTGAGAAATGTGTAACAATGGAGAAATATTGTTGTTAGACGAGCGGTAGCTCAATGAAATATTTAGAGCGATTATGGAGGCCTGATTATGTCAAAGAACATTGAACCCAAACTTAAAAAGATTGGTGATTATCTGAAACTCGAAGAAGATACTGTTTTTACCATACCGGAATACCAGCGTGCGTATTCTTGGGGCATTGATAATTGCGATAAGCTGTGGCAAGACATCAATGACTTTGTTGAAAGCGAAAGCAAGGATAGATACTTCTTCGGAACAATTATTATCAACTGTCAGGATAATGACACAAAGTATGGACTTATTGACGGTCAGCAGAGAACTACCACATTTTTGCTGTTATTAAAAGCTTTGCTGGTCAGAATCAATATTGCAATTGAGAGGACCGCAAGTGACGAGGACTCTGCAAGCCTCTGTCGTGGTTTACAGGAACGCAGAAGAAGAATAATGGGTATTCTATACAAGGCAGAAACAGAAGATATGACGCCCTTGAAAGCATTGATAAAATGCACGATCATAATAGAGGTTTTGCCGAGAATCGTTTTGATTTAATTCTTACCAATCCTCCGTTCGGTTCTACCATCAACCTTGCGGAAAAGCCTTATTTATCAACATACGAGCTTGGCAATAATGTTGATGCCAAGGGCAAGAAAAAGCCACGCAAAAACCAAAGTTCCGAAGTTCTGTTCATCGAGCGTATTTGGCAGTTCTTGAAACCTGGGACAGGTAAGGCCGCAATTGTACTGCCCGATGGTATCCTAACAAACAGTTCCATGCAGTATGTTCGTGGTTTCATACTTGAAAAGTTCCAACTCCTTGCGGTTGTGAGCTTGCCTCAGTGTGCCTTTGCACATTTTGGCGCAGGTGTAAAGGCATCAGTTATTTTCGTTCGCAAGCGCAAAGATAGTGAAAAACCGAATGGAGACGAAGCTATCTTTATGGCGGCACCGGAATTGATCGGATATGACGCTACTGGCAGAAAGACTGAATCTCAGCTTGATGAGATTGTTTCAAAGTATGAGGAGTTTAGAAAGGACGCAACGCCTTTTTTCGCATAACCCCCGATGCGAATGACCTTTGCGTCTTCGCTGTCAAACGGGGGGGTATTGAAAAACGTATAGATATTAACTATAACCTTCCTAAGTACACAATTCTCGAACATAAACTGCGTGAAAAATTCGGTGACAATCTGAAAGCGCTTGGAGAAATTGCTGATGTAATATGCGGTCCTTTTGGTAGTGCGATAAAAAATACTGACTACCAAGAATCCGGTATTCCTTTGATTCGCATAACTAATATATCCAAAGACGGATATATGGATTATAAGGATTTGATCTATATATCAAATGAACTCGGCAACAGCCTGAGTAGAACTCAGGTCTCGTCAGGAGATATCGTTATTTCTCAAAGAGGCTCATTAGGGCAATGCGCCATTGTTGACGATGCTTTTGAAAAAATGAATATTTCCGCAAACATAATTGCCATAAAGAATATACATGAATCCTCGGCCACATTTATCCACGACTATTTGCTCTCTATTGTTGGACAAACATTACTTGAGCGAAATGTAAGTGGACAGGTTCAGCAAAAAATAACTACTCAAGATATTGCAGATATTCTTATCCCTATTGGATGTGATGAGAAACAGCTATCAAAAATGATGACGATTGCATATTGTTCTTATAGAGATGGCGTAGAGCAATCCGAAAAGCTGCTTTCTGAAATGAATGAGTACCTTTTTGATATTCTTAAAATGAGTAAGATTGATTATAAAGACCGTCTTTGTAGTGCAATAAGGCTCTCAAATATTGTTGAAAATAAAACATTTAGTGCTGGGTATTACCATCCGGAGCGAATGGCTGCATTATATTTAATGAAGACAAATATAGAAATCTCTGTACGCAAACTCTCCGATATTGTTACTTTCTATCGCAATCTTGTAAGTGCTGAAAATAGCACGAATTACCTTGGATTAGCGGGAGTGGAAAGCCAAACTGGAGAATTAAGTGGAGTCCAGGAAGAAGCAGCAGGACAAGCATTTACCTATGAAAAGAACGATATCTTATACGGAAGATTAAGGCCTTACCTAAACAAAGTTCTTTTGGCTGAAAAGGAAGGTATTTGCTCTACAGAGTTTCATGTTATGAGAGTAATTGATACCGAAACTGTTTTGCCTGAATATGTGGCAGCTATTCTTCGTTCCGACTTAATACTGTCGCAAACGAAGCATATGATCTGTTTGTGAGCTGATGCGAATTGACGGAAATCACAGACTGAGTGCGGCTGATGACGTGGCAACAGATTTCACATTGCCGTTCTGCTTGCTGCTTTTCCGTAATCCGAGTGAAAACGATCAATTTACACGAGCGATTTTTCACAATATCAATGCGAAGCAAATTCCGTTGAAATTGGAAGAAAACCTAAAAGTCATTTTGGAAAGTCCTCAAGTATTTTCTGATGACACATTGATAAGAGACCCTTCTTTTGGATGGAAATACTATTTGGCAAGAAAGACATTGCAGAGCGTTGATTTTTCCTATTTCCCCGCTATCAGCTCCTACATAAGCCAAGCAAAATGTAGTTTCTTTGTTGATCTGTTCGGATTTTTGTTAAAGAATCGAAGTGTTGAAGAAAACGATTCTGCAATTTCTAAAGTCAGGACACAACTTGTTGAAGTAGAGCGGGCATTGGTAGAATCTGAAATAACTGCAACTACAACAAACATTGCTGTTATTGGAGCATTGGCTTATTACAGACTCACAAACGAATCTAAATATCGTGGATTTCTTTCATGGATAAAGAAGAATAACATCGGTAATGTTGAAAAACTGCATATTGATGATGTTATAAACTTGTATGATGAAATCTATAAGCATGTTCCTAAAAAAGTTTTTCTTGCAAGATGGTATCCTGCGGAAACTGATGCGGAGTACAGACAGTCTGTCTATAGAATAGATGCAATAAAAGAAGTTATCGATGAATTAGGCTTGCAGCTTACTGATTTGGGAACTCGAGACACCGGTACTTTTGACATACGAGAAGTTATGTATCACGACATTAGGGAGTGCGATATTTTTGTTGCGGATCTCACAGGGGCAAGACACAATGTAATGATAGAGGTAGGGTATGCACTAAAACACATTGATACAGGACGAATGGTTTTCTACTTTCAAGAAACTGATTCCTGCAAAAATGTCCCGTTTGATGTTAATCATTTTTCCTATGACAAAATCGAAGATTCTGTCGAAATTAAAACAAAAACCAAAGCCCGTATAATGAAGATTCTGGAACAAGCTAAAAATGGAGAAATATAACGATACTGTTATTCACCAGATCCTATTTTAGTTTTTGTTAAAAGCGACCAGCCTCAAAAAGCTGGTCGCCTTTCTTTTTGTTTTTCTGCGCTTCCCAAAATTCAAGGTAGCACAGATTGACTTTCGGTGTCGGATTTTGTATAATGATGGTGTGGAAAATCTATCCACAACCGACAACTGAATAGAGATATATGTTCGTTCGATTTAGAAAATAGTCGGGTTGCCCGACACGGTATCGATACACCGGAAGTACCGAGCTGCTCCAACTGCCTTTGGTTCTGTTGGCAGGAGCAGACATTGAGACAGAACCCGTCTTTGAATTTCAAAGCCGATTACATAGAACATCATTTTGAAGCGAGAGCCACGCTCCCGCCGATTTTTGGTGTCTGTGTAATCGGCTTTTTTGTTGTCTTTTTTCAAAATCCATTTCCTGCGTAATGAAAAAATCAGCAGCGCAGCCGATTGAGTTTTTTCGAAACGGAATGCCCGACAGAGAGCAACACCGTGGAGGTAGCGTAGAGCAAGATTCTACCATGGGTCCAAATTTCGCCTTTCGCTCATTTTGCCCACGGGAATCTTGTTGGGGAGTGCCTTTCCCAAACCCTGCCTGTTCCGATAAATCGGAAGCGTTGCGGCTATTGCCGCTCTCAATTTTTACAAAGGAGATGAAATCAAATGTCCAAAACTTACAACACCCCGAAGCGTAACCACACCATCAAAACTCGTCTGGACGACGAGGAGCACTCCGAATTTTTACGCCGCATGGAACTGTACGGGATGAGTCAATCCGAGTTCATCCGTCAGGCAGTTTCCGGCGCACCTGTCAAACCAATCATCACCGTTCATCCCGTAAACGATCAACTGCTGTCCGCCATTGGCAAGCTGACAGCCGAGTGTGGGCGAATAGGAAATAACCTCAATCAGATCGCCCGCAGTCTGAACGAATGGCACTCGCCCTATCCTGAGATGGCGAAGGAGCTGCGTGATTCCGCCGCCGACCTTGCCACACTCAAGTATGAAATTTTGCAGAAAGTAGGTGACGCTCTTGGCAACATTCAAACATATCAGCTCTAAGAATGCGGACTATTCTGCTGCCGAAGCCTACCTGACTTTCGAGTATGACGAGTTCACAATGAAAGCCACGCTGGATGAAAACGGCAGGCTCATCCCAAGAGAGGACTATCGCATTACTACTCTGAACTGCGGTGACGAAGACTTTGCAATTTCCTGTATGCGGGCAAATCTCCGCTACGGCAAAAATCAAAAGCGGGAGGATGTGAAAAGTCACCACTATATCATCAGCTTCGACCCGAAGGATGTGCCGGATCACGGTTTGACTGTGGACATGGCACAGGAATTGGGAGAAAAATTCTGTGCCGAGCATTTCCCTGGTCATCAGGCTCTTGTCTGCACCCACCCGGACGGGCACAGCCACAGTGGGAATGTCCATGTTCACATCGTTATCAATTCTCTGCGTATTGCAGAGGTTCCGTTCCTGCCCTATATGGACAGACCGTGTGATACCCAGCCGGGGATGAAGCACCGCTGTACCAACGCCGCTATGGAATATTTCCGTTCCGAGGTCATGGAGATGTGCCACGATGCCGGACTGTATCAGATTGATTTGCTCAACGGCAGCAAGACCAGAGTGACCGAGCGTGAGTATTGGGCAAAGAAAAAAGGACAGCTTGCGCTGGATGAAGAAAACGCAGTTCTTGCCGAGCAGGGCTTGCCTGTCAAACAGACCAAGTTTGAAACGGACAAGGATAAGCTCAGACAGAAAATCCGCACGGCACTTTCCGAAGCAGACAGCTTTGAAGATTTTGCAGAAAAACTTCTGCGCCGTGGTATCACAGTCAAGGAAAGTCGAGGGCGCTTGTCCTACCTTACGCCCGGCAGAACCAAGCCTATCACTGCACGAAAGCTGGGCGATGATTTTGACAAGGCTGCCGTCCTTGCCGCTCTTGACAAAAATGCTCAGAGGACAAAAACGCAAGCTACACCGAAGCACTCAGCGCCGTCCACGCAGAAACGTGTTCAGCAGCAGGATACCGTCAGCCGCATGGTGGATATTGAAGCAAAGCGAGCCGAGGGTAAGGGACAGGGATATATTCACTGGGCGAAGCTCCATAATCTCAAAAACGGAAGCAAGGCGTTTATGATGTACAAGGAAATGGGTTTTGAGTCTTCCGAAGAACTGGAGACAGCCTATCAGGAAGCACATGAGAAAATGACTGCTACACTTGCAAAGCTGAAATCTGTTGAAGCAGTGATTGCAGAGAAAAAAGAACTGAGAACTCATGTCCTGAACTATTTCAAAACCAAGGATATTCGTGAGGGATTGAAAGCCTGCAAAAATGAGAAAGCCCGCCGTGCCTATCGAGAGGAACACGACAGCGACTTCATTATTCTGGATGCTGCCAAGCGATATTTTGATTCCAAGGGATTGAAGAAGCTGCCAAGCTACAAGGCATTACAGGCGCAAATTGAGCAGCTTATCAAGGAGAAAAATGCTCTGTACAACGAGTACCACGAGGCCAAGGATAAGGACAAGGAGCTGGGTACGGTTCGCCACAACATCGACCAGATTCTGAACGGTGAACTCAGCAGAAAGCAGGAACAGGAAATCTAATCCCTTCCTATCCCTTCCTATCCCTTCGATTTCATTCTTATCCCATCTATCAAAAAGAAAGGACAATTTTTATGAGTGAAAATAAAAAAGCAATCGACATGACACCGGAAGAACTGGAACAGTGGATCAAATTCCTACCTGCACCGGAAGATGATTCCTCTTACTTTTATTTCTCTGACCCCGATCCCTATTTCAAATTTGAGCGAAAGCCCGACGAACAGCGCAGCAGCCGTTGGTTCAATCATGACGGACATCTGACTGTTCGCAACCATTGTGCGGCAGCACTTCCTAAAATCACCGTCACTCTCCACTCCGGTCAGACTACTTACCGCTTTGGCGGCAGCTATGACGGCAGCCGCAGTCTTTCCGGTAAGCTCCTTGACCGTATGGCAAAGGACATTGAAAAAGAAATTGAAAACGAATATAGGGTTGAGCAAAACTCCGATTTGCTCATGAGCCCATACAATAAATAGTGCCATCTGACTTGCTTGAAACCTATATATTGTGACTCGACTTTGCAAAACTCACGTTTTGTTCAACCCTAGAAAACGAATAATCTTTGGAGGTGAAATATTCACAAATGGATGCTATAATGAACGCAAGCAATCCTGTTATGGCAGACTGCCCGCCTAACAAGGAGGAACAAGATATGAAAAGGCAGTCTGACAAAATCACTGCTATCTACTGCCGCTTAAGTCGTGACGATGAGCAGGCAGGTGAGAGCAACAGCATTGTAAATCAAAGAGCTATCCTCAAAAGGTTCGCACAAGACCAGGGTTTTCGCAATATCCAATTTTTCGTGGATGACGGCTACTCCGGTGCCAACTTCAACAGACCCGATTGGCAGCGCATGATCAGCATGGTGGAGAACGACCAGATTGGCGTTCTCATTGCCAAAGACATGAGCCGTATCGGCAGAAACTATCTGGAAGTCGGTATTTATACGGAAGTGCTTTTTCCGGAACACAATGTCCGATTCATCGCCGTCAACAGCGGTGTGGACAGTGCCAATCAAGCGGACAATGACTTTACGCCGTTCCTGAACATCATCAACGAGTTCTATGTGAAGGACAGCAGCAAGAAGGTCAAGGCTTCCATGAAGCAAAAGGGCGAGTCCGGTGAATATCTCACCACGAACCCACCCTACGGCTATATGAAAGACCCCGACAATCCAAAAAGGCATTGGGTCATCGACGATGAAGCCGCAGCCGTTGTCCGTCAGATTTTTGAATGGTGTATGGAGGGCTTCGGTCCTTCTCAGATTGCAAAAAAGCTGAAAGAGGCAAAGGTGGATTGTCCGACGGTGCATTGGATGAAAATGGGACGAAACGCTCCCGCCAAAACTCCGGACAATCCCTACGATTGGGCACCACGCACCATCTCCGGCATTTTGGAAAAGCAGGAATACCTCGGTCACATGGTCAACTTCAAAACCCGTAAGCAGTCGTACAAGAGCAAAAAGAAAATCGAAAATCCCCCGGAACAATGGAGAATTTTCGAGAATACCCACGAAGCTATTATTGATGCAGAGACTTTTGAGCGAGTGCAGGAGCTGCGTAAAAACAAACGCCGTCCTGCAAGAACCGGCAAGAGCAATATGTTCTCCGGTATCGTCCGCTGCGCTGACTGCAAAGAGAAGCTGTACTACTGCACCAGCAAGAACTTTGAAACAAGGCAAGACCACTTTGTCTGCTCCACTTCCAGAAAGAAGGGAACGGATGTCTGCGACACCCATTTCATTCGTGCGGTGGTGTTGGAGGAAGGTGTTTTGCAGCACATGAGACTTGTAATTTCCTGTGTTGCAGCCTATGAAGATAAGTTCCGAAAGGCTTTGGGTGCGAAGCGAAGTGCCGAAGCCAGAAAAGAGCTTTCTGCCAAGAAACGAACCTTGCAGAAGTCCGAAAACCGTATCAAGGAGCTGGACAGGCTTTTCAAGCGTATTTATGAGGATATGGTGAGTGGCGTAATCAGCGAAGCTCGCTTCCAGATGCTTGCGGACAGCTACGAGCAGGAACAGGACGAACTTCGTGAGAAGATTACAATGCTGGAAGAAGAAATTCAAAATCAAGAAGATCAAGTGGAAAATGTCGATAGGTTCATCCAGATGGCAAAGAAGTATCTGTATCTGGAAAAGCTGACTCCCGCCGTTCTGAACGATATGGTGAGTGCCGTATATGTTCACGCACCGGACAAGTCCTCCGGTTACAGAATACAGGATGTGGACATCAGCTACAACTATATTGGCATACTTCCCGCCAATTTACTCTATGACATTCAAAACGGAGAAACGGCATGACCGAAATCATGCCGTTCCCCGAAAACTAATATACTGTTTTATTGGAGCGCCCCTTGGGGCAGTTTTTTATCTCAGTCTGAGTTGAGACTTCCACTTCTGCAAGTGGTGAGTAATAACAAATCTTTCTCAGTGGGAGTTCAATCTCCGACTGAGATAAACGCTCCGCGAGGGCGCACATTGTCTGGGAGACAATGGTTTTGCGCCGACCGAAACGAAGTGTAGAGTGCAGTGATTCTGAGAAGAATATGTCAGCTTTCGCTGACCAGAATCACGCACCAAGTCTCACGTGCGTTCGACTTGAACTGTTGCGGTCCGGTTATCGGGAAACAATAAGTTTGCAGATCGGATTTCCCATAGAGGAAAACTTCTGCTCATATTCAGTCATGACATTTCCCTGATTCAATGTTTCATCATGGTGCAGATCCCAGGTGAAGGCATCCAGATGCCAGCCTGCCGGTTCCACCTGCTCCAGAGAAAACTGAAACAGATCTTTGTTATCGGTCTTAAATTCTACATGACCTTCCGGTTTCAGGATCTTATCATATCTGCCGAGGTAAGTCGTGGAAGTCAGACGTCGTTTCGCATGTCTGTCTTTGGGCCACGGATCGGAAAAGTTCAGATAAATGCGGTCTACTTCATGTTCAGCGAACATATTGCAGATATTTTCAGCATCCATACGGACAAAACGCAGGTTTTCCGGCAGTGTCTCCAGTGCATCTGTTTTTTCCAGAGCACGGATAAGCACGCTGGAATATTTTTCAATACCGATATAGTTGATTTCCGGATTCTGCTGTGCCAGTGTTGTGATAAACTGGCCTTTTCCCATACCTACTTCAATGTGGATCGGATGATTATTTCCAAAAACTGTATGCCAGTTTCCGGCCTGAGGATTTTCCTCGAGAATACACAATGGATGCTCGGCGATAGCCTCCCGGGAACCGGGTACATTTCTTAATCTCATATAAAATTAGTCCTTTCTTTTGTAAAGTTTCAACATATCATTGTAAAAACAAAGGAATCGCAATCGTTCTGATTCCCATGATTGAAATGTCAGATGTAAAACAGTTTTATGTCTGTCTGGTATTTTACTATAAGATGCGAATTGCGACAAGTAAATTACAGCTGTTTAGAGAATAAATGCAGTGCATTTTATTAAGATATCATGAATTTTGCATGATATGTCCTGCTTCCTGGTGCGGAAGCGGTGTTTTTACTGGACGGAATATCGAAATTTTGCTATGATAGTAGTTGTGTGAATTCCAAATTTATACAGATTTTTCTGCATGTATCTGAGAAAAAAGATGATAATCAGCAGATTTGTGGGAAAAATAGAGTGAAAGATACAAAGTATGCAAACGCGATGGATAATGGTGCTGTTTGCCATATTTGGAGGAAAAAATGAGAAAATTTTTAAAGAGAATGACAGGCATTTTTCTGTGTGTGGCGATGGCAGCAGGTATTTATGGTGCAATTCCGGCATATGCAGAAGGCACGGATACAGGTACTGATATCCAGGCACAGGCTGCACAGTGGCCAACGGGACCGGCGGTTCAGGCAGCCAGTGCAATCATCATGGATGCGTCCACCGGAACGGTTTTATATGAAAAGGATGCAGACACGCCGCGTTATCCGGCAAGTATTACCAAGATCATGACGACACTGCTGGCATTGGAAAATTGCAATCTCGACGAAATGGTGCATTTTTCTGCGACAGCTGTATATGAAAATGAGGGTGGTACGTCCCATATTGCCAGAGATCTGGATGAAGAAATGACACTGGAGCAGTGTCTGTATGGTATCATGCTGGAATCTGCCAATGAGTGTTCCTATGCAGTGGCAGAACATGTAGGCGGCGGTGATTATCAGAAATTTATCGATATGATGAATGCCAAGGCAGCAGAACTTGGCTGCACCAATACACATTTTAATAACTGTAACGGTCTGCCGGATCCGGCGCATGTGGTTAGTGCCCGTGATATGGCGCTGATTTCCAGAGAGGCTATTAAGAACAGTATGTTCCGCAAAATCGTAGGCACAGTGCGCTATGAGATTCCACCAACAAATAAACATGCGGATCCGACGCCGTTGAACAACCACCACCAGATGATCAGCGCATACAAAGGCCGTCAGAATCTGTATGAATACTGTATCGGCGGCAAGACCGGATGGACATCCGATGCCGGAAATACACTGGTTACGTTTGCTGAAAAAGATGGTATGACACTGATCTGTGTAGTCATGAATTGCACGGCAGGCGGTCAGTATGCTGATACGAGAACATTGTTTGACTATTGTTTTGAAAACTTCAAACTTTATAATGTGGCACAGAACGAGACACGCTATGAGAATACAAATAAACAGGAAAACACGTTGTTCACGGAATGGAATGCCTTTGCAAAAGTGGAAGATGACGCACAGATCATCCTTCCGGCAGCTGCTAATTTTCTGGATACCCAGACAGATGTGAATTACGATCAGGCCGGGGGAAGTATCCTCGGAACGCTGGTGTATTCTTATGGTGGCCGCCAGGTGGGAACTGCGAATGTAGTGACGACCGGAGCAAAAGTGGCGGAGTACCCGTTTGGAGAAAAATCCGGAACCATTCAGAAATCAGAGAGTGCGAAGGAAAATGATACTTCTGTGGCAGCAGATTCTTCAGATAAGACAAAGTCAGATGCAGCAAAGAATGACACCGGAAAGAAAAAAAGCCTTTCTATCAGCAGAAATAAATTGTTGCTGGCAGGCGGCAGTGTGGCTGTTGCCATCGTGATCGTACTTGTCATCTGGTTCCTGATAAATAACCACAGACGGATCTGGCGCAGGAAAAATACGCGGGATCGCCGTTATAAAACTATCCGGAACAACCGGAAGTGGAACCGCCGGGGTGGCCGGAAATAAGACATAAAATTAAATATAATATAAATCATATAAGACAAAATCGGAGAAATTTTTCTCACTCGCTAGATGCTCGCTGAGGAAAATTTCTCCGATTTTGCTATTTACGTTAGTATATTAGTATGAGTTGCTTTAGATTGCCGGGAATTTCAGCTCTTTGTATTTGCCATATTTCTGCTGTACCACGTCCATATGTTCAAAGAAATCAATTCTTGTCTTGATGATCTCGTTTAAGTGCTCAGCACGGGCAGCATTTACATTTCGGTCACGGATCAGTCCGTTCTCAGCCAGAACAAATTTATACTCACCGTTCTCATCTTTTACAAGGTCTCCGCCTGCACCACAAACTGCGCACTCAAACGGGAATTCGATTCCATCCCAGTGCTTGTCGCCTTTGTAGATCAGTGCGGAATGACATCTCGGGCACATTCCCTGATCTGCATCACCGAGCCATCCACGCTCTTCTACCGGAGTGTTAATTGCTTTGATGATATTTTCCCCCATCTTGTGGGCACGTTCAATCTGCTCGTCACGGAGTAATACATTACCCGGACGTCCGTTTCTGGTAGAAAGCATCTGGTCAACAACCTGTACAGACTGAGTGAACATGGTAGCACTCATGCCTTCGAGAGCCAGTGTCTGCCAGTCGTGACAGGAACCGCCCACTGCGATGAGTCCGCCGACCATATGCGGATCTTCTTTGACTGCGCCGATCTCAAGCAGGAAAGAAAGCTCGTAAGCCAGAAATCTCTGCGCGAATTTCAGATACAGGGAGCTTGGAGTCAGATCGTATGTAGGAACACCAACGATGATAGCATTGCAGGTGTACATTTCCTGAACAATCTTGTCCATGTCATCTTTGTCTTTCAGGATACAGCCGTTGTATTTGTCTGCTTTTCCCATTGCTACGTTACCCATCTGCATGGTACATCCCTCGCATCCGGTACAGTGCTCGATGTTGTAATCAAATAAGTTGATGAGTTTACACTCAGCACCGGCCTCCTGACAGGCAAGCAGAGCTTCTTTCACTAAAATTTCGCTGTTTCCGTTGTGGCGTCCTGCCACGATACCTAAAACCTTCATTGTAAAACCTCCTGTTTTTATATCGTTTACTGGTTTGAACGCACAGGTCGCAAAGCGACTGCGCTCATGAGCAAGTAGCGAAAGCGGATTGCGAATGTCCGCTTTACAATTGAATATAGAATCATGTAAGGCGATCTGGCTGTTACTGTCGATTGCCTGATAAATCCAGTGTAACATGAAGGAAATTGTGTGCCTAGTGATGTATTCTTATCAATACATGCAAAAGATTTATATAAATATGCCTTTTGGTAATGGAAAAGTTGCATTTGAGTTATAAATAAAGATATAATAGGAATCAAGACATGATAAGTGCAGAAAACATGAACGTGATGGAGTGTAGAGTGCAGTGATTCTGAGAAGAATATGACAGCTTTCGCTGAGCAGAATCACACACCAAGTCTCACGTGCGTTCGACTTGAAAGAATAGATACAGGGATAAAATCGGACATAGGAATGAATGAAGACTGAAATAGAAAGAATCGGACATAGAAACGGAGCATATAGATATAGGGAGGAACAGGGGAGATGACTTTTAATCAGATCAAATATTTTGTAACCGTGGCGGAGTGTCTGAGTTTTACAGAAGCAGCGAAGTGCTTGTTTATTACGCAGCCGGCGCTGAGCCGTCAGATCAATGCTATGGAGGAGGAACTGGGAACCAGACTTTTTATCCGGGAGAAAAAACGACTGAAGCTGACACCGGGAGGCAGTGTGCTGTACAACCGGCTGCCGAAGGTGCTGTCAGATTATGCAGAGGCTGTAGAAGATGCAAAGCATGCAAATTCCGGTTATGAGGGAGAACTACGTATTGGTTTTCTGGATATTTATGATATTTCGGAACTGTTCGATGATGTGATCCGGGAGTTCCGGGAAGCATATGAGCAGATCGCAATGAGTCTGGAGCGGTTTGCCCTGGGAGAACTTCCGGCCCGTCTGGCTGCCGGAGATCTGGATCTGATCCTGACTTACGGTTTTTCGCTGTATGACAAACCGGATCTGGTGACGGTGAATGTGCAGAAATTTGACTCGTGCATTATGCTGAATCAAAACCATCCGTTGGCGCTGCAGGAGACGGTGGCGTTGGCAGATCTGAAAGATGAGCGGTTTATCCAGCTTGGACCGAAGGCCAGTGAAGAGGGATTTCGCTATATCACAAACCTCTGTGCCCGCTGCGGGATCCACCCGGATTTTCTGTTGGTGGAAAAGATGGAGGATGTCATGCTCTGGGTGCAGACCGGGAACGGCGTGGCGATTACGTCAGACCGGACGATCGAGGGTCAGAATCCACATGTAGTGCTGCGTAATATTGATATGCCGGAGGCGAAAAATCACAATATTACTATGGCCTGGAGAAAGAATAATTATAATCCGGCCATTGCCATTTTTATGGAAATGCTCGAGAAAAAATTAACAAAAATTTAATACAAATCGTGCATGATATATGAAAAAGCGGAGAAAAGTTTGAAAAAAGTACAGGAATAAAAACAATCTTGGGGGAAAATAACAGATTTTGTCATAACAAAAATGGATTAAAAAAACAGGATCCTCTAAAGAAAATGGTAAAAAAGCTTTAAAAATGGTAAAAAGCAAGGAGTTACATCCAAAAAAAAGATCATAGTAATGCAGAAAATGCATTATAATACACAGCATTTGTGCAATATGCATATAAAAACAGCGGACATACCAATGCGGTTTAGTGAAATATGTTGACTTTGAGAATTTTTTAAGATAAAATAGCGGTGTTTTCAGGGCAGATAATGATGTATTTATCTGTTCCGGTGAAGTTGTTTTTGAAACAAATAAAAAATGGTTTTATGGTGTTTAGGAGGAAAGTTGAAATGAACAACAAAAAGACAAGCAGCTGGAACCTTGGTGTAAAAGGTTACATCATCGTAATTCTGGCATTTTTCTCATGTTATGTGTATTCAGCACTGACATCCGATTCTCTGAACGTAACTCGTGACGTATTTATCGGTCTTGGTATCAACCAGGCAGCGGTTTACGCAATGTCAACGATCGCAGTACCGTTCGGTATCATCGGTAGTATTATTCTCGGTCGTCTGATCAACAAACATTCAATTCGTCTTTACTGGGGACTGAGCATGATCATCACAGCTGTATTTACAGTTCTGATCGGTCAGGTACACAATACCGTTGGTGTTGTGGTATGCTATGTAGTAATCTACACATTCTCTCTTGCATCCGCTATGTTGCTTGCAGGTGAGATCATCGGACACTGGTTTCCGACAAAACGTGGTGTAGCTATGGGTCTTTGTACCGCAGGTTATCCGTTGTCTGCAGCTACAACATCTGCAGTAGCAGGTATGTTCGTCGGAACAGTTGGATATTCCGCATATTATATAGCAATCGCAGTTATCGCAGTTATCGTTGGTATTGTCGTTATCGTATTTGTTCGCGATTTCCCGGAAGAAAAAGGTGGTTACCCGGATAACAATCCTGCATTTGATGGTGAAAAAGCAAAAGCTGAGCATCAGGCAGCGCTTGAGTACTTAAAAACATCCAAATGGACTGCTTTAAAATGTCTGAAAACAGGACGTATGTGGGTGCTCTGGATCGCAGTTGGTATCACAGGCTTCATGTCCATGGGTATCATGTCCAACTTCGTAACAAAATTCATGGTTATGGGTTATGAACTTCCGACCGTACTTCAGATGCTTGGTATCGCAGGTGTGCTTGCTATCCCGGGATCTATCGTAGTAGGTTGGTTAGACGTTAAGATCGGTACAAAGAAAACAGGTATCCTGATCAATGTTCTGGCATTTGTAGCAGTTCTTTGCTGTTTAACACATGTAACTGTATTACATTACATCTCCCTTCCGATCCTTGCTGTAATGTTAGGTGGATCTTCCAATTTAATGGTATCCTGTACAGCAGCTATCTGGGGACGTTATGATTTCAAAAATGCATTCTCTGTTATTCAGCCTCTGAACTCTGTAATGATAGGTGTTGGTATCACAGTAGTATCTGCTTGTAACTCAATCGATCCTACTTGCCAGCTCGCTTACATTATCATGGCTGTTATGGCTGTTATCGGACTTATCGCTATGTGTGTATTAAAAGTAGAGCCGATCGACAGTGAGGTACGTTAATCGAATCTCGTCTGAGACATTAGAAAAGTAAATACATCGTCTTTATAAAAACATATTTATAAGATGTTCGGACAAAAAGAAACCTGTCGGCATGTGGAATTACCATGTACCGGCAGGTTTTTTCGCAAAAATAAGTATATCGACAGGTAAAAATATGGTATGATAACAGGTATGTTATGGCTTTCGATAGTGTCAAATGGCCTATGAAAAAACAGAGACAAAGAAAAAGGCTCAATGAACCTTGAGAATGGTACCTTATTTTTAAGGGGGAAAATGCATGTATAACGAACAGCAGATACAGGCGTATCTGAACCGGCTTCACTATAATAAGGAGATCACGCTGACACGGGAGGTGCTGGATGAACTGATCTATGCACATCAGTGTTCCATTCCTTTTGAAAATCTCGATGTCTATGATTTCCAGAAGGAGATCTCGCTGACGGAGGAAGCGTTATATGACAAATTTATCGTACAGCGGAGGGGCGGTTACTGCTTTGAGACGAACGGATTTTTCTGTGTGATTCTTCGCTCTATGGGATTTGACGCACGCCCCTGCCTGTGCAGAGTTATGTTTGGTCTGACGGAGCCGTCGCAGAATCTGTTTGATCATCGGGCAACCATTGTCACGCTGGATGGAAAAGACTATTTCTGTGAGGTCGGTCTGGGCGGAGCCATGCCGCCGGCATCTATGAAAATTCCGGATCAGGGACTGTGGACAGCGGATACCGAAGATGTATGGCTTGAAATGAAAGGAGAAGAATTTTCTATCCGTGCCATCGAACCGGGTTGGTATGGAACGATGCGCCGGGTACGGTTGAATCGGGATATTTATGATGATCCGATGGACCGAAAGGAACGTCTGGAGGTTATGTTTACCACGATTGCAGTACATGAGATGGATTTTACATCTTTGAATTATTATCTGTCTCATGCAGAAAAATCGCTGTTTCGCTGCCAGCGGATTGCCAATCTGCGCACAGAGCGTGGATATCGTGCACTGACGGGGCTTGTTTATCGGGAAGTGACAGACGGAATACGCAGAGAGCAGACACTGATGCCGGAGGAACTTCCGGTGATCCTGAAGGAAAACTTCGGAATAGAACTGACAACAGAGCAGATTCGGTATTTTGCGGGATAAGTAGAAAATAATCAGAAAGAGCGGTGATACAATCAGATGGAACCTAAGCAGAAGACAGAACAGGATACGACAGTTGGAAAGGAACATTTTGTCCAAAAAACAGAATATCTGGATGAAAAACTGCTGGCATACAGCCAGACAGATGCCTATCCATTTCACATGCCGGGACATAAGCGCCAGTCTATGGGAAACTGGACCGGAGAAGCAATTGACATTACGGAGATTACCGGTTTTGATAACCTGCATCATGCGGAAGGGATTCTGCAGGAGGCGCAGTGCCGGGCTGCGGAAACGTTTGGCGCGGATGAGACCTTTTTCCTGATAAACGGAAGTACGGCGGGGCTGCTATCTGCTATCTGTGGAACCGTCAGGAGAGGAGGGCGGCTGCTGATGGCACGCAACTGTCACAAAGCCGTCTATCATGCGGTCTATCTGATGGAACTGAAGACTGCATATCTATATCCGGAGCAGACAGACTTTGGCATTCAGGGAAGCATCTCACCGGAACAGGTGCGTGACATGCTGGAGCAGTATCCGGACACGGAAGCTGTTTTGCTGACTTCCCCGACCTATGATGGTGTCGTTTCCGATATTGCAGCGATTGCAGCTCTGGCGCATGAAAAAGGTGTACCACTGATCGTGGATGAGGCCCACGGTGCGCATTTCGGTTTCTCACAGGGATTTCCGCAGAAGGCGCTTGCCTTTGGCGCGGATCTGTGTATCGAGAGTGTGCACAAAACGCTGCCTGCCTACACCCAGAGCGCACTGCTTCATTATCGGAAAAATCCGTGGATCGATCTGGAGCGGGTAAAACAGTATCTGGGAATTTATCAGACCAGTTCTCCATCCTATATTCTGATGGCTGGGATTGACCGCTGCACCCGGATCCTGCGGGAGCAGGGAACGGAACTTTTTGCGGCATACGAACAGCGGCTGCATGATTTTTATGAAAAATGCAGAACATTACAACGGATCACTGTGCTTTCACCTGATGGGAAAATCGGAGAAAACGGGGAAAATGATCCGGGCATCTGGGCACGGGATCCGTCCAAAATCCTGATCTGTGCCGAGGGCGCGGGACTGCACGGGCAGGAACTGGCGGAACTTTTGACGGAGCATTATCATCTGGAACTGGAGATGGCCTCCGGTCACTATGCGACGGCCTTGACAACGCTTATGGATACACAGGAAGGGTTTGACCGGCTGTTCGCTGCACTGCAGGCGATTGATAGAAAGAATCGTAAAAGCGGGAGGTTGCATCAGGGGCAGGAATTGGAGACAGCAGATTTATTTACCACAGATAACATATACTGTGAGGCAGAAAAAGTGCTGGAGATTGCAGAGGCAATGGATGCACCGAAGACGACAATCCCTCTGATGAGTGCGGCAGGCTGTGTATCCGGGGAGTTTGTCTATCTGTATCCGCCGGGCATCCCGATCCTGGCGCCGGGTGAGCGTGTGACGGAGGAGATTCTGGAAACGCTGCGCATCTGTCAGGCACGGAACATGCAGATAGAGGGAATGAAAGATTACAGTGGACAAAGCTTGGAAATCTGTAATATACTGTAATCATAATGATGCCAGGGTCAAAAGACTGAAACCACGATGTGCTTGCACAGGAGTGGTTTTATGGCTTAATGACCCGCCCCAACATCATCATAATGAGATTTTAGAATGAAAGAGAGACATGATCATGGGAAACATCTATTGTCTGATGGGCAAAAGTGCATCGGGAAAAGACACGATCTATAACCGCCTTCTGGCAATGGAGAAACTGCATCTGCGGCGTGTTGTTCCTTATACCACCCGTCCGATGCGCTCCGGGGAGACCGACGGACAGACGTATGTTTTCTGTACGGAGCAGCAGGTGGCAGATTTTGAAGCGGCGGGAAAAATCATTGAACTGCGTGCATACCATACGGTGTATGGCATATGGAAATATTTTACCGCGGATGATGGACAGATCTGCCTGGCGGAGAGCGATTATCTGATGATCGGAACACTGGAAGCATATGAGCAGATCCGTGATTATTTTGGCATGGACAAAGTGTGTCCGGTGTATGTGGAAGTAGACGACGGACTGCGTCTTCAGCGTGCGCTGGATCGGGAACGTGCGCAGGATCAGCCCAAATATGCGGAGATGTGCCGCAGATTTCTGGCGGATGAGGAGGATTTTTCTGAGGAAAATCTGGAAAGAGCAGGGATCACAAAGCGGTTTCAGAATACAGATCTGGATCAGGTCACACAGGAAATCGCTTCCTATATGAACGCAGAATAAGCATCAGAAGGAATGATTCGATTTTTTAGGAAACGGAACGAACAGATATTGGCAGTAAGGAGCAGTAATGGCAGGATTTCATGAGATTATCGGACATGAACAATTGATTGCGCACTTGCAGAGTGCGATTGTAATGGATAAAGTATCTCATGCATACATTATCAACGGTCCAAAGGACAGTGGGAAAATGATGCTGGCACAGGCATTTGCTATGGCGCTGCAGTGTGAGACTTCCATCCGGAACCGGGAGGGAGCGACAGGTCGTCCAGAGGAGAAACTGTCACCGGAAATCCTTGCAGAGCCATGTCTGGAGTGTCATTCCTGCAAACAGGCACTGGGGAATAACCAGCCTGATATTATTTATCTGACGCATGAAAAGCCGAATACGATCTCTGTGGCGGACATTCGTGAGCAGATCAATCATGATATTGAGATCAAACCTTACAGCAGTAAGTATAAAGTATACATTGTGGATGAAGCAGAGAAGATGAATCAGCAGGCACAGAATGCGCTGTTGAAAACCATCGAGGAGCCGCCGGCTTATGCGGTGATCCTGCTTCTGACCACGAATGCGGATGCATTTTTGCAAACGATCCGTTCCCGGTGTGTGATGCTGGACATCAAGCCGGTGAGCGACGAGAAAATCCGGGAATTTCTGATGAAGAAACGTCAGGTACCGGATTACAAAGCGGAGGTATGTGCAGCCTTTGCCAGAGGCAATGTGGGCCGTGCGGTGGCACTGGCTTCTTCTGAACGGTTTAATGATCTGAAGGACGTTACCGTGTCGCTGCTGCGCAGACTGGGCAATATCCGCAGATATGATATTTTACAGGAGATAAAACCACTGAACGATTTCAAGGACGATATCAGAGAATTTTTTGATTTGGTTTTGTTTTGGTATCGGGATGTGTTATTATATAAAGCAGCAGGTTCCGAAGAACAGCTGATTTTCCGGGAACAGGCGCTGGAAATCCGGCGTCAGGCAGAGAAAAGCACCTATCATGGCCTGCAGCAGATTTTAGAAGCAATAGAGACAGCGGACCGACGGATCCGGGCAAATGTAAATTTTGACCTGACCATGGAATTGCTGGCAATGACGATCAAGGAGAACATTGGATGATAAAAGTAACTGGAGTCAGATTCCGTCAGGCGGGAAAGGTGTACTACTTTGACCCGAAAAACCTGAAACTGGAGCGGGGCAGCCATGTCATCGTGGAGACAGCCCGCGGTATTGAATATGGTACAGTCATTGTACCGCCGAAAGGCATTACAGACGATGAGGTGGTTCAGCCGCTGAAGGCGGTGATCCGTGTGGCAACACCGGAGGATGACCGCATTGAAGAGCGAAATCATGAAAAAGAGAAAGAAGCATATAAAATTTGCCTGGAAAAGATCGAAAAACATGGTCTTGCGATGAAACTGGTACAGGCAGAGTATACGTTTGACAACAATAAACTGCTGTTTTATTTTACTGCAGATGGAAGAATCGATTTCCGTGAACTGGTAAAAGATCTGGCAAGTGTGTTCCGTACCAGAATCGAATTGCGTCAGATCGGTGTCCGGGATGAGACCAAGATTCTGGGCGGTATCGGCATCTGCGGACGACCGCTGTGCTGTCATACATTTCTGACCGAGTTCGCACCGGTGTCCATCAAGATGGCAAAGGAACAGAATCTGTCCCTGAATCCGACCAAAATTTCCGGTGTATGCGGCAGATTGATGTGTTGTTTGAAAAATGAGGAAGAAACTTACGAATACCTGAACAGCCGTCTGCCGAATGTGGGTGACCGCGTGACGACTGTGGATGGATTGAAAGGTGAGGTACAGAGTGTCAGCGTACTGCGCCAGCTGGTGAAAGTGATCGTAGATATGGGAGATGAAAAAGAAATCCGTGAATATCCGGTCAGACAGCTGAAATTCCGTTCCAAGCGCCGCAGAGATCATGGCGAGCGTCTGAGCAAAGAGGAAATGCGCAAACTTGCTGAGTTAGAGGACAAGGGAGGACATTCCAAGTTAAATGAGTAATTTATTGCCGGGAGAACGAATCGACGAATTACAGCGAAACGGCTACCGCATTATCCAGAATCCGAAACGATTCTGCTTCGGCATGGATGCGGTGCTGCTGTCCGGCTTTGCCCGGGCAAAAAAACAGGAACGCTGTCTGGATCTGGGCTGTGGAAACGGGATCATTCCGATCCTGATGGAAGCAAAGACAGAGGGAAAACATTTTACCGGACTGGAGATCCAGCCGGAGAGTGCGGATATGGCGAAACGCAGCGTGGCGTTGAACGGGCTGCAGGATCGGATCGACATCGTAGAAGGTGATATTAAGGATGCTTCAAAGATTTTTGGAGCATCTTCTTTTCATGTCGTGACGACAAATCCACCGTATATGACCGCACAACACGGACTGACAAATCTGTATGAGGCAAAAACCATCGCAAGACATGAAGTATTGTGCAATCTGGAAGATATTATCCGGGAAAGTGCGAGACTTCTGATGCCGGGCGGTCGTTTTTATATGGTGCACCGGCCTTTCCGGCTGGCGGAGATCATATCTCTGATGGTGCAGTACCGCATGGAACCCAAGCGGATGCGTCTGGTGTATCCTTACGTGGACCGGGAGCCGAATATGGTGCTGATCGAGGGACTGCGGGGTGGAAAAAGCCGAATGACCGTGGAAAAACCATTAATTGTATACAAAGAGCCTGGAAAATATACGGATGAGATATATGATGTATATGGTTATTAAATTTATTGATTGATTCTGTTTTGTACGATAGATAGTAATGCAAAAAGTGAAGTATATGAAAAATGTAAAGATACAATTTTTATCGGACTGTGAGGTGAAAAAAGGTTATGGCTGGAAAATTATATTTATGTGCAACACCGATTGGAAATCTGGAGGACATTACGCTGCGGGTATTACGCACTTTAAAAGAAGTAGATCTGATCGCAGCAGAGGATACCAGAAATTCCATCCATCTGCTGAACCATTTTGATATAAAGACACCACTGACCAGCTATCATGAATATAACAAAGTGGACAAGGCGTATCAGCTGGTGGAAAAGATGCAGCAAGGCACAAATATCGCGCTGATCACGGATGCGGGTACGCCGGGTATCTCCGATCCGGGCGAAGATCTGGTGCGGATCTGCTATGAACAGGGTATCGAAGTGACATCCCTCCCGGGAGCAGCGGCATGCATTACCGCATTGACTCTGTCCGGGCTTCCGACCCGTCGTTTTTCCTTTGAGGCATTTCTGCCAAAAGAGAAAAAAGAACGCGCGGCGGTACTGGAGGAACTGAAAAACGATACAAGAACACTGATCGTATATGAGGCGCCACACCATCTGCTGGGGACATTAAAAGAACTGCAGAATGCACTGGGAGACCGCAGGCTGACAGTTTGCCGGGAACTGACAAAAAAATTTGAAACAGCGTTTCAGACCACATTTTCGGAAGCAATCCGTTACTATGAGGAGCAGGGGGTTCGCGGAGAATGTGTTCTTGTTATCGAGGGCAGAAGCCGAGAGGAACTGGTGCAGGAGGCACAGCAATCCTGGGAGGCAATTTCGGTGGAAGAACATATGGAGCATTATCTGAGCACCGGTATGGATCGGAAAAGCGCAATGAAACAGGTGGCAAAAGACCGGGGCGTTGGAAAACGCGAAATTTATCAGATGTTGTTGAAAGCAGAGAATGAGTGATATCGCACAAGTTTAGCAGAAGTACAGAGATATGTACAAGAATAAAGGCTATGCCTGGAACATTCTTAGGCTTATAGGGGAAGGAGTAGCTATGACAAAAGACTTGACTGTTGGAAGCCCAATGAAACTGATCTGGCAGTTTTCCATACCGCTGGTACTGGGAAATCTGTTTCAGCAGATGTATAACATGGTAGATACGGTAATCGTAGGCCGTTATTTGGGGCTGGATGCCCTGACCAGTGTAAGTTCTACCACATCTATTACATTTCTGATCATTGGTTTTTGTCTTGGTACCTGTACAGGGTTGGCGGTTCCGGTGGCACAGAAATTTGGAGCAAAAAGTTACAGTGAAATGCGTAAATTTGTGATGAACGCAGCCTACCTGGCGATTTTTCTCGCCGTAATCATGACTATCGTGACCTGTGCGCTGTGCGGTTCCATCCTGACCTGGATGAAGACGCCGAATCAGTTTTATCAGGGCGCGTATGATTATCTGTTTGTCATTTTCCTTGGAATCCCATTTACGTTTTTATACAATGTAGTGGCTGGTATCATCCGTTCACTGGGAGATTCCAAGACACCGTTTTATTTTCTGGTACTGTCCGCAGTGATGAATATTTTTCTGGATATGCTGTTTATCATTGTATTCAAACTTGGTACGGCGGGGGCTGGATGGGCGACCATTTTATCACAGGCAATTTCCGGAGTACTTTGCTTTCGCTATATGAAGAAAAAATATGACATTCTGAAGACAAATCATCAGGAACGCAGACTGGATATGCATTACATAAAGACACTGTTTACAATGGCTGTGCCGATGGGACTGCAATTTTCCATTACTGCCATTGGAAGTATTCTGCTCCAGAGTGCGGTAAATACACTGGGAGCAGTTTATGTATCTGCATTTGCGGCAGCTACAAAGGTAAAACAGCTGGCGATGTGTCCATACGATGGATTTGCCACAGCCAGTGCAACCTTTGGCAGTCAGAACCTTGGCGCCGGCAATCTGAAACGAATCCGGGAAGGATTGAAATCAGGAATTATCATTTCTGTGATTTACAGTATCGCCATCGGAATCGTGCTGATTTTTGCAGGTTCCAAGATCGCCCTGATCTTTGTATCAGGAAGTGAGACAGAAGTGCTTGGCTATGCACAGCAGCTATTGACCTGCGCAGGATTTTTCTATTTCTTTCTGGCATTCCTGAACTGCACACGACTGACCATTCAGGGGCTCGGTTACAGTGCCATTGCCATGTGTGCAGGATTAAGTGAACTTCTTGCCCGTGGTCTGATGTCTGTCTTTGTCATTCCAAGATTTGGATATACCGCAGTATGTTTTACAGATCAGACTGCATGGATCGCGGCAACCGCCGTGGTAATGCCGGTATTTTTTGCAATTATGAAACGTCTGGAGAAACGGCAGGCGGAAGTTACCGGTTCTCCAACACATAATCCCGCAGCACATTGAATGATGCCGGGCCGATTTTTAATACTTTTTCATAAAAGGCAGAGTCCGTATAAGTATCCGGATTCTGCTTTTTCATTTCTTCCTGCAGATCATGAAATTCCAGATATCCGATATAATATTTCAGATAGTTGGCAGGTTCGGATACGATCAGTTCAAAAATATCCCGCAGTACTTCCTCATCAGTGAATCCGTAAGTGGAAAAGAAGGCTGCTGTATCGTCCAGCGTCCATCCTTCATAATGGATCCCCATATCCGCAGTGGCGTAAAGACTCAGGATTGCAGCCTGATTTGCAGCGCAGAGTTTTGCAGCATCTTTGGACAGTCCGCTGTAAATATAGGAATGTAATTCCACGAATGTCGCCCAGCCTTCTGTGTAGCCGGGATAGCCAAGCAGTGACCGGATAGGCGGCACATTCTGGCTGTGGAAGTAGATGTTTTGATACAGATGTCCCGGAAAACCTTCATGCGCCAGTGTCGTGAACAGCCGGATTCCTTCATAGCCATTTTTCTGATTGATGTAGATGGTGTTCTCTGTCAGCTGATCCAGTGGGGAAGTCAGATAAAATGCCGGGGAGAGATAATCTTCCATGGCAGCATTGATATATTTGACTGTTACATTGCAATCCGGGAGGGAAGGAAAGTCGGCAGTGATCGCCTGCTGCAGCGTAGCCAGCATTTCTTCGGGAGACTGTGCGGAGAAATCGAGTCGTTCTGGCTCCTCGGTGAGATCCGGGTGATCTTCCAGCAATTCTGATACCAGAAGCAGATCTTTTTTGCGCTGGCTGGCGGTACGTTTTTCCAGTGTGGCGACGGAGTCATCGCTTCCGGTATAGCAGCGCACCAGATATTCATAATAGGTATTCCCTTCCGGGAAATGACAGAGGCCGGCATCGTTATATCCGCTATTCTGTAATCCGGCAATTGTGTTGGAAAGCTGTTCAAATGCCGGAAATACTTGCTGTTCCAGAATGTCGCGATTTTGGTTTTGATAGGCAGCACGTTCGTTTTTGGACAGTTCACTCATGGCATCTGTTTTTTCGTTGAAGGTAGCAACAAGATAATGGGAGTTAAGATCTGCCGTGAAGTCTTTGCACTGTTGGATCAGACGCTGGGCGGCAAAGGATGGCATAAAACGCCCGGCGGCAGCTTTTTCCTTCTCATACGCGCTGATCTCAGAAAAATACCGTGGAATGTCGGACAGTAACGACAGGTAATCTGTGATGTCCCTTGTATTCCGAAAGGTATATTCTGCCAGCAGGATGGGAATCTGGGATTGCAGTCCGGTAGTGGGAGTCAGCGGCTCTTCATAACAGTACCAGTTGGCACCGTTTTTTGTGAGATCCAGAGATTCTGACAGAATATCCAGGGTCAGCCGATTTTCAGCCGATAGTTCAGCCGATTGAAATTGTTGCAGTCCGACAAGCAGATTTTCAGCAAAGGCTGCAGCCAGGGCAGGAGAATCTGCAGAGCAGGTTCCGAGAGATGTCTGATAGTCCGTGATACCGTAAGCGGCAGGATCTGCCAGTGTGTAATGAAGGTTCAGCAGATTTGCGGAAGCTTCCTGCCGAAAAAGTTCTGTTACATAATCCGTGAAGGCGGCATTCAAAGCAGTGGTGTTTTCGGATGATGCGTCAGAAGCCGATGCAGCATCCGGTGCATCGGCTTCAGAAGAACTTTTGTCGGAATCTGCCTGCGGATTCGTCAGAAACTGAACAATCCAGGTGTCGGAATCTGCACATTTACAGACGGCGGCGCAGAAAATTCCGAGACCAATGAGAAACAGGGAGAGACAGAGGGAAAAACGGATTTTACGAAAAAAATGAAAATGACAGTGGCGCATGGCAGGTACCGGCTATGATTATAATTATTATTAAAATATGTGCCGTCAGGCAGGAATATGACGGGGAAATTGTAATGTTGTGTTAATTGTGGTAGAATAAGCCCGAGATGAGACTACATAAGAAAGGACAACATACTATGAAAAAATTAAACGTATTTATTTGTTTTTTAGCAGTTATTTTTGTATGTGCAATGGCAGAAATTACTCCGGCCCGAGCAGAAGAACGACAGTCTGCTGCTTCCGGTGCTCAGACGGTTGCGCAGGATATTACTTTGTATGGGCTGTCAAGCAGCTATGATGGGGTGATCGCGATTCCTGCGGATATGGATACGGAATATCAGATCCATGCAAACGGAAGAGATATCAGCTATACAGTAACGGATGGAAATAATATTACCGTAGATGATCGTGGTGTCGTGCGGATAAAATATACGACGACTTATTGGTATGGAAATATAGGATATTCTTATCCGATCCAAGATAAAACACCTACCAGTGTCGAAAAAAGTTTTGATGCTGGCGATGCAACAGTGACGGTGACAGCAGACGGTGTGCAGACAAATATAACAGTTCATGTGGCAGACTATGCGCAAAAATATGCGGATGATAAGATTTTACAATACATAAATGAAAATATTGCAGGAAAAAATCTCAGTGATATGGAGCTGATGAAAAAAATTGCTGCATATCCGGCCAGCTTTGATTATGGTGCATCGCATTCCGGATATGTGTCTATGCTTATTTATGGAAATGGTGACTGTTGGGCAAGTACATCTACCATTATCAGAACTTGTGAGTTACTCGGAATTGATGCCTGGTCCAGAAACGGGAACAAGGATTACGGCGCAGGAAGCGGTCATATGAATGCAATGGTATATTATGATGGCAAATATTATGAACTGGAAGCCGGTTACAGCGGAACAGCACCGCGATATTATTCTGCTGAGGAAAGAGATTCGCTGTTTTGCTTTCATAATAAAGATGATGGGACCTTGTCCATTTATCAGTATGACGGACAACTTACATCAGGTGATACTTTGGAAATCCCGGCAACCTATCAGGGAAAAACAGTTACGGAAATTGAGGATCAATTTTCACAGGGGTCAAACAGAACATGTGGAACAATCCATCTTCCGGATACGATCACAAAGATCGGAGCATTTGCATTTTCGGGTTTTGAACAGGCGACATCCATTAATATTCCGGCCAGTGTAAAGGAAATTGGAACAGGTGCTTTTGCACAGTGCCTATCGTTAGAGAACTTTGAATGCACAGGAATTGGAAATAACTATGCCTCCCAGAATGGTATTCTGTACAGTTGTGATAAAAAGATTGCGATCAGCGGCCCGGCGGTAAATGATCCGCAGTTTGCATCGGGCGTTCAGCAGATTGCAGAGGGTGCATTTAGTTATAATACAAATCTTGTAAAAATAGTAATTCCAGAGAGTGTAACAACCATCGAAGATGCTGCATTTTTTGATTGTTATAGTGTTAAAAATGTGACGATAAAAGGAACTGATATTACATTTGGATCAAATGTGTTTTATAATTGTTCAGAGCTGACATTACGCGGAACAGTCGGTTCTGCTGTTGAGACTTATGCAAATGAAAATGGAATTGCATTCAGAGATATTCAGGAACCTCCAAAGAATGGGTTGTATCAGGAAGGGGATTCCTGGAACTATTATGTGGATGATGAGATTGCAGAAGACGTTACTACGCTGGTAGCCTACAACGGTGACTGGTGGTATGTAGAAGATGGAAGAATTAATTTTAATAAATGGGGATTGTATGAATATAACGGAAGTCTATGGTACATTGAGAATGGAAAAGTAAACTTTTCTGAGACGACAATCTGTTATTATGAAGGAGAAGACTGGTATGTAAAAAATGGTTGTGCGGATCCTCAGTACAATGACGTGATTTGTATGAATGACGATTGGCTGGCAGTCAGAAACGGAAGGATTGATTCGAATTTTAACGGGATTGCAGGCAATGCATCCGGAGAATGGTACTGTGAATATGGCCAGGTACAGTTTGCTGCAAGCGGCCTTGTAAAATCGGAGAATGACGCATTTGACGGCTGGTATTATGTTCGGAATGGCTGTGTGCAGAAAGGCCAGGAGACCGTAGTGCAAAACAGCAGTGGCTGGTGGTATATCGGAACAGACGGAAAGGTTGATTTTCATAAGAATACAGTAGCACCGAATGAGTATGGCTGGTGGGCTGTGCGAAACGGAGCAGTAGATTTTCAATTGAATGGAATCGCATCTAATGAGTCTGGAGACTGGTATTGCAGAGGAGGTCAGGTAGATTTTGGCGCAGCCGGTGTGCTGGAATCAGAAACAGAAGGATTCAGTGGCTGGTATTATATTCAGAACGGCTGTGTGCAGAAAGGACAGGAGACAGTAAAACAAAACAGTAATGGCTGGTGGTATATCGGAACAGATGGAAAGGTTGATTTTCATAAGAATACAGTAGCACCGAATGAGTATGGCTGGTGGGCTGTGCGAAACGGAGCAGTAGATTTTCAATTGAATGGAATCGCATCTAATGAGTCTGGAGACTGGTATTGCAGAGGAGGTCAGGTAGATTTTGGCGCAGCCGGTGTGCTGGAATCAGAAACAGAAGGATTCAGTGGCTGGTATTATATTCAGAACGGCTGTGTGCAGAAAGGACAGGAGACAGTAAAACAAAACAGTAATGGCTGGTGGTATATCGGAACAGATGGAAAAGTTGATTTCGGATTTTCTGGAATTGCATCCAACGAAAACGGTACCTGGTATATTGAAAATGGAAAGGTTAATTTTAATTACTCCGGTATTTATGAAGATGAGAATGGACGGATTTATGAGATTAAATCCGGCAATGCAGCCTGACGGAAATTTTGTGTAGAACCGGATTTGTCCCTTGCGAAGTTTTCACAGATTATGTATAATGATATTGTTAACCAATCAAAATATTTGATATGCAAAATATTGGAGGAGCGCATTGGAAGGATACGATACACTTCATGACCTGCTGGTCAAATTATTTAATGAAATTATGAATATTGAGGAAAAGGCAATCATCACGGAGGAGTTCAAAGATATTTCCAATAATGATATGCATATCATTGAGGCGATCGGTCTGGATGAACCGCGGAGCATGTCTTCGGTAGCAAAGGATTTGTCTGTTACTGTGGGAACACTGACGATCGCGATCAATAATCTGGTGAAAAAAGCTTACGTCAAACGTGTCAGAAGTGAGAAAGATCGTCGTGTCGTTCTGATCTCTCTGACAGAAAAGGGTGTGAAGGCATACCACCATCATGCAGAGTTCCACGATGAGATGATAAAAGCTACACTGAACGGCCTTGACGAAGAACAGACAAAAGTGCTGGTTAAAGCATTGACGAATCTGAGCGCATTTTTCCGCACCTATGGAAAATAATAGGCGCATTGGAACTCGCGGTCAGATCGTCTGTAAAAACTGTTTCCGGTGGATTTGTAAGTATGGAAAGATAAAAAAGTAATAAGTGTTTGTGATTCAGCATACGTTGTTAGAAAGCCCGGAAGGGAACTGACAGCGTATGCTGAATTTTTTATGGATTTTTATGATTCTGGCAGGAATTGTATATGCGGCATTCACCGGTAATCTGCCGGCAGTAACGGACGCGGCACTGGATGCAGCGCAGCAGGCGGTGACGTTGTGTATCACCATGGCGGGAGTGCTGGCGTTCTGGGTCGGTCTTATGCGGATCGCAGAAAATGCCGGGATGATGCAGCGGGCGGCAGACCGGATCTACCCGTTGCTTCATTTTTTGTTTCCGCGTATTCCGCGGGAACATGCAGCATGCAAATCCATTGCAGCCAACTGTATCGCCAATTTTTTCGGACTGGGCTGGGCGGCAACGCCGGCGGGGCTGCAGGCGATGGAAGATCTGGATGAACTGGAAAAGGAACGGACGCTGTTACAGGCAGTTCATCAGCCTTATCGGAAAAAATTTGATTTTACTTCCGACCGTATCCGGCACACACATGTAAAACGGGAAAAAGTGGCTTCCACAGAAATGTGTACATTTCTGGTGCTGAATATTTCGTCACTTCAGCTGATTCCGGTGACCGTGATTGCTTATCGCAGCAAGTACGGCTCACCGGATCCGACGGGTATTGTGGGAGCAGCCATTGTGGCTACGGCATTTTCTACGCTGGCGGGAATTATCTTTGCAAAGATCATGTCAGCAGCAGACCGGAAACGGGGATACTGAACGCAGATAAAAAAATCAAAAGATGTGGATGAGTGAGGACTGGATGTTATAAAAAACAGAAGGGATGGAGATATTATTTGTATATGCAGCGTATATTACTGTTTCTGTCAGATGTTATCATTCCACTTTTTATTGTGGTGATTCTTATGGCCGGACTGCTGAACCGGCGGAATGCCTATGAAGATTTCGTAAAAGGTGCGAGAGACGGTCTGAAGACGGCGGTGGATATTTTACCCACCCTTGCCGGTCTGATGGTTGCTGTAGGCATTCTGCGCGCTTCCGGTCTGCTTGATGCACTGGCCGGAGTACTTGGAAACTGTGTAGACCGTATTGGATTTCCGTCACAGCTGGTTCCACTTGCGGTGGTGCGGATGTTTTCTTCCTCAGCCGCCACCGGCTTGCTGCTGGATGTCTATGAGCAGTTCGGAACCGATTCCAGACTGGGGCGGATCGCATCGGTCATGATGAGCAGCAGTGAGACGATATTCTATACGATGAGCATTTATTTTATGACAGTAAAAGTAAAAAAGACACGCTGGACTCTGGCCGGGGCATTGGTAGCGACCGTGGCCGGGATCATGGCCAGCGTGTTGCTGGTTGGGTGAAAGAAGAATATGTCAGGTGTGCAAAATTGTAAAGCGGACATTCGCAATCCGCTTTCGCTACTTGCTTATTCTGCGTTCAAATTATACCGTCAGCTCCTGCATCAGTTTTGGTACTGTAGTAATTTCCCGGATTTCTCCCACCCGGGAACCGCAGAAAATCAGACCGTTATCAAGATCGCCCACAACGGCATTGATCAGTGCCTGCGTGATGCAGTAAGGGGCTGTGGCCGGATTGCATGCTTTCAGACAGTTGAAGCAGTGGGAGATTTTGTCCGGTGCTGTAAGCATACGCTGGATAAACGCATTTTTGATAGCGCGGCCGGGCATTCCCACCGGGCTTTTGATAATGATAACATCTTCTTCGGAAGCATTGACGTAAGCTTGCTTGTAAGCATCGCTGGCATCACATTCCTCAGTGGCTACGAAACGTGTGGCAGCCTGAATGCCATCGGCACCGAGTTCCAGGACATGTTTTACATCTTCGGCAGTGAACATACCTCCGGCGACAAATACCGGAATTGCATTCTGATACTTTTCTTCATATGTTTGTTTTAATGTAATGATATTTCGGATCTCGGTGTCATAATCAAGTCCCGGAATATCCTCCAGCTGTTCTCTGGAAAAACCGAGATGTCCGCCGGCCAGTGGCCCTTCAATGACCAGAAAGTCGGCGGTGCGGTGGTACTTTTTATCCCAGAATTTCAAGATAACATTGGCAGATTTTGTACTCGAAACGATGGGCGCCAGTGCGACATCATATCCTTCTGCAAATTTCGGCAGTTCTGTCGGGAGTCCTGCTCCGGAGATGATGGCATCTACACCGGCGGCACAGGCGGTTTTGACATAGGTTTCATACAACTGTGTAACAGCCATGATGTTGACGGCGACCATACCGTTGCCGCCGGCGATTTCTTTCGCTTTTCTGATCTGCTCCGGCAGTACACGCAGATTTGTTTCTTCCGGATGTTTCGTAAAATCTGGATCGTCATAACCAATCTGGGCGGTTGAGAGTACCCCCATGCCACCTTCTTTTGCAACTGCACCAGCCAGACGACAGCGGCTGACTCCGATGCCCATGCCTCCCTGAATGATCGGGAGTTTCAGGAACTTATCTTTCAGATTCAGTGATTTCATTAATTTCATCTTTAAAATCTCACTTTCCATTAATAATACTATGATCATATGTGTGTTACGGTTCTTCTTTTTATATAAAAAAGTTTGATAATCAAAGTAAAATTATTTTACATCAGACGACAGAGCAAGTCAATACAAAAAGGATGAAAAACGAGCAGAAGTAGTATTAAATACCAGATGCAGATTTTGACGAATTACTTGTCATTTCATGGAAAATAGTATATGATATCATACAGATTTATAGGAAATCTTCGGGTAAATGTGTTGGGAGGTTATTTGGATAGTATGGAACAGGATAAGACGTTTCTGGGAACAGAACCAATAGGAAAATTGTTGATGAAGCTGGCGGTTCCGACGGTTATCGCACAGCTGGTAAATATGTTGTACAACATCATAGACCGGGTTTATATCGGTCATATTCCGGGAGAGGGCAGCATGGCGCTGACCGGCGTAGGGGTGTGCATGCCGCTGATCCTGATCATTGCGGCATTTGCGGCGCTGGTAGGATCTGGTGGTTCTCCGAGAGCATCTATTTACATGGGAAAAGGCGAGCACGATACGGCAGAAAAAATCCTGACAGGCTGTCTGAGTCTTCAGATCATCGTTTCCATTATTCTGACCGTGATCTTGCTGATCTGGAACGAAAATCTGTTACTCATGTTTGGTGCCAGTGAAAATACGATTTCTTATGCGACGGCATATATGAATATTTACGCGATTGGTACGATTTTTGTACAGATTACCCTTGGTATGAATACATTTATCACTGCCCAGGGAAAAGCCATCACAGGTATGATGACGGTTCTGATCGGAGCGGTTGCGAATATTATACTGGATCCGATTTTTATCTTCGGGATGCATATGGGAGTGCGCGGCGCAGCACTGGCAACCGTGATTTCACAGGCTTTGTCCTGCATCTGGGTGTTGTCTTTCCTCTCCGGGAAAAAGACGCTGCTTCGGATCAAAAAAGAAAATATTATGCCGGGACTTCAGCTGGTTCCGCCATGCGTGGCACTTGGTGCATCCATGTTTGTTATGCAGGCCAGTGAGAGTGTGATTTCCGTCTGCTTTAATTCATCGCTGCTAAAATATGGCGGAGATATTGCGGTGGGAGCCATGACGATCCTTACCAGTGTCATGCAGTTTGCCATGCTTCCTCTGCAGGGAATCGCCCAGGGGGCGCAGCCGATCACCAGTTACAATTATGGTGCAAAAAAATTGTCCAGAGTAAAGCAGAGTTACAAGATCCTGCTTTGTGTCTGTGTTATTTATTCCGTTGTTCTGTGGGCAATTATCATGGCATTTCCACAGGTATTTGCAAAATTGTTTACCACAGATGCTGCACTGATCGATTTTACGGCAAAGGCACTTCGGATTTACTGTCGTGTATTGTTTGTGTTCGGTATACAGATCGCCTGCCAGATGACCTTTGTGTCCATAGGGAATGCACCGTGTTCCATTATCGTGGCAATCCTGCGGAAATTCATATTGCTGATTCCATTGATCTACATATTACCGCATGTTATGGAAAATAAAACCAATGCCGTGTATATGGCAGAACCGGTGGCTGACATCATAGCGGTGAGCTGTACGTTGATTCTGTTTATGGTACAGTTTCGGAAATCTTTGCGGCGTTTGACGGAATAGCTGGTTGTCGGATTTGGCTAAAATTTGATTTTTAATACGAAAACGAAGCATCCTGTCGGGACGCTAGACGCTCACTACCCTCGTTTCACATCGTTTTCATCGCGCTCGTTCCCACGCCTGAAAAAGAGGTCGTTCCCACTCGCGCAAAAACTCGTGAAACTCGGTCGTTTGCTTAATCGCTTACCCTGACAGGATGCTTCGTTTTCTCTATTTACACTGTGAAATTAAAAACAGTTTTCATCTTCCTGCTAAGTTTTGCAACGTAAATCTGCGTGCGAGTTCGCGGGAGGAGGCGGAGATAAGCGGCACGCAGTGCAGTGCGGCTGAAAATTTATGATAAACAAAACTTAAAAGAACGCCAGTCAGGCAATCTTTCCTCGGCAAGCGATTGCTAGCTGCAGAGGTAAGATTGATGACTGGCGTTTTCACAGATTAAATTTTCAGCTACACAAACAAGACTTTACTTGCGTTTCCGCAGAAACATCCAGATTGCAATGACCACCACAATGAGAATCAGGAAAATATCCCAGAATCTCTGTGTCAGATTCAGATGAAGTGCTTCGATCATACCGATAAAGATGACAAATGCACCGAGGATCAGCTGCAGCATGGAGCGTTGAACCAGTCCGGCTTCATTGCTGCCGCGGGACTGCAGAAGTCCGAAAATACCGTATACAAGGCAGAGAGCACCCAGAACCGGAAGTACATATATGGTGTCGATGGCATCAGTAAAAATAATGGCAAAGATAACTACGACGCCGATCAGTGTGACATAAGTGCCCCAGTTAAAGGGATTCTTTTTTTTCATAAGTATAAACCTTTCTGTTGATTTCTGTTACTAAGATGAAAAACGCTGCTTCAATGTGAAGCAGCGTTTCTATATGGCTTAACTTTCTTTCACTACGAAGATAATTGTCGAAAATGATGTTGGTTTACGCCAGTCCCGGTGCAACAGTAAGGATGACAGCACAGAGGATTGTTCCAACTAATGTCATGATAACTGTCTGTAAGAACATCGGTAAGTATGCATCTTTGATCTTAACCTGAGCAAGTCCGGTTGTGATTAGGATCAGTCCGTTAACCGGCAGTGTCTCGAATGTGGAAACTGCGATAGCAGCACAACGAGCAAGTGCGTTCGGATTCAAAATCGGGTTAGCTGTCCAGATATAAGCTGCAGCAACCATCGGAAGTGCAATACTTAAAGCTGCTGGCGGTGAAGATGTAAATGCTACTACGATGATAGCAAGTACGATACCGATTACTAACGGAGAAGCTTTCATGCCAAAGAGGATTCCAACGAAACCGTTGAAAGCATCTGTGTGCTGTACAACTGCTGCGAAACCAGCTGCAGCTGTCAGAGTCATGATTGCGCTTGCACCATTTGCAGCACCAATGTTTAAGGAATTGAGAACGTTTCCTGCCCATGCCGGAAAGCCTTTTTTCTCATTGTCTTTGAAGTGCGGAGCCATCAGGATGATTACTGCTGCGATACCGGATACCAGAGCTAAGGAAGCAATCTGTACGATAGCGAAAAGCAGGAATACAACTACTAACGGAATCATAGCAAGTGCAAAATGCGGAAGTTTTTTTGCATTGTCATCCGGAATCGGCTCACAGTTACCATAATCAAATGTCTCGCCTTTTCTCATCTCTTTGATGATGAAGGTGGAGCAGATGAAGTATACACCAACTTCGATTACGATGAAGGAAATAAATCCCGGGATTGGAGCAGCACCCGGGCTTGTCTGCAGGATGCTCATACAAATGATGTTATTGATACTTAATACGAATGGAGCAGAGTTAGCACCACAGCTTAAAGCCAGCATAGCCGGAACCATACGTCTCGGAATACCAATGCGGCTTGCCATGTACATACAGATCGGGAATGTAGCGAAGATAGCTACGAAACCATCTACACCACCGTATGTAAGGATACACTCGATAAGTAACATAATTAAAACGGCACGTTTTGCCTGTTTTTCTTTATTGTTTACCGGCATAACGAATTTGTTTACTAATGTGGAAGCGATAGACTGAGCAGCACCACTGTCAGCTAATACTTTACCAAATAAACCGCCTAAGAATACAGTCGGGAAAATTGCTGTGATCATTCCGCAGACACCGCCGATTTCCCATACGCCGGTTGCTGCATTTTCTTCAACGGCACCAACATACAGAGATGTGAATGCATCGTTTGCGTTCAATCCGTTTGTTACTGCTACAATAACGCCGCAGAGCGGAGCCAGATACAGTACGGATACGTTTTTGTAGGCGCCATACAGGAAAATAGCAAGAGCGACTACAATACCAATAATACCTAAAGCCATAAATCAAACCCTCCTAAATTTTAAAAAAGTTAAGCAAATGTGAAATTCATAAAGAAAATATAAATTCCATGAGCTTATTATACATAGATGGTAAGACCATGTCAATAAAAACACACAAAATGCACAATAGAAAGTGCAAATGAAAGTGATAAGTTGGACAAAATGCTTTGGAATGTTGCAAAATATCGTTCTATGAAGAATGATTTGTAAAAAGTGTTTAGAAAGTGTGCAACATAACATCGAAAAATGTTGCATGATAGTATAGAATTACTAAAATATGGAAAGATACAGATAAAAAGACCTGAGAACTGTCGGAAAAGACAGATGCTCAGGTCTTAACATAGTAGGAAATTACTGATTCATGAAAAAGACAGAGGAATCACGGTTATTCCGGTCAATCAGTGAATTGTATACAAGGCAATGGTACTGATAGAGCAGGTCATCGTATTTGCTGTTTTCGGAATGCGTATAGTAATTGTTATCTGCATCCACATAACCAACCGTGTTAATGATAGGAAGCTTCTGATACAGGGAGGCCAGATAACGATTGTACTGCGTCAGTGGAAGTCCGGCAGTCTGAAGTACCAGTGTAGACAGATAGTTTGCACTGATCTGATTCAGTGTCGCTTCCGGAATATCATAATTTGCCCAGATCACAAATGGTGTGGTGTAACGAAGCTGTTGCTGTTCCGTGGTCAGATGATCGAGACTGGTGCCGAACAGTTCTTCATAAAATCCATCTTCAATGGAGGGCAGATGATCCCCGAACATACAGAGGATGGTCGGTTCTGACACGTTGCTGAAATAATCTACCAGCTCCTGAAATGCTTCATCAGAGCGTTTTACCAGGGACAGATAGCGGTTAGCCTTTGGGTAAATGCCATTCATGTTTGTGACATATATTTCCTGTGAAAAGTTTGTATAGGACATGGCGTAGCCGCCGTGGTTCTGCATGGTGACGTTAAAAAGGAAGAACGGTTTGGATGTATCCCGATTCTCATACATGTTTTCTACCATGGAATAATCATAGCTGTCACTGACAAAACGACGCAGCAGCATGTTGCGGTCCGGATACCGTTCATTCAGCAGCATCTCATACTCGGTGACGTCATTGTTCTGCTTGTAAGTATCCAGAATGTCCTGATCGACAAAATCTTCGATACTGATATAGTTTTCAAATCCCAGCAGTGGATATACATTCCTGCGGTTCCAGCCTTCGCCGTAATACGGATGAAAAGCGGTTTTGGAATAACCAAGTGCACCAAGGGTGGATACCAGGGAAGGAACCGTATCCTTTACATAGGACTGATATACGTTACACCCGGTGGGCAGGAAGGAGATGGAATCTCCGGATAAAAATTCAAATTCACTGTTACTTGTTCCTGCACCGAATACCGGCATGGACAGGGAACCTTTGATGGTATTTTCTGTCAGACTGTGAATGAATGGCATGTAGTCTTCATTGGTTTCCAGATTGCCGAGAGCACCTGGATCAGACAGAGATTCATTCATGATACAAATGATATTCGGCATGGTGCCATCCGTATTTGCTGTGTAATCGTTCTGGCCGGTCAGCAGATTGGTGCTGACCGTATGATCATCAGGATCTACGCCGGCATCTTTCAGCGTTTCTGCCACATAGTCGCTGACATTGGCGGCATTGTAGTCAGAGGGCTTCCGGATAATAAGGTACTTGGTGTTCAGACAGAAATTAAAGAAGGAACCTGTGCGGTGATAGCCTCTGGACTGATCCCAGAAATCCGGTTTGTATCCGAGATTTGCAGCATAATCCGTAAAAAAGAGGGAAATTACAACAACTGCGATATAAGCTGCCGGAGCAAGTTTTGCCAGGAGTTTGAATTTTAATTTTTTCGGTTTGATGTTGACACTTTTTTTGTTTACCAGATAGATCAGGAAAAACATGATAGAACCGAGGATCAGTTTCCAACTAAGCTCATAAGTATAACCGTCTGATACACTCAGACCAGTGCCGAAACTCAGTACGTCCAGCGGAACAAAAGGAGAACCGCGGAACAGTTCAATGAAATAATTCAGCAATGACCATACATATAAAGAAATATTTACAATCAGCCCTACCATATGATAACGTCCGGTGATCAGATAAAAGAACAGGTAGAACACCAGGTAAATCATATAGTTTGCGAGGAAAGTTGGTACAGAAAACCACCATATATAGTTTTCATTAAATACCTCTACCATTTGGATGGTAAGAACCGGCATGATAAAAAACAATGCCGTGTTGGCCAGTGCTTTATATTTGTCATCCACGGATGGTTTGAATATAATGAGAAATCCAGCAACCGGTCCTGCCAGAAGAGACAGAACAAACAGAATGGTCCCACATGTCAGATCCAGTGTCGGATCCAGATAGAGCCGCCAGTTGGCGGATACAAAAATAATCATAAAAATAGTGACTGCAAGTGCAAGCAGCCGGATTTTTTTTCCTGCGAATGAAATATGCATGTTTTTATCTTCCCGTTTCTATAATATAGTGTGATGCCAGGGTCAAAAGCCTGAACGCTTTACATCACGATGTGCAGACACAGTCGGATACAGATTTTCTGGCATAGTAATCCGGCTATGTTAATTGCCGCTAAAATATATTAAATATCACGAAAGAAAATATGTCAACTGTTAAAAGTGTGAAGAAATTATGAAAGAACATTTTACGAATGGTGCGTGTGGACTGCAAGAATGCCGGGGACATTTTTGCAGTTGCGAAGGGGTGGATAAAATGGAGTTGCTATTTTTTTTCGCGCAGTATACTATAAAAACAGAAACGAAGTGCAGTGTACAGTGATTCTGAGAGGAATCATTTTGGAAGGAGCGGAACAGATGGAAAAATCAGAATTATTAAGACAGTGGATCGCAGATTCAGATAATATCGTGTTTTTCGGGGGAGCCGGTGTGTCAACAGAGAGCGGAATACCGGATTTCCGAAGTGTGGACGGGCTGTATCATCAGAAATATGATTATCCGCCGGAGACAATTCTGAGTCATACTTTTTATATGGAAAAAACAGAAGAGTTTTATCGGTTTTACCGGGATAAAATGCTGGCCCTGGATGCAAAACCAAATGCGGCACATTTAAAACTTGCCGAACTGGAAGCAAAAGGAAAGTTAAAGGCAGTGGTTACACAGAATATCGACGGACTTCATCAGGCGGCAGGCAGCAAAAATGTGCTGGAACTTCACGGCAGCGTACACCGCAATTACTGCAGAAAATGCGGAAAATTGTATGATGCACAGTATATCAAGAATTCTGCCGGGGTTCCGATGTGCAGTTGCGGTGGTCAGATCAAACCGGATGTCGTATTATATGAGGAAGGACTGGATTCTTCCACGATGCAGGCAGCAATCCGCGCGATCAGCCAGGCAGAAGTGTTGATCATTGGAGGAACAAGCCTCGCAGTATATCCGGCAGCGGGACTTATCGACTATTACAGAGGTAATAAGCTGGTACTGATCAACAAATCCGCAACCCCATTGGACAGCCGTGCCAATCTGGTCATCCAGGCACCGATCGGAGAGGTTTTTTCGGCAGTATGTTAAAATTAGATGGGAAACTGCATTCGACTTGAATAAAATTATAAAAGAATCGTGGAGTATAAAAGTAGAGTGAGGTGACAGAATGACATATCAATATGAAGTGGGAGATATTGTAAAACTGAAAAAGAAACATCCCTGCGGCAGTTTTGAATGGGAAATCCTGCGTGTCGGGGCAGATTTCCGGTTGAAATGTCAGGGGTGCGGTCATCAGATCATGGTGGCACGAAAGATTGTAGAAAAAAACACAAAAGATTTAAAAAAGCACTTGCCTGAAGCGTAAAAATATGGTAGTATTGAAAATCGTGATATACAATATCCTTGCTCTCTACAGGATGAGCAGAGGGCCAAAAGACCACAAGGAGGTAAGAATAGCATGAACAAGTATGAATTAGCATTAATTGTTAGTGCCAAGATCGAAGATGACGCCAGAGCAGCAGTTGTTGAGAAAGCAAAAGAGTATATTACTCGTTTTGGCGGTACAGTAACAGAAGTTGAGGATTGGGGTAAGAAAAAATTAGCTTACGACATCCAGAAAATGAGCGAAGGCTTCTATTACTTCATTCAGTTCGATGCTGCAGCAGAAGTACCTGCTGAGTTAGAGCAGAGTGTTCGTATCATGGACAATGTGCTGAGATTTTTATGCGTTAGAAAAGACGAGGCATAATTTCACAGTAGAGAAGGAGTTATCCTTATGAATAAAGTAATTTTGATGGGACGTTTGACCCGTGATCCTGAGGTTCGTTATTCTCAGGGTGAACAGGCAACCGCAATCGCAAGATATACAGTTGCAGTAGATCGTAGATTCCGTCGTGACGGCGACAGCCAGACAGCAGATTTTATCGGTTGTGTAGCATTCGGACGTCAGGCAGAGTTCGCAGAGAAATATCTGCGCAAAGGAACTAAGATTGCCCTTACAGGCAGAATTCAGACAGGCAGCTATACCAACCGTGACGGACAGAAAGTTTACACCACGGACGTAGTTGTTGAGGAGCAGGAGTTCGCAGAGAGCAAAGCAGCAAGCGCTGAGCATGCAGCAAATTTTGCACCGGCAGACAGACCTTCCCCAAGCAATGCGGTAAGCGATGGCTTTATGAATATTCCGGACGGAATTGATGAGGAATTACCATTTAACTAAACAGGAGGTAAACTATCATGGCTTATAATAAAGATGGAAAAAGCGATTCTCCGATGAAGAGAAGAGGCGGCCGCAGAAGAAAAAAAGTTTGTGTATTCTGTGGAAAAGACAATGTGATTGATTACAAGGATACAAATAAATTAAAGAGATACATCTCTGAGAGAGGAAAAATCCTTCCGAGAAGAATCACAGGAAACTGTGCAAAACATCAGAGAGCTATCACAGTAGCAATCAAGAGAGCACGCCACGTAGCATTAATGCCATACGTACAGGATTAATTTTGACAACAGACTCCCCGGATTTTTCCGGGGAGTTTTCTGTATTCTTCAGAGACAAATATGAAAAAAATAAAGAACGTTTTTCGTTACTTGCATTACACATTCGGATTATTAAAATTGAATATAGGCACGCTTCTTGTGTTTGAACTTTTATATAAATTTGCATCTATGGCGGTATTTAAACCGTTACTTACGGGAGTAATGAAGCTGGCACTGAAGGCACAGGGGCTGAGTTATTTGTCAGATGAAACCATCGGAACTTTTATCCGGTCCCCGCTGACCTGGTTTTTTCTGCTTTTGATCGTGCTGGGAATGGCATTTTTTACGCTGTTTGATATCTGCTGTATCATTACCTGCATCCATGCCTCTTTCCGGAAGCAGGCGATGCCGCTGCTGGCACTGATGCGAAAGGGATTGAAAACGTCTTTGCGGGTCATCTATCAGAGAAATATCGTGATGATCCTCTATCTGCTGATCATTATCCCCATGACCCATGCATTGGTAATCTCCGGTTATATTACAAAATTTACGGTGCCGCAGTTTATTGTGGATTATATTATGTCCCATACCTGGCTGGCGATTTTATATATTGGATTCTGGATTTATATCGGACTTCGCTCCTTTCATTGGATTTACAGTCTGCATTATTTCTGCCTGGAAAACTGTAACTTCAAGCAGGCGAGAAAGCGCAGCTGGAAACTGCAGAAAAATCATTACTGGACGGATCTGATCATTGTGCTGGGATGGAGTGCAGCCTGCATCGGTATTTATTACGGCGTGATCCTCTCTGGATCCTGGCTGGTGTCCAGAGTCAATCAGGCGTTACCGACACAGGATCTGTTCAGCAGTCTGACCCTTTCCGGGATTTCTTTGCTGATGGATGTGTGCGGTGCACTGTTTTTCTGTTTTGATCTTCCGTTATTTTTTATCTGCATCAGTCTGTTGTTCTATTATCGTAAGGCTGCCGCCGGTGAGCGGATTCCACGGGTTTTCCGGGATCTGGACAATGCTTACCGGGTTACCAATACGAGATGGGTAAAGAAAATTTATATGTATCGGAAACGGATCATTGCCCTCAGCATCGTAGTGGTGATCGGGGTCAATTTTGCATACAATTTTGCAGACCGGCGCGGTGTATTACATATGGGGCTGGGCAATCCGGTGGAAGTGACGGCGCATCGCGGGTATTCTGCAGCCTATCCGGAGAATACAATTCCGGCATTCAAGGGAGCCATTCAGGTGGGAGCTGACTGGGCGGAACTGGATGTACAGCAGACAGCAGACGGTGAAGTGATCGTTATGCATGATTCTAATCTGAAACGGACGACAGGACTGGATAAGGAAGTCTGGCAGGTGACCTGGGATGAAATCAAAGACCTGGATAATGGCAGCTGGTTTGATAAAAAATATCAGACTGTGCGGATTCCGACACTGGAAGAAGTGCTGAAAGTCTGCCGTGGCAAGATCCATTTGAATATCGAGATCAAGCCCAGCGGACATGACAAGGATCTGGAGGAGCAGGTGGCGAAACTGCTGAAAAAGTATCATATGAGGGATACTTGTGTGGTTTCTTCCCTGAAGTATGATTCTCTGCGCAAGATCAAGGAGGCGGACGATTCCATCGAAACCGCATATATTACATCTGTATCGTATGGAAACTTTACAGACCTGGAATATGCAGACGGTTACAGTGTGGAGTCAACACTGCTGAGCAAGAGTTTCGTAAATAAGGCACAGAAGGCCGGGAAACAGATCTATGTCTGGACAGTGAATTCGGAAGAACGCCTGGAAAAAGTCGTAGGTATGGGAATTGACAATGTGATCACGGATGATCCTGTCATGGCAAAAGAACTGATCTATGAACAGGAACACAGCACGTTCTGGGACAGATATGTGAAACAGCTGCTTCAGATAGGAAAGTAGTGATGTGTGGATTGAGAATGTCCGCTTTACTACATATGATGAGTGAACTGTAACGAAACATATGAACAGTTAGCAATATAAAACAGGGGCTTTCTAATGAGGGGGAAATGTGGTATACTATGTTGAATAGTATCGGTTTTGTATACCGGCCGGAAGAATAATTTCGGCAGTATAAAGGAGTTAGCATGAGACAGGATGTTAAGTTGAAGGGTAAATTAAAAGGATATACACAGACACCGCTGGTACTGACGGCACTGTTTGGAGCCATGGATGTCTGGATGTATGTGCTGAATATCAAGGCGGGTGTTCTGGGAAGTGTTTTCGTAGGCATTTATTTTTTTGTGATGCTGTTTGTGTACTGGCGGAACAAACCGATCCTGATGAATGAGCTGATCGATTTTGCCACACAGTACGGTACGGTACAGAAACGTCTGCTGAATGAGTTTGAAGTGCCGTATGCGGTGATGGATGCCACGGGAAAACTGTTGTGGATGAACCGTCAGTTTGAAGCATTATCGGAAAAAAATAAAGGATATCACAAATCCATCACGACGATTTTTCCACAGATCACAAGAGAACTGATGGAGAAAGAGGATGAGTTGGAGCTTGTTGTGGAGCGGGAAGAATGTGTGTACCGCGCTTCTGTGCACAAGATTCATTTTACAGATATTCTGCATGAGAGCAGCAGTATTGAGCTGACAGAGAAAGTGCAGTATCTGCAGGTCATCTATCTCTTTGATGAGACGCAGCTGACCCGGTACCGCATTGAAAACCAGGAAATGCAGATGGTACCTGCGTTAGTATATATTGATAATTATGACGAAGTCCTGGATACCGTGGAAGAGGTAAAGAAATCTCTGCTGGTCGCACTGGTAGACCGTAAGGTGACCAAATTTTTTGCATCCATCGACGGTCTGGTAAAAAAGACTGAGAACGACAAGTACTTTGTCGTGTTCCAGCATAAATATCTGGAAAAAATGGAAGAGGAAAAATTCAGCCTTCTGGAGGATGTCAAAAGTATCAAGGTTGGAAATGAGATGTCTGTCACTCTCAGTATGGGAATCGGTTATGTGGGAAATGATTATACGAAGAATTACGAGTATTCCCGTATGGCCATTGACCTGGCACTGGGACGCGGCGGAGATCAGGTGGTCGTAAAGACCAGAGATAAAATATCTTATTTTGGCGGAAGCAACCGTCAGGTAGACAAATCTACCCGTGTAAAGGCCAGAGTGAAAGCACTGGCGCTGCGCGAAATTATGATCACCCGTGACAAATTCTTTGTCATGGGACATAAGATTGCAGACATTGATTCTTTTGGTGCGGCCATTGGCATTTACTGTGCAGCCCGTCAGCTGGGCAAAAAGGCACAGATTGTAATTGATGAGGTCAATACGACACTGCGTCCGCTGAAGGAATGTTTTACACCGGAGAATGGCTATCCGGACGACATGTTTATCCCGAGCCAGCTGGCACTGGATGAGATTGATTCCCACACGGCATTGATCGTGGTGGATACAAACCGGCCGAGTTATACGGAATGTCCGAATCTGCTGAACCGGGCAAAGGCTATCGTTGTCTTTGATCATCATCGTCAGTGTGAGGATGTGGTGAAAAATGCGGTGCTTTCCTACACGGAGCCGTATGCTTCCTCCACCTGCGAGATGATCGCGGAAGTGTTACAGTATTTTGATGAAGATATCAAACTTTCCACACAGGAGGCAGATGCTATTTATGCGGGAATTTTGATTGATACCAATAATTTTGTATCCAAAACAGGTGTCCGTACTTTTGAGGCAGCAGCATATCTGCGCCGGTGCGGAGCAGAGGTTACCAGAGTGCGCAAGATGCTCCGGAATGATATGGATGCGTACAAAGCGAGAGCGGAAGCCGTGCGGCATGTAGAAGTGTTTCACAATATGTTTGCTATCAGCGTGTGCCCGGCGGACAATATTGAGAGCCCGACGGTGGCGTGTGCACAGGCGGCGAATGAGCTGCTGAATATCATCGGTATCAAGGCTTCTTTTGTGCTGACGGAGTACCATGACCGGATTTATATCAGCGCGCGGTCGATTGATGAAATCAATGTGCAGCTCGTTATGGAACGTCTGGGCGGCGGCGGTCATATGAATTCCGCAGGAGCGCAGCTCACCGGCTGTACGCTGGAGGATGCGAAGCGGACCATAGAAAATACACTTGATGAGATGATCAGGGAAGGAGATATTAAGTAAATGAAAGTGATTTTATTACAGGATGTAAAGTCTCTCGGTAAAAAGGGAGAGATTGTAAACGTAAGTGATGCTTATGCAAGAAACGTTATTTTTGCAAAAAAACTGGGGCTGGAAGCAACCGGAAAGAATTTAAATGATCTGAAGCTTCAGAATAAACATGCAGAGAAAGTTGCAGAAGAACAGCTGGAAGCAGCTCAGGAACTTGCCAAGGATCTGGAAGATAAATTTGTGGAAGTTAAGATGAAAGCCGGTGAGGGCGGACGTACCTTTGGTTCTGTTTCCACAAAAGAGATTTCTGCAGCAGTTAAAGAACAGCTTGGTCTGGATATTGACAAAAAGAAAATGTCTCTGAACATCCCGATTAAATCCTTTGGAACTTTTGATGTGGTTATCAAACTGCATGCAAAAGTAACCGGATCGCTGAGAGTGAAAGTAACAGAGGCATAACGCAGTTAAGCCATAACTGTATCGGCAGTGTCGGAAATGATGCCGGTGATACGAAAAAGAAAATGTCACTCATATAGAAAGGAATGGCAGAATATATGGAAGAGGCTCTGGTAAAACGGATCATGCCTCACAGCCTGGAGGCAGAACAGTCCGTCATCGGATCCATGATCATGGACCGGGATGCGATCCTTACGGCCTCTGAACAGCTGGTGAAGGATGATTTTTATCATCAGCAATATGGAATCCTGTTTGAGACGATTACGGAGCTGTTCAACAGTGGTGCACCGGTGGATCTGATTACTCTTCAGAACCGTCTGCGGGAGAAGAATGTACCGCCGGAGATCAGCAGTCTGGAATATGTCGGTGATCTGGTAACTACAGTTCCGACGTCTGCAAACGTAAAATATTATGCGGAGATCGTAAAAGAGAAAGCGGTGCTTCGCAAACTGATCAAAATCAACGAACAGATCGCAGATACCTGCTATCTGGGAAACGAAAGTCTGGAAGTAATTCTGGAAGAGACCGAGAAAAGCATTTTCAATCTGCTTCAGAGCCGGAGCAACAGTGATTATGTACCGATCAAACAGGTGGTGTTAAATGCTCTGGACAAGATTGAAATTGCATCCAGGACCCAGGGAAATGTCACTGGCATTCCTACCGGTTTTGTGGATCTGGACTACAAATTGTCCGGTCTGCAGCCGTCAGATATGATACTGGTGGCAGCACGACCGTCTATGGGTAAAACAGCCTTTGTGTTGAATATTGCCCAGTATGCAGCATTTCATGAGGATATGGCCACTGCAATCTTCAGCCTGGAGATGTCAAAAGAGCAGCTGGTAAATCGTCTGTTTTCACTGGAATCCCGGGTGGATGCACAGCTGCTCCGTTCCGGTAACCTGTCCGACGCAGACTGGGAGAAGCTCATCGAAGGCGCGGGAACCATTGGAAAATCACATCTGATCATCGACGATACGCCTGGTATCTCAATCTCAGAGCTTCGCAGCAAGTGCAGAAAATATAAACTGGAACATGATCTGAAGCTGGTTATCATCGATTACCTGCAGCTGATGTCCGGATCCGGCAGAAGCGATTCGCGCCAGCAGGAGATTTCAGATATCTCCCGTTCATTAAAGCAGCTGGCCAGGGAGTTGAACGTACCGGTTATCGCACTGTCACAGCTGAGCCGACAGGTAGAGCAGCGTCCGGATCACAGACCGATGCTTTCGGATCTGCGAGAGTCCGGAGCCATCGAGCAGGATGCCGATGTGGTTATGTTTATCTATCGAGACGATTATTACAATAAAGATTCAGAGAATAAAGGAATTGCGGAGATCATCATCGCCAAGCAGCGTAACGGTCCGATCGGAACAGTCAATCTCGTATGGCTGCCGCAGTATACGAAATTTGCAAACATGGAGAAATAAAAAAACAACAGGGAGGTATAGGGAATGCAAATTCATCAGTCAGCAGAAGATTATCTGGAGTGTATTTTAAAATTAAGCAAACAGCGTCCGGTGGTTCGTTCCATTGATATTGCCAATGATATGAACTACTCCAAACCGAGTATCAGTGTTGCAATGAAAAATCTGCGTTTAAACGGTTATATCAACGTGGATGAGAGCGGATTTATCACACTGACAGACAGTGGTATGGAGATCGCTTCCAATATTTATGACCGTCATCTCATTCTGAGAAAATGGCTGGAATTCCTGGGAATTTCACCGGAGACGGCAGAACAGGATGCGTGCAAGATTGAGCATACGCTGAGCAAGGAGACGTATGCAGCACTGCGTAAACACATCATCGAAGAGATGGGCGAAGAGTAAGAAACGGCAAAACGCATATTGATAAAAGCAAGGAAAGACTTTGGGCTTGTGCATAATAATGCATGGTCACAAGGTCTTTTTTTGTGGAAAAAGAAACGGAAATCAGATAGAAATTTTTGTACTGCACAACAAAAATGTTGTGCTGGATGATGGAAAATGTTTCAGATTATGCAAAAAACGTGTACAAACACGTCTGAATGTGAAGAAAATGACAAAATTGAAAAAAAATGTTGCACAATCCTTCATAACATAATAAAATAACTACGTTGAGATTATTAAAAAAAAGGAGATACGAGATGAGCTACGTAGACGAAGTACTCGCACGAGTAAAAACAAAAAATGCTGCTGAACCGGAATTCCTTCAGGCAGTAGACGAAGTATTGGAATCCATCAGACCAGTTGTAGAAGCTAATGAGGAGCTTTACAAGAAAGAAGCAATCTTAGAGCGTATTACAGAGCCGGACAGACAGTTCAAGTTCCGTGTGGCATGGGTTGATGACAATGGTCAGGTACAGGTAAACACAGGTTACCGTGTACAGTTTAATAACGCAATTGGACCGTACAAAGGTGGTCTGCGTCTGCATCCATCTGTATATCTTGGAATTATTAAATTCCTTGGTTTCGAGCAGGTTTTCAAGAACTCCTTAACAGGTCTTCCAATCGGAGGCGGTAAAGGTGGATCTGATTTCGATCCTAAGGGTAAATCTGATCGTGAAGTTATGGCATTTTGCCAGAGTTTTATGACAGAACTTTCCAAATACATCGGAGCTGATGTCGATGTACCGGCTGGTGATATCGGAACAGGTGCAAGAGAGATCGGTTACCTGTATGGTCAGTACAAGAGAATCACAGGCCTGTATGAAGGCGTTCTGACAGGTAAAGGACTTTCTTATGGCGGATCCCTTGCACGTACAGAAGCAACAGGTTATGGTCTGTTATACATGACAGAAGAACTTCTGAAATCCCATGGACAGGATATCGCAGGCAAGACATGTGTTGTATCCGGTGCCGGTAATGTTGCTATCTATGCAATCCAGAAAGCACATCAGTTAGGCGCTAAATGCGTAACATGCTCTGATTCCACAGGCTGGATTTATGATCCGGAAGGAATTGATGTAGATTTACTGAAAGAGGTTAAAGAAGTAAAACGTGCACGTCTGACAGAGTACGCAGCAGCAAGACCAAGTGCTGAGTATCATGAAGGCCGTGGCGTATGGAGCGTAAAATGCGATATCGCACTTCCATGTGCTACACAGAACGAGCTGCTTATCGATGATGCAAAAGCATTAGTTGCAAACGGCTGTATCGCAGTTTGCGAAGGTGCTAACATGCCTACAACGCTTGACGCTACACAGTACTTACAGCAGAACGGTGTATACTTTGTTCCTGGTAAGGCTGCAAACGCAGGTGGTGTTGCTACATCCGCACTTGAGATGTCTCAGAACAGCGAGCGTTTAAGCTGGACATTTGAAGAAGTAGATGCAAAACTGAACCAGATCATGGTAAACATCTACCACAACATCGACGATGCTGCAAAACGTTATGGCAAAGAGGGCGACTATGTAGCAGGTGCTAACATCGCAGGCTTTGAGAAAGTCGTAGATGCTATGCTTGCACAGGGTGTATGCTAATACAGGATTACAAAGAGAAAAATTTTCCTGATTGGCATGTGATTTGCTTAATGAATAAGTGAAAAGGTTATGGGACAAGACGATTGTTCCATAACCTTTTTTTGAGAAAAAAAACGACTAAGAAATAATGAAAAATGCGTGACAATTCAGTAAAAGTAACGGTTTTTGAAAAGATGCTTGTAAAATTGCGGAATAAGGGCTAAACTACAATAGTATTAGACGGAGGTTAGGAAAAGCGTATGAGTAAGAAAGAAATTGTCATTGCAGATGTCGTAGACAAGTACGATAATCCAATTGCAGAGCTGGTACAGGTAGCCTGCCAGTTTTCAAGCTCACTGTATTTAGTACGGGGAAATCATCGGATTAATGCAAAAAGCATTATGGGAATTATGGCATTTAACCCGCACAATGGTGTAGAAGTTGAGATTGAAGCTGATGGAGCAGATGAGGCAGAGGCATTGACTGCCATGGAGAAATTTTTGCTCTGCATGTAACTTATAGTATATCAACAGTTTAAAAAAGCATCAGAATGTCTGATGCTTTTTTTGTTTGAGAGGAAATTATGATAAATTTCCTCTCAAACAAAAGCACTTCGTGCAAACATAAAAAAAGAGCACCTTGACAGTGCTCTTTTTATATATGTGCTTTTTGATTCTGTTCGGATTACTCTTCCGCAGGAATCTCACCCTTGTATTTTGCAACCAGAGTCTGGATTCTCTGATATGGATCAAGCAGATCGCTGATGGATGCATCATGATTTAAGGTATCAATGATGTAAGCAATGTATTTGCTCATGTCACAGCTGATGTAGTAATCTCTGCTTAACAGTTCCGGTGTCTGGTATGCAAGGTTTGTAGTAACCACTTTATAGATCAGTCCGTCTTCTACCGCTTTGTCGAATTTCTCAAGACCGTTTGTGAACAGACCGAAAGTAGCGATTACAAAGATTCTTCCGGCATTTCTCTTCTTTAATTCACGGGCAACATCGATCATACTTCCGCCGGAAGAGATCATGTCATCTACAACCCATACATCCTTGCCATCCAGAGAAGAACCAAGGAATTCGTGAGCAACAATTGGGTTGGTACCGTCTACGATATGACTGTAATCACGACGTTTGTAGAACATACCCATATCTACGCCAAGTACGCTGGCAAGGAATACAGCACGGCTGGTAGCTCCCTCATCCGGGCTGATGATCATCAGATGATCATTGTCGATCTTTAAGTCATCTACAGCATTCAGGATACCTTTTACAAACTGGTAAGCTGGCTGAACAGTGTCAAATCCGTGAAGCGGGATTGCATTCTGTACACGAGGATCATGTGCATCGAAAGTGATGATGTTGTCAACACCCATGCCGATCAGCTCCTGAAGTGCAAGTGCACAGTCCATGGACTCTCTTGCGGTACGTCTGTGCTGACGGCTCTCATACAGGAATGGCATGATAACTGTGATTCTTCTTGCTTTACCGTTTGCAGCAGCGATCATACGTTTCAGATCCTGATAGTGATCATCCGGTGACATGTGGTTCTCATGTCCACAGAGTTTGTAAGTCAGGGAGTAGTTGGTTACATCTGTCATGATGTAAAGGTCATATCCACGAACGGATTCATGGATCATACCTTTTGCTTCGCCACTTCCGAAACGCGGGCAGGATGCATCGATAATATAGGAGTCACGCAGGTAGCCTTTGAACGCGATGTCGTTCTCATGCTCGTGCTCACGTACACATCTCCATTTTACAAGATATTTGTCTACTTTTTCACCGATCTCACGGCAGCTCTCCAGCGGAATCATTCCGAGAGCGCCGGCCGGGATTGTTTCTAAGTTTCTCTGATCGTTATGCATTAGAAAAGTTCCCTCCATCAAATCTTTTCATTTGTTTTTATAAATACGAAGGCATTATAGCACTGAATCCCCTGTTATGACAAGGGATTTCTTGTGATATGGGCATTTGCACATATAATTAAGGAAAAAATCTTATTTTTCGGTTAGTTTTTTGCAAAGTCGGATATCATTGCCAAACAGATGCAGGATGATAAAGCTGTTCGAAATCCGGGAAAAGATACGTTCCGAATAAATAGATGCAATATCGAAGAGCTCCAGATTCGTGGAAATCAGCGTGGATTTCTGCTTGCGGATCCGCTCATTCAGGCATACAAAAAATTGTGATGTCGTGAAGGTGTTGGTCAGCTCTGTACCCAGATCATCGATGATGAGCAGATCACAATCGAAGATATTGCGGTAACTTTCTGCTGCCTGCGGTTCTCTGGTAAAGGTTTTCTGAGCCAGCAGTTCAAACAGGTGGTGAGCGGAAAAATAAATTACAGAGTGACCGGTATCCAGCAGCTCTTTTGCGACGCAGTTGGACAAAAAAGTTTTGCCGACGCCGGTGTCACCGAAAAGCAGCAGATTCTCAAAGGTATCATCAAAGGTATCTACAAAACGATGGCATTGAACTACGGCGTTTCTGGCAGCTTCCAGGGAGGAAAGTTGTGTGTTGTCGTAAATGTCATCGGCATAATAGTCGTAGGAAAACGTGTCAAAATTTTCCTTTTCCAGAATGCCCTGCAGATTGGACTGGGTGTAGACCAGGTCAATGGCGGCCTGCTTCAGACAGTGGCAGCGTTTCTGGCCGATATAGCCGGTGTCCTGACAGTCCGGGCAGGTATAGGGTGGCTGAAAGTAATCTGCCGGATAACCGGCATTTTGCAGACATTCCTGTTTACGGGCAGAAAGGGTCTGGATTTGATCGTGCAGATCCGTCAGGGCAGAGGCATCGCCATCCAACAGCTGTCTGGCCCGTCTGACGCTTAAAGATGCGATCTGTGCATCCAGTTCGGTAATCTTTGGAATCTTTGCGGCAATCTCTTCCCGACGGGTATCGATGAGCTGCTGGCGTTTTAACTGCCGGTCCTGATAGCCCCGCATGATCTGATCATATTGTGTATTGGTAAGTGGCATAATATTTTTCCTTTATAGTTGGTCTAGGATTGTGGTTTGTTTTCGGTAGCAGACATGGATTTCTGAAGCAGTTGCTGCTGCAGATCCTGATAATTGTTATTCCGCTGTTTGAAATTTGTAAACTGGCTGGCTGTGGCCGGCTGCTGCGAACGTTCCGGTCTGGATTTTTGCTGCTGATATACCTCATCCGCTTTTGCCACCGCGTCCATGGTATGGATCCCCGCTTTGTGCCATTTCTCGAGAATGGAATTTGCATATCCAAAGTTCGGTTCATGGATGGCACGGATGGTTCGGCTGCATGCTTCTGCAATCAGTTCTTCCGGAAAACCAAATTTTGTACTCCACTGTTTCAAAAAGTTCATTTCAGGAGGTACAAGGTTACGTCCGCGGATACCGAAGGCTTTTATGACGGTATGGTACAGAGAACTGTCCTGGTTGAGCATCTGTCTGGCCTCTTCCACGGTACGGATATTGTGATCAGCAAAATCTTCTGCGATACGCTGCATATAATGAAGGCTGGTGTGTCCTTTGGAAACACAGTTTTCAATGAGAAATTCAATGAGTTCTGTGGAAAAATGCAGTTCATCGTACCAGAAGAAGATCATATTCAGATCGTTTTGGTTCAGGGTGCGTCCCAGATATTTTTCTGTGATAAAGATTAGTTCCCGGACATCGGATTTTTCACAGAACGCACGGGTGTCATCCAACGTGTAGGCTGGGCGTTTGCGGGTTGCTGCCTGAATAAAATGATCCGTGACGTTTTCAGTGGAAGCACTCTGCTCCTGGGTGGTATTCTTTTTCGGGTAAGGTGTTGAAATGTTCTGACGGTTGGATACGACAGGGGAAGGAGATATTTTTTTCTCCTGTTGAGCAAGGTCTGCCGTGTCGTTCACCTGTGCAGCAGAGTACGCACTGTTAAGCATCCGGATGCCGGAGAGGTTGTCATTGGCATCGTATTCCAGATGGAACAGCCGCAGCTTTTCCCAGTATTTTAAAGCCCGGAGAATATCCCGTTCTGTGCAGTCGAAATGATCTGCCAGACCGGAAAGGGAAAAATCCGCAGAGGGCTGCGCAAAACAGCGGAGCAGGTACAGATAGATTTTTACGTACTCTCCGTTGGCGCGGGTCATGTATTGATCAATAAAAATATTCGGCACGCAGGTTGCTGCCGCCGACTGGTCATGATATAACGTAATTTTTGCCATAGTTGTATCTCACTTTCGCCTTGAAGTATATCATATCGATTTTAAAAAGAGAAGAAAAAGATATCCACATCACAGCGGGGATAATCCCGTCTGAAATGTGGATATCGTATTTTGAACGCAGGTCGCGAAAGCGGATTGCGAATGTCCGCTTTGCTTTAGCGTCTGCCCAGCAGATGCTCGCCCACCTGATAAATGTCGCCGGCTCCCATGGTAAGGATCAGATCGTTGTCGGTACATGTCTCCAGCAGGAAGTTTTCGATGGCATCAAAGGACGGGAAGTAGTAACTTTCCGTTCCTTTGCGGCGGATGTCGTCTGCCAGATCTTCGCAGTGAATTCCGAGAGTATCTGTCTCCCGGGCTGCATATACATCAGCAAGGACAACCACATCAGCCAGAGTCAGAGCATCGGAGAACTGATTCCAGAATGCTTTGGTACGGGTATAAGTATGCGGCTGGAAGACACAGATAATACGACCGTGCGGATAATTGCGTGCAGCAGTCAGTGTTGCAGCAATCTCTGTCGGATGATGTGCATAATCATCAATGATAGTGATGCCGCCGAGTTTTCCTTTGTATTCGAATCTTCTGGCAGTACCGCCGAAAGCCTGTAGACCGCGGATGATGGTGTCTGTATCAATACCGGCTTCTGTCGCAAATGCGATAGCAGCCAGTGCGTTGGCGATATTGTGTCTGCCCGGAACGTTTAAGGTCACATGTCCGGCAGCCTGTCCGCGTACCAGGAACGTAAAGGATGGGCAGGCAGCTTCATTATAAGTAATGTCAGAAGCAGAGTAATCTGCGTCTTCTGTCAGTCCGAACGTAACGACACGTTCTTTTAAGTCTGCGATAATCTCTTCCGGATGCTCAATGGCTGCGTTCAGGATCAGGACACCATCTGCAGCTGTATTCTGAGCAAATTTATGGAACGAATTCCGAATGTCATTGATATCCTTGAAGAAGTCCATATGATCTTCTTCGATGTTCAGGATAATGCTGTATTTCGGATGGAAATTCAGGAAACTGTTGGTGTATTCGCAGGCTTCTGTCAGAAATACATCTGAACCGCCCACGCGGATATTTCCTCCGATGGCTTCCAGCATACCACCCACAGAGATGGTCGGATCAGTTTTGGCTTCCAGCAGAATGTGGGAGATCATGGATGTTGTGGTTGTCTTTCCGTGGGTACCGCTGACAGCGATGGATTTGGCATAGTTGTCCATGAGCTGTCCCAGGAACTGGGCACGGGTCAGCATTGGGATGCCTGCGTCATTTGCAGCTTTCCACTCGGCATTGTCCGGATGGATGGCTGCCGTGTAAACGACCAGCTGAATGTCCTTTGTGATATTGGCTGCGCGTTGACCGATGAAAATCTTTGCGCCATTTTTTTCCAGCTGTTCTGTCAGAGCGGAGGCTTTATTGTCAGAACCGGATACGGTAAAGCCTTCCTTTAATAAAATTTCAGCGAGACCGCTCATGCTGATGCCGCCGATTCCTATAAAATGAATGTGAATAGGTTTTTCGAAATCAATTTTGTACATATTTATCTACCACCTGTATATAAAAGATGTGTTATGGAAAAAGATTACTTTCGCATTGTGGTTTTCCGGATAACACGGATTATTATTTTAGGATATTATACCCCATTGATGGTGGATTGGCAACGCTTTTGCATTCGAGTCGAAAATATCTGTTTCGGGAGTTCGGGAGTAGTTGCATTCAAGTTGAATTTTAGGTTTACTCGGAGACATGGTATTACCGCTTGTGAGATTTGTCAAAAATTACCGATAATTTACATAAAAATTGTTAAATGTGTGGTGCACAGCAACGAAAAATATGTTATAATTCTGATATCAAATTTAATTTTTAAATAGCAGTGTGTCTGATCATGCTGTTGTTGGCAAGAGGTGATTTACATGATTCGAAAGGAAATGATTGCGATGCTTCTGGCGGGGGGTCAGGGAAGCCGTCTCGGCGTGCTGACTGCAAATGTTGCAAAACCGGCAGTTGCATTCGGAGGTAAATATCGTATTATCGATTTTCCGCTCAGTAACTGTATTAATTCCGGAATCGACACAGTCGGTGTACTGACCCAGTACCAGCCGCTTCGGTTAAATACGCATATCGGTATTGGTATTCCGTGGGATCTGGATCGTAATAACGGTGGTGTTACGATTTTGCAGCCATATGAGAAAAGTGGCGGAAGTGAATGGTATTCCGGTACAGCGAATGCTATTTATCAGAATATGAAATACATAGACAGTTACAATCCGGAATATGTACTGATCTTGTCCGGAGACCATATCTATAAGATGGATTATGAAGTGATGCTTGATTTCCATAAGCAGAACAATGCGGATGTTACCATCGCAGTTATGCCGGTGCCGATGGAGGAGGCAAGCCGCTTTGGTATCGTAGTGGCCGATGAGGAGAACCGTATTTGTGAGTTCCAGGAGAAACCGGCAGAGCCAAAGAGC
>OLNC01000231.1_pt1 | contig 65714 bp, 55 predicted proteins | sample 1672011 | NCBI WGS metagenome assembly OLNC01 (sample SAMEA3136636, study PRJEB25190) | human gut metagenome | biome: human gut; feature: human-associated habitat; material: faeces | place: Austria | collected 2013
CGATACCAACGATGGATACCACTTCATAAATCAGTACTGCGATCAGTACACCCCAATTCATAACCAATTCCTCCTATTTTTCTTCCATTGTACTGTCCGATACAATGGTCCATCATTTCAGGTTTCTTTTTCTATCCCGATCAGTCAGCCATTTTTCCATTCAGCTGCCGGTATACAACAGAGGTAAGTTTTTTTGTATCCTTGATCTGGACGACCTCATCCAAGGGAAACTTAATATTCAATTCTTTCTGGATTGCCATCAGCAATAATACTTTTTTATTCATTGCTGAAGTGGCACCGTCACAGGACGCCTTATTATCATAGGCTATGGCCTGTTCCTTACTGAGTTTGATTGCTTTTGCAACACTCAGTTCTGCCAGATCGTCCAATACATAAACATCCGCCACTTCACCAAACAGATTATATTTATACAGGACATAATCATAAATATAGGTATGTAATTCGTCTTCCTCCATATGACGATGCGCCTTGATATAATCTATCTGGTGCTGCGCATGTTCTCTGTGACTGATCAGATGATTCTTTATCTGTGAAAAATCCAAGATTGTCTCCTTCTACTTTTATGCAATAACTGCTTCAATGCCAAGTGCTTCTGCAAGCATTTTCAGTTCTTCCACATAATCACCATATGCAAGTACCGTATGGTTTCCAAAATACTGCTGTTTGTGGTAGAAATCTACCTTATCAGCTACATTGAAAAATACACCCTGATCACAATTCTTCATCTCATATCCAGCTCCGCCTGAGATAGTTCCCTTTGCAATAAAAATCTTCGTCGCATCCGGTGAAATACGGATCATAGTGATCACCTGTCCGATATCCTGTGCAAAATCATAACGGATGGTTGCGCCAAATCCGCTGTATGCAAACGGTGCCAGACGATATCTCTCTTTCTCTGCTTTCAGACCTTTCAGATTTCTGTTCGGTGTAGAGTGGAACGTCATATAAAGGTTTGTCTTATCTGCAATATCTTCAATGGTATTGTCATTGAACTTGTGGAATGGAATCATATGGCCTTCTTTATCAAAAACAATCGCATTTGTATTTCCCATATATGGTGCTTTTCCGGAAAGATTTGTCATAATAACTTTTCCGATCACGGAATTGATATCATATTCACAGGCTGAAGAAATACCATTTTCATCATTCAGGGAATGTGTCATACATAACGTGAATTTTTCTTCAGAGAATCTGCGTGTGGAGCACAAATCAGGACATGGTGCCGTAAATGCATTACAGTCATACGCATCCAGCAGTTTCTGTACCGTATAGTATGCCTGAATCGTCTTTTTAACCATATCCGGCTCCATCGTACAGGCTTCTGCATTTGCAATCAGTTCGTCTGTGATCTTCTCAATTTCCTTCATATCTTCATCGTTGATATTCAATGCCTTCCTGCCCGGTGTGGACGGGTTTGTGGTCGGATCTACCGGATGTGTCTGATCCAACAGTTCATGAACATTTACATGACGGAACTGAATGCCCCATTTATTCGTTACATCACTCTGATTAATAAAGTTATCATAAGAACTGTAAGAACGGTTGGAATCCCATCTTACTGCCAGAAGGACACGGGTGTTTTTCAGGCATTTACGAACACGCAGAACTCTCATCCATGTATCAAACTCATCCCATGACATAAATGCATACGCTTCAAGTCCTCTGTTCTTTACCGCTGCCGTATTTCCGATTCCATCACAGCACAGTCCCGGTGCAGCACCTACCGGTTTTTTATAACGCTCTGCAAACTCAAGATAAATATCACCACGTCCGATACCAAAATGAAACAGATAAAAATCAACTTTATCAATATCTTCTGCCATCTTCTCATACATTGCTTCCGGGCTTCTGAACCAGTCATCACGCTCTACATAGATCGGATCCATAATATGAACACCTTCCGTCTCATGTTGTACTACTTCATTTACATATGCGGCATTCATTTCCTGATTCATCATAGCATCATATTCCGGCATCAGCTCATCGCCTTCCCCAAAGCGACATGGTCCCTCATAAAAATATAAGTGCTGGATTCCCACAAAAATTGGACGAACATTCAATACTGTGTCAATTGTCTTCTTAATCATCTTGTCTTCTCCTTTTGATTATCTGATTGATTCGTGATTGTTCCTATATTTCCGTTGGCCAACTGGATTGATTCTATTGTAACGTGAATGTTTCTATTTGAAAAACGGATTAATTTCTCATTATCGTGAAAGACTTTCATACCATACAATTCCTATCATTTTCATAGTAACTATTCTCTTTGTTATCCACTATTTCCCTGTTTTCGGAGCACATCGCTGAAATCTTTCCTTATTTTGATTTTTTTACACAAATTTAAGATTTTTCCACGTTGTTTTTTTTAACCTGTGGTGCTACACTCTTCTAGAAACAAAAAAGAAACTGTGTAAGAAACACACAGTTTTGAGAGCATAAAAATTATACTTACATCGGAGCACTATTGCGTATGAAAAAAATTTTTGAATATCTCAGACACAACACCCACCTTTTTCTGTTACTATACGCGTTGATCTATATTCCGTGGTTCTGCTGGCTTGAGGAAAAAGTAAACATCAATTCAAATTTCCATGTCATTCACATGGCACTGGATGACTACATTCCATTTTGCGAGTTTTTTGTCATTCCTTACTACCTGTGGTTTATCTACATGGCAGCTGGCATTATCTTTATCGCATTTACAGATGGAAAACTGTGCTGGCGGCTCGGTATCTTCCTGATCACCGGTATGACCGTATTTCTCTTTATCTCAACGGTATATCCAAACGGACAACTGCTCCGCCCGGATACATTCGCAAGAGATAACATTTTTGTACACATCGTACAACGACTGTATGCATCGGATACACCGACAAACCTGTTTCCAAGCATCCATGTATACAATTCCCTTGCCATTTATTTTGGATTGGCACACAGTCAAAAGCTGCAAAATAAAAAATGGATAAAAAACGCAGCACTGGTTCTCACCGTCTGCATTATTTTATCCACTATGTTCTTAAAACAGCACTCTGTCTTTGATGTGCTGACAGCCTTTGCACTGGCTGCTTTTATGTATTCCGTGTGCTATGGTTCTATCGCCGTGGCTTTTGAACGGCGGCGGCAGAAACGGATTCCGGCTGGACAAATATAAATATTTCAATGTAAAAAAGATGTGCCATTTTCTTACTTCCATATGAATGAAAGAAGAAAATGACACACCTTTTTTAACTACATATTTTCAATTTTCTTTACTGCATCTTCCAGATATGGATTATCTGCTTTATAGAATAATCCCGCATCTGCCAGTTCTGCATAAGCCGGATCCAACGGCATTTTGCCAAGAACCTGCATTGCCAGCTCAGAAGCTGCTTCATCAATGTGGCTTTCACCGAACAGCTTGATTTCTTTTCCGCAATCCGGACATTTCAGATAACTGTAATTCTCTACTACGCCAAGAACCGGAATATCCATCATGCCAGCCATATTATAAGCCTTCTTTACGATCATCTGTACCAGTTCCTGTGGAGATGTCACGATCACGATACCATCTACCGGAAGAGACTGGAAGACTGTCAGCGGAACGTCACCGGTTCCAGGTGGCATGTCCACGAATAAATAATCCAGATCACCCCAGACAACATCGCTCCAGAACTGTTTTACAGTTCCTGCGATAACCGGTCCTCTCCAGATAACCGGTGCTTCCTCATCCTCCATTAACAAATTGATGGACATAATCTTTGTGCCATCCTCTGCTGCAATCGGCAGGATTCCCATCTCGCTGCCCATAGCCGGTCCGTGTACGCCGAACATTTTCGGAATAGACGGTCCGGTAATATCTGCATCCAGAATACCTACTTCATATCCTTTTTTACGCATTGCAGTTGCTAAAGATGCTGTTACGAAAGATTTACCTACGCCACCTTTACCACTGACAACACCGATTACTTTTTTAACAGATGAATACTCATTTAATTTTTCCTGAAAGCTCTGCGGCTGCTTGCTGCTCGGACATCCTTCACAACTCTCGGAAGAACAGCTTCCTGCACTGCTGCAGCTGCTACATGCACTGTCTGCCATAATTATACCTCCTGTGGATTCTCACTAATCATTAGAATGATCCAGCACAAAGCGCTGCTTTATACAAAGTAATCTTCTTTCCTGAAAACTTGACTCTGCTGAACCATTACTGCTTATTATACCCCACTTTCAGAGAAAAGTGAAGCGTTTATTTTCCTATATTTCACTAGGATTACAGGTTTTTATAAAATTGTTCCTGTTATTTATTCTTCTGAGCTGCCTCTTTTTTTGCAAAAATTTCTTTGAAAGATTCTGTATATGGAGGACGTGCGATACCAAACTCGGTCACGATACCTGCGATCAGCTCATGATCTGTCACGTCAAACGCCGGATTAAATACTTTTACACCTTCCGGAGCCATGCGCTCTTTATACCACATCTCTGTCACTTCTTCCGGTTTTCTCTGCTCGATTTTAATCTGATCACCGGTCGGAGTGTTCATATCAATGGTAGAGGTCGGTGCTGCAATATACATCGGCACATTGTACTGTTTTGCAACTGCTGCAACTACGGAAGTACCGATTTTATTTGCAGTATCTCCGTTTGCTGCCACACGGTCACAACCCACAAAAATTGCATCTACCCAACCGTTTTTCATAACAGTTGCAGACATATTATCACAGATCAGAGTTACATCAACACCGGAAGACTGAAGCTCAAAAGCAGTCAAACGTGCTCCCTGAAGCAGTGGTCTGGTCTCATCTGCAAAGACACGGAAATTGTAACCGCGCTCCTGTCCCAGATAAATCGGAGCCGTTGCTGTGCCGTATTTGCTTGTTGCAAGTTTTCCGGCGTTGCAGTGTGTCAAAATACCGTCACCCGGTTTTACCAACGTCAGACCATATTCACCGATGGCTTTGCACACGCGGATATCCTCGTCCTGGATCTCAACAGACTCCTCTTTCAGAAGCTGTTTGATCTCGGCAACGGACTTGTCCGCATTGTTTAATACAACCTGCTCCATGCGGTTTAACGCCCAGGAAAGGTTGACTGCTGTCGGGCGGGAAGAATCCAGGTATTCTTTCTGTTTTTTGAATTCTGCATAAAATGCATCATAATTGTCTGTATCAATTCCTTTTGCCAGTACATAAATACCGTAAGCTGCTGCCACGCCGATGGCCGGAGCACCACGTACCTGAAGCAGATAAATTGCATCCCAGATTTCCTGTGCGGTCTTTAATGCAATGATCTCTGTGGTTCCCGGTAATTTTGTCTGATCGATAATAACTACGGCACTGTTTTCATCATCTAAAGAAACCGTATCATAATCCATAATGTTTTTTTTCTCTTCCATCATTTATCCTCTCATCTTTCTATATTTTCTGCCATTTATGCCCTATTCTACATGAAATTAAAGAAAAATGCCAGAGTAATTATGATTTCTCCGGCATTTTATCTCATCTTACGTTACTGTTTACATGCGCCAAGTCTCACGTGCGTTCGACTTGAATTGCAGTTAATTCAGCTCCGCGATCCGTGTCACCCCCACATAAATCTGTGAAATTTTATACCAGGTCGGGAAATCCACCACACCACTCACCGGCAGATCAAAGATCCGCTGAAATGCTTCTACGGCTTCCCGGGTACGTTCCCCGAATATCCCGTCCGCCGCAATGGTCGGGATCGCCGGATATGCCTGGGAAATCCGGGCTAACTGCTGCTGGATCTGCCGCACCTTTGTACCGGAGGATCCCACTGTAAGATCTGCACCCGGCCAGGAAGATGGAATTCCGGCAATCTCCTCTGCAGAATTAATGTAAATACTGCTGCCATAATAATAACGCAGAATTTCGATGGGGCTGTACCCCTGCTCTCCCAGATAACGAGATCCCCACTGTGTCATCCAACCACTGCAGGTTACATTTTTCCCATCACAATACTGCGTCAGAATCGGCTGCTGTACATTCGGTCTGGACAGATAATGATTGAAAATCTCATCCACGATCCGGGAAATATTGCTGAAAATCGTGCGCCCGAAAGACCATTTCTGATCATAAGCAGTAGATGATGTAATGGTAAAGTCATATCCTTTTCCTCTGTACCACTCCGTGTATACGCGGTTTAAGGAAAAAGACATAATCGCCAGAATATTAGCCCGCAGCGTTGCCTCCGGCCAGGTGGAATAGATCTCGCTGGATGCCACATTTTTGATATAATCCCGGTAGCGAACATAGTAATCCTGTGCCCTGGTATCTGTCGGCGGTCCATCGTGGACGATCACATACTCCGGAATAACCACGCGGCTCAGCACGATTTCTCCGGATTCATTCACTGGTTTGACCTCATCTTCCGGAATCTTTGGTGGAAAATCTCCCCACAGAGTATTTGGTGGAACAACGATATTTTCTGTTCCCTCTTTCTGTGAGATATCCAACGGCTCCATCCGTATCTCCTGCAAAGCTGTCACATTTGCAAACACATCAATCGCAGATACTTCCACACTTCGGTAGCCTTCTGCCTGCACGGTCACCGTATATTCTGAAAAAGGCTGCGGCCGATCCGGTTCCTGGGAATACTCTACCGGCGGTGCGTCCAGCGTCACAGCCTCCGTCTGACCTGATGAATCTGTCTGCAATTCTTCCAACAGACGCTGGCTTTCTCCTGTGTATGCAATGCCCACCCGTGCATTCACAACAGGCTGCAGACCCAATGTTGATGTCACATTGACCTGCAGCCTTCCTCTGTCCACATTTTCATTTTGTTGTACGTGTAACCCTTTGTCCGGCATAAAACCCTCACAAAATAATGTTTACACTAAATCTATGCGATAATACCTGAAAAATGTCCTGGAATAATTGCATACTTTTACAAATTCCATATATTATTTCTGTATATCACTCTGCTGAAATAAGATTGCAAATGTTTTCGCCGTTGTGATAACGTTACTTTGATTTCTGGAAGTTTCTACACTGGAAAACTCTCCACCCTGAGTCACATCTGCATTCTCAAGGGTAAAACTTAACGTTCCTGTCACACTAATGCGAAATCCTCTCTCTTCCTGATAAATATTCGGATCTGATATTTGCGCTGTCGCACCCGGAACCTCCGGAAGATATATTTTTGCGTCCGCCAAATTATCAATCGCTGTGATCTCACCATCTGGCTTCCGGTAAATATAACGGATATCTGCTGAAAATGCTGTCTTTACATTGCAGCCGCTTCCATTTGAAACTGATCCGCATTCTTTATCCACTGTCGCATATCCAATCGCTTCCTCTTCACTCAGTGCAATCTTGTCAGTTTCCAAGCGTTCCTGACTTTCTGCTTCCACATAAGACAGGCCCTTCTCCTGCGCCCATACGGCAAGATAATGATCTCTGGTACCAATTTCATAATCTGCAGGATCTGTACTTTTTTCCACATCCTTTGCCTCTGTTTCACCGCTCAAGACACTACCTTCATCGTTCCTTACTGCACTTTCCTTATCCTGTCCGCATGCTGCCATAAACATATATCCCGCCACGCAAAGCAACACCAGGCCAATATACTTTATACTTCTTCGTTTCATAAAAGCCCCCTCTCATTATACGGCAACTATTTTTTTCGTCCATATATAGTATATCATACACCCAGACGATATGCCAACACAATTTTCTGTCTGGCAACAATATCTCGTTTGTCTTGTTGTTGGCTGAAATTTAATTTTTAATACGAAAACGAAGCATCCTGTCAGGACGCTAGACGCTCACTACCCTCGCTTCACGTCGTTTTCATCGCGCTCGTTCCCACGCCTGAAAAAGAGGTCGTTCCCACTCGCGCAAAAACTCGTGAAACTCGGTCGTTTGCTTAATCGCTTTCCCTGACAGGATGCTTCGTTTTCTGTATTTACACAGTGAAATAATCAGCCATTCACACGACGCACTGCGTGCGCAACAAAAAGTTGAATTACTGTTAGATTATATGCGCACGTGGCATAAGGTGCCATCAAGTAAATTGGGCAAATCTGGGAGCAAAATCCGAGACAAGACGGTAGGTTGATTTTCGTCACCGTAGCGAGCATAGCCCGCCTCCGTGAGTGTGTCTGAGCACGCTGTTTCTGCGTGCGAGTTCGCGGGAGGAGGCGGAGATAAGCGGCGCAGCGGAGGTAGAAAATCATCCGTGTCTGTCTGGATTTCTGCTTCAGATTTGCCCTTTACACAGACAAACAAGAATTTAGATTCCCCACTCGATGGCCATGGTTCCCCATGTCAGTCCGGAACCAAATCCGGCCAGCATCAGTTTATCACCTTTTTTCAGCATACCTTTACGGTTGACCTCATCCAGAAGAATTGCCACACTGGCAGCGGATGTATTTCCACATTTATCCACATTCATCGGAATCTTCTCATCCGGCACTTTCAGACGTTTTGCAATCGTTGCCGTGATTCTCGCATTCGCCTGATGGAACAGATACCAGTCAATGTCCTCTGTGGTCAGATTTGCTGCTTCCAGTGTCTGCAGAATGGACTGCGGCACTTTTTTTACCGCAAACTTAAATACTTCTCCACCGTCCATATACAGATAATCCATTGGCTTCTGCTCTGGTACAAACGGATTGTAATTTTCTCTGTTTTTCACATAGATCGCACCGCCGCGGGTTCCGTCGCTTCCCTGTGTGGATGCGATCACACCGCGCTCTGCTGCACGGACAACTGCGGCACCGGCTCCGTCAGCAAACAACACACAGGTGGAGCGATCACTCCAGTCCACAATGCGGGATAATGTCTCTGCACCAATGACCAGAGCAGTTTTATGTACACCGGCCTGCATATAAGCATCTACCAGGTTCAGCGCAAATACAAATCCGGAGCATGCTGCACTGATATCAAAAGCAACCGCGTTCACAGCCCCCAGTTCGCTCTGCACCAGACATGCTGTGTTTGGAACCAGTGTATCCGGCGTACAGGTTGCCACAATGATCAGATCCAGTTCTTCTGCCTTTACACCTGCGGACTCCAATGCTCTTCGTCCAGCCTCTGTTGACATGGATGCCGTCGTCTCTTCTACTGCAATATGACGCTGACGGATACCGGTTCTGCTGCTGATCCACTCATCGCTGGTATCCACGATGGTGGAAAGAAAATCATTTGTTACTATCTTTTCCGGCAGGCAACTGCCGGTTCCTATAATCTGTGCTCTCATCTATCCCTCCATTTAGTTTGATTATCAAAACATTCTATTTTCAAAGTATACAGAAAAACATACTTATTGTCAACACTGAACCATTTCTATTTTTATTCTTCTGAACCTCGCTGCAGTCCACCAGAGACTCTATCAGATGCGAGATATCACATTGGATGTACTATTTTGAAAATAGCATCATATATTACTTACATGTAGCGACTCAGTGTACCAAAAATCTTATGATGCCCATGCTGACCAGAATCACACACCAAGTCTCACGTGCGTTCGACTTGAATACTGGTACATCTGATGTCCTTGAAGCTTGTCATTTATCACATATCTGTGAATTATTTTTAAGGGGGAATATTTATGGACGTAGATATCATTCTGGATGCCGGTCACGGCGGTTTTGACAACGGTGCATCCTACATGGGACGCGCAGAAAAAGATGATGTACTCCGGCTGACACTGGCTGTCGGAGCAAAGCTAAAAGAAGCAGGTTATCATGTCTACTACACTCGAACTACGGATATCTATAACTCACCAACGGAAAAAGCAGCCCTTGCCAATCTCTCCGGTGGAAAATATTTTATTTCCTTTCACCGGAATTCCGGCATGGAAGACAATCTGTACAACGGTGTACAGACCCTTGTCTATCAGCATGATCCAACGGTTGATACGCTGGCTGAAAATATTAACCGGCACTTGGAGCAGGTCGGTTTCAAAAATCTCGGTGTGGAGGAAGTTCCGGGACTGATCGTCCTTCGAAAAACAGAAATGCCCGCAGTACTGGTAGAAACCGGATTCTTAAACAGCGACATTGACAATCAGCTCTTTGATGAAAAATTTGATGCCATTGTTGATGCTATTGTCGCCGGTATCGAGGAAAGCATTCCACTCTCCGCCCAGGAAATCCCGGAACAATATTATGTACAAACCGGCCTGTTCAAATATGACGTCAATGCTGCCTATCAGCTCGAACGTCTGCAAATTCTTGGTTTCGACGGCACCATCCACTATGAAGAACCTTACTACGGTGTCTGGATCGGCAAACCGAAAAATCTGGATGAAGCAGTTCTCCTGCAGGATGAACTCCGCCAGAAAGGATATAGCACCCTAATTGTGTCAATGTAAATCCAGCTTTTTTCAATTATCAAAAGTAACTTTTCAACTGTAGAACCATTATAGCAGGTCAAAAACAATCCGTACAACGACGCAATACTGCAATCAATACAATGACAGAAATTGAGGAATCTTTTTTCTGGAAGCGATTAAGTGAGTGACCGATTTTCACAAGGTTTTGCGCGAATGGGAACGACCTCTTTTTCAGGCGTGGGAATGAGCGCGATGAAACCGCGTGAAATGAGGGTAATGAACGTCTAGCGTGAGAAAAAAGATTCCTCAATTTCGTCAATTTTATACGCAAAAAAATTCTTTACAACAATGCCCCCATTCCGTATAATGAAGATGTCTTTATTCTTTCTTTTTCAAATACATATCATGGATAAATCTTACATCATCGCTTTCTGGAGCCCCATTCAAACCCTTCACCCACAGTTTTGTCTGGACTATTTTATTCCGCTTTTGCAAAAATTTGGTGATATTCAATGCATTGATTTTCAGTCCCGCCAAGATCCACGTACCATGCACCTGCTACAACAGGCAGACCTTGTTGTAATCGGTCTGCCTGCTGATTCTGCTTATTTTTATTCTTTTTTCTGTGAACACTGGATTTCCTTTTCCAATGTATGCTACGCAATCCTGGACTATTTTCCATGTCTGCAGCAAGAAACCGATCACTTGTGTCGTCAATACCGCATTCCGGAACAGTCTGTTCTGAGATTCCCATACAATGCTCATTTTCTGGAAACACTGCGGCGCGGAAAGTCTTTTTTCCGGCATTGTCAGCCAAAGTCGACTTCTCTTTCCACAACGGAAAACCAGCGTCTTTTTCTCACTGAACTATCCTGCGCTGCCCGGCGCATCCTGAATACACTGGATGAGACGCTTCTGCTACAAACCCCGGACATTATCCAATCATTCCGGTAGGTAAAGCGAACATTCGCAATCTGCTTTCGCTACTTGCCCTTCAAGTCGAACGCACGTGAGACTTACTCCCCGGCTTTCATCCGGGCTGCAAATTCTTCCCAGCTTCCACCCAGAATCCCCTGTGACTTTGACTGTTCCTCATCATCAAGATGCTCCAGTTCCTCCATCCAGATACGGGCACTGGCATCGGACGGCATACGCAGATCGCCACGCGGAGATACCGCTACAGTACCTACCTTCGGTCCATCCGGAAGGCAGGAACGTTTGAACTGCTGACTGAAAAATCTGCGATAAAAAGTTTTCAGCCATTTCTGAATGGTTTCTGTATCATAAGTTCCGGCAAAAGCATAGTTTGCCAGACGATAAATCTTTTTCGGGGTACATCCAAAACGCAAAATGTAATACAGGAAGAAATCATGCAATTCATACGGTCCCACAATATCCTCTGTCTTCTGTGAAATCTTCCCATCCTCCGGCGGAAGAAGTTCCGGGCTGACCGGTGTATCCAATACATCATACAACACCTTCTGCAGCGTCTCATCTGCACAGGTATCCGCATAATAACATACCAGATGACGCACCAGTGTCTTCGGCACTGAAGCATTCACGCCGTACATAGACATGTGATCGCCGTTATAAGTCGCCCATCCCAGGGCAAGCTCAGACATATCACCGGTTCCTATGACCATACCGCCGCTTTTGTTTGCGATATCCATCAGAATCTGGGTACGTTCTCTGGCCTGACCGTTTTCATAAGTCACATCATGCACAGCCTCATCCTGTCCGATATCCTTGAAATGTACACGGACAGAATCTACAATGCTGACTTCCCGGAACGTAGCACCCAGAGATTTGATCAGACTTACTGCATTGTCGTAAGTACGATCTGTAGTTCCAAAACCAGGCATTGTCACAGCTACAATGTCTTTGTGATCCTTTCCGATCAGATCAAACGCTTTTACCATAACAAGCAGGGCAAGCGTAGAATCCAGTCCGCCGGAAATACCAACCACCGCTGTGGCCGCATGGGTATGTTCCAGACGCTTTTTCAGTCCCATGGCCTGGATCATAAAAATCTCCTCGCAGCGTTTTTCACGGTCTGCCTTGTTTCCCGGCACGAAAGGCGCCGGATCCACAAAACGGGTCAGTTCTGTTTTTTCTTCTTTCAAACTGAATTCGACGTTAATGTAAGACTCATCGGAAGTCATGAAGGTACTCATCCGACGGCGTTCCTCATTCAGACGTACCATATCAAGTTCTGTATATATGCTTTCGTTGCAGAAACGTCTGGACTCTGCCAACAGCGTTCCGTTCTCTGCGATCAGATTATGACCGGAATATACCACATCCTGGGTGGATTCCCCGTCTCCAGCACTGCAATATACATAACCACAGATCAGACGGCCGGACTGCCCGGTCACCAGGCTCTTGCGGTACATATCTTTTCCGGTTGTCTCATCACTGGCAGAAAGATTGACCAGCAGTGTCGCACCTGCCAGAGCATGCTCTACGCCCGGTGGATTCGGAGCCCACACATCCTCACAAATTTCCGCTCCGATCTTCAATTCCGGCATCTGTCTGCACTGGAATAACACTCTGGTTCCCATAGGCACGACCGTATCTTCATCCAATGCTACCGGAACCGGCTGTTTCATACCCGGTGCAAAATGTCTGCGCTCATAAAACTCATTATAATTTGGAATGTGAGTCTTTGGCACCAGCCCAAGCACTTTTCCCTGTGTCACAGCTGCCGCAACATTATACAGTTTGCCGTTATATTCCAGCGGAAGTCCCACAAAAGCCAGATAGTCCTTGCGCTGCGTATATTTTGCAATCGCAAGCAGTTCCTTTTTTGCCTCCCGAAGAAGCACCTGCTGATAAAACAGATCCCCACAGGTATAACCGGTAATACACAGTTCCGGAAATACCAGTATCTTGGCACCCTTTGCTTCTGCTTCATCCATCAGGCGGCAGATTTCTTTCCGGTTCGCCTGTGTATCCGCCACAGTAACCTTCGGTGTCAGAGCCGCTACTTTGATAAATCCCTGTCTCATTTCTTCACGATCTCCTTTAATTCTTCGATACTAAATGTATATGCGGTATTACAGAAGTGACACTTTACCTCGATGGGTTTGCCTTCTGCAATCATTTCATTCAGATCTTTCTTTCCAATGCTGATGATTGCTTTTTTCACACGGTCCTTAGAACAGTTGCAATAGAAAGAAGCCGGAATTTTATCTGTGATCTCCACGCCGAAATCTCCCAGAATATACTCCAGCATACGTTCCGGTGTATATCCCTGCTCCAGCAGGTTCGTGACAGATGTAATCTCAGACAGTTTTTTCTCCAGCGCATCAATGATCTTCTCATCCGTAAACGGCATCAGCTGGATGATAAATCCACCGGCCTGGCGCACTGTATTGTCCTTATTCATCAGAACACCGAGTCCCACAGAAGACGGTACCTGTTCAGAAGTTGCGAAATAATAGGTCAGATCTTCTGCAATCTCACTGGTCTGCAGCACAGTGGTTCCCACATACGGCTCTTTCAATCCCATATCTTTGATGACACGCATCATACCGACACCTACAGCTCCGCCCACATCCAGCTTGTGCTGTTTGTTTGGTGGCAGCATAACATCCGCAACCACCGGATATCCTTTCACATGTCCCTGGGAATCCGCGGTCACTGTCATTCCTTTCATCGGTCCGCCGGACTGGATCTGTACCGTCAGCAGATCTTTGTCGCCCTTCATCATCACACCCATCATAGCGCCTCCGGTAAGCAGACGACCAAGTGCCGCAGTGACTACCGGACTGGTATTATGACGCTGCCGCGCTTCCTCCACAATTCCTTTTGAAGTCATGGCAAATGCGCGAATCGAACTGTTCGCAGCAGTTGCACGTACAATATAATCTTCCATTATTCTCATTCCTTTACTAACTTTTAGTCAAGCGGATATTCGCAATCCGCTTCGCTACTTGCTTGATTCGGTTAAAATACGTGTGGCTGGGTTCTCACTGCCACAAAATAAGCCCGCTCACTATTTTCATCCGCAGGATCCGTAGTTCCCTCCGCACAGACTGCTTTCAGCGTGAGTCCCGCCTGTTCGAGAAGTGCCGCCACCCGCTGCAGTTCATAGGCTCTCTGATAGTGAAACTCTTCAAACCGGGCAAACAGACCGTTTTCCTGTTTCACAAACAATGTCAGTGCATATTCATTGATGCTGCTTTCCTCATCAAAATAATTTTCCCAGATAAAGCTTCCTTCTTCCCTGTTTTCGCAGATTGTGGCATCTCCGATCAGATCACGGTATTTGTGAATGGTATTCATGTCAAAAATGAACACACCGTTTTGATCCAGATAGTTGTGCACCAGGGAAAATACCTCCGCCAGATCTTCCTCCTCCAACAGATAATTCAGGGAATCGCAGACGCACACCACCGCCGCCACAGTTCCGTACAGCTCGAACTCCCGCATGTCCTGCTGCAGATACAAAATCCCTTCGTCCGGATGGTTTCTGGCAATCTCCAGCATTTCCGCTGAAGCATCCACACCGATCATATCATAGCCTTTCTGACGCAGCAGCCGTGTCATCGTTCCGGTGCCGCAGCCCAGATCCAGTACGAGTCCCTCTGAGATACCATGCTCTGTCAAAATTTTACTGATACCTTCACACCATGCTTCGTAAGGCACATTGTCCATGAAACGATCGTATACCTGTGCAAATTCTGTATATGCTTCCATGTTTCCTCCATTAACGGTTAAACAGGCTCTTGATAAATGCAATCAGTTTTGCAAAAAAACCCTGTGCCTGCTGGGTCAGTGCTGATGTATCAACCTTCAGACCCATATCCTTTAATTTTCCATATAAATTTTCCGCCTGATCCCGGATATTATTCCAGTTCAGATCCAGTCCCTGCAGTTTTTTCAGCAGTTCCTTCAGCTGATCGATCTGATCCTGGGTCAGACTTACATTAAATTTTTCCGATGCCTGGTCAATCGCATCCGCCAGTTCGCTGTCAGAGAGATTTTTGCCGCCCACCTGATCCTTCAGATAAGCTACCATACCGGCAATTTCATCCGTCTTGCCGGTCTCATCTCCGATTTCACCGGTTACCACCATCTCATTGATGGCACCGTCGATAACATCCGTATCCACTGCTTCACCGGTCATTCCGGAGTAAGCCTTCACTGCGCCGATCAATGCCGCCGTACCGGACATATCAAAAGGTCCGACCACAACCACATTGGCATCCTTTACACCGGCTGTTGCCAGTGCATTCTCATACATGCTGGTGGTGCAGTAGTTGATATTTTTTGTGGTTACTGTGATACCGCTGCCTTTCTTCGCCTTCATTACAGCCACAGAAGATAAGGCACGGCTACCGATGTGGTCATTTGTGATATAAGCATCCAGATACTGATGTTCCTCTGCATTGGTCACAGTATTCACATTACATTTTTCCAGGTCTGCTTCCGTCAGCCCAAATAATTCCAATACCTTTGCTTTTTCGTCTGCACGCAGATCCGCACCAAATGAAATGTACGGTGTATCTCCGTCTGCGATGGTAACCTGTGTCGCATTCCCGCCGTCCGCGGCAAATGCGCTGACACTCATGCCCATCACCATCACTGCTGCCAGTAATAATACCATCCCTCTTCGAAAAAATCCCTTTTTCATGATTTACTCCTTTCGAGCTCGCTTTCTTTTCAGTATGCCTTCAGACAGATACCCCTGTCAACCGTAATTTTATCCGGGGTGTTTCATAATAATGATCCATTTCCGGATAATAGGTAAAATGCAGGGCCGCTTCGTGGACACACCTGCCTGCCAGAGTATCCTGTGCCACTACTTTACCATATTTTTCCGTCAGTGGTAACAACAGATCTTCCGCATCGCCAAAGTACACCGCATCCATGGACACACCTGCCGCATTTCTGACTTTCATCTGAAATACCCGGCCTTCTTTTCCGCAGATGCGCAGGCGCTCGATCACCAGATTCCGGTCTGCAAATACCGGTTTTTCGTTTCCTTTTCCAAAAGGTTCCAGACACCCCAGCTGGTTCACCAGACGTTCTGTAATATAGCTGATCGGCATCGGCACATCAATCACTACCTTTGGTCGGAGTTCTTCTTCGGTCAGTGTGCACACTTCATTTAATTTCCGCCGGAAGGCATCAATATCCGCTTCCTTTAGTGAAAAACCCGCTGCCATCGGATGTCCGCCAAACTGTGTCAGATATTCTTCGCATTTGCACAGTTCCTCATACATGGAATAGCTTTCAATGGAACGGCCGGACCCCTTTGCACCGTGTTCACTCCGTGTGACCACCAGTGTCGGCCGGTAATAAGCTTCCCGGATCCGTCCGGCCACGATACCAGCCAGACTTTCGTGACAGTCCGGAAGAAAAATTACCAGCACCCGGTCATTGACATATTCTTCCTGCTGCGCAATCTCTTTTGCCTGCTCCACCGCATGCATGGTCAGCAGCTTCCTGCTCTCATTCAATTCCACGATTTCTTCTGCCAGAACCGCCGCCTCTGTTTCGGATTCGCACAGCAGTAGCTTTAAGGAAAGCCGTGCCGTGTCTAATCTGCCGCTGGCATTCAGACAGGGACCGATACGAAATCCGATATCATGGGACTTGATTGCACCCATCGTTAACTTGTTTTGCAAAATCAGCGCTTTCATTCCGATATTTGTGGTACGGTTCAGCATCTCAAGTCCCAGTTTTACCAGAATCCGGTTTTCGCCCTGCAGATCCATGACATCACCCACCGTAGCAAAACCGGCATTTTCGATAAAGCAGTCTGCCTCGGACACCTCCAGTCCAAATACTTCGTAAAGCACCTGCACCAGCTTGAAAGCAACCGCCGCTCCGCATAGTTTCTTAAACGGATAATGACATGCCTGCTGCTTCGGATTCACCACTGCATCTGCCTCACACACTTTTTCCCTGCGTACGCCATCCACCTCTGTGAACGGTACTTCATGATGATCTGTAACCACTACGGTCATTCCCAGTGACTTGGCCAGATGAATCTGATCAATGGCAGAGATTCCGTTATCGCAGGTCAGGATCGTATCTATACCATCCTGACTGGCCCGGGTCACCAGATGTTCATTCAGCCCATATCCATCCAGAATCCGGTCCGGAATCACAAAATCTGCGTCTGCCCCCAGTCGCCTCAGGGCACAGTACAAAATGTAGGTGGATTGGATTCCATCAATATCATAATCTCCAATGATCCGGATCCGTTTCTTTTCTTTTATTTTTTCTCTCAGAATCTGCGCCGCCAGATCTGCATCTTTCAACAGATGCGGATCGTTCAGGTCTGCTCTCGTCCCATGAAGATACAGATTCATTTCCTGCAGATCGGTCAGACCCCGGTTCCGCATGATCCTGGCTAATACCGGGTCGATGCCGAAACGCTGCCCGATTGCCTGAAAATCAGCTTTTTTTGCTGAAACTACCCATTTTTCTTTCACGTAGTCACTCCTGTTTCCATTTTTTCATCAGGTTAATATATTACTTCCCATAAAGTCAGTCCCTGCGCCGGCATTGTCGGACCTGCCTCCGCCCGGATTTTGGATGCCAGAATTTCTGCCACCCGTTCCGGCGGATAGACACCGCATCCCACATCGACCAGGGTTCCGGTCAGGATACGGATCATATTCTGTAAAAATCCATTCCCGGTATATGTAAAACGGATTTCTTCACCGATCCGTCTGATGTCAATTTCATGTATGGTACGCACTGTGGATTTTTTCATTTTTGCATTTCCGCAGAATGCCGCAAAATCATGCTTTCCCAACAGATACCGTGCTGCCTGCCGCATGGCTTCCACATCCATTGGCCGATTATCGTGCAACATATACTTCCGTTCAAACACATTCGGATAATCCGCATTCCATATGCGGTACACATATGTCTTTTTCACCACATTCAGACGGCTGTGAAATCGTTCGGACGCTACCCGCACCTCTGTCACGGCAATATCTTCCGGCAGATACTGTACAAAAATCTGTCTCAGTTCCTCACAGAGTTCCTCCGGTGTCTTACCCGCACAGCAGGCATCCGGAAGGCGGAAATTTGCCACCTGTCCATGCGCATGCACACCGGCATCGGTGCGCCCGGAACCGTCAATCTCTATAGTACGTCCATACTGTCTGCTTAAAATTGCTTCAATTTTCCCCTGAATGGTCTGATCCGTAGTCTTCTGACGCTGCCAGCCTTTGTAGCGGGTTCCATCGTATTGAATAATCATTTTATAATTTGCCATAAAAATATTCCTGTTTGCTAAAGGGGAAGTTCGGTACAGACCAAACCTCCCCTTTTATTTGTTTACATTTCAAGAATGCCCTCGACATTTTTTACATCTATACATTCTTTTTACACGGATTGCTGCATGCTTCGCATTCCCGCAATCCTGCTCGCACTTCGGAAATCGCAAGACTTCGTCTTCCTTTTTTCCTCAGTGCGAGGACGTGCCCTGAATTACATGTGTCCTTTACATGCAAGCATGACATGCCACATGTATTCCGGCACTGTAAAAAGAATTACAATTCACAGTTATTTACTGTTCTTGGGAACGGAATTACGTCACGGATATTTCCCATACCTGTCAGATACATAACGCAACGCTCAAATCCCAGACCAAATCCTGCATGTCTTGCAGAACCGTATTTTCTCAGATCCAGATAGAAATCATAATCTTCTGCTTTCAGTCCGAGTTCTTTCATTCTTTCCAGAAGCTTGTCGTAGTCATCCTCACGCTGGCTTCCACCGATGATCTCACCGATACCCGGAACCAGACAGTCCATAGCAGCTACTGTCTTGCCATCCTCGTTGAGTTTCATGTAGAAGGCTTTGATCTCCTTCGGATAATCCGTTACGAATACCGGACGTTTGAAGATTTCTTCTGTCAGATAACGCTCATGCTCTGTCTGCAGGTCTGCACCCCAGAATACTTTATAATCAAACTTGTCATTGTTTTTCTCAAGGATCTCGATCGCTTCCGTATAGGTAACATGTCCGAAATCAGAATTTAATACATGATTCAGACGATCCAGTAATCCCTTATCTACAAATTTGTTGAAGAATTCCATTTCTTCCGGTGCATGCTCCAGCACATAGCGGATAACATATTTCAGCATGCTCTCTGCAAGAACCATATCATCTTTCAGATCTGCGAAAGCAATCTCCGGCTCGATCATCCAGAACTCTGCTGCATGACGTGTCGTATTGGAGTTTTCTGCACGGAAGGTCGGTCCAAAGGTGTAGATATTCTTGAATGCCATCGCATAAGTCTCACCGTTTAACTGTCCGCTTACGGTCAGGTTGGTCGGTTTTCCGAAGAAATCCTGTGTGAAATCAACGCTTCCGTCGTCTGTTTTTGGTACATTGTTCAGATCCATGGTGGTAACCTGGAACATCTCACCGGCTCCCTCACAGTCACTGCCTGTAATCAGTGGTGTGTGTACATAGACGAAATCGCGTTCCTGGAAAAATTTATGGATTGCATATGCGATCAGTGAACGTACTCGGAACACTGCCTCAAACGTATTGGTACGCGGGCGTAAATGAGAAATTGTTCTCAGATACTCAAAACTGTGACGTTTTTTCTGCAACGGATAATCCGGTGCGGATGCACCCTCGATCTCCACTTTGTCTGCCTGGATTTCAAACGGCTGTTTTGCATCCGGTGTAGCTACCAGCTTACCGGTTACAATGATTGCAGCACCTACGTTTAATTTTGAAATTTCTGCAAAATTCTCCAGATGATCACCGTAAACGACCTGCAACGGTTCAAAAAAGGTACCGTCATTTACTACGATAAATCCAAATGTCTTGGATCCACGAACAGAACGAACCCATCCACCGACGGATATCTCTTTGTCAAGATACATTTCTTTGTCCCGGAATAAATCCCGGATGTTTGTCAACTCCATGTGATTGCCTCCCAAATCTCAGCCCCTCAGCTGTTTTTACATCAAAATAAAATCACTTTATAAATATCACGTTTTTATACTTCAGCTTTACAGTCCCTAGTTCATGCGCTGATTATTCCGCATCTGCAGAACTGTCTGCATCATCAGAAGCATCTGTATTGTCAGCAACTTTTGTCTTTACACTCTCCATGATCTTGGATAATGCCTGATTTTCTGCATAACTCAGTCTTATATAATCCTCTCCGCCGTACTCCTTATAGAATGTATCACGGTCTGCGATATTATAGCTGGATACATAGCTGTCCACAAACTCCTCAAAGTTTTTCTGGGACACAGACAGATTCATATCTTTTACAACAGCCTCAAGGATCAGCTCCTGTTTCAGGCTTTCTTCGATGTAATCACTTACCTGATTGTTGAAGTCATCCTCTGACATACCCATATAATCTTCAAAGCTCTTTCCGCTTTTCTCTACAGCGTTATTCACGCGCTCTTTGTACTCTGTAATTCTCTGATCCAGTAATCCATCCGGAAGTGTCACTTCACACTCATCGAGCAGTTTCTGAAGAACGCCGCTCTGGATCTCTGTCATTTTGCTGGAGTGATTACGATTCTCCAGTACGCTGCTTACCTGTGACTTCAGATCATCCACTGTTGAAATTCCCTTGTTGCCGAAATTCTCACTGACATACTCATCGGTCAGATCATCGTATACCATTTCTTTTTCTGTATCAATACTGTTGATGGTTACCGTAAATACGACAGCTTTACCGGCCAGATCTGTATTGTTGCTATAATCCTCCGGGAAAGTCAGATTCAGTTCTACCGTCTCTCCCACATTTTTACCGATCAGCCCATCCTCAAATCCATCGATGAAAGAACCGGATCCAATCTTCAGATGCTGTCCTGTGGCACTTCCGCCGGAGAACTCCTCTCCATCAATTTTTCCCACATAGTCAATATTAACAACGTCACCGCTCTCTACGGTCTTCTTGTCACTGACTTCATAGGACGGATACATAGACATCAGATACTCAATATAAGACTGGATATCTGCATCACTGACTGTATAATCCTTGGAAAGTTCTACGGTCATATTCATGTAGTCATTTAATTTTACATATTTTTCTACCTTATAATCGGTAGCCTTTAATAATTCTTTGGCAGGAATCTCCACATCTTTTTCTTCTTCTGCAGATACGCTGCTGTCTGTGGTGGCACCTTTCTGGCCACAGCCACCCAGTGCTGCTGTCGCAACCATCACTGCCATTAATACCATTACGAGTTTCTTTTTCATTTTCTTATTGTTCCTTTCTTTGAATGAATCTTTCCCCAAAAATTCATCCCCTTGTCTGCGCTTCTCTCAAAAGGCATCACTGTCTTTAAAGATACCATATTTTCCTATAAATGAAAAGGTGATTCTTCTATTTTTTTCTTGAGTTTTCACCTGATCAATGATACAATATCACCTAGACTTAGTTTTACTATGAACAAAATACCGATAAAGGAGGAAATATATCCGTGTCACCACAGATCATTACACTTATCATTGTTCTTGCTATTTGTGTTGCCGCTTTTATCCTGCTCTATTTCCAGGGAAAACGAAATATGAAAAAACGGGATGAACAGCAGGCAGCCATTGATCAGGCAGCACAGTGGGTCAATATGCTGATCATTGACAAGAAAAAACTTCGTATGAAACAGTCCGGTCTGCCACAGCAGGTCATTGACCAGACACCGAAGTTTGCAAGACTGGCAAAAGTACCGGTTGTCAAAGCAAAAGTCGGACCACAGATCATGGTTCTGATCGCCGATAACCAGATCTATGATCAGATTCCGGTAAAAAAAGAAGTAAAAGCTTCTGTCAGCGGTCTTTTCATTTCTGATGTTCGCGGTCTCCGTGGACCATTGGAAAAACCGGAGAAAAAGAAACCCGGTTTCTTTGCACGCCTTACCGGTCAGAAATAATTATCCGAATATGCACGAAAAAATGAGCGTGATGAACATCAGTCATCACGCTCATTTTTATCTCAGTCGAGAAGACTCCCACTTCTGCAAGTGGTGAGTAATAACAAGTCTTTCTCAGTGGGAGTACAATCTCCGACTGAGATAAACGCTCCGCGAGGATGTGCAGTGATTCTGAGAAGAATATGTCAGCTTACGCTGACCAGAATCACGCACCAAGTCTCACGTGCGTTCGACTTGAACTCAGTCAAAGATCGTTCAATAATCCTCGATATGGATCAGCTGTGTGGTGTCCACACCGTATGGCAAAATAGAGTTTGCAAAATTTTTAAACTTATTTGCCGCATCACTGACATAGAACTCATGCATTGCACCTTCATAGTTCTGCTTTCCGTCGTTGTTCAGTCCCTCCCGCTCCAGCAGGGATTTCAGTTCTCTGGCGGTCTCATAGGCCGGATTTACCAGATTTACTTTTTCTCCCATGATCTGACGCAGAGTAGAACGTAACAGCGGATAATGGGTACAGCCCATGATCAGGGTATCGATACCGGATTCCAGCAACGGCTCCAGATAACGGTTTGCTACTTCCACCGTCACCGGATCCTTCAGCCATCCTTCTTCCACCAGTGGCACAAACAGCGGACATGGTTTGCCCAGCACCTGTGCATTCGGCTTATGTGAATGAATTTCTTTTGTATACAACTGACTCTCTATTGTACTTTCTGTGGCAATCACACCGATTTTTCCATTTTTCGTGACTTTCGCCGCTTCCTTCGCTCCTGCTTTGACCACACCCAGAATCGGGATGTCAAATTCCGGTTGTACGGTTTCCAGTGCCAGTGCACTGGCAGTATTACAGGCGATAACGATCGCCTTAACACCTTTTGACTGTAAAAAGCGGATGATCTGCCTTGAAAAACGAATGATGGTTTCCTTGGATTTGCTGCCGTATGGTACTCTGGCAGTATCACCAAAATAGATGATACGTTCCTTTGGAATCTGACGCATGATCTCTCTTGCAACCGTCAGGCCTCCCACGCCGGAATCAAATACACCAATGGGTGCATAACGAAACTCTTCTTTTTCTTTTAATTTATCTGTCATTCCCCTCTATTCCTTTCGTTCCTTTGGATCTGACTTTCATAGTCAGTGTGCATTCCGCCAGATGTTCCTCTTCTACTTCCATATCATACTCCAGTTTCAAATGCAGCATATCCTCGGTCTCCATCAGTCGGATTGTCCGGGAATCAAAACCAAGCATCATGCTTCCATACGGTGTCTGATAGGAAGTACGGGTCTTTTTATCTTTCTGAAAACTCATATGTACCCCGGCATTTCCCTTTTTGGAGAGATCTACCGCATCTTCTCCGATCTTAATCATACATTTGGTCACGCCCGGCACACCTTCCTGTACTTCATCATATAAAATGTAATGCTTGCCGTTGCGGAAATAATATTCTCCCGGTGTGACAGTCTCAATCGGGTCATTCACTTCGCCGTCTATTGTCTGTATGCCGCTGATGGTGATCAACACATCTTTTGTCATATTAGGTCCTCTCATCTTCTTTTATAATACCCACACATTGTAAAGGTTTTTTTTCAATTATTCAAGCACCTGATTCAGCAAATCGAGTAATTTGAAACGCACCTGATAATTTCCCTTCTGCAAAACAGAAGCATATTCCTTCGGATCCAGCACTTCCCGTAGTTTTTCCCCGGATCCTGCATCCACCTCATACATACTGTTCGCAAAGCAGAGATTCGGATACATGACGCACCACCAGTTGTGTCCCTCGCCGGATCCGATCACCACACGCAAAGCCTCATATACTCCTCCCGGAAAGGTATAGGTCCCATAAGTTTTCTCCGGAAAGGTACAATTTTCCAGTGCCGCGGATACCGGATACGCATAACCTTCCGCAGAGATGACATCCGCAGCGCAGTTCTCGATAAGATTCAGATTTGCTTTTACGATCCGTTCACTTTCCTCCAGGGAATCTGCATCCTTTAACTTTTCTGCCATCAGCGTTCCCACCTGATCACGCACTTTCAGCTTCAATGCCTGATCTTCCCGGCTGTCACTGTTTGCCAGCACATGGAAACGCAATACTTTCTGTGCCATATTCCGCTGCATACTCTTTGTCTGTATTGTTGTGGAAAGCAGTACGCAGGCTGCCGCCGCCAGGCATACCGCCAAAATTTTCTTTTTCATCGCCATACTCCTCCTGTTTTCTCCCGGATGCTTGACCGTTCCCGTTCTTACCAGATTCTGTTCACACTTGGTCAAAATCCTGTTTTCTGTATTCAGAGTATTTCCTTTTTTTCCCACATTATACAGCGATATAGATCCCTGTCTTGTAAAGCGGACATTCGAAATGCCCTAATCCTTTCTTTTTTATCTTACCTGCACTTCATAAATCAGATCTTCCACATACTGTGTTTCATCATCCCGATATTGATGCCACAGCGCCCGGTCGCTTCCCGGAAGCAATGCATAAGAATCTGTCACATCGGTCCCGGCTTTCCGCCAATGTTCGGCAAACTCCTGCAGCCGTTCTTCCAGTTCCTGCTTTGCTGCGGCTTCCAGCTGTTGTCTCTCTGTGCTCCCTTCCAGACGATTTGTGATACCAACTCTTCCATTTACAATAATCTGTACCACCGGGCGCATCTCGCCTGCTGTTTCACCTTCGTTTATGCCTTCGGACAGCACAAAACACTCTACACCATCCGACAAATAGGAGGGTTCTGACCTATTCAATCGTTCCTTCCTCTGTTCTGGCACAATACCTCGCTGCACCCGAAGCTGTTCTAACGTAACTCCGGTTCCGTCTGCCATGGAAAACGCATATTTTTTCAGATTATTTTGCAGCAAAAGTGCCTCATATCCCTCTTCCAGTGACAGATTTCCTGCAAGATGCAGCTGTTCCAGTATCGCAAATCCTCCGATTGCCAGCTTTTCTTCCTGACGGACAACCTTTGGAATACACACGGTTCCCTTCCGCTCATAAAACTGCTGCATCAGTGTACCAACTGTCACAAAAGAATTGTGCTTCACATGTTCCCACTCTTCCAGCAGATCTTCCAGATAGATTCCCATACATTCCGGCAACTGCAGTTTCTCTGTGAAAATTTCCTGCATCGGCTCCTCCGTCAGCAATACATAAGTATTCCAGGCAGCATCCGTCTTTTTTTCAAAAAAAGAAAGCAGCGCTTCCATAGCCGCATCAGATGCAAACACCTGCGGATTCAGCAGCAACACTTTCAAATGATTGAGATCCGGATTTTTGCTGCTGTTTTCCGACATTTCCCGCATTCCGGCAAAGAGATCCGTCACCGTTCCCTCCCAGTAGGCATCCGAGGCCAGTGCATGTTCCGAAGCGTTTTCATTCAGAAGATCCGGATAGGCCAGGTAGAGCTGAAAGCTTTCGTTTTCCCGTGCTTCCACACCCATCACCAGCGGAAATGCCTGATTTTCCAGTTCATTGACACCGCAGCCACTCAGAAAACTCAGAAAAAACACGATACAGAACGTAATTCCAATCAGCATAATATTTCGCTTTCCCCGATATAAGTTTTCTTCTTTCTCCTCCATCACACGTCCCTGCCTTTCAAAAATTTCTCTGCCTGCGGCTATGTTTCATTTCCGCTATCGCCTCTGATTCGCTCCTGTTTTTGCTTTCTGCCTCCGCCTCTGACTCGCTCCTGTTTTGCTTTCTGCCTCCACAAAAAACCGGAAGAATCAGCAACAACGGCAGTACACCATACAAATAACCGTGAAATATCCGCTGGGCAGCAGCTTCCCTGTGCAGCAGAAAACTTCCGATGCATCCCGCTGCACACACCAGCACTGCCGTGAGCACGATTTTTTTCGTATTGGTTTTATTTTCCGCTGTCATTTCTACCTGTTCCGTTCTCGGTCCGATCCCGCTTTCTGCCTTTTCTTCTTTTGCCTGTATCGATCGGTTACTCTGAAAGCAAAGGATTCCCGCAAAAAAATCCACCGCGTAATACAGCATGGAATCCAGGAATGCAAACAAACAGAAAAACCAGATTCCCACCATCAGTGCATCCTGTCGTTCCAGAAAGTTTCCCGGCAGTTTCACCACTGCCATGAGATCGATGACCGGCCATCTGCGGTGCGCCAGCAGTTCTGTGCGGAATACGCCAAGCAGGATCAGATAGATTACCAGATTCAGACCCAGTACCACAAGCAGTGCATGCCGTGTGCCAGCATATGCCTGTTCTTTTTTCTGACATCTTTTCAGAAACAGCACATATAAGGATGCTCCGGAGAAAAACAAAAAACTCACATAACTGCTTTTTATAAAATTCGGAAGTGTTGATGCTGCCACTGGTGTCCATGCATTTGGTTCTATGCCGGCACAGGCAATCACCAGGATCACCAGCAATGGAATCAGCAGAAACCAGTACAGCACTTCATATACTCTCACCCGGCTTTCCAGTCCGCGCACCAGTCCGAAAAATGCCACTGCCGCCAGCGTCAGCAGAATCATTGGCTCCCAGCCATTTCCCAATAGCTGCTGTTCCATCAGAGCAGCCATGACGTAAAACACAAAGCCCGCCAGTCCCAGAAATCCCATACCATAAATCACCTGTATACATACGCGTACACAACCTGACATCTGTTCTAATCGCTGTGAAAAATCCTGCTGTCTGAAATGCTTCTGCCAGAATTTCAGTAGCAGCCATGCACCGCCACCGCCTGCTGTCAGTGCAAAAAAGCCATCCACGCCACTGTCTGTCGCCACAAGCGAAGGAAGCAGCAACGTACTGATGCCAAGCAGTTCCAGCGTCAATGTCCGTTTTACCTGCCGGGCAGATATTTTCTGATTATTCATAAAATACGGTTCCTGCATCCGCCCATTCCTTTCTATCTATATCTTCATTTTTATTACTTCTGTGCATCTGTTCCAGTCAGACGGAAAAGAATATTCGTATCATATCCCTTCCCATGCTACACTTCTCAGTTTATCATCTGTTTTTATATTTCATCCGCAACCGTACACGATTCTTTGGATTCGCATAAAATGGTCTGTGTGTCAGTGCCTGCAGCGGAGGTCGCACCAAAGAGTCCCGTTCATCCCGGTAATCATTCAGATCAGCCCCCACAAACGGCATCAGATACGGCATGCCAAAACTTTCCAGCTGTGCCAGATGAATCAGCAGAATGAGCAGCCCGAGCAGAAATCCGTAAAAACCAAGTGCTGCCGATAATCCGATAAAGACAAACTTCAACAGGCGGAATGCCGTAGCAAAATCCTCATTTGGGATAGCAAAAGAACACAGTGCTGTAAATGCCACCACGATCACTACCATAGGACTGACGATATTTGCATCTACCGCCGCCTGTCCGATGATCAGTCCGCCCACGATCCCAATGGTATTTCCCATGGCTCCGGGCAGCCGCACCCCGGCCTCCCGCAACAGTTCAAACGACAGCTCCATCAGCAGCACCTCCACCACTCCCGGAAAAGGTACCCCCTGTCTGGCTGCAGCAAAGGAAAGAAGTAACTTGGTTGGCAGAAGCTGCGTATGAAAATTTGTCATCGCCAGATATAACCCAGGCAGGATCATAGACAGAAATGCTGCCACATACCGCAGCGTTCTGGTAAATGTTGCAATCTCCCATCTCGTATAATAGTCATCCGTCGTCTTAATAAAAGAATTGTAATCGGTTGGAAAAATCAGCACTTCGGGAGAGTTATCCGCCAGCAGTACGGCTCTTCCCTCCAGCAATGCCATCACGGCCCGATCCGGTCTCCGCGTGGTCTGATACTGCGGAAATGGTGAAAACCACTGCGTTTCCGTCAGCTGTTCGATGACACCGCTGTCCCCGATACCATCTATCTCAAATGCTGCCAGCCGCTGCTGCATCTGCGTCACAATTTCAGGCCGGACAATTCCGTCAAGATACATGATATCCACATTCGTACCGGTGCGTCTGCCACACTTGCACTCTGCCACTTTCAGATCCACAGAGCGCAGTCGTTTCCGAATCAGTGCTGTATTCTGCTTGATGGAATCACCAAACCCTTCATTACTGCCACGGATGGCTTTTTCCGACTCGGTCTTCTGCAAAGACATGCCGGGGTACCCCTTGTCCGGAATCTTCAGTGCCCGGTCAAATCCATCCACAAACAGAATCGAATCACCGGTCAGCATCCCACCTGCCGCTTCCGACATCTGTGCAAAAGGTGTGACATCCGAAACTCCCAGTCCGTTTTCCTGCAGTACTGCATACACCTGCTGTGGTTCCATAACATTCAGCCGGTTCAGCATTTTGCCAAGCACCGAATCTTCCATCATATTTTTCCCGCCGGTAACTTCAATATAACTTAAAAATGCACGGATACTCATATCCCTGCCCAGACACATAGGGCGCATCTTGATATCCGCACAATCGGAAAACTGCTGTTTCCACCATGCAATATTTTCATCTAACTGTTTTGAAACTGCCTGTTCCTGCATACCACTACCTCATTTATTTTATGGATTACAAAATCAAAAGGGCAGACCCTCGTCTGCCCTTTACTATACACATATTTTTGATTTTTATTCCTACTCCTGCTCACGGATGATTTTTTTCACCGCTTCTGCCTGATTATGCAAATGGCGCTCCACATAAGATTCCGCCAGCTTGGAATCCTTGGATTTCAACGCATCATACATTTTCTGATGCTCCTCGATCAATCTTGGATAAATAGAATCATCTTTCAGATATTCCACGCGATAACGATACATCTGCTCTCTCAGATTGTTCAGCAGCTGCTGCAATTTCGGATTATTGGATGCTTTATACAAAATCTCATGAAACTTCACATCAGCTTTTGCCATCTCTACGAACTGGCCACTTCTTGTTTTTACTTCAAAATCTTCCATGGCTACTTTCAGTTCCTGCAATGCTGCCGGTGTGATCTTTTCACAGGAAAGACGGACTGCCAGTCCTTCCAGTGAAAGACGGATTTCCAGTACATCTTCCATATCTTTTTCTGTCATCTTAGCCACTTCCGCACCTTTTCTCGGAATGGTAACTGCCAGGCCTTCCTGCTCCAGCATGCGGATAGCCTCACGGATCGGTGTTCGGCTTACGCCCAGTTTGGATGCAAGCTGTAATTCCATCAGACGCTCGCCCGGTTTGAGATCACCTTTCAAAATCGCTCCGCGCAATGTCTGGAACACGACATCACGAAGCGGCAGATAAGCATCCATCTGTAATTCCAAATTATCTGTCATAGTCTGTTTCCCCCTCTTTCCCGTGTTTATCTTCGGTTATTATGAATGTCTGATGTATATACATTTTTTGCCAGACCGGACTGCTTTAATGCATCATATGCCCGGCGGATTTCCTTCTCATTTGGGAATAAACCGAATACGGTCGGTCCGCTTCCGCTCATCATGGCATTCAGTGCACCGTTGTCCATCATCAGTTTCTTGATATCTTTGATCACCGGATACATCGGAATGGTCACGGTCTCAAGAATATTACCCATGTGGGAAGCTACGCCCTTTAAATCTTTCTGCTGAATGCTCTCCATAACACCGTCGATGTCCGGATGCTCCATACCGTCATACAATTTCAACCCCTCATAAACAGTCTTGGTAGATACAGAGATCGCCGGTTTTGCGATCAGTACCGGGCACTTTGGCATCGGCGGCAATGCGGTCAGTTTTTCACCGATTCCTTCTGCCAGTGCCGTGCCGCGCATGATACAGAACGGTACATCTGCTCCAATCTTCAGTCCGAGCTCCATCAGTTTATTCTGCTTCAATCCCAGATTAAAAATGCGGTTCATACCTACCAGTACAGCTGCCGCATCGGAACTTCCACCGGCCAGACCGGCTGCCACCGGAATAAACTTCTGCAGTACGATGCGGACACCTTCCTTGATTTGAAATTCGTCCTTCATCAGTTTTGCCGCACGGTATACCAGGTTGTCCTCATTTACCGGAAGATAATACAGATTTGTCTCCACATGGATATGCGGAGAACGTGTCTTTTTAATCTCTACACGGTCATACAGGTGAATGGTCTGCATGATCATACGCACATCATGATATCCATCCTCACGTTTTCCAAGCACATCCAGTCCCAGGTTAATTTTGGCAAGCGCTTTCAAACTTATTTCGTCCATTTTTTATCCCTCGTTTCTCTATATATTTATAATGAACTTTTTATACCTCATATATATCGTATTTTGTATACATTCTTATGTATTATTTTATATACAATTTGTTTTTCTGTCAATGGATTTTTCATATCAAGATTTTTTTAGGGGGTGACACCCTGGTCTTATCAAAAAAACTCCCGCATTGAAAAATCCAATGCGGGAGCATCATCCCATAAAAATCAGCGTATGATTTTTTTCTTTATGTATTTAGATAATTTCCATTGCTGCGGTCCAGCCTTCTCTTACCGCATCACCGATCTGACGCGCACGGACACAGTCACCGATCTTCCATACCGGAATACCAGCTTCTTTGATAGCTGTCTCAAGTGCTTCTGTCGCATGCGCACGGCGTCCCATTGCATTGACAACAGAATCTGCTTTGATGGTAATCTCTTTCCCATCTTGTTCCGCTACCACAAAATCTTTGCCAACTTTGACAACTTTTGCATTTACTTCGTATTTGCCGCCGTTTTTGTCGATGAAATCATGTACAGCTGTACGGTACAGACCGGTTGTCTCCGGCATCAGCGCACCTTTCATTTCAACAATCGTTGTCTCTACACCGTGATCAATATAATCTGCGGCTGCCTCACAGCCAACCAGACCGCCACCGAGTACGATGGTGCTCTTTCCAAGACCTGCAAAGTCATTGCTGTATACGTCCATTGCTGTTACCGCATTTTCAATTCCCTCGATTGGAAGGATCAGATCATCGGATCCGACGGCCAGTACAACTGCTTCCGGAGCAATTTCTCTGATGAGTTCCGGTGTTACTTCACAGTTTAATCTTACTTCGATCGGACGTTTCTCCACATCGCGGATCAGCAGATCTTTGAAGTTTCTGATATCTACTTTATGATCCGTATGATCCGTAAAATTGATCAGACCGCCTAATACTCCGGATTTTTCGCACAGGATTACCTGATGACCTCTGTCTGATGCTGTGATCGCTGTCTGCAGACCGCCACAGCCGCCGCCTACTACCAATACCTTACGGCTTGCTTCCGGTTTCGGCATGCGGTCCGGAAGGACTTTATGATGAGATGCCGGCCATACATCATATGGATTGATGGTACAGGAATCCAGTGGTGGGAATTTCACCGTCCAGATCTCTGTTTCATGCTCGCCGGACGGACCCGGATAGCATCTTCCGCAGCGCAGACAGCGACGGATCTCATCTGCATGCCCTTCTTTTGCCTTGTTTGGAAATGCCGGATCTGCAAAGAACTGACGTCCCATGGATACCATATCGATTTTTCCTGACGCGATTGCCTCTTCCGCCTGTTCCGGAGAATTGATGCCGCCGACTGCCGCAACCGGAATGGATACGTTCTGTTTGATAACAGCTGCCGGTTCAATATTCGGACCATGCGGTGCATAAGCAGTTGTGAACTCCCAACTTCTGGAAGAACTCAGGTAATGACCACAGGAGACATGGATCATATCAATGTATGGCTCACACAGTTTACAATAATTTACAGCATCTTCCAGCTCTAATCCGCCCGGTAAATGCTCAGAGCTGCTGACACGGATCTCGATCACGAAGTCCGGTCCCATAGCTTCACGAACAGTTTTTAACAGATCAACAGTAAATCTTGCTCTGTTTTCAAAAGATCCACCATACTCATCGGTACGTTTATTGTATTGCGGAGACAGGAACTGTGCCGGAAGCCAGCCATGTCCGCAGTGGATCATAATGCCTTCCCAGCCTGCTGCCTGAAACCATTTACATGCAGTTACATAATCCTGATAGCAGCTTAAAATCTCTTCTTTTGTAAACGCCTCCACATGAGAGCCATCCGGAAGATCTTTCTCAGATGGTCCCTTCGGATTGATACCATCTCCGATATTTGTCTTGATTTCACCGCAGGAAAGCAGCTCGCCCATCGGAAATGCCCCATAGCTTTTGATCATCTCCGCAGTTTCCTTCATAATTTCAAACTGCTTATCTGATCTGGATGTAAAATCAAGATACGGTTCAAACGGAAACCGTTTGTCATACTCATGATTCGGGCTTAACTCACCCAGACATACAATTCCTGCCCCTCCTTTTGCCTTTGCCTCCAGCATACGGAACGCACGCTCCGGAACCGGTGTGGTATAGCCAAACGGATCCGGATCCAGTTCGATATAATGCTCGAATGCAAACAATGCCGGAGCCGCTTCAATACGGTTTTTGATTGTCTTTGAACCAATTTTTAACGGCTCAAACAAATGTGGAAAATACTGATTTTTTTCTGCCATAATCTCTTACCTTGTCCTTTCTCAAATATCTGATGTAAGTACCAAATAATATGTCCTGCCTGTGTTCATGCTCATAACAATCTTTTCTGAGTGATTTTTTCTATGAACAGGAAGCTCTTTCTGTTATCTAAACTGTATCAGAATCCGCCCATATTCTTCAAACACCAGCTTATTTTTCACTGTTTTATATTGCGATATTTAAAGCATTTTTGTCGCATTGCATCTGGATAAATACAAAAAATCATGCTATGATTCTATTATAGCAATGTACGCCCGGCATTTTTCAAGATAAAACACTGAACGTACATGAATAAAATAATGGGGGAAACATTATGGATCATCGCGCAGAACGAATGAAATCACTGATTATCCAGACTTTTTTTGAATGTCTGAAAACAGAGGACTTCTCTCAGCTAACCGTAGGGCAGATTGCGGAACATGCACGGATCAACCGTTCTACCTTTTATCGCTATTTTTCTGACAAATACACACTGAGAGATGAAATTGTGGACGATATTGTTCAGGATTTTGCGGAACATATGGAAGTGGATTTTCTCCACATGAATATTGAGGATGAGGTGCATACACGGTCCCTGCAGGATGGACTGATCCGCCTGTCCTCACAAAAGTGCCGACTGGAAATTCTGTGGAATCAAAACCTGCTTGGAAGAAATGTCTTTGATGAAATGATGAACGCCGGTGCCCGCAAAGTAGAAGCTGAAATTCTGAATCATCCGACCATCTCAGCAGAACGAAAGCAGCTTGCCGACTGGTATGCAAAATTGCTGGTAAATAATTTTCTCGTCACCGTCCGCTGGTGGTTTTCTCACAGTGACACTGTTTCAGCAAGTCAGATCACAACCATGATGAAACGCCATATGCTGTATGGAACGATTCCGACATTAAAAGAAAGCCGCTGAGACAGTGGTTTTTCTTTTAATATTTTTTCATCTGTTCAAGAATGCCTATCTTTCACTACACTGCAATAATAATCTACAAACTGGAGCGTTCCCAGATCCACTCTGTCTTTGCGCCAGAACAATCCACTGCAAAATACCGGTGCGTTGACCAGAGGCACTGTCACAAGTCCCGTCATATGATCCATTGGCGCCAGGTCGGATAAAATCGTAATACCAAATCCGCTTTTTACCATCATCAGCACCATCCCCACATGATCAAAACATTCAACGATATTCGGTTCAAATCCACAGCGCTGGCACCATTCCCGTGTATTGTTATATTCACTGGAAGAACTGTTTTTTCCCAAAAATACAAATTTTTCACCTGCCAATTCTGACATATGTAATTCTTTTCTCTCTGCAAATGGATGATTTTCATTCATGATCACAGCTAAATGTGATTCCTCCAAAATGCGATAGTCCAGTTCAGGAATCACATCCTCCAATGTAAATAATTTCAGACCAACATCAATCTTTCCTGCCATCAGATCTGCCGTCAGCGTTGTCCGTTCAATATATGATTTTGCTTTCAGATGTACATTTGGGTACTCTTTTTCAAATCCTGAAAACACTTCCTGCATCTCATAGATTTCTTTATAAATCATATACCCAAATCGCAGCGTTTTCTGCGTATCATCCTGAAACTGCCGCATCTGATGCAGCAGATGCTCTTCCCCGGAAAAAATCCGCACACATTCCCTGCGCAATGTTTCCCCGGCAGGCGTCAACATCAAATTCCGTTTCTCACGATCAAAAAGTGAGACCCCAAAAAATGCTTCCAGATCCTTGACTGACTTACTGAGCGCAGGCTGACTGATGTATAACTGCTGCGCTGCCTGATTCATGCTGCCACGCAATGTAATAATATAAAAATAGTACAATTTATTATAATTCACCATAACTTTCTCTCCCCTTTATAACTTTAAGTTATAGATTACTTTTATGATATTCTAATATTTTCATTTGTCAAGTTATGATATATTAAATTTATGGTAAAAAATTCCAGACATATGTAAAGCGGACATTCGCAATCCGCTTTCGCTGCTTGCTCATGAACGCAGACGTTTTGCTTATTCTGCGTTCAAAACACGGAAGGAGAATTCTTTATATGACAAAACTACTTGAATGTGACGTCGCTGTCATGGGAAGCGGTGTTGCCGGTATGGGGGCAGCATATAAGCTTGCCAATGCCGGTGGTTTAAAAATTGCGGTATTTGAAAAATATCCGGCTCAGGGAGGTGCCGTATCAAACTGCCCCATGAGTTTTTGCTCTACCCCGGACACCCCGGAAGCACAGAAAAGTGCCTATGAAGTTTTTGCCCGTTTTTCCAATTACAGTGCAAATATGGGGCTTATCAGCAAAATGCTGAAATATTCTTCTGAAATCCCCAAGATCATCTGTGAAGAATGTAAGATTGAAGCACCAATGATCGTTCGGCGGAATCCGGCTGAATACGGTACTCAGCGCGGTTATACGGTTGGACATGCCAATGGTCTGGATGTTGGAGACATTTATTTTCTGAAAGGCCGTGGTCAGGGACATGCTTTTGCCCTTGCACTGCTTCGTCTGCGTCTGATGCTTGAAAAAAAAGGCGTGGAATTCTTTTTCCAGACCCCGATCAAAAAAATTATCCGCGAAACCGATGGAAAAGTAACCGGAGCGATTGCATATGATAAAGAGGGGAACGAAATCCAGATCAAATGCAAAGCACTCATCGTTGCTTCCGGTGGTATGACAGGTAATCTGGACTTAATGAAAAAACTTGGCGTTGTAAAAACAAAATATGATTATGTATACACGGATGGTTATCAGGTAAATATCACTTTTCCGGACAGCTGTCAGGATGGAGATGGTCACCTGGCCGTCTGGGATATTGGTGGCAAAAAAACAAAAATTGCCCTCAGTGCCGATCCACAGGTACCAAATCCGGGTGTACGGATCGGGCCAAATACACCATGGCTTGCGGCTAACCAGGTGAAAATCGTAACCGAACAGCCTTATCTGCGTGTCAATGAACTTGGAAAACGTTTCATAAATGAAGAAATGTCAAATCAACATACCGCTATGTCCACTGCCATCATTCGAAACAATACAAATATGTGCTGTTTCCTGATTCTGGACGAAGATACGGTAACTTCTCTGGCAGACCATGTGGAAGATGATTATGTTTACTTCATCTTCAAAGGCGTAACGATCCATAATCTGCGTCAGCAGATAGACGAAGCCATTGCAAAAGGCAATAAACATATGTGCCATTTTGATACGATTCATGAAGTCTGTGCATATATGGGCATTGATGAAGCAAATTTAAAACATACGATTTCCCGCTACAACCATGCAAAAGAAATTGGTTACGATGCAGATTTTCATACAAATCCGGACTATATCAAACCCGTGCGGGAAGAATCCGGACATATTTACTGTTTCCGCATTTTTGCAGGAGGTTATGATACCATGGGCGGTATCGCCATCGATGAAAATGCAAATATTCTGGATGAAGATAATCTTCCAATCCAGGGACTTTATGGCGCCGGTGATATGGCTGTCGGAAGTCTGTACGGAGATCCATCCAATGCAGGCGGTAATGTACACGGTTCCATGCCATCCGGTCTTTTAGCCGGTGATTCTGCTGCCGCATATGTCAAAGGAGGTTGTAAGTAATGAAAATAGAAATTGCTGATTACTGTATCCGATGTGGAATCTGCGAAGACCTCTATCCGGATCTTTTTAAAAGAAATTACAAGGATCACTGCATCGATATCCTGATGGATGAAATTCCGGATACAATGGCTGATCGTGTCCGTCAGGCTTCTGATGATTGTGCGGTAGCTGCGATCCGGATCAAAAAATAGAATGCCTGTTCTTATGTATCTTATTGTGACATTATGAAAGCGAAATCGAAAACTCCTTCTGTGAACACTAGTCGTGCACAGAAAGAGTTCTTGATTTCGCTATTTCAGTTATTTTGCAAGTTTATTGTTTGCTTTTGTCTGGAATTTCTCGTTCTGTACGATGAACCGCTCATGTGTGCCTTCACCGATCAGACCAGCTTCATCATAAGCCGCTACTTTAAATACAAGACGGCGTCCATCTACTTCTGTAAGCTCTGTCTCGCAACGAACAGTCATTCCAATCGGAGTTGCCGCTACATGGCTGATAGTTACCTGTGTACCAACGCTGCCGCAGCCTTCTTCCAGATAGGGAGCTACGCTCTCGCTTGCTGTTTTTTCCATTAATGCAAGCATGCATGGTGTTCCAAACACTTCCAGTACACCGCTTCCTACTGCTGTTGCGGTATTCTCATATACAACTTCTACGCTCTGTTCCCCTTTGATTCCTGCTTCTAACATTTTATGTCCTCCTTATCAACCATCTGAAATTTCTTTTTCGTTTGTTTTCAGATGTGTTTTGCTGTTTTTATGTATCTTTGGTAAGTATATCATAACTTTTTGCCTGCGACCAGTTTTTTCTGTATCTCTGGGATATGGATTATGTATCTTGTCCCCCTACATCATTTATAATTTTCTACTACACCATTCCACGTAATAAACTAGTATTTCTATATATCATCTACATAAAATTCACAGTGATGTTCTTTCCCGAATTGATTAGCAAGTCCTACATAATACTTATTGTCACAAATAAATTCTAGTATCACTTTCTGATTATCTATATAAATAGCTTTTCGCACTATTGTACATTCTTCGATTTTTTCAAGTAATTCCTGGAATTCATTATATTGTATTTGTAATTCTCCAGTCTTCCATATTTTTACCAAACACCTTCCTGCTTGTTCTGTTCCCATATAATATAGTTTTTCTTCTTTCATAAAGCTTCTCAAAACAGCACTATATACCAATGTTGTTTTATCTTTCTGCCATACAAAAGCTCCTAAATATTGACATGAAATGTAATCGTAAATATCTACATATTGTTCATACGGCCACTCATTCTTTTCCTCCAAGGTTTCATATTCATTAATTATTTTTTTTATTAATTTGGCACATATTTTTATATTAAATTCATCATTACATATTTCACCAAGAAAAGAAGATGCATCTTTTCTTAATATATCTTCTGCCGTTGAAATTCTTATTTGTGCAATTCCCACTGAAATATTCTTTTTTATAGCTATCTTAGGAAAAAATCTACAAATAATTTTTTCTAATATTCTATTGTATATTCTGCCCCTGTAAAAAATCTCCAATTTTAAAACAGTTTCTAACAATATCGCATTAATGTCATTCTCTTTAGCCTCTTTATCAATTACAAATTTATTTTTTTCTATTAAATAATTATTTATAGCAAACTGCTGTTCCAATATATATACCTCTTCAAGAAATGTATCTATTGTTTGAATAACTACAATACGAGCAAATTTAGCTAATATAGTCTCTACTGTAACAGGAAATGCCATAAGAAATAATGATAACAGAATAGTAACTCCTTGATTATCAAACCAATATACTGTTGTATCGCCTCTCAACAATGGAATAATTAATCTAATCGTAACTATTTCAATAAATACAGACGTACAAATAAATAAAACATATCCCACTAATAGTAACCACTCAGTTCGATTTTTTCTTAATTTTAATAACCGATTCTGTATTATTGCTGGCCAAATATTTAAAAAACAAGCAATAAAAATTCCTATGCCAATTTGTTTCTCTGAAAAACCTAAAATATTATTAAGGCACAAAGTTCCAACCATCAAATATATTATTCTAATCGAAGTGCTTTGAATAGTTTTTCTTACATTCTCTTCCTCTTTATACTGCATAAAAGCACTGTATTTACCAGGAAGAAATATCTTATGAGCCATAGCTAACATTGAAAAAATTGCGCATGAAATTAATATGGGCATTACGTCTCTTAAGTAAATCAATACCATTTCTTCTATATACCCCTTATCCTTATTTAAAATTATCTTCTAATTCTTACGGCAAATACTTCGCCAGTTCCTCCACCAACTCATACACTGTCGTCCCTGGTGCTATCTCCGTCGGTGTCTTACCTTGTCCATCCTTTATGATCCGTTTCGCATACCGAATTGCTAACTTTGGACTTCCTGCATTCATAAGCACATCAAAAATATTTTTCATATTTTTCTGATATTTTCCTATTCCTAATTCCTGGAATTTATCATTCAGAAACTTTATATATTCCGTTCGATGATTATTTGAAACATAATATGCAAAATGCAGCATAAACCAAAATTCAATACATTCGTTACTCCATGCAGCATGATATTGAATATCCGGATTGATCTGGTTCAGTTGTTCTGCCCGATGCACAACTCCATTAAAATCCTTTGCTGGAAAACTATCTTTATCATACACACACCAGATCTGTCCCTTTTCCAATTTGTTTTTCTTCACATACTTTTCAGCCTTACCAATCACCCGCATCGTTTCTGCCTGACATGGCTCAATTTCAATAAAAACCATATCCCGGTAAATCGGGCTTCCCTCAATATAACGCTTAAAACCTTCAAAGTATGATGGTTCCGTCTGCTGCCTTTCGCAAAAATATAATATCGGAATTCTTTCTTTTCCAAATATTCCTGCCAGCGTTTTTTCTTCCAGGTATCCTTCTCTTTATAACTTTTTTAGCCATTCACCGTCCCCCAATCTATAATTTTTCTGAGGTAAGGATCTGCACCGTATTTTCCTTCCAAATACTGCTTATCAAACTTAGCATCTTTTCGTACAGATTCACCCTTCTTATTTTTAAACTCTACAAGAGAATATAATTTTGAGTTCTGGTGATTTCCTTTTCCTACAAACCATATTTCATCTCTTCTGAAAATATCACTGCTCATCGTAGATAAATCATGAGATGTAAAAATAAGCTGCGCACCTTTTTTGTTTTTCTTCATATTGCTGAATGTCATAATAAGATATTTGAGTAAAACAGGATGAATCTTTGCATCCAGCTCATCAATTACAAGTGTTGTTCCCAACAATAAACTTTTTGCAATAAACGGAAGCAGACCAAATAACTTCCTGGTTCCGCTGGATTCATCAACCAAATTCAATTCTGCTTCATATTTGTCTACTATATGTTTTGTGAACACTTCAATCCGCTCATGTTCTTTTTCTTCCACACGAAAATCTACGATATCCAAATCCATCTCCTGAATCATCTGAAGCATCAGTTTTTTTATATCCTCTGACTTTGAAACAGCCATCCGCAATTCCTGCACTGGATTTCCATAATTCAGGAAATCAATTTCTTCATCGAACCATTCAAGTACATCTCGGACCACCTCGTTTTTCTTGTATGTGATTCCAAGATAAGATAACAATGGTAATGTATCAGACAACTCATCACTGGTTTTTAATTTTGAAAATGCGCCTTTCAGCACAATTTCTTCTTGATCTCGTTCAAAAAGTGCTGATCTGCGTCCTGTCTCAAATTTTATACGATCAAGTTTTTCGTACTCAATTACTTCTTTATTCACAAACAACTCATAACGGTATTCTGCTAATTTCGTTCGGAAAAATAATTCAAATTCTGTTGGTTCATTTATCGTTTCTTCATCAAAGGCAAATGGCTCTATCACCAGCTTTTTCATCTTTATTGCGATATCTTCATTGTTGCTAGTCGCATATAACGGTCTCAATACTTTTGTAACCAGACTGTGCAACGCTTCAAGAACATTTGATTTTCCCCCACCATTTGGACCATAAATGGCAAATACCGGCAAATACAATTCGTTATCCACATCTTTTATGATTCTGTCTTCATGCTCAGAAATGGCGGCAGCCTGCATGTCAAATGTTACCTCATCCCGAATACTTTTAAAATTTTTTACTGTAAATTGGCATAACATTTTCTTTACCTCCATTTGGCTAAACTGCTTACTTATATGCTTATTATATCCTCATTTTTTATTTTTACAATATATATTTGAGATACATCCTCATATTTTCCGTTATATTTCTATTTTGTACATATTAGGTTACATGAAAGGTGAAATTTTTTAACCCTACATATCCATAAATAAAAAAACACCCTGCATTACGCTTCAAATTCCACATAATACAGAGCATTTTGTATTTACATTTTCAATATCAACATTTGGGGAATAATTTTACATGTCAAAAATAACATATTAATCATATATTCCTGTGTAATTTGGTATATCTGTTTTCGTATACGCAATTCCCGAAAGACTTTTTATTTCTAATATTAAATCACTCTCATTCTTTTTATTATAAGTCACATAAAAATGTGCATCATTCCTCCATGGATTACCATTTTGTTCAAAATTTTTAATTTGATCCTCCGTCAAATTATTTGCTTTTTTATATGCATCCCATATTTCATCTGCCGATACAAAAGTTACAGAATATACTCCATCCAGGACCTGAATTTCTTCTTGCAAAACACTTATATCTACATCTCCATTCTCATTATCTATATATGCTGCAAGCTCATACTTACTTTCTGTTTTAATTAAAGAATCATCTTTTCCTATTACTTGATCAGATTGCTTTATAAATGTATATCCTGAAGAAAATTCACTAGCTATATCTTTCATTACCAAAGCAGAATCTCCTTCTATTGTAATATCATAAACTTGAGACATTGGAGTATAGCTATCTTCAGGAATATATTCCATATATTCATAACTATCTACCGATCCCTTTGAATCAAAAGTTTTTGTAAATGTCAGTTGATAGTCTTTTATCGTTCCAACATCGCCCTGACTTATCTTTTGCCCCTCACTAATATCATTGGACTTTTTATACCTATAAACGGTTCCGTCTGGATAAATTGTAAGATACTCTACATTATCACCAAGCATCCATTCACCTACTAAATCGTCTGGAACTACAGATTCCGCTATCTTTTTATTGATATCACTATCATTACTTTTTTGTTTTATCAAAACAAAAAGAACTACGACTAAAAGTATAATTATAACTCCCATAACACCAACCAATAGCCCATATTTTTTCTTATTCATATAATCTGCTGCACCTTCTCTTCCTTTAATATGCTTAATTAATAGCATAATACACCTTCTGTGTCAAATATTATATTACTTAAATATATAGTGTTCAAACACATACATGATTTCTTCATAAAACACTTACAAAAACTTTATAAAAGCATTTTTCGTATTGCATTCTTCCAAGTCTCACATATTACATTAAACACAATTACAAAACAGACATCCCGTTTCTTTCGAATCCAGAATGTCTGTTTCAACTTCTATCTTATTAACAATTACAATACATTATGCCTCTAACAGTTTCTCCACGCTTGCAAGTTTTGCACAAACGATAAATACCTCGCAGGCCTCTTTCAGTTCTTCCATTGGCGGAAGTGTCGGAGCAATACGGATCACGGAATCCTTCGGATCCTTTTTGTATGGGTATGGTGCGCCTGCACCGGTCAGTACAACACCAGCCTCTTTTGCTTTTGCAACGATGTTCTTTGCACAGCCTTCATTTGCCTTGAAGGTGATGAAATATCCACCATTCGGACGGATCCAGCTTCCTGCGCCAAGACCTTTCAGTTCTTCCTCAAAACGATCCAGGATCATCTCAAATTTCGGACGGATGATTGCTGCATGTTTTGCCATATGTGCTTTTACGCCATCGATATCCTTTAAGAATTTCACATGACGCAGCTGGTTGATTTTGTCAAATCCGATGGTCTGAATGGTCAGACGTTTCAGGATATCTGCTTTGTTCTCAAGACTTGTGATCAGGCCGGATACACCTGCACCGGAAAATGTGATCTTGGATGTGGAGCAGAACTCGATCGGAAGGTTCGGGTTTCCGGCTTTCTCGCACTCACCGAGGATCTCAAGAATCTGATCTGCTTTGTCCTCATACAAATCATGTACACAGTAAGCGTTATCCCAGTAAATACGGAAGTCTTCTGCTGCCGGTTTTAAGCGGGCCAGTCTGCGGACAGTCTCGTCAGAGTAGGAAGTTCCCATCGGATTGGAGTATTTCGGCACACACCAGATACCTTTGATGCTGTCATCTTCGCTGACTAATTTTTCTACCATATCCATATCCGGACCGTCTTCGTGAAGCGGTACGTTGATCATCTCGATGCCAAAGCACTCTGTGATGGCAAAGTGACGGTCATATCCCGGAACCGGGCAGAGCCATTTTACTTTATCAAGTTTGCACCATGGTGTGCTTCCGTTTACACCAAACATCATGGATCGAGAAATGCAGTCATACATGATATTCAGACTTGCATTTCCGTAAACAATGACATTATCATATGCTTCCGGACCGAGTCCGACTAAGCTTGCGATGAATTCCTGTCCCTCGGTGATACCATCGATCACACCGTAGTTACGGATATCTGTACCTGCTCTGCTGACTAGCGGAGTCTCACTGGTCAGAACGTCCATCATCGGCATGGACAGCTCAAGCTGCTCTTTGGATGGTTTACCTCTGGACATGTCCAGTTTCAAGCCTTTTTTGCAGATTTCTTTGTACTGCTGTTCCAGGCTTTCTTTCTCTCTTAATAATTCCTCTCTGCTCATTTCCTGATAAGACTGCATTGATTTTTCCTCCTGTTGTGTATTGTTAAATCATTTTTTACAACTTCTTTTTATTTTATATTCAAAAGGAGATTTGACAAAAATTTACTCCTGTTTGATTTTTTTAAAATATTCCCGTATGGTCTGTTCGTAACCATTTTCTGTCGGCTCGTAAAACGTCATATCTTTGTACGCATCCGGCAGATACTGCTGTTCCACATAATGATTCGGATAATCGTGGGCATATTTATATCCGATGCCTCGTCCAAGCTTCCCAGCACCTTTGTAATGGGCATCACAGAGATACGTTGGAACCGGTGCGGTTCTCGACTCTCTGACAACGGAAAGTGCTTTGTCCACTGCCAGGTAGGCCGCATTGCTCTTTGGTGCGCTCGCCACATAAGTGACGGCCTGTGCCAGCACGATCCGCGCCTCCGGCATTCCAAGACGCTCCACTGCCTGGGCTGCGCTGACTGCCACGGTCAGGGCGTTCGGATCTGCATTTCCCACATCTTCCGATGCACAGATCATAATTCTCCGGGCAATAAATGTCACATCTTCCCCGGCGTACAGCATTTTTGCCAGATAGTAGACCGCTGCGTCCGGATCAGACCCCCGCATACTTTTGATAAATGCGGAAATGTTATCATAATGGCTGTCGCCATTTTTATCATACTTGATCACGCGCTTCTGGATACATTCGGAAGCCACATCCAGCGTGATATGGATGAGCCCGTCTGCACTGCGTTCTGTGGTAAGGATTCCCAGTTCAATGGCATTTAATGCGCTGCGGGCATCCCCGTTTGATACATCAGCAAGAAACTCCAGTGCCTCTTCATCCGCCACTGCACGATAGGCTCCCATACCTTTTTCCATATCCTCTAAGGCACGATGCAGCAACGTCTTGATATCTTCTTTCTCCAACGGTTTTAATTCAAAAATAATGGATCGGGAGATCAGCGCTCCGTTTACCTCAAAATACGGATTCTCCGTGGTGGCACCGATCAGTGTCACGGTACCGTCCTCCACAAACGGAAGCAGATAATCCTGCTGGCCTTTGTTAAAACGGTGAATCTCATCGATAAACAGAATCGTACGTTTTCCGTACATCCCCTGCAGCTGTTTTGCCTTTTCAATCACTGCTTCCATGTCCTTCTTGCCGGCGGAAGTCGCATTGATCTGCATAAATTCTGCACTGGTGGTCTGTGCGATCACCTTTGCCAGTGTCGTTTTTCCGGTTCCCGGAGGTCCATAGAAAATAACTGACTGCAGCTTATCCGCTTTGATGGCACGGTATAGCAATTTATCTTTGCCGATGATGTGCTGCTGTCCCACTACTTCTTCCAGTTTCGTCGGACGAAGTCTGGATGCCAGTGGCGATTCTTTTTCCTTATTTTGTTCTCTCATGTAATCAAATAAATCCATTTTATATGCTCCATTTCACGTTTCATCCTGTAAAAATGAATCTTTTTCACGATATAAAATTCATTTTCAACTGCTTTCATCCTGTAAAATGCATGGATTTTAAATATTTTTGCATGATACCAATACAATATCTTTCATATCCATGCTATACAATACCTTAATTTTACCGCTCTGACAAGTTATTTTTTTGACAAAGTTCCATTTTCTCCGATTTTCCCATAATTAGGAAGATTCCCAACTATGTTTTCTACATTGTGCCGAAAACAGTTCACTTATCACATGTATTCTGGATAACGATCATGCTTGCATGAGGAGTTATCCAAATACATTGTGATAAAGGGAGCGCCATATCATGAGCCAAAATAGTAGCATCGCTACGGAGAAGCCCTGAAAGGGCGTTTGGCGAATGGCGCGAGTGAACTGTTCATAATTGCTCACTCTTCTGCCAGTTCTCTCACTGCCTCGATCGCTGTCTCTACTTCCTGTTCGGTATTATAATGGGAAAAGCTGAACCGCACAGCGCCCTGTTCCACTGTCCCAAGTGCCTCATGCATCAACGGTGCACAATGTCCCCCCGGTCTGGTGGAAATCTCCCATCCTTCATAAAGTTCATCGCTGACCTCTGCGGAATCATAATCCCCGATATTAAAGGATACAATGGGACACCGGTTTTTCTGTGAAAAATCACCATAAATCTTTACGCCTGAAATGTCTCGGATACCTTCATAAAACTGCCACATCAGCGTCTGTTCTTTTTCACGGATTTCGTCCATTCCTGTCTGCTTCAGGTAATCCAGGGCCGCATCCAGTCCTGCAATGCCATGTCCGTTTAACGTCCCTGCTTCCAGCGCCGTCGGCATCTGCTGCGGATGCTTTTTGCTGTACGTCTGCACGCCGCTGCCTCCGCTCTTTAACGGCCGAAGCTGCAGACCGGTTCTGACATAGAGCCCGCCGGTTCCCTGAGGGCCAAGCAGGCTTTTGTGCCCGGTAAAGCACAGAATATCAATATGCATCGCCTGCACATCAATAGGAAATACGCCTGCTGTCTGTGACGCATCCACCACAAAAAGAATTCCATACTTTTGCGTCATTGCTCCGATTGCCGCAATATCCACCAGATTTCCGGTGACATTCGATCCGTGCGTACAAATAATGGCTTTTGTCTCCGGTCGGATTGCTGCCTCCATATCCGCTATTGAACATCTGCCCTGCACATCCGCTTTTACAATCGTCAATTCCACACCTTTTTCTTCCATTTCATAGAGTGGACGGAGCACGGAATTATGCTCCAGCTGTGTGGTGATCACATGGTCTCCCGGATTTAATAATCCTTTGATGGCTGTATTCAGACTCTCTGTCGCGTTGCCGGTAAACACCATACGCTCCGGGCTTTCCGCATGGAAAAATTCTGCCAGTTTCCGTCTTGTATCGTAAATCGTGCGGGAAGCCTGCAATGTCGCCTCGTGTGCCCCTCTTCCTGCATTTCCAAGCAAACAGAGTGCCTCCGTAACTGCCTGTACAACTTCATTCGGTTTCTGTCTGGTCGTTGCTGCATTATCAAAATATATCATGGAAAAATCCCCTTTTGTCATAATTATATGATGATGCCAGGGTCAAAAGCCTGAAACCACGATGTGCTTGCACAGGAGTGGTTTTATGGCTTAATGACCCGCCCCGATATGAGCATAAAAGTGGAGCGTCAGCTTCACGATATGCGAATATTGGGTAGAATTGTGGGAGTACGAAGTACGGAACAATTCGTACGGCATCTTTTGACCCCAAATCTTGATTATACGGAATATATTTTATCATAAAAAGGAGTCCTCGCCAATCTGCGAGAACTCCTTCTTATTAGTCTGACATTCCGTCAGGCATTTATTTTTCCGTTTTTTTCTCTTTCGGCAGCACCAGATTCAAAAATACTGCAGTTACGGTTGCAATAACAACCGGTGTCTTACCAAATACGGTTGTCACCCATGCCGGAAACATTCCGAGGGATGCAGAAGCCTGGGTCACACCAACACCAAGTGCCACAGACAATCCCACGATAGAGGTATTGCGATAACTCATCGGCTGACTTGTGATCAGCTTGATGCCTGTCATTGCGATAGATGCAAACACAGAAATAGTCGCTCCACCAAGGACACACTGCGGAATTGTTGTCAGCAACGCGGAAAACTTCGGCACCAGACCGGCAATCAACAGAATACCTGCAGACATTCCCAGAACAGAACGGTTGATAACCTTTGTAGTTGTAACGATACCTACATTCTGACTATAGGAAGCCGTCGGAAGACCACCCAGGAAAGCTCCAATGATATTGGTGCATCCATATCCAACGATAGCACCCTTTAATTCTTTATCTGTCGGCTCACGGTCCATACCACCGGTTGTTGTTGCCGTAAAATCGCCGATGGCCTGAATCGCATTGATGGCAAATAATAATCCAATAGCAATGCAGGAGGACGGATCAAACTGAATACCAAAATGCATGATCTGCGGCATCTGAAAAACGCTTGCCTGTGCCACTGCAGTCAGATCTACCATACCAAAACATGCTGCAATGATATAACCGCAGATGATACCGATCAGAATAGACGCAAGTTTTACAAATCCTTTGGTAAAATGATTCAAAAATGTAACGATAGCCAGTGTGATAATTGCTACCAGCCAGTTGGTCCAATGTCCGTAATTTGCACTGGATGCACCGCCTGCCATATAGTTGACAGCAGTCGGATATAAAGAAAGTCCGATGGTAAATACAACAGTTCCTGTTACCAGCGGCGGAAACACCTTGCGGATTTTATCAATAAAAAATCCGATGATCATCGCGATGATACCGCCGATGATCTGTGCTCCGAATATCGCTGCAATGCCTACATCTGCCGCAATAGCCTGCATACTTGCCACATAAGCAAAACTGGTTCCCATGATGACCGGTAATCCGGCCCCCAGGCGGAATCCCTTTTTAGATCCGATTGGGAACAGCTGTAAAAATGTGGAAAGTGCAGAAACTACCAGTGCCGACTGAATCAGCATGACACGGTTTGTACCCTCTAGTTCTGCCACTCCTGCCACAATAATAGCCGGGGTCACGCATCCAACGATCATAGCCACCACATGCTGCAAAGCCAGCGGAAGTGCTTTGCTTAACTGCGGAATACCATTTAACTCGAAAATAGACGCATTTGTTCCTTTTGTCTTTTTCATGTACTAAAATCCTCCATCTTTTATGTTACAGGTAAAGCGGACATTCGCAATCCGCTTTCGCTACTTGCTCATGAACGCAGTCGCTATGCGACCTGCGTTCACATTCCATTTTTTTCTCAGATATTATAACGCAGACAATTTACGTTTTACAACTGCTCCACTTATGAATTGTATTTATGGTATTCGTTAGCACTGCTAATAAAAAGTTTTCTTTTTTCGTGATTCCTTTTCCTTCCCGCTTGATTTTTGCGGCCAACTCTACCGCATCCATGATTTTTTTATATCCGGTACAGCGACAGATATGATATAGTAAGGCATAGTTTTGACTGATTATTCAATCAAACAGAAGTGTACAGAAAAGCTTTTCGTATCCACATAGTAAAGTTCCTGTAAAAATTGGATTAAAATTCCCCTTCTTTTTTCTCCATTGCAATTCTGATCTGCTCAAGCACCATTTCTTCTGCATATGCAAAATAACTATCTGCGTCAAAACCTTTTCCATCCACCAGCACCTGGATCGAAGCCCCCTCAAGCAACGATACTGCCATGTACGGAATCAGTTCTTTGTCTGTCTCATCCATATTCGGGCAAAAACGAATAATGATCTCCCGGATATTATCTCTCCAAACCGCATATGCTTCCTGAAAACGTGCTCTGATGTCTGCGTCAATCCTTGTCTGAACAAGAAAATCAATTTCTGCAAAATCATATTCTTTCTTCTTTGTCAGCAGTATTTTTTTCTGCTGAAAGAAAATATGTAACTGATCTTCCAGTGTATCTTTGCTTGATTTCTTGCTCACTTGCTGCATATCGTAGCATTCTTCTAAAATCCACTCCTGCAGCCCCTTTAACAGTTCCTGCTTTGTTTTATAATAATAGTGAACATTTGACTGAACCATGTCTGCCTTTTCTGCAATCAGATGCATTCTGGTTCCACTGATCGTAACATCATTTACAACTTTCAGTGCCGCATTCAGAATCCTTTCTTCTGTTTCTGTAACATGTAATGTTTCTGTTTTCAAATTCTTGCCTCCTGCCTATAAGATTACCCTAACATTCGGTTTTTATTTTATTTTTTCTTACAGGCAGTGTCAAGAATTAGCTAAAACTTATTTTGGTTTAACCCGTCGTCCTTGTATACATTCCTGTATTTCTTACTTTTCAACAGCAATTGCTTCAATCTCTACCAGAGCTGCTTTCGGGAGGTTTGCTACCTCTACGCAGGAGCGGGCCGGTACTTCATTTGCAAAATATTTTGCATAGATCTCATTTACTTTACCAAAATCAGCGATGTCAGCTAAAAAGATTGTTGTTTTTACAACGTGATCAAAATCAGATCCTGTGCCTTCCAGAATTGTTTTCACATTCTCAAGACTCTGAATTGTCTGTGCCTCAATACCTCCCGGAAGTGTACCGTCTGCCGGATTTAACCCTAACTGACCGGAGATGAAGATCATGTTTCCTGTTTTTACAGCATGTACATATGGACCTACTGCTGCCGGTGCTCCGTTTACGTTGATTGACTGTTTCATAATCATATCCTTCTTTCTTTTTAAATTGTGAAATAAACTATTTCATCTTTTTTATTATAATGCAGTACATTACTGCTTTACAAGCAAACTTTTGAATACAGATTTTCAGTATCCGTTTGTTACAGCTGACGCGCTGTTCTGTGAATGTATTTTCCTTTTTACTCGGTATGAACCTTGCCATACTCTGCCACCGGGCATCCTCTTAAGCCGTCCGGAATTCTGGTAAAATCATCTTTACCACGCGTCTTCTGATCTTTCATATTGAAACTGCAGTGGTCAGTGCCAAGCATATCAACTTCGCCCTTTGCAACAGCTTCCCGGAGTGCCTCCCGGTCTTCTTTTTTTCGAAGCGGCGGTGCACATACGAAAGCAGCTCCTGAAAATCCCGGACGGTTGTATTCTTTCTCATCCAGTATCAGATACTGCGGACAGGTCTCTACAAATACCTGCTGACCTTCTTTTCTGGCTCTCTGAACTACTTTCAATCCCTGTCTGGAACTTCAATGTACGATATTCACTGGTGTACCTGCCAGTTTTGCAATCGTCAGCAACCGGTTGACGGCCTCGGCTTCCGCCTCTGCCAGACGGCTCTTCGGATGCAGGCGTATGCTGTTGCGTTCCTCTGCTTTGAGTTTTTCTGTCACCGCCTTGATGATGTCACCGTTTTCACAATGGGCACCTGCGATGCCGTGTTCTTCCTCGATTGCTGACAAAATCTCGAATAATTCTTTGTCATTTACTTTCAGATTATCATATGCCATATACAATTTATAAGAAGTGACTCCCTGACGCGTCATTTCTTTGATTTCCTTTTTTTCCTCATCATTCCAGTCTGTGATCGACATATGAAAACCGTAATCACAGGAGCTTTTTCCATCTGCCATTTTGTGTCAGACATCCAGTGCTTCGGTTAAGGTCTGCCCTTTTTCCTGTGTGGTAAAATCAAGGATCGATGTGGTTCCTCCTGCTATCGCAGCTTTTGTTCCTGTATAAAAATCATCTGCGGTATGAAAATCTCCCGCATCCAGATCGAAATGATCAACAATGCAATGGCAGCATATTCCAAAACAGAACCTTCTCATCCGGCAATCACACCGCTCTCCGTCTGTGTTGCCATGAGTCAGGCATATATTGGTTACGATCTTCAGAATGCATTAAAAGAGGAATTATTAAACCGCGGCATCAAGAAAAATGTTGCCACCGTGATCACACAGGTTCGTGTGGACGAAAATGATCCTGCATTCGAGCATCCAACCAAACCAAGCGGTCAGTTTATGACCAAAGAAGAAGCCGATGCTGCTGTAGCCAGCAGCGGTATTCAGGTCATGGAAGATGCAGGACGCGGCTATCGTCGTGTCGTTGCTTCTCCGAAACCGGCAGAAATCATTGAAATCGACACATTCAAAGATCTCTTAGAAGCAGGCGAAGTCGTCATCGCCAGCGGTGGCGGTGGTATTCCTGTAATCCGCCGCGGAAACCATTTAAAAGGTGTTGGAGCAGTTATCGACAAAGACTTTGCAAGCTGTCTCCTTGCACAGCAGTTAAATGCAGATTTCCTGATCATTCTGACTGCAGTTGAGAAAGTAGCACTCCGCTTCGGTACTCCGGAAGAGACATGGCTCAATGACATCTCTGTCGAAGAGGCAAAACAGTACATGGAAGAAGGACATTTTGCTCCAGGTTCCATGCTTCCGAAAGTACAGGCAGCTGTAGAATTTGCCGAATCAGACGAGGGACGTACCGCCCTCATCACCCTTTTACAGAAAGCAAAAGACGGTGTAAACGGTACAACAGGAACACGAATCATCAAAAAATAATTATTTCATCTTGTTTTTTGATTGATTATTCGATAAAACTTTTTTAACATTTTCCCTCTATTTTACAATATACAAAGCAAAGAAAGAGCCCCGATCCTAACCAAATCGGGGCTCTTTCATGTGGTGCATCTTTTATATTACGGAAATTTATGAAAGCGGGCACAGATTATTTTGTCTTTCGAGCTAACAATCGCTTCTCAAGAAAAAATAATCTGTGCCCGCTATTTACAATGTGTATTTTTTCGCACTAAGTAAGAAAAGATGTTTGTAAATTACATGATCTTGCGGAAAAGTTCTTTCAGATCTTCTACACTTGCATCTTTCGGATTGCCCGGTGCACATGCATCTGCATGAGCAGATTCAGCTAAGAACTGAAGATTTTCTTCTTTGATCGCATCCAGTTTTGTCGGGATTCCAACATCAGCAGAAAGTTTCTTAACCGCTTCAATAGCTGCTTTTCTGTACTCTTCCTGAGACATTGCATCTACACTCTGTACACCCATTGCTCTTGCAATTTCACGATATTTTTCACCGGTGCACTCCTGGTTATACTCCATAACGATCGGAAGCATCATTGCACATGCTACACCGTGCGGTGTGTCATAAACAGCGCCAAGTGTATGAGCCATGGAATGTGCGATTCCAAGTCCTACATTGGAAAATCCCATACCGGCAATATACTGACCGAGGGCCATTCCTTCACGTCCCTCTTTTGTATTATCAACGGCTCCGCGAAGAGATTTGGAAATCAGTTCAATAGCTTTCAGATGGAACATATCTGTCATTTCCCATGCAGCTTTTGTCGTATATCCCTCAATTGCATGTGTCAATGCATCCATACCGGTAGATGCAGTCAGTCCTTTTGGCATGGAAGACATCATTTCCGGATCGATAATCGCAATGATCGGCATATCATGCGGATCTACGCATACAAATTTACGTTTTCTCTCTACGTCTGTGATAACGTAATTGATCGTAACCTCCGCCGCTGTACCTGCTGTCGTCGGAACTGCGATGATCGGTACACAAGGGTTCTTTGTCGGTGCCACACCTTCGAGACTTCTCACATCCTCAAATTCCGGATTTGCGATAATAATGCCGATCGCTTTGGAAGTATCCATAGAAGAACCGCCTCCAATTGCGATCAGATAATCTGCGCCGGAATTTTTAAACGCCTGAACACCATGCTGTACATTTTCGATGGTCGGATTTGGTTTAATATCTGAGTATACCTCATATTCCAGACCATTTTTATCAAGAATATCAGTAACTTTGCTTGTTACATGAAATTTGATAAGATCCGGATCTGAGCAGACAAATGCCTTGTTAAATCCATGTGCTTTTGCTTCATTTGCAATCTCTTCGATTGCTCCTGCTCCATGATAAGATGTCTGGTTCAAGTTGATTCGGTTTGCCATAGTGTTTCTCATCCTTTCTCTTTCTAAAATAATTGCCATTTTTATAGGCATTTTTCCAACACGTTTTCTGATTCCAAACCAGTTTTTTATAAGTATCTTATTTCTCGTATAAGAATTCTTCCGGAAGCGTTACGTTAAAATCTTTTGCAAGATGGCGGAAATCATCCGGTGTGATAGTCTGAAGCTTATCCGGTCTCATGGATAACATTTTCACCAGGATTTCTGCTGATTTCTCTGCTGTGTGCATCAGTCCGAATGTCAGGTCAAAATCAAATCCTGCTGCAAACATTCCATGATGTGCCCAGATCGCCAGATCATATTTTTTCATTAATTCACTTGTGGCAACGGCGATTTCTCTTCCGCCCGGAACCATCCACGGAACGACACCGATACCATCCGGGAATACAACCGGACACTCGGTAGCCATTTCCCACAACTCTCTTGTAAATACACGATCCTCTAACGGAAGCACGAATGTCAGAGCAATAATATTTGTTGTATGTGCATGATATACCACACGATATCTCTCATCCTGCAGTTTCTTTACTTCCAGGTTCATCAGATGGCTTGGAAGCTCAGAAGTCGGTCTGCCGCCGTTTACAAGTCCCCAGACGATGCGGTAATTCTCACCTTTTTCATCCAGTTCGATCATGCAGATGCTGTCTTCCGGTTTGATGCTGACGTTACGGAAATATTTTCCACTGCCGGTTACAAGAAAATACTCGCCTGCGAGGTTTGGTACGCTTGTGCCGATCGGCTGCCACTCTTTTGCTTCAAAGTTTTCTTTTACACTCTCTACTTCTTCCGGTTTCACACGGTAGGAAAGGTTTCCGCCGTTTCTCTCATGCCAACCCTGATTCCAGCCGTCATCTGCCATTCTGATAAATCCCTGTACAAATTCTGCATCTAAAAATTTCATAATTTCTCCAATCTGCTGCACACACAGCCACTTCTTTTTTTATCTATTGCTATCCTTGTTTATTTCATTCAAGAATGCCCTCTCCATTCTTGCTGCGAGATGCACATCATGCAATGCATGACATATTTTTCTGTGTATCTCTGTTATCTGCAAATGATATCAACAGGTACATTCAATATTTTTGCGACTTTCAGAATCGTATCAATATGTCTTCCCACTGCTGCTGCCATATGATGGGTCGGACCTGCCTCGCTCCATCTGTTGCAAAATTCTCTTGCACCGATGGAAAATCTGGTTCTCATATTGGTATCACCGAAAGTAAAGATCGGTCCGTCCTCGTTTACGCCTTCTGCCACAACAAATTTGAAATGTCCGTCTTTGTCCTGTGTGATTCCGAGGTAAGTCACATCTCCTGTCGGCGGATAGAACTGGGTCAGATAACCGCCGCCTGTTTTTCCATGAAAGACATCAACAATCTTCATCGACGGTTTGCGTGCCTGTGAAATATCCGCATCGCCGGATCCGGAATGTCCGATAATGCAGATGTCTTTGTTAAAATCGATAGAGTACATCTCAGAGAGCTGACCGGTTCCGGAAATTGTTTTCAGGATGCTCATGGCCATAGCTACTTTCATATCTCCTTCTACGGCACAGGCGGTACCCTGTTTGATCAGCATAGAAAATGCCGGAATCAGCATACTGTCCAATTTTCCTGCAACACCTTGTGCAAATCCATCATAATGGGATGCTACAAGTGCAATGTCTTCTGTTTTTACCCATTCTTCGAAAGCAACCACGTATCTTGCCATATCCCAGACAGTCTCAACAGTGGCTCCGCCTTCAATATCAAAAGTATCCAGAATATCTTCTGCTTTTGCACGGATAGCTGCCTCATCAGTGATATGATCTGCGATGGCCCACATTTTCTCCCAGTCAAACTGCTTGGTATACAGACCCATGCGGTTGTAAAGGTTTGTCTCATCAATGTAGAGATCCATCATGCCCGGATACGGTCTGCCGATCTGTGCAATATTGGTATAACGGAATCTTCTTCTTACCTGCGCTGCACGACACCACTCATCAATCTCCTGTGCCACATATGCATCGCCGCCTTCTACCACGCCTGTAATAACAGCATGTCTCTTTCCGGCACGCTCCAGATCTGCTACCATCTCACCAACTGCACCACATGCATATAATTCGCCCAGCCAGGTAGCTGTATCTGTATGTTCATAATCCGGCGCTTTTTTCTTCTGTACATTTACCAGAACCACCGGCACGTTCAGATCACGGATCGCTGGAAGCATGTTATAACTTGTTGCGTAAGTAAGCAGCTGTAAAATAACCAAATCTACATCTGCCGCACGGAATTTATCACCTGCTGCCATAGATAACTCTTTTGTTGTAACAATTCCTCCGTCCACAATTTCTACCGTGTCCGGAATTGTCTTTTTGAACGCTTCATACTGCTGCTCAAATTCCGGCACCAGAGACGGGAACTGTGGCAGATATGCGCCCAGTGCGATAGAAAAAACACCAATTTTTGCCTTTGTTTCTACTAACATATGACTCCTCTCCATACTTCGTATTATATTTATTGTTTCCATATTTCTTATTTCTCTTCTATAAAAACAGATTGATATCTGCTCTATACTTCATATTCAGCGATGTCAAAAGAATGATAAATACATTCTCTCGCAGTTTTTAAATTTTCCAGTTCACCGGCAGCGATCATCTGCGCGGAAATATTTCCGATAGCGGTTGCCTCGATCGGTCCCGCACAGACTTTTTTCTGACATGCTTTTGCAGTCAGCCGGTTCAGATAATCCGCATTTGCTCCTCCGCCAATGATATAGATGCAGTCATACGATACACCTGTCATCTTTTCAACTTCATGAGCTGTCTGCGCATAACATTCTGCCAGACTGTTGTAAATCACTGCCGCTGTTTCCCAGATGCCCTTCGGAACCTGTTGACCACTCTCAGCGCAGGCGTTCTGTACTTCCTTCGCCATGCTCTCCGGTGCAAGGAAGCAGTCAGAGTTCGCATCTACGATGGAAGAAATGCTCTGCTTTGCCGCACCTTCGCAAATGTCAGAAAAGCTCATATCCGGTGCCAGCTCTTTTCGTGCGGAATTGATCATCCACATTCCCATAATATTTTTCAGATAACGGAACCGGTAATCATATCCACCCTCATTGGTAAAATTGTACCTCTGGCTCTCTGCGGTACAGATAGCCTCTTTCACTTCGGTTCCCATCAGAGACCATGTGCCGGAACTGATATACAGCACTTGATCATCTGCTGCCGGGACAGCCATAACTGCTGCTCCTGTGTCATGTGTTGCCGGAACGACTACCGCACAGTTAAATCCAACCTCTGCGGCGATCTCCGGTGTCAGACTTCCAAGATTTGTACCCGGAAGACAAATTTTCCGGAACAGTTCTCTCTTATAGCCCAACCGATCAATGAGATCCCAGTCCCAGTCCTTTGTCTGCGGATTCAAAAGCTGTGTGGTGGAAGCGTTGGTATATTCCGTCACTTTCTGCCCACTCAGCAGGAAATGCAGATAATCCGGTATCATCAGAAGCGTTTCTGCCTGCTCCATCTGTTCCGGTGTCTGCTCTTTTACAGCCATCAGCTGATAAATCGTATTGAATGGCTGCTTCTGAATGCCGGTGCGCAGATAAAGTTCCTCCTCACCGATCACTTCATAAACTTTCTGATCCAGCCCCTGTGTTCTGTGATCACGGTATCCGACTGCATCACCAATCCGCTGATCCTGTGCATCCAGAAGCACAAAATCTACCGCCCAGGTGTCTACGCCGATACTCTCCGGAAATTTTCCGAGTTCCGCACATTTTTTCATTCCGGTAATAATCTCAGCAAACAGCTGATCCACATCCCAGGTAAGATGCCCGTTTTGCATTTCCATTCCGTTTCCGAAACGGTGTACTTCTTCCAGAATCATTTTTCCCTCTTCCCGGTGTCCCAGGATCAGTCTTCCGCTGGAAGCCCCGATATCCACTGCAAGATAATATTTCATGCAATTCTCCCTTCTGCTATTTTCCTATTCTGCTAATCTATCCAAATTGATCTTCATATTTTCAATTAAAATTCAAAAAATATCCCTTAGAAAAACCATTCCATCAATTCTTCCATTGCATTTTCATGGGATTATTTTATAATGATATCAGATAGATTTTTAGGCTTTTATTTTCAAAAAAACAGGACTTTATTTGCAGATACGGAATTCCATTTTTACGATGTCTGAAAATCCGGATGCAAACTCAGTTCAGACTCACACAGATAGAAAAGGGGAAAGACATGCAGGAGGAATTACTGAACAAACTCAGACAGGTCACAGAAGAGGAAAGGCTCATTCTTCAGGGTGCTTCTCAGATTCAGTCGAATCTCTATACCACGCAGTTTGCAAAGCCATCTGATTTCACCATTGACAGCAAAAAACTGCTGGAAAAAGGATGTCTGATCGAAGTTCGTCCTCATACGAGATTTGTACATTTTCCACGACACCGGCATAACTATGTGGAACTGATTTATATGTGCAGCGGAACGACCACACACATTCTAAACGGTACAGACAAGTTGGTTTTGCAGGAAGGTGATCTTCTGTTTCTGAACCAGAATGCCTCCCATGAGATATTACCGGCCGGGGAAAACGATATTGCTGTGAATTTCATCATTCTTCCGGAATTTTTTGACCGTTCAGTCTCCATGATCGAGCAGGAAAACATTTTACGGGATTTTCTGCTGAGTGCTTTATCCGGCAGCACTTCCCTCTACAGTTATCTGCATTTTTCCGCAAAGGATATTCCTCCGGTGCTGAATCTTTTGGAAAACATGATATGGACAATTTTCTGGAATAAACAGAACACAAATACCATCAACCAGACGACCATGGGACTGGTTCTGATGAACCTCTCTGTATTTGCAGAAAAATTAAACTGCCCGGTGCCGGAACAGTACGAACAGACACAGATTTTTACGATTTTGCAATATATTGAGACGCATTATAAATCAGGGACACTTGCGGAGATTTCCGCACAGATCAGACAGCCCACCTATTATGTGAGCCGTCTGTTAAAAAAGCATTTACAGAAAAATTTCAAGCAGCTTCTACAGGAACGTAAATTGCAACAGGCTGCTTATCTGTTGAGCCAGAGTTCCCTGAGCGTAGAGCAGATCATGGAAGCCATCGGATACAACAATAGCAGTTATTTTTATAATAATTTTAAAGCGAAATACCATGATACCCCGCGGGATTACCGGAAGAAGATGCGCTTGAAACCGTCTGTTCCACTTCCTTTCACACTATAATATCATATATTCAATCGTCTCGGGAACATCAGCTTCGACTTTTACATCACCATTTTCCCGTGTCACATGCACCGTAATTTTTCCTTTTACGGAGTTATAACTGCAGGTAAATTCATTCATACTCTCCGGCAGATACGGTGCGATTTCGATTCTGCCAAATCCCGGCTCCAGCGGACGGATACCAGCCAGTCCATTGTAATACCACTCGATGATGTGTCCCATCATATCATGGCAGTGGCTTCTCGGATTCTGCTCCCAGTATTCACCCAGTGTTGTCTCACCATCCAGCACAAAGGCGTAGTAGCTCGGATGCTGGGTTCTGGTGATAAACTGACAGATCAGATCGTTCATACCATATTTTCTCGCAGTCTGAATAATATATGGCAGTCCGACCTCTCCGCTGATGAACGCACCTTTTTCTTCCAGTGTCTGACGGAAGGCACGTACCACATCTTCCACCTTGTCTTCCGGAACCATGCCCCAGTACAACGGCAATGCCTCTGCGGCCTGCGTCATGCAGATCTCATCTTTGTGATCCCATGCCTGATAATACCAGTATCCATCCTGCGGATGCTGCACCAGTAGTTTCTCATTATAATTCGCTTTGATTTCTTCTGCCAGTTCTGTAAATTCTGCCTGCTCCTTCGTTTTTCCGAGAATGCCTGCAAAGTAAGCCATTGTCTTGCTGTCTGCATACAAAAATGCAGTCTCAACATTCTCCCGCAGCAGTACGTGTTCCGGATTTCCCCAGTCACCAAGGCCGTGATTGATAAATCCTTCTTCATCGCGAAGAGACGCTTCATGAGCCAGATATTTTTTTCCTGCCTCATAGTTATCACGAATGATCTGCTCATCTCCATAAAACATATAATGCCAGTAGGTTCCAAGGATGCTCGTACTGCCCCACGGAATAATATCATAAAAACTTCCCATGCCCGGTACCGGAAGTACATTCGGGATATAGCATGGACTCTGAGACGGCATCAGCCCATCCCCCGGATAAAACCGTCCTCCCTGCCCGTCAGAAAAGCTGTCCTCTGCCGTATGCTGATCTGTACGAAGATCCGTCAGAAATTTGTTCCAAAGACGATCCGAACGCTTCATATACATAATTGATGGTGCCATCAGATGGTTTGGCTCCTGCCATGCAAACCGCTCAATGGTCGGACAGTCCGTATGTACACTGAGCATATTTGCTTCCACAGCTTTCTCCACCAGGTCATAAATCTGATTGTAACGCTCATCATCACAGTGAAAACTTCCATCCCTCTGCCATGCACTGGAAATCGCATCTCCATACATATTGCGAAGTTCTGTATGTTCATCCAGTCCTTCCACCCCAAAGTAACGTCCCGCAAAATAAGTGAATTTCATACGGAACGTTTCCCAGATATCATCCTGTCCGATGACATAGGTAATACAGTTGTCGATCAGGACCCAGTTTTTCGCCATCTGATCCACATCACCGTTTTTATCCAGTTTTTCTGCTACGTAAAAACGCAGTTTCGTTCCTTTTTTGCCTTTTACATCAAACTGTAACATACCGGAAATATTTTGTCCCAGATCGTAAATGTCGCGATGAACACTGCCTGTTTTCTGATCCTCTGCTGCAACATTCTCTGCATCCATATCAGATGCCTGCTGTTCTGTCATATCCAGAGATTTATCCGCTTCCACGCTGTGAATATATTTTGCCTCGTAGCGCCTGATCACTTTGATAGCCGGCTGATCCTGCTCTACAAGTGTTCCAGTCGGTGCCTGCACCTCTGCCACCTGCTGTGCAGCTGCCCAGCCACTGTCATCAAAGCCGGCAATGTCCCAGCCTGCAGGATAAGCCGCTCCATCGGCTGTCTCAGAACCATACACATTGCTCATAGTAATCTCATGCGGTTTTACCTTAAAAGAATCATCCGCATAAACTGTCTCACTGGTTCCATCCGCATATTCCACCGTCAGTTCCAGTGCCAGTACAAGGCTCTCGCCAAACGCCTCATACGGATTCGGATTTGGCGGCATAAAAGGTGGAAAATGGAAACTGTAATGCTCGTTCTGCATCAGAAACCAGCCGTTTCCGACTTCCGCTCCGATCACATTTTTCCCTTTTTTCAGATCATCCGTCACATCAAATGTTACATACTGGATTCGTTTTTTATAATTTGTCCAGCCCGGATCCAGCTCGTGATCTCCTACCTTCTGCCCGTTGATATGAAAAATGAATTGTCCCAGACCGCAGACTGCTGCCCTGGCCTTACAGATTTCCTTTGTCAGATGAATTTCTTTTCTTGCATAAAACGGTTTTCCGCTTCCATCTGTAATCCATTGATTTTTCATTGATTTTAATACACCTTTCTTTTCTACTACGCTTTCTTCAACCACCAAAAGGGCATGTACAAATGCCCCTTTGATTTGTATGTATTCACGGAATCTTATAAATGAAATTCTCCAGGAATACATTTTTTATTTGGTTTATGGTTTTAGTTAGCTTTCTCACTATTCGCAGTAAGTTCCTGCATCTTTTTCTCCGGATAGAACTGGATGAAAATAATATACAGAACGGATGCTGCCAGTGGAACGAGGAAACGAACGGAATTAATACCGATCAGAACTGCTTCCGGCTCCTGCCCGATAGCATTTGCGATATAACCGGTTGCTGCCAGAACACCTGCAAGGATCGCATTGGAAATAGCTGTTCCACATTTGTAGGAGAAACCACCAATAGCAGAAATCGTACCATTCAGCTGTTCACCGGTTGTTTTGTATACATAATCTGTCATTCCGAAAACAGTCATCGGACGAAATGCATTTGTCATGGTAGAGAACATACATGCAATAAATGTCAGGATATACAGTGCCGGAATGGATTTTCCACCAACAAAGAACAGAATCAGATAACATACGCAGGCAATAACCTGTGTAAATGTAACTGCTTTTTTCATACTTCCTTTTACTTTTCTAAGGAGAATCGGCATCAGCACCATAACACCTACCATACCACTGATGGAGATCACTAACATGTAAGTAGCGATCAGGCCAGGATTCATCAGATAGTACATGCAATAAAAAACAGAAGATGACATGATAATCTGAAACAGGATACATCCTACACACCAGAATGCGATCATCGGATACATCTCTTTTACTTTCAGAAGCTTTCCTGCACTTTTAAATACATGCTCTTCGTGTGTCATATCAACCGTATGACGTTCCTTACATTTTGCAAATGCGATCCAGCTTGTAATACACATCAAAATCGCACCGATGGCTACTAATACCATATATCCTTTTGCCGGATTATCTCCACCGATCACCTTTACAAAATTTGTTGTAAAAGATGTTACAATAAGGATCATGATGGATGCGATAAACGTTGCCAGAGAAATGACATCATTTCGCTCCATCTCATTTCTGGACATCGTTGGAAGGATTGCATAATATGGAATCTCGATGGCTGTTACAAGCATTCCATAACAGATATAAAGTACCGCTGCGTAAACAATTTTTCCGGTAGTGCTCAGATCCGGTGCTGCAAACAACAGAACGGATACGATGGATAATGGCAGCGGAATCAGTAACAGATACGGACGGTAAGTACCCCAGCGGCTCTTTGTACGGTCTGCCAGTCCACCCATGATTGGATCATTGATAGCATCCCAGACAGTTGCGGCTGTCATAATGACACCTGCTGCTGCGGCCGGTACTCCAAATACATCTGTCATAAAGATCAAAATGTATGTACTTACCAGCGCCGTGATAAACTGACGGCCGGTAGCCTGTCCAAGTGCCCAGCTGATTCGTTCAGACATAGACAATTCTTTTTTCTCATTCATTTACTCATACCTCTCTTTCGGTTTTTTGCTAAACCTGTGTGCTCGTTTCTATGTCCATAATCTTACGGATTTTTTCCGGTTTTGGCTTGTCCAAACAGAACTTTTTTCTGGCTTTTTTCAGTTGTTTTATTCTACTCTGTTTTTTTAACCTTATATTTCTACCCTTATTTATGCATTTTATATTATTTTTCTTCCATTTATGTTATACTATTTTCTATTATCATTTCAAAAACTTACATTATAAAAGGAGATTTTATCATGCCTGTCCTGCCTTTTTACCAGTTTGAACTGAAAGACAAACTGAATAGCAAACCACAATGTTTTGACAGTTTCAACTTTCTGTTTCTGCTGCAGGGAACCGGAACCATCCGGTGCCGCAATCAGCTGATTCATCTAAAGCCCCATGATTTTACATTTTTTAATATGTACGAAATCCATCAGTTCCTGACTTTCTCACCGGATGCCCGGGTTCTGAGTGTTCTCATCCATAAATCCTACATACAGTCTGCAGTTCTGGAGCTTACTGACATGACACTCAACACCCACGCCGTCACACCGGAATCCGAACCGGAACGCTATGAATTTTTCTGTCAGGAATTCGGAAAATTTATTTATTATCATACCGTACATTCCCCGGGGGCTCAACTGCATGCACTGTCCCATCTCGGAAATTTGCTGTCCTACATCCTGAACCAGCTGTCCACTTCTTCTGCATCTACGCTTCATGGAACTCAGACACGGGATGACCGGCTTTTCCATGCCCTGGCTTACATCACAGAACACTATACAAAAGATTTGTCATTGCCGGAAGTGGCAGCGCAGATTGGACTGCATCCGCAGTATTTTTCAAAATATTTCCGGGAACATATGGGACTGACACTGACGGAGTACATCAACCAGCTGCGCATTGTCAATTCCCTGCCGCTTATCATGAATACAGACCACTCTCTGCTGGATATCGCCCTTTCCTGCGGATTCAACAGTTACAAAACCTATAATACTGCATTTAAAAAACTGTTTCACACTACACCTTATGCCTGGCAGAAGGAACAGAAACTTCTGCACAGCCGTCAGCACACGCCGGAAGAAACTTCCTCCACCTTTTCCTTTTTCCGGGATTACTGGACAGAAAAAACAGAACGATCTCTGCCGGATACAGACAAAAATGACCGTATCACCCTGGAGTTAAATGGCAGAAAACAAGATCCTGCCCTGGCTCACTGCAAACTTCCGGAATTATGTTATTCCATCGGTCGTGCCGCTGACCTGCTCCGGGGAGATATTCAGCAGCAGCTACGCAATGTCGCCGGGGAATTATCCATCCGTCACCTGCGGCTGCGCAATGTATTTTCCGATGATCTCTTTGTCTACTATGAGACACCGGACAAAGTTCCGGTATACAACTGGCAATATATTGATATGATCTATGATTTTCTGTGTGAACTTCATATCAAACCTTACACAGAACTTGGATTTATGCCGCGTATGCTTGCTTCCAGGCAACAGTTTGCCAACTGGCAGCACCGGCCGAATGTCAGTTTTCCCCGCTCCCTGAAAAACTGGAGCCGTCTTGTGGAACATTTTATGGAACACCTGATCCACCGTTATGGAAGAAAAGAAGTGCTGACCTGGAAGTTCAATATGTGGACCTCCCCGGATCTGGAAATGAAAGGTGGCTACTGGCACGAATCGATGGAAAACTTTTTTCTCTTCTACCGTGTCACCTATAATGCGATAAAAACGGTAGATGAAGCTCTGCAATTCGGTGGACCTGACTTTTCCATTCCAAATGGTTTTTCCTGGTATCAGGCATTTTTTGACTATTGCCGGACTTACGAACTGCACCCGGACTTTCTGACCGTGCATCTGTATGCCTCCAATTTCAATACTTCCGACCGGATGATACAGAACCGCTATCTGACTGATACGACAGAACATTCCTACCGGAGTGCTGCCGGACTCTACCAGAGTTTCTTTGATTTTCTGCATCTGGTTCACCAGGACCCGACCTTTACTGACTATCCCGTGATCATTTCTGACTGGAACAATACCTACCATCCAAAAGATTATGCCCGGGATACCTGCTTTATGAGTTCCTTTATTGCATATACTGTGCAGATGTTGATCGGCACCCAGGTACAGATGCTGGGATTTCGTTCCCTTTGTGATGTGAATGAAGATTTCTTTCCGGAAAACCGGTTGTTCGGTGGTGGTCCCGGTCTGCTGGATATCCACGGATTGAAAAAGGCATCTTACTATACATTTGTGCAATTGAATCAGTTGAGTAACTCGATTCTATCCAAAGGCGAACATTATATTCTCACAAAAAATGGCTCACATTACCAGCTTCTGCTGTTTCACACTGCATTTCCGCTGGATTATGATGAACACCTGCCCTCCATTCTGTCCTATGAACAGCGTTATGATTGCTATGGTAATATCCCCACCCTTTCCATGTGCATCATCTTAAATCTGCCCTCCGGACATTACCTTATGCGCCAGACAGAAGTCAGCCGCACTTCCGGCTCCGCTTATGATCTCTGGCTGAAAATGGGGGCACCCCGGTACGATTCTGTTGAAATTTTAGATCATATCCAGCAGAAATCAAGCCCCGATACCATCTACCGGGAAGCCACTGTAACGGATCATCTGATCATTGATGTTACACTGCCCGTCCACAGTGTCATCCTGATCGAGATTGCAGAAGAACCAGATATTCTGAACAATCATTGATGCTTTCTGACTTTCACTTACAAAAAAAGAGCTTTTGCTGATATTTAATCATACAAAAGCTCTTTTTCTATAGTGCGCCCGGCGGCGCACGTTTCTAACCGGTGAAAGTCCGGAATCCACCCGGTAGTGGGAAGGATATAGCCGAAGGCAAGGGTGTTCATCGTGAGGTGAAATCTTAAGGAAGCTGGATGTGGGGAACCTACTAACCCACGGGCAAATCTCTGGTCTGACGAACAGAAATCACATATAAGGCTATGCATGAGGGTAAGACTGCTATACAAGTTGAAGCCCAGTAGCTACACGGAATCATGTATGGTAGATGTGGCAGATGGATGGAGAGAAAGAAATGTGTGGTACCCGGGGAGGTCTGTGCGGTACGCCTTGAAAGAGGTAATCATTGCATAAAGCAATGCTGAACGCACAGAAGTCAGCAGAGGTCATAGTAGCCGAGAGGTGAAGGACCGAATCAGTAGGAGTCTTGAGTATGACCGAGAAAGGAGGAATGACCGTCTATGGCAGAAAACATTGAAAACAATGGCTGTTCGCAAAGAGATAATGCGGAACATGAAGGGTATGTGAAAGCGTCTAGGTCATTCAATCGGATATGGAAAGAAAGAGACAGTGCACAGCCGAGACTTTTGGAAGCGATACTGTATAAAGACAACTTTACCAGAGCGTATAAGAGAGTTAAGGCAAACAAAGGAGCGCCGGGAATTGATGGCATGACCATTGAGGAGGCTCTTCCATATCTAAAAGAACATCAACAAGAGATAACCGACCGCATTTATCGTGGAAAGTATACGCCGTCTCCAGTAAGACGAGTTGAGATTCCCAAACCAGATGGTGGTGTGCGAAAGCTTGGCATACCAACAGTGGTAGACCGTACACTCCAACAGGCAATAACCCAACAGTTAGTGCCAATCTATGAACCGCTGTTTGCAGAGGGTAGCTATGGCTATCGTCCGAACAGAAGTGCAAAAGATGCAATACTTAAGGTTAAGGAGTACGCAGAACAAGGCTATACATTTGCTGTAGTCCTTGACCTGTCAAAGTACTTCGATACTCTTAATCACGAAATTCTTATCAATCTTCTCCGAAAGAATGTAAAAGATGAACGTGTAGTACAGCTGATAAAGCGCTATCTGAAGAGCGGTGTAATGGAAAACGGAGTGGTCATTGACACAGAGGAGGGCTCACCACAAGGTGGAAATCTATCACCCTTGCTGGCAAATGTATACCTCAATGAGTTCGACCAGGAATTCCTGAAAAGAGGTGTTCCATGCATAAGATATGCAGATGACATTGTGCTTCTTGCAAAGAGCAAGCGAGCATCAGAGAGACTCTTGGAAAGCAGTACAAAATATCTTGAGGAGAGGCTGAAACTTACAGTCAACCGAGAAAAGAGCC
>OLNC01000246.1_pt1 | contig 63078 bp, 51 predicted proteins | sample 1672011 | NCBI WGS metagenome assembly OLNC01 (sample SAMEA3136636, study PRJEB25190) | human gut metagenome | biome: human gut; feature: human-associated habitat; material: faeces | place: Austria | collected 2013
AAGCTGCAAAAAACGGTCTCGCTCCAGTATATCTTCCTCGTCATAAAAGAAATTTCTCAATGAGCCTTTTGTCTGTTCCATGAAAGTATCGAATGTATATCCTGTACTATGCAACAGCAGATTATTCACAGACAAAATAGACAGGTTTTGGTCATAAGATCCTGTCATTATACCTACCCCGCCATTATTTTCCAGTGTTTTCTGTACGGCCTGTGACATGGCCTGTGTCTGCCCCGTTACAGTCTCACCTAATGAATATATTTTGTCTTCATAATTTTTCATTTTATAAAAGTCCTCTCTCCGTCTTATGCCTTCTTCATCCTGCTTTTATCTGTATACAGAAAACCTGTCCCTGCTAGTTTTGTTACCCATTTTTGCATACAAAAAGGACATCTGCCAAAATCTGCCAGTGTCCCTACTATATTCTTTAAAATCACACATCTATATAGTATAAAAGGTATCGGAATCTCTCCTGTTCAAACATCTTCTCCATATATTATGATGATATGGAAACAGTGGCAACCGGCTGACATGGTCAAACTTTCTGACTTTAGTCCCTTCTGGCTTTGCGACCCTGCCTTTCAACAGGTTTGCCTTTAAAATAATTTTCATTTTTTCCAAAAATAAAATACCATGTGGTTTTTCTTACGTCAATAATATTTTGGTGGAAAATTTACATATATTTTAACCGAATCAAGTAACTCCCCTGTGGAGGTTGCGAAAAGCAATAAGCAGTGGGTGAGGACCTGCTTGTATCAGGAAGAGTTCAAGCTCAATGTCATCAACTGAATATCTTTATCCGATAATGACTTACTATTAAATTCTATCTGTTGCCGTATATTATCTATTATCTTGCACCTGCTGTTTATTTTTCTAATCCCGCGGAAAAAATGCCCATTCGCCATTTCCAACATACCATCTTTCATACCGCCTATGATAAAATCGAATCTATAAATCGAGTAGGAGGCGATGACTAACCGCCGTCCTCTCACAGCACCGTACGTACCGTTCGGTATACGGCGCTTTCAATAGTTGACATGCACAGACTGATAGGCTGTGGCTAAATCATAAAAGCCACTGTTTATCAGTCTTTCTTTTGTCATGGCTTTCTTGACTGTCGTCAGATTGGCACAATACCAGTGTCCCCTTCGACAGTTTGCCGCCATGTTCGCATAGTATTCATGGACTCCCATTTTTATCAGATTTCTCTTCTTTGTTCTGGGCAATTTCCATTGTTTCCATATACACATGCGTATTCTGTGATAAAGCCATATAGTTGGTTTTAGGCAAAGCGCTCATATCCATGTCGTCATCCACCATCAGAAGGCGATGTTCCCGATCAGCACGAGCAAACCGGTTTATCTCTACTTTCTGAATATTTCCCACATTCATGGCGCTATGAGGCATGGCGTTGAGAATCAAACCAATACGGGATTTTCCCTCACCGTCTCTGCCGATCAGCATAAGCATCTTCTGACCTTTGGTGGATGGAATCAGGCAGTAACTCAGATACTCCTGTAAAGTGAGGATATCCTCCTCCAGCAGTTCTGAAAGAAATTGCAGCCATCGCAGTGGCTTTGGAGCAGCTAGATTGTAGCGAACCGACAACCGATTGTTACAGAAAACCTTTTTCGGTTCAAAATGGCCATCCAGAAAATAAATACCGTTGGCACAGTGGATGCGATCCAACTCCACCGGCAACGGCTCAGAATAGGCTTGAATTTTCAAGCTCTCCAGCAAAGAAGAAGCCCGTTTAGAAAGATTAGTGGTTACGCAGCTTTGCACCATATCGATGATTTGACGTTTGACCAGTTCCTCACTTTCCACTGGACCATCCACTGTAAATAAGGTTCCCCCAATACACCTCATAGGATGGGTTTTCAAAAATTCCTGGCAAAATAAAATTTCATTAATGTGCTTGCCGTCGAACCAGTCCAGCTTGTCCTGACAGCCATTTTCGATTTTTTTCATGACATCCGTCCTCCTTTTTGTGTTCATTTCCGTCTGTGTTTTTTGTGTTCCTGCGGTAGTGGCATATCCTCCTATACCTGCAATTTAGAGAGGGATTTTCTTTCCCCTCTGCCATGGTTATGTTGGAATTTCAAAAAACAGGCTAATGGCAGGACAGACCGATTTCAAAAAAAAAGACAACGTGTTATAATAGATTTTAGAACAACAAAGTGAGGAGGGTATAAGGATGGACGTGGTACAACATCAGATACTGTCGCTGGATTTCTAGCAGGACACTGTGAGCTATGAGGGAAAAAACTTTCCTTCCGGTACCATCGGATGTGATGCTCTCAATATTCCCGCTGCTCTGATTAAACAGATTACGGAATTATGTGGGAGTTTGAATCTTTTTATGGGAGCTATGCAGCTTGGTATGGCCAATGCAGAATTGTTTATATCAGCCAGAGAAAGTGCTTTGCAAATTGTCCATAAACTAAAAGATATTCCTCCCTTTTCCTATCTGGATGAAAAGCGGATAACCGCACATATCCAGAAAATATTTTCGAATGAATATCTGGAAAATGCCATGACGTATGCCAAATCTCTTGCTTCCGGAAATTTGATGAATGCTCTGGACCCTCAATATCAAAAGGCACTGACACTTCTGCGGGTTGTCCCTGTGCTGGCACATTTGAGCTATTCTCTGGAACAGTTCCAGAATACTATGCTCCAGTTTGCGGAGTCGCTTAATACCGCAGAACAGGAACGGTCGCCAAGCGGATATGCTGTTTCTTTTGGGGACTTTTTCTCCAGTAATCCCAGCTTGTCGGAAGAGGATGGAAGTTGGATGTCCCTAACTAATACTTCCGTGCAGTATGTACCTGCGATACAGCCCGGCAGCGATACGCCGCAACTGGTCAAACGAATGCACTATGTGTTCTTTGTGGGGATGTTCCGATCTGATTTTTTTGAAGGGCTCTTTGTAGGCCATGCGCCGAAGAAATGCCCCATCTGCAGACGTTGGTTTTTGACCACCAATGCCCGGCATACCAAATACTGCGGTAATCTTGCCCCGGGGATAAGCTCCATCGAACTTGCCGCCAGATTGGAAACCTGCAAGGAAGGTCACAACGTGAACTTGCTGATGACCATCCTATCAAGCAGATTTATGAACGCCGCTGTAACACCATTAACCGGTATGTCAAGCGTGGAACTCTCGATGCTGACATTGCCAAACATATGAAAGTTGGCCAAAGATAAAATGCTGCGGGCATTGAGCAACGTGTCTTATACCAAAGGGTGTTATGAATCGGAAATGGAACAGGAATCCCTGCGTCTGGAAGCGGAAATAAAGCTTTAACCAGACAAATTGAAAGGAGGTGCACCGATGCCGGAATACAAATGTGACATGAAAGGATATGCCTCTAAATATGGATTTTATACCAGTGAAAACTTGTCTCGCATGGAAGCAGAGCGCACCTTACAGTTAGAGCCGGAACCGCCTAAAGAATCTGATTTGAACAACTATATCATCCAGGCACAACAGCAGAAGGATTTACGTTATTTGTCCTTCTTTCTTCATCACTATGAAAAGATGCTCAATGGACGAATTTATAGCTTTTGGAGCAGCGACGGCAATGAGCGATATGATTCAGAGCGCTTCCTTGACTATAAAATGACCTGTGTTGTGGCTGTGATTGAACGTTTTTCAGATTATGATTCCAGCAAAGGAGCTGACTTTACAACCTATTTGTATCCTTTTATCACAGATGCTCTTCTTTCTTGTCACATGCTGGAAGAAAGCTGGTCTGTGAATTCTCTGGACCAATACAAAAAAATCCGAGGAATTGCATGGAAATACCGCACATTGGGAGAAAACGCAAAGAAAACCATCTCCGAATATGCGGCTGAAAAGAACTGCAAGCAGGAAACGGCTGCTGAATATCTGAATGCTGCAAAAGGGATTCGCAGCCGCCAGTCATTCTATGTTTCCCGACAAGATGAAGACAGCGAGGAAACCGGCGAAGATGTCAGTCGAGACGATTACTGGGACTATGCCGAAATCCTCTGGAATGGTATCAAAGCCGAAGCCATTCAAAAAGCCTTCGATGCTCTTGACTATCGAGAACAAACGTTACTGGAAAAACGCAACACTATCTGTATGCGCTGCGGCAGAGTAAGTCCCATGAGCAGCCGTTCTTCCTTTGAGGAGCTTGCTACTCTGTTTGAAGGAAGCGGAACCAGCTGTGCGGAACGTGCATACCGCAAGGCGCTGGACAAACTCACCACTATTTTGGTAGAAGAGGGTATTCTGCACGCTATGCGTCTAAAATGCAAAAACATTACCAGAAAGAAAAAAGAAATCGCCACCGCAATCTATCTGTATTAGGTAGATTTCGATGGCGAATGGGGCGAAATATATTTTGACTTTGTGAACCGAACAACGGAAATCCAAAAACTTGCAGAATGGGATCGAATGATAAGTCAAATATTCGCTAAAAAAGCAATCATATACCTAACGCATCATGTGGACCCTATGAACGTAAAACAAGCATACATTGTCTTTTAGCTATACAGTGCAAGGAGGTTTATCATGCTTTTATCAAAAATTACAATAAATAATTTCCGATTAATTGTTAATGCCGAACTGGATGTTCATCGAAATATCACCTTAATTGTTGGCCGCAACAATACGGCAAAAACATCCTGTATGAGCATTTTAGAGAAGGTGGTTAAAAATAAGGTTTTATCATACAATGATTATCCTTTGCAGAGGCGAAAATATGCATTTATACTGTTGGCTCAATTTATGAGAAAAAAGATAACGTATGAACAGCTATGCAAAAGATTACCGTTAACATCAATAGAGTTCCTCATCGATTACTCTTTAGATGATGCGGAAGATAATTTGGGAGCACTCTCCCCATTTATTATTGATGTAGATGTTGATACAACAACTGCATTAGTTAAAGCTGAATACTCATTGAAAATGGATGAAGAATCGTTGCGCAACTATTTCCATACCTGTTTTTATAAAGATGGGGCATTTGCCTTAGATCCTCAAGAAACAAAAGAGGTGTGTTCTACAAATTTCTCAAAAATGTTTGAATTGGTTATATATGCTATTAATCCCAAGAACAAAGCAGATGTACAAATAAAAACACAAAAAGAATTGGCAGATCTTTTTCCATTCTATCCAATACCAGCAGAGCGTGTATTAGGGGAAGCCACAGAGCAAAATTATAATTCTTTAGGAACGCTGATTAGTAGCTATTTTAGTGTCGATATAAAAAATTTAGACCCCAAAATAGCAGCAGATGTATTAAAGTTACGTGAAACTGTTGAGGAAGCAAACAAATCCATTCAAAGGGAAAGCAGTAATCTTCTCAGCTCGATTGTTGGAAAAGCTATTGGCTTTGGTTATCCGAACGGAGAAGAATTGCAGCTTGGAGTCAACACTAAACTACAAATTGATAATCAGATAAAAGACCAAACAGAATTAACCTATACGGCTCCACTTGCCGGCGAAGCTCTTCCAAGTTCACATAATGGCCTTGGCTACAAAAATCTTATAAAGATGGAATTTTTACTTGCTGATTTTTCAGAAAAAATTAAGCAAGATCACACGGCATGTATTCCATTATTATTTATCGAAGAGCCGGAATCACACATGCATCCCCAAATGCAGCACACGTTCGCAGGATATTTACAAACATTCTTATCAAAAATATCGGATGTACATATTCAAACCTTTCTAACTTCGCATTCGGCACATATTGCTAATACTATGGATTTTTCCAACATCCGGTATGCGCAAAAGACAAAAAGAGGCGTTGTTTATAAGGATTTAGGCGCTTTTGGTGCAGAAGATTCCGAAAATATGGATTTTATCAAGAAGTATCTAACATTGAGCCGTTGCGACCTGTTTTTTGCTGATAAGGTTATTTTTGTGGAAGGCGCATCGGAACGTTTGCTTGTCCCGGACATGATAGAAAAATGTGATAAATTAGAACTATTTGCGCCCATAACATATAAGCTTCCAGCTCAATATTACGCATTAATTGAAATAGGCGGGGCATATGCATATAAATTTATACCATTTGTTCGCTTTTTGGGGATTCCCTGCTTGATTATTACTGATATTGATGCAATGAAAGATGGGAGAACTAAATCTGTTGTGAGCAAAGGGAAAACCACATCAAATTCAACAATTAAATGGTGGGTTAGACAAGTAAAGGGGTTACCAAGTGCTGACAAAAGCAAGATAAAATTAGAAGATATTATAAATCTAACAGCTGACGAGAAAACGATAGATAAATGCCATATAGAATTTCAGGTTGCTGAAAATGGACTATGCGGAAGATCCTTAGAAGAAGCCATCAAAAACGTGAATAGAGCTTTTTATGGGTTAGCTGATCCTGTTACAGAGAAAAAATTGGAATTTACAGAAAAAAGTAAAACAGATTTTGCGCTCAGATTGATTTGTGATTACCCTGATTATTCTATTCCCAAGTATCTTAAAGATGGTTTGGTATGGCTCAATAAGCAAAAAATCCTTGTGTAAGGAGGGGAAACGTATGTCAAAGGAAGCTCAAAAATCAAACTTTGAGTTAGCACAAGAGGAAGCTAATAAAATAGACCTACAGATTATCGATACCCTTCAAAAGGGATATAATTTTCGTGTTGAAGCTGGGGCCGGGTCAGGCAAAACCTATTCACTTAATAAGGTTATTGAGTGGATACAAGTAAATAAATGGAAGCAGTACCGCAAAAAGAACCAGCATGTAGTATGTATTACTTATACAAATGCCGCAGTGGATGTTATCTCCGGACGACTTACAAATGATTCTTTTATTATTCCGTCAACAATTCACTCTTTTGCATGGAATGCAATTAAGCAATACCAGAGTACCCTCATCAAAATTATAAGTGAAGATGAGACATTGTGGTCAACCGAAGGAGATTTTTTTGCAATTAGAAAAGTAGAGTACACATTAGGACATCGATATAATGAAAATGGTATCATGTATCTTTACCATGATGATGTCATTCGATTGTTTGCTGCTCTTTTAGATAATGCAAAATTTCGCCGCGTTTTTAGCGATAAATATCCATTAATTCTAATAGACGAATATCAAGATTCCTTAAAACCAATTATTGATCGATTTTTGGAATACTTTATATCACTCAATTCTGGTCCTCAATTTGGATTTTTTGGAGATTCATGGCAAACCATTTATCAATCAAATAAGGCATGCGGCTTAATACAGCACGAAAATATTGTTGAAATAAAAAAGGGGGCGAATTTCCGTTCTGCACCTAAAATTGTAGATTTATTAAACTTTATTAGACCGGAGCTTCCTCAGCGCTCTGCCATTGACAACTTTGCTGGAGAAGTCACAGTTATTACATGTGATGATTATATAGGAGAACGAAGAACGGACCGAAATTTTAAAGGTGATTTGCCTTCGCCTGAATTAAAAGAAAGACTTAATGGTCTAATGAAGCATATTAAACACAGTTGCATTCCTGCCAGTGAAAATGTAAAAACATTAATGATTACACATCGAGTTCTCGCTGCCCAACAGGGATATAATAAACTTTTAGATATCTTAAAGGATGGTCTTAGAGATAAAGAAGATCCATTTCTGCTATTTTTTATGGAACAGCTTGAACCAATATATCAAGCTTTAGAGACCAATGATATGCAGTTACTGTTTGACACGCTGAAACTAAAGCGTTATCCTATCACCAAAAAAGCTGAAAAAGTTAAATGGAAAAATCTACAAGAAGCTTTGAAAATAGCACGCCAAAAAAACAGTGTAGATGTTCTCCAAACAGTATTTGAAGCAAAGTTGATTCCGATTCCGGCAAAAATTGACGGGTATTATGATCTATATCTAAATGCACCAGAAACAATGTATTCGGGAGCCGATGTGACAATTAAGGATTTTTTGGACATAGAATACGAACAGTTTTTGGCAGCAATCAATTATTTTCATCCGGAAGCAGACTTTTCTACGGAGCATGGCGTTAAAGGCGAGGAATACGATAATGTGATTTTTGTTATAAGCAAAGGATGGAATCAGTATCAGTTTGAAACTTACACCCCTATGATTAAAAACGGATATCCACAGGATAAAGAGGCAGCATACATAAGGAATCGCAATTTGTTCTATGTATGTTGTTCCAGGCCTAAAAAACGGCTTTATTTTTTCGTTTCTGTCCCTGTTGATCGAGTTTTTAGAAAATTCCTTGCAGAAATGGTTGGAGAAGATAATATCCTTACGTATTCAGAATTTCTAAATTCTCAGAATCACAGCAAAACTGAATAGCGTTTGATATAAGGCCCGCCGCCCAATAGGACGACGGGCCTTATATCACTGTTGCTCAGAATATTGTCTGCATAGCAGTCAAATCAATCTCTGCATCCTTCATGACAGAACGCATGTGTTCTTCCATATATGCCCAATCAGGTATATATGTTCCATCCATCTGTTTCTCTGCTGGCAACTTAACTTTTAATTTGAGCATTTCAGCCCGTGTCATTTTTCTAATAAAATCATACCTGCCATTTAATATCGACTTGATAACCGAGTTCAAAAACAATCCCTCGTTTCTTGTCCATTCGTGTGTTTTGGCGTACATCCCCTGCACGTGTGGATAACCGATAAAATCTTTCTCCTGATAGAAAAAGGAATCCGTGCTTTTCGCTGCGGTGTCAGTAAATGTAATAGTCCCAGCCTTTTCTGTGCAATCTAAATTGGAATATCCACCAACGCCATTATTAAATCCTGTGTTTACAACAACTGGGTTCGTACCATCGTCTTCAAAAAGTTCAATATTGATTTTCTTGTAAGCCTTGGTTGGATGAATATCAAATAAATCTCCAATAGTAAATTCCTTCCATTCAGAAGTATTCACCTCATGTTTTTCGTTATCGGCTTTCATTAAACTTGCAAGGTTTACCTCAGATTCTTTCACGATCTCTGACATGTATTTATCCATGTATGCCCAGTCCGGTTTACCGTTTATGTCAACAGGAAGCATAATTTCATCCGCAACCATAACATCTTGCTTCCACTTATCAACATAGTTATAGCGTGCACTGATGGCTTTAATCAGAGGTGCTATAAATAATGCAATATTACGATTCATATTAAATTTCGGATATAGCACGTTGACATCGTCCGAAGCAAGAAACGGCTCATCTTGATAAAACGTTTCTCCAACACTACCATTATAGCAAACGGTAATCGTATTTTCCGAGTGCATATTCTCTGTATTACCCACCAATGAAGTGCAACCATTGTTCATGGACGATGATCCGATAAAACGGATATCTCCCGATTTCATATGGGCTTTAGTAAGACGTGTGCCTTTGATAACATCAAAGATATTGCCTATAGCAAAAGGCTTCCACTCACTTATATCAATTTTCGTCATCACCGTCACCACCTTTCTGCATAGAAACGGTCACGGTCTCATCATCAATACTTACTTGGCTCGAATACAGCGCTGTGGTCATCAGTTTCTCGCCAAATGTTTTCACATCGATCCTCTTTTGGAACATCAGATAGTCCATTGCGGTCTTGCGGAAGTCTTCCTCGAAAATCTCGAACGGCTTCTGTGGTACCTGATATGATAAATGCTCGGCAGGATTAACCCATTGACACGTATCATCACCGGACTGCTTTTCCATAACTTCAACCCAATGTGCCTCAATAGCTGCCCACTTTCCGTAAATATCATGCCGTCCTTTGTTTTTAACTGTTGCAAGCCCATCAGACTCCATATAGCAAGCAAAGAATTCCTTTCCTTTTTGCCCAACGCCAGCTTCAAATACAAAAATACTTGTAGTGATACCAACGCCAAAGAACAAGTCTTCAGGCAATTTAATGACTTTTCGCAAACGATGATTCTTCAGAATACGCTTCATCTGGGCCTTGCTTGCCTTTTCTAACTTCTTATCAGGCAAGATAAATGCACATTGCGTGTGAGCAGGAACATTATCCAGCACATTTTCAACAATTTTCATGCACCCATATTTGTTCTCGTACGGCGGGTTCATCAAAACTTTCGTGATAGGCTTCGATTTCATCCACTTGCAGGCAGGATCAGTACGGGCATCCATCTGCTCAAGGTTGGTTTTGCCGTCTTTATGAATCAGCATGTTTGCGCACGCCAATGCATAAATTTCGCGGTCAAACTCAATTCCATAAAGATGGTTTGACTTAATTTCAGCAGCTGCATCTGCCTGCATGCCTCCGGCCTCTCGGATCATATTTGCCATAGCCTTTACAAGGAAGCCACCTGAACCGCAAGTCGCGTCCAATATATAGTCATCTTTATTCACATCAAGAATCTTATACATAAAGTCGGTGATATGCTCAGGCGTAAATACCTGACCAGCCTCAGACTTCTTCTTGTAACGATTGAATTCGTTAAAGAAGATGCCCATTACGTCTTCACCACGCCATTCATTTGAGTTGACACACTCGGAGATCTCAACAACCCAGTCGATAAAATCATTGATTGCCTGCTGATTGTCCGTTGTATTCATTTTAATGTCGGAATATTCTTCCAACAGAATATCAATTTTAGCATTTTGCTTTCGGCTATCTTCGAGCGATTTGGATAACGTCGAATGAATTGCTGTATGGAATGTCGCATACCCCATATCTTTTAGACGCTGCAATCCAGCACCATAACGTTCAGCTACTAAAGCGCATGCAGTGAAAATCATACGATGATACAGGTTTTTAATACCAAATTCAAAATGTAGTCCATTATTGATCTTTGCGGTTAATTCATAGATTCGCTCTTTATCAATACAATCCACGGTATACAGCGACAGATAATAGCTAACACTCTGCAACTTGGTGGGTGTCTTTACTTCCTCTTCACCTTTGAAAACACGAATATCTTCTCCGTTATATAGAATTCCTACAACCTGCTTATATTGTGTTTGCATAATGCGCACGTTTTTCAGAACTTCATCAACTTGCGTTTGTCCAAGAGTAATACGAGTTGCTTTCGTTTCCAGAACAACTGCAACCTCATTTTTATTATTCGGGAGATACCAACCATCTGGTTTATCAGCTACTCCTGGGAACCCAAGCTGATTGAATGTGGTAAGCTGCCCCACACCAGCACGCGCAATTTCACTATCAACTAAACCAAGAGCTTCACGAGCTAAGTCGCGAACAGCATCTTCTGTCATACCCTTTGCCATATTCATCAACCTCCCTCAAATCATTTGAAAATGTTTCAGTGCATCCATAATGGCCGCTTCCTTTTCTGGCGGACACTTTGGCACTTTCGGATTTTCAGATTTGGACAGGTTATAATTCTGGCCAACCTCTAATCCGCACTTGCGTTTAATCTGTGAGATATACAGGCTAGATACTTTCAAATGGTGCCTATCCCAGATATATGCCTTAATTTCCTCATAGGTAGCTTTGGTCTCGGCAACAGTAGCGTCCAGCTCATCCAGGTCCAGGTCGATCTCTATGGTGTCATCTGGCTTTTGTTGGGACAAAAGTACCACCGTCTCCACATGGACTCCCTGCGGAAACATATCAGTAGTAGAAACCCGCATCAGGTCATAATCCTCCGCGCACAGCACCTTCAGATCCCTCGCCAGTGTCGCACTATCACAGCTCACATACACAACCCTCTCCGGCTTCATTTTAAGGATTGTATCCAGAAGCACCTCATCACAGCCCTTCCGTGGCGGGTCTACCACGATAACGTCTGCATAAACGCCATTCTTCTCATACTCTCTCGGTAGCACTTCCTCTGCTTTTCCGACAAAAAACTCTACATTCTCAATGCCATTGAGCTTCGCATTCTCTCTTGCATTGTCAATGGCCTGTGGTACGATCTCCACGCCGCGGACGAATTTTGCTTTCTGGGCCAGGAACAGGGAGATAGTTCCGATCCCACAGTACAGATCCCATACAGTTTCATTTCCCGTAAGGCCGGCATATTCCAGAGCCTTTCCATACAGTTTTTCGGTCTGGATGGGATTGACCTGGAAAAAGGACAGGGGAGAAATCTGATAGGAAATATCTCCTATGCTATCCGTTATATAGGACTGTCCCCAAAGGAGATAAAGCTGATCACCCAGGATCACATTATTCCGTTTTTTATTAACATTGATGGTAATACTGGTCATTTCCGGAATTTCACAGAGTGATTCCACCAGAGCCTTTTCTGCAGGGATCTTATTTCCGTTTAAGATCAGACAGACCATCATCTCATCTGTATGGAAGCCATAACGAATCATAATATGACGTACAAGACCTTTTCCCGTAGTCTCATCGTAAGGCTGTACATGATATTTTTCCATGTGTCCGATCACACGGTCCAAAACCTCTTTATTCTGTTTCACTCCCAGAATACATTCCCGGTTATCAATGATGGAGTGGGTTCTTCCTGCATAAAAGCCTGTGATGATCTTTCCGTCTTTATTTTTTCCTACCGGAAACTGTGCCTTGTTTCGATAATGATAGGGGTCTTCCATCCCCATGATTGGTTCCATATCAAGATTCTGAAAACCTCCGATTCTTTCCAGATGTCCACGAACCTTTTTCTCTTTAAATTTCAGCTGCTGCTCGTAGGATAATGCCTGAAGCTGGCATCCTCCGCACTGGCGGGCAATGGAGCAGGCAGGCTTCACACGGTATGGAGACGGCGTGATCACCTCCATCAGGCGGCCATAGCCATAGTTCTTTTTTGCCTTGATGATCTTGGCTTTGATCCGGTCTCCGATCACGGCGTCTTTCACAAAAACGGTGAAGCCATCGGCTTTCCCGATACCTTCACCGTCAACTCCGCAATCCTCTATATCTAAAGTGAGTATATCGTTTTTACGGAATTCCATGTATTAAATATCTCCTGTTCTTCTTAAATTGGACTCAAAAAGCCGGTTGAAACCAAGCCATTCTTTTTTGCCTTTGTCTGCGTGGAAAATTTCTGTCAGCGTCTCCATCCTTGCATCTGTATTGTCTGCCAGATTCAGGGCAACTGCCTCCGCAAGTGCCGGCTTCTTGGGAGAACCGTACTCCAGCTCACCATGATGTGCAAGAATACAGTGGATCACCTGATTCTCAATCTTCTCAGGAAAATCCGGAATCTCTTTTGCAAGATCATGTACCATCTGTGCCCCGATCACAATATGTCCCAGAAGCTGTCCCTCATCTGTATAATCATTCATCGGAAAAGCAGAAAGCTCCTTAGTTTTACCCACATCATGAAGAAGCGCAGTTGTGATCAGAAGATCACGGTTTAAAACCGGATATGCATTCGCCATGTAATCACAGAGACGTGCCACTCCAAGAGTGTGTTCCATCAATCCACCGATAAAGCCATGATGTACGGTCTTGGCCGCAGAATGTCCCTCAAATATCTTCATAAATTCCTGATCTTCTACAAAAAGCTTCTTCAGAAGCTGGGAAAGATAGGGATTCTTCACACTGTTGATAAGCTCTCGCAGCTGGCTCTGCATATCATCCACACTGTTCTCACTGGTAGGAAGATAATCTGCCGGATCATACTCCCCTTCTCCTGCCTTGCGTGCTCTCTTGATATTCAGCTGCATGGCGCCTGCAAAGCTTGTCACATCTCCCATGATCTCAATGTAATCAAGAGCATCAAAATCATCAATTCCCAGAGAATTGGGATCCCAGATCTTACCATCGATCACACCTGTTTTATCCTGAAGGATCAGATTCTCATAAGGCTTGCCATTCTTCGTTGTAGCTGCCTGTTTCTGTTTGCAGAGATAGATCCCGTTTACTCTGTCTCCTTCATGTAATTCATTTAAAAAACGCATAAATTTCTTGCCTTTCTGTTCTTTTTACTTTCAAAGCGGACATACTTACGAACGCATCTACTTCACACTTTGCATTCACAACCAGTCTTTCTTTACGATCTCTGGCTGTACCCCGGTCCGGGCTTCCCTGCATTTCTGCGCGGTTTCCATTTACTTCCGGGCTTTATTCAGTATCATAACACATTTTACTTTCCTTTGCTATGGAAATCATGTAAAATAGGAAACGAAGTGTTTTTTTGCATATCCTGTGTTACGCAGAAAAACACAGAATCAACAGAAGTAACAAAAAGGAGTAACTACAGCAACAATGAACAAAAAAGCATACAAAGCACTTGAATACTATAAAATCATAGATCTGCTCACAGACAAGGCCTCCTCCCCCATGGGAAAAGATCTCTGCAGGAAGCTTACCCCTTCCACGGACATTGATGAAATCCGGTCCATGCAGTTACAAACACACGATGCCCTTGCCCGCCTGTTCAAAAAAGGCGGCATTTCCTTCGGCAGTGTCAAGGATATCCGTGGCACATTAAAACGTCTTACTGTGGGCAGCGCTCTGAATGCACCGGAGCTGCTTTCTGTCTGCAGTCTTCTCGAGAATACCGGTCGTGTAAAGGCCTATTCCAGAAATGATCGTGATGACGGAATGACTGATTCCCTTGATGGAATGTTTGCGGCACTGGAGCCTCTGACGCCCCTCAGTACAGAGATCCGCCGCTGTATCCTTTCTGAGGATGAGATAAGTGACGATGCCAGCAGTACACTTCGTCAGATCCGCCGCAGCATCAAAGCCACCAACGACCGGATACACACCCAGCTTTCTTCTCTGGTTGCAGGAAGTGCCAGGAATTATCTTCAGGATTCCGTTATCACCATGCGTGACGGTCGCTACTGTATCCCAGTAAAGGCTGAATATAAAGGCCAGGTTCCCGGTATGATCCACGACCAGTCAGCCACTGGCTCCACCCTTTTCATTGAGCCCATGGCTGTTGTCAAGCTAAACAACGACATCCGCGAGCTGGAGCTGAAAGAGCAGAAAGAGATCGAAGTGATCCTTGCATCCTTAAGCCAGCAGGTAGCTGCTGAGCTGGAGGCTATTCACGCAGATCTTTCCATCATGGTACAGCTGGATTTTATTTTTGCCCGTGCTGCACTTGCCATGGACATGAACGCCAGTGAACCTATTTTCAACACAGAAGGCCGGATCCGGCTTCGCCAGGCCCGTCATCCACTGATCGATAAGAAAAAAGCCGTTCCTATTGACATCCGTCTCGGGGATGATTTTGACCTCCTGGTTGTCACCGGACCAAACACCGGTGGTAAAACTGTTTCTCTGAAAACCGTAGGTCTTCTTACCATGATGGGACAGTCGGGTCTCCATATCCCGGCGCTCGATCGTTCCGAACTTGCACTTTTCCGCGAGGTTTATGCTGATATCGGAGATGAGCAGAGCATTGAACAGTCCTTAAGTACCTTCTCCTCTCATATGACAAACGTGGTTTCCTTCCTGAAATCCGCAGATCAGGATTCCCTGGTCCTCTTCGATGAGCTTGGTGCAGGTACTGACCCTACAGAGGGTGCCGCTCTTGCCATTGCGATCCTGTCACATCTTCACGAGCAGGGTATCCGTACCATGGCGACCACCCATTACAGCGAACTGAAGATTTATGCCCTCTCCACTCCGGGTGTGGAAAATGCCTGCTGTGAATTCGATGTAGAAACCTTACGTCCGACCTACCGCCTTCTGATCGGTGTTCCGGGAAAAAGTAACGCATTTGCCATTTCTTCCAAGCTGGGGCTTCCGGATTTCATCATCGACAAAGCAAAGGAACAGATCAGCGAGCAGGATGAATCTTTTGAAGATGTTCTGACATCCCTGGAGCAGAGCCGTGTCACCATCGAAAACGAGCGTGCTGAAATTGCCCGTTATAAAGAACAGGTAGAAGATCTGAAAAAATCCCTTCAGGAAAAAGAAGAAAAGCTGGATGAACGTAAAGAGCGGATTCTCAGAGAAGCCAATGAACAGGCACATGCGATCCTCCGCGATACCAAGGAATACGCAGATCAGACCATGAAGCTTTTCCATAAATTCCAGAAGGATCACGTAGATACCGCTTCCGTGGAAAAAGAGCGCCAGAACCTGAAAAAACGTATGTCAAAAGCCGAAACTGGAATGTCTTCCAAACAGCAGAAGCAAAAGCCAAAAAAACAGCTGAAACCATCCGATCTTTCTCTTGGCGATACCGTAAAGGTGCTCAGCTTGAATCTCAAGGGAACCGTTTCCAGTCATCCGGATTCCAAAGGATATCTCTTTGTGCAGATGGGTATCATCCGTTCCAAGGTTCATATCTCCGATCTGGAGCTTGTGGACGAACCGGTGATCACCACTCCGTCCATGCAGCGCACCGGTGCCGGAAAGATCCGTATGTCCAAGGCAGCCAGCATTTCCACAGAGATCAATCTTCTCGGAAAAACCGTAGATGAGGCAGTTGCAGAGCTGGATAAATATCTGGATGACGCCTATATCGCACACATGAAATCCGTCCGTATCGTTCACGGAAAAGGTACCGGTGCTCTCCGCAAAGGTGTCCACAATTACCTGAAGCGCCAGAAGCACGTAGCTTCCTTCCGTCTCGGCGAATTCGGAGAAGGCGATGCCGGCGTGACCATTGTAGAATTCAAGAAATAAAAAAGGAGCTGAAACCATGGCTACAAAACAGAAAATCCTCATTGTTGACGATGACAACAACATTGCAGAGCTGGTTGCTCTCTATCTCACAAAAGAATGCTTTGAGACTAAGATCGTAAATGACGGCGAGGAAGCCCTGAAGCAGTTCCATATTTTTCACCCGGATCTGATCCTTCTGGATCTCATGCTTCCGGGCATTGACGGATACCAGGTATGCCGTGAGATCCGTCACACCTCCGACGTACCGATCATTATGCTTTCCGCCAAGGGAGAAACCTTTGACAAAGTCCTGGGACTGGAGCTTGGAGCGGATGATTACATCATCAAGCCTTTTGACTCCAAAGAGCTGGTGGCACGTGTCCGTGCGGTACTGCGCAGATTTCATGTAAAATCTCCGTCTGCCGCGCCAAAGGAAAAATGTGTTTCCTATCCGGATCTGGTGATCAACCTAACTAACTATTCTGTAACTTATATGGGACACCAGATTGATATGCCGCCAAAGGAGTTGGAGCTTCTCTATTTCCTGGCAGCTTCTCCCAATCAGGTTTTCACAAGAGAACAGCTTCTGGATCACATCTGGGGCTATGAATACATTGGTGATACCAGAACCGTAGACGTTCACATCAAACGTCTCCGTGAAAAGATCAAGGATAACCCAAACTGGGCTCTTTCCACAGTCTGGGGAATCGGTTACAAATTTGAGGTAAAGGATTCATGAAACTGCATCTTTATACTAAACTGCTGATCCTGTACTTTATGCTGGGCGGAATCTGCTTTCTGCTGCTTTCCTCCGGCGGCTCCTACCTGGTAGAAAAAAGGCTGGAGCGCTCTACCGGAGAGTCCCTTTACCGCACTGCCAGCCAGCTGGTCTCCAAAAATGAACTTCGTCAGGCTGTAAAAAGCCCCAAAAACGAATCCCTCATCCTGGCTCTTTCCTCAGCAGCAGCCTTTCAAAATGCAGATTTCTGGGTTATGGATACAGATGGGACCGTTCTGATAAACACAAACCAGCAGTCCTCTGATTCCGGTGCTATCACCGTCAGGAGCTTCCGGCCGGAAGATTACGAAGATACCTGCTATTCTTCCGGTACGTTTTACGGGACATTAAAAACCGCACAGTTAAGCACAGTTGTTCCCATAAAAGATACGGATCTGGTGATCGGTTATCTGGTGATCCACTATCCTATGAAAAACCTCTACGAAAGCCGCAGCAATATCGTAGAGGTTATGGTACTGATCTTTATTGTGATCTATGCACTGTTTTTCAGTTTTCTTCTGATCTATTTTTACAGGGTCCATAAACCTCTGAAAGAAATCTTAAAGGGTGCCCTGGAATTTGCCAACGGAAATCTTTCCTACACGATCCCCGTAGATTCTGAAGATGAGATGGGATATCTTTCCCACTCCCTGAATTACATGGCAGACAAGCTGAACAAAAACGGAGAGTATCAACGGCAGTTCATTTCCAATGTGTCCCATGATTTCCGATCACCTCTGACCTCCATCAAAGGCTATGTGGAAGCCATGCTGGACGGTACCATCCCACCGGAAATGCAGGACCGTTATCTAAAGGTCATTGCTTTTGAATCCACCCGTCTGGAGAAGCTTACCCGAAGTCTCCTTACCTTAAACGAACTGGATGTCAAAAAGCGTATGATGCATATGCGGCGTTTTGATATCAATGAAACGATCCGTACCACAGCCGCCACCTTTGAAGGAATCTGTTCGGAACGAAACATCCGTCTGGAGCTCTTCCTTGCGGGAAAAGAGCTTTTTGTCCGTGCAGATATGGAACAGATCCAGCAGGTACTGTACAATTTATTGGATAATGCAGTAAAATTCAGCAGTGACAATTCTTCCATCACACTGGAAACCACCGTCAACCATGGCAAGGTTTTTGTCTCAGTCAAAGACCATGGAACCGGAATTCCAAAGGAAAGTCTTTCCAGGATCTGGGACCGTTTCTATAAGATCGATGTCTCCCGTGGAAAAGACCGCAAGGGTACCGGACTTGGCCTTGCCATTGTAAAAGAGATCATCAACGCTCATAAACAGAATATCAATGTGATCAGCACCGTAGGTGTTGGAACAGAATTTATCTTTACACTCGAAAAAACAAAATAAAACATCAAAAAACCTCTGATCCGGAAGGCTGTAAAAGAAATATCTCTCAATATCTCCTACAGTATTTCCAGATCAGAGGTTTTTATTTACTCTTTGCAGGCTTATTTCCAGTCGTAATTTCTCAGATGGCCTTCCAGATTCATATGCGTAAAATTATGCTGTCGCAGCGCCTCATAAAGCACAATGGCAACTGAATTGCTTAAATTCAGGGAACGGATATCTCCGATCATCGGGATCCGCACGCAGGTTTCCTGATTGTTCACCAGAATATCCTCCGGGATTCCCGCACTCTCCTTGCCAAACATAATGAAACAGTCATCCTCATACTGCACATCTGTATAAGTCTGAGGTGCCTTGGTAGTTGCGTAATAAATCTTTGCTCCCGGATTCTTTTTGAGAAAATCCTCATAGTCCAGATATCTGGTCACATCCAGTTGTTCCCAATAATCCATACCTGCACGCTTGATGGCCTTTTCATTCAGGCGGAAACCAAGCGGTTCGATCAGATGCAGCCTGGTTCCTGTTGCCACACAGGTTCTGCCGATATTTCCTGTATTTGCCGGAATTTCCGGCTCATGGAGCACAATATTCAAAACTCCCATTTATTATTTTCCTCTTTTCTACATAACATTAAATATACAAAATATGCATTCGCAATCCGCTTCGCTGCTTGCTCATGAAATCAAAAAGCCAAGCTTTTTGATTTCATCTTCTGCCGGCCGTTCCAGATATCTGGCATTTCCGCCGCTGTAAAGAAGCCTGTCATTTCCGGAATCGGTCTGTCCGATCACTGCTGCCATGATCCCCTCTCGCCGCAGCTGCTGCACAAACGCATCGCCTCCACGGATTCCCAGAAGAATACTTCCGCTGGAAAGGAGCTTGTACGGATTCACATCAAAGACCTCACAGATCTCTATGGTTTCCTGTCGGATGGGCACACTCCGAAGATCTGCGCTAAGACCTACCCCGGATGCCTCCGCTATTTTCCAGAGGGCAGCAAGAAATCCACCTTCTCCCATCAGATATCGGGCACTGGCTCCGGATTCTTCCGCCATTTTCCAGATCTTATTATTCTCTTTTTCTGTTCCTATTCCGTAAACCTCCGGAAGCTTCACAACATCCTCTAGAAACCGTTCTGCAAAAACATCCCGCAGTCTGTCATGATAATTCTTTGTGATCCATGCAGTTCCTTCTGCAGCCACAGGGCCTGCCACGATCAGCTCATCTCCCGGCATAAGCCGCCCGTCTATTTCTGCCTGAAGCGCCTCCAGTGCCTTTTTTCCAAGTTTCATAACTGCCGCCTTAATAAATGATAAGCGAAAGCACAGTCGGAACTACCATTGCCAGTACCAGAATAACTGCGATGATCGCTGTGATCACTTTCCTTTTTTTCGGATCAAACATTCCCATAATTATTATTCACCTCATCTGTAATATCCGTTAATTGTGCATTGTTGGTCAAAGGATCCCTGTCTGTATAATCAAAAAGAAGCCTCTTTCCATCCCGGAACACCTCGATATGGGCGGTTTTCGGGATTTTTTTTGCTTTCCGGTAATCCCAAATCTGCCGCTCATACGGCTTCTGGTCTGAAGCAAAGGATGGCCTGCTCTTTAAATTCTCTCGAAGATACAGATCGAGGAGCATTACATCGGAAAGTGCTTCCAGCGGGATCTCTTTCTGTTCTCCGGCAAACTCCATAAGAATCTCATAGCGCCTCATTCTGGAATGAGAGATCTCCGAGTATCCTTTTTTCTCATAAAATCTGCCAAGTGCCTCATACATCCGGAAAGGATCGTCAAAATACTTCTCCAGAAATACAAGGGTATTTTTGAACTGCCCACTATTATAATACACTTCCACCATACTTTCCACCATTTTCAGCCTTAAAATCTCCTCGTAGGTCAGCCAGGCTGTGGAAAGTACCTCATAGGGTTCCCGATCCTTATAAAGAATCTGATATTCCCCTGTCATTTCCATCATGTGTGATCCCTTCAGCACCTTCAGAAAACCAAGCTGAAACTGTTCCGGATGCAGTGTGTAAACATCGCAGAAGGACTTGTGGAAGCTATCATAGCCCTCATAGGGAAGTCCTGCGATCAGATCCAGATGCTGGTGGATATTTCCAAAGCTGTGGATCTGCTCTACAATCCTTTTCAGCTTTTCAAAATCCATGGTTCTCCGAATGGCTTTGATGGTCTGAGGATTGGTAGACTGTACACCAATCTCCAGCTGGATCAGACCCGGACGCATGGTTTTCATCAGCGCCAGCTCCTCCGCACGGAGAAGATCTGCTGAAATTTCAAAGTGAAAATTGGTGATCCCGTTGTCATGCTCCGTAATATACCTCCAGATCTCCATGGCATGGTCATGCTTGCAGTTGAAAGTACGATCCACAAATTTGACCTGAGGAACTTTATTATCAATAAAAAACTGCAATTCCTTTTTTACAAGCTCAATATCACGGAACCGAAGCTTCTTATCTATGGAAGAAAGGCAATAGCTGCAGGAAAAGGGGCATCCCCTGCTGCTCTCATAATAAATAATGCGGTTTTTAAACTCTGTAAGATTGCTGTATGCAAACGGAACTTTACTTAGATCCATCAATTCCCGCCAGCCCGTGTGTACAATATTCCTGTCTTTGTTTTCATCACGAAAAGCCACTCCACGGATCTCGCTCAAAGTTTCCGGTTTTCTTTCTATATAATAACCTGCCAGTTCATGGAAGGTTTCCTCTCCTTCTCCCACCATCACTCCAAAAAACGCAGGATTCTTTTTCAGAAATTCCACCGCATCGTAGGATACCTCCGGGCCTCCTGCCCAAAATTCCACCTGTGGAAGAATTTTCTTAAGATCCGGCACTAGTTCCCTGACAAAGGAAATATTCCAGATATAGCAGGAAAAGCAGATCACATCCGGCTGCTCCAGATAAATATCTTTTAAAATGTCATCCCTGATCTGATTGATCGTGTACTCTTTGACCACAACCCTGGAGCTGTATTCTCCGGAACAGGATTTCAAGTTATATACCGCAAGATTGGAATGGATATATTTTGCATTGCATGCTGCAAGTAAGATTTTCAAATTTTACATTCTCCTAACTTCTGCCGGATAATTTCTTTCCCCGGCAGTTTTCATTATTTCTCTGTTGATCCTTTTCGCTTTATGATTATAACGTTCCCTCCACCGGATGTAAATAGAAAAACAGGGGTTAGAGACATACCGCGCGAATTTATGCGATCAGCATAAATTCTGTGCATCGCGAAGCGTGTTGCTGAGAACGGAGTGAACAGTAACAAACAGGGATTTCCCTCCTGCCACAAAAATGCCGTTTTTGTTGTATTTCCATCCAAACAGCGTTAAAATGAGTACTATATATTTTTATAAAGGAGTAATCTTTTTATGGATCGAAACAGCTGTCTGAATTATTTTCAGGCGTTTCCCTTCTGGGAACATATGACTGAAGAAGATCGGAATTTTCTTCTTGATAACATTCGCGAGCTTCATTACCCGGCAGGTGCTGCCATACAGTCTGAAGAGCGCCAGTGCCTGGGAACTCTTTTTCTTCTGAAGGGAGTTCTCCGTGTTTATCTACTGTCCGCTCAGGGAAAAGAGGCTACCCTGTACCGTTTAAGGGACAGTGATATCTGCACTCTTTCCGCCTCCTGCATGCTTTCTGCCATTACATTTGATGTACAGATCGATGCAGAAACAGACTGTGATCTGCTTCTGCTTCCGGCAGTTCCTTTTTCCCGGCTGATGAAAAACAATATCTATCTGGAAAATTTCATCTACAAACGGACAACTGAACATTTCTCAGATGTGATTGCAGGAATCGAACGGACATTTTTTATGACCCTGACTCAGAGGATCGCAGCCTTTCTTCTGGATGAAGCTGCAGATACCGGTTCCGATGAGCTTGCTCTCACGCAGGAAGCCATCGCCCGCTCCATCGGAAGTGCCAGGGAAGCTGTCAGCCGCAGCCTGAAAAAAATGAATAAAGACGGCTCTATCCAGATCTCACGGGGATCGATCCGCATTCTGGATAAAAGACGTCTTTATGAAATGATGAATCTTTTTTAATTTGAAGCTATTTTTGGTGCCGGCTGCAGAATCCACCAGAACAGCATCGGCATAATAGTCATTACCGGCCACATATAACGGATCATCCCATTTACAGGAGAAACAAGACATATCAGTATATTCAGCACCGGTATGGCAAAGATCAGGATTTTTTTCCATTGTTTCTTCACAAGAAGATATCCTATCAGTAACAGGGTAAGCCATGTATACGTTCCTGCACTTAGGATAAGTCCCAGGCCAGGTGCGCGCATCCATAATTCATCATAAAGCCGGAATATATACTGGATTTTTTTTGGTCCAACATAACTGACATCGATCCTGGATTTCTTCTGATACAGTTTATCTATGTAGAACCGGTACACGCCCTGCTGTCCTCTTCCCATATGGAACGGATCATTATAACTGTAAATATTATTCAATGTCGCCTGGATATATACTCCCGGATGACGACGGAACATGGCAAACCAGGCTTTAAAATAATCCTTCATGTATCCATCCAATTTAGGATCATCATCATTATCTCTGAACCTGAATGTAATTTTCACAGGATCCGACAGTTCCGGATTATACTTCTCGGCAAGAACATCATAATCCAGGATCCTGTTGATCGCTTTCTTCTCACTTGCGGTTACATCATCCGGATATTCTCTCAGATATCGGGCAGTCTGCTGAAACGGTACCGAAAGCATTTCACATCGGGATCCAGGTGCCACGCCAAGGGCAGGTGCTGCCCCCTTTTCTACACCCAGATAACAGGCAAAAACACAGACAGCCACAATAAATGCATATTTCCTCGCTCCCTTTACCAGGAAGAAAAACAAAAGGATCAAAGAAGGCAGGACCAGATGAATGCCATTATTTCGGGTAAGACAGACACTGATTCCCAGAAGAAATAAATATACTGCCTTTCTCTTGGAAAAGGAATGACAAATATCTATATACACTGCAAAATACAAAGTAATGACTGCCGTATACAAGCCATCTTTGATCACTGCCTGCGCATAGCTTCCAAATATGGGAACAAATGCAAACAGCAGAACAGTACCAAAAAGTATCCATTTTGGAGCCTTCCATCTGTACAGATAGCGGACTACCGCACTGTAACACCAGATTTCCACAGAAGTAAACACAATGACGATCAGAAATACTCCAAAATTATAACACCAGATAGTTTTTCCAAGTGTCAGCAGTCCACCCATGATCATCGTCAGGACCCATGGATGATGATTGTCCAGCGGCATAGCTCCCAAAAATACATCCAGCTGCCGAAATCCATCTGCCGGGATCGAACCTGGGAGAAATGCCAGGATAAACGGTGTCCATCCAATGATCATAGATATCTTTGCCAGGCGGAACCACATTACCTCTTCCTCTCTGGCCGGGATACGCCCGCAGGCCTTTCGGAAAAACTCCATCTCAGGAATCCTCCAGAAATAAGTGATTCCCATATCACAGATAATATAAAATCCTATAAAACATCCGGCTGAGATCAGGATCTGTTTCTTTGCGCCAAACAGAAAATCCCAGTTTCCATTTGTAAAATAAGAAGTTCCAAGAAGCATTCCCGCTGAAAAGATCACTGCCAAAACATGTGCCTGCCAGTTTCTGTATTTCCGGTAGCCCTCCCATCCTTTCACGTATAAAATAAGAAGCAGGATCCATGCAAGCAAGCTCATGCATCCCAATCCATTATAAACATTGCTCATTTTCTCTGCAGAAGTATTGCCATCCATTGGAAGGCCCGTAAAAGAAAAGGCCAGTGCTGTGATCATTGCCGCGATCACAGGCACTGCATTCTTTTTTATTATTTTCTCATCCATATTTTATTAACCCTTGTTTAAAATTTTCAGTAAGCCAACAATGCTCTGGAAACCATTTCGGTTCCCAGAGCTGTATCTGTTTTTTCTGTTTTCTGTTTTGGTTACTGAAGCGCTGCCTCAAGCTCTGTCTTTGATGTCAGTCCCACAAAACGTGCGGTCTCTTTTCCTCCTTTGAATACCAGCAGTGTAGGGATACTCATGATCTTGTACTGCTGTGCCAGTGATGGCTCTTTGTCTACGTCAACCTTGCCAACTTCATATCCGGCTTCTGCAAGTTCTTCCACGACCGGAGCCTGGCGTCTGCATGGTCCGCACCAGGTTGCCCAAAAATCTACCAGTACCGGCTTTTCTGCATTTAATACCTCAGTTTCAAAATTGTCTGTTGTAAAAACTTTTGCCATGATAAAATTCCTCCTTGATCCTGTATTTGTTTTTTTTAATTTCAGCTTATGCCTCCGCTTTCAAAAGCTTCCGCACATACCGACAGGCAGAAAGTCCTGCCTGGGCACCGTCATGAACAGCTTTTGCCACCTGGAGAAGTCCACCGGTGCAATCACCTGCTGCATACAGCCCCGGAACTGTAGTCTCCATCTCTTCATTGATCCGGATATTTCCTTTTTCATTCAGCTCCGCGCCGATCTGGCGGGCCATCTCCGAGCTTCCGGCTGTACCAAGCGCTACAAAGACTCCCTCTGCCGGCACAAAAGAATCTTCTCCGGCACCTGCCTCCTGCATGGACACATCACTTTTCAGGCGGATGCCTGAAACACGTTCATCCCCTTCGATTGCCTGGATCTTCATGGTATTAACCGGAAGCTGATTTTCTCTTGAAAATTCCGGTTTCTTTCCATCTGTAAAGATCGTCACACGGGAAGCGGTATGAGAAAGTTCTTCTGCTTCATGAAGAGCAAAATCACTGCTTCCAAGCACTGCCACTTCTTTTCCTCTGTAAAAAAATGCGTCACATACTGCGCAGTAGCTGACACCTTTTCCCTCAAATTCCTTTACTCCCGGAATCCTGGCAGAAGCTCTCCTGCTTCCGGTTGCCAGGATCACACTGCGTGCCTCAAAATCTCCTGCGGTAGTTTTCACCTCAAAAGTATCAAAACCACCCATTCCCACAACCTGGGCATCCAGGATCCGTACTCCAAGTGCTCTTGCCTGGGCAAGACCTCTTTCAAAAAGCTCTCTGCCGGACAATGGCTGCTCCAGTCCGTAATAATTCTCGATCTTCTCTGCTTTTTCCAGTGAACCGATCCCTGTATTTATAATCAGTGGATTCATATTTCCCCTTGCCGCATAAAGTGCTGCCGAGATCCCGGCCGGACCTGCTCCTATGATAATGATATTCTCCATTTCAGACACCTGCTTTCTTCTTCATTTGGATCTGTTCTATAATATACGCTTCGCATTGGTCTGTTTCTGTGATCAGGTCACTTTTCCTTCACAGAAGTCATTATACCACATTCCCCAAAAATTACACCCTTTTTTCAATAGCTTTTATTTGCGTCTGTTTCTCTTCTATGCTATTATTATAACGTCTTTAAACCAATTAAATGAACCAAGATGATACCCCTGCGGGATCATAAAAAGGAGCCTAATCTCTATGAGAAATTTTGAATATTTTACCCCTACCCGGGTTATTTTCGGGAAAGATACACACCTTAAGATCGGCACTGTTCTAAAAGAGCAGAACTGCAGCAAAGTACTGATCCATTATGGCAGCCACAGTGCAGTAAGCTCCGGTCTGATCGATGAGATCCGATCTTCTCTGGATGAAGCTGGTATCTCCTATGTCACTCTTGGCGGTGTGGTTCCTAATCCCCGTCTCTCTAAGGTACGTGAGGGTATTGAGCTTTGCCGCAAAGAACAGGTTGATTTTCTTTTGGCTGTTGGCGGTGGCAGCGTTATTGATTCCTGCAAGGCCATCGGCTATGGACTTGCCAATCCGGATACAGATGTATGGAACTTTTTTCTCCGCACCGAAACCCCAAAAGCCTGTCTTCCCGTAGGCGTTATCCTGACGATCGCAGCTTCCGGAAGTGAAATGAGCGGATCCTGTGTGATCACCAATGAAGATGGCTGGCTGAAACGGAGTAGTGCCCGCAACGATCTGTGCCGCCCACGTTTTGCTATTTTAAATCCTCGACTCACCTATAACCTGCCACAATATCAGACCGAAAGCGGCTGTGTGGATATCCTGATGCATACTATGGAACGGTACTTTGTAAATATCGAAACCATGGAGATCACCGACAGTATCAGCGAATCTCTGATGCAGACCGTGATCTATAACTCCCGGATCCTGATGAAGGAGCCGGATAATTATACTGCACGGGCAGAGATCATGTGGGCCGGCAGCCTTTCCCACAATGGACTTACCGGCTGCGGAACAGGCGGTGGTGACTGGGCCTGTCACCAGCTGGAGCATGAACTGGGCGGCACCTACGATGTAGCTCACGGAGCTGGTCTTGCCGCTTTGTGGGGAAGCTGGGCACGTTACGTTTATGATGCAAATCCGGAACGCTTTGCCCAGTTTGCAGTCAATATATTTGACATTCCCTGCAGTACTGACTTCAACAAAACTGCCCTTGCCGGCATTGAAGCCATGGAAGATTATTTTCGTTCCATCCAGATGCCTACCAGCCTTCATGAGCTTGGTCTTGATCTTACAGAAAAGGAGATCCATGATCTGGCGTTTAAATGCAGCTTTGAAGACACCCGTACCATCGGTGTGTTCAAACAGCTGAACATGAAAGATATGGAAAAAATCTATCTTGCTGCCAGATAAATCTGTAGCCATAATATTGCAGATGTTTTTTTGAAAATCAGATTTTTCAGAAAAACATCTGCTTTTTTTATTTTCCCCTTGCATTCTCTACATAAATGTGTTAAAGTAACAAAGTACTCGAAAGAGACATGCCCAGATAGCTCAGTTGGTAGAGCAGAGGACTGAAAATCCTCGTGTCGCTGGTTCGATTCCGGCTCTGGGCATTATTTTTTTACTCTGATCGCAGAATAGCCTCTGCTGGTCAGAGTTTTTTTATACAAAAAAACTGCTGCAAATCCCTTATGGAATGGAATCTACAGCAGTCTTTTTCTGATCACTGAAGCAAATATACTTCTGTATAAAACACACCCTTCTGCTCTGCTTCGGAATGTGTTGCCACATATACGTCGATACAATTGGTCCGGATTGCTCCTCCACAGTCCTCTGCAACATAAACCTGGCCATTGATCACTACTTTGGAACCGTATGGGATCTGACTCGGATCCACTGCGATCGTACGGTTGGTAGTGGCCGTTACTCCTGTGGAAGTAATTCCATTCGCCCATGGTCCGCAGCAGATGCTGCACGGACAATAATGCGTGATCCGGAATGTTCCCAGTGGTTTCAGTGTCGCGTCAGAAGATACTGATACCGGCGTTCCGATCTGTACGCCAGCTGCGGTACTTCCGGAACCACCTGTGGAAGTTACACCATCCACTGCATCCGCAAAAATCCCCTCCCCTGAACTCTTGGTAAGGGATCCTGCTTTTGTGTTCTTTTCCTGCTCTGCCTTGGCCACTTCCGTAGCCTGATAACCTTCCAGACAGCTGGTCGGAATATATCCGACGTGATCTGAACCACTGTCATCTGTGTAAACGATCCTGCTCCAGATAGCATCAGCATCTACCGTACCTGTTCTTTTCAACTCATCATCCTGAAGGACCTCTCCTACAACCTCTCCGTCTTTCTTGCCGGGATAATCCAGGATATCACTGTCCTGTGCCGCTGTAACTGTATCCGTAAATTTATTTACGATCTCTGTATCACTGAGCACGCTGTCCGAAACATAACCGATGATCTTGTCCTCACCTTTCTTTTGGAAGGTCACCTTGCTCCAGCCATTGTCACAGACTGCAACTCTTTCAAGTTTCGTTCCCAGGATCACAGAACGCAGCTCTGTACCACTGTCTCCCGGATTGGACCGGATTTCCGTATTTTTCGCTGTAACATAAAGCGTATCACTCTTCGCCAAAACATTTACTGTATTTCCCGCCCCATCATCGATCTGAAACTGCTGAGGTGTTTTTTTCTCCTGTGTATATGTATCCAATGTTGCTTCATATCCCAATACCTCTGCAGATACTGATGCAGGGAAAAGCATAGAAGCACATAAAATAACTGCCAGAAGCTTTTTTCGCATGAAATCTTGCCTCCTTTTTTCCGGCATTCTACGGTTTGTCCCGACTATCATAGCATATCAGATCATATTTTGCAATTTCACAGGACAGTCTTCAGAAATTTTTAACAAAAAGATCATATTTTTTAACTGGTCAAATCTATCCGTAACGGATACAATACATATATGAATACAAAACACAAGAAACCAACCCTTACTAAAAAACAACGCCACAGACTCCGTGTACAGCAGGTACGCAGGCAAAAGATCTTTCTGACATGTCTTTTTCTGCTGATCGTGGGCTGTATCCTTCTGCGTTTTCCCGGATTTTCCGGCAGGCAGGAGGAAACCCATCAGATCAATGCAGCCTGTGAAGCTTATCGCGATGAGGTTTCCAGCGAAGCAGCACAATATGATATGTCCGACTATGTAGACCTGCTCCTGGCTGTGATGATGCAGGAAAGCTCCGGACAGGGTACCGATCCCATGCAGTCCTCAGAAGGAGCCTACAATGCCAGATATCCTCAGCAGCCCAATGGTATCACAGATCCTTCTTACTCTATTTCCTGTGGCATCCAGGAACTGAAATATGCTCTGGATAAAGCCGGCTGTACCGGTCCGACTGATCTTTCCAAAATCCGTCTGGCTCTGCAGGCATATAATTTCGGAGCCGATTCCTATTTTGCTTATCTGGAGGAGAACGATCAGACTGTGTGGACGGCCCAAAGTGCCCAGGCCTTTGCCCAGATAGCAAGCGGCAACACACAACGTGATGAAGATGATCCCCTTCACGATCCTGCAGGTCCATGGGACTATGGTGACCAATACTATCCGGATCATGTTTTGCGCTATTACCACTTAGACAATAACTCATAAGCCACCGAAATATTGTCATATACAAGGTCTGTTTCAGATGTCTGGAATAAACTTTATATGTTGTATATAATTTCAAAAAAATTCCAAAAAACATTTGACAGAATATAAAATCTATGCTAATATATGTCTTGTCGCTGAGGGAAATGCTTGAGGCGATAAGGCATATGCGATAGTGGCGTAGTTGGTAACGCGCGACCTTGCCAAGGTCGAGACCGCGGGTTCGAGCCCCGTCTATCGCTCTTCAGAACTCTGTTTTTCAGAGTTCTTTTTTTTGCTGATTTATACCTGCTTTCAATCATATGGATATTCACAGCCTGTTGAAAACTATCCTTCTTCAATCAAAAAGTCCCGAATCTGATTTCTTTTTTCCAGAAATTCAGATTCGGGACTTTATATTTTTTATCTTTTATTTCAGCCGCTTATCATGGTCATGATATATATCTTTTAGTGGTGGAAAAGGCGGATTCCAGTAAATGCCATCACCATTCCATACTTATTACATGTATCGATAACTGCGTCATCACGGACAGATCCGCCCGGCTCTGCAATATATTTTACACCGCTCTTATATGCGCGCTCAATATTATCACTGAACGGGAAGAATGCATCGGATCCCAGTGTCACACCGGTAAGACCATCCAGCCATGCTCTCTTCTCTTCTTTTGTGAACACTTCCGGCTTCTCTGTGAATGTCTTTTCCCACGCACCATCTGCAAGGACATCCATATATTCCTCACCAATGTAAACATCAATGGCATTATCTCTCTCCGCACGTGTGATCGTGTCTTTAAACGGAAGCTCCAGTACCTTCGGGCACTGACGGAGATACCAGTTATCTGCTTTCTGGCCTGCAAGGCGTGTACAGTGTACACGGGACTGCTGTCCTGCACCAACGCCGATAGCCTGTCCGTCCTTAACAAAGCATACGGAATTGGACTGTGTATATTTCAGGATGATCAAAGAAACCTTCATATCTCTCTTGGCTTCTTCCGTAAGCTCTTTATTCTCTGTTACAATATTGGAGATCAGCGCATCATCAATTGCCAGCTCCTGGCGTCCCTGCTCAAAAGTAACTCCAAATACCTGTTTGTGCTCCAAAGGTTCCGGAACATAGTTTTCATCAATCTGGATCACATTGTAATTGCCTTTTTTCTTCTGCTTCAGAATTTCAAGAGCCTCCTCTGTATATCCAGGTGCGATCACACCATCAGAAACTTCTCTCTTGATGAGCATTGCGGTATCTTTGTCGCAGATATCAGAAAGAGAAATGAAATCACCAAATGATGACATACGATCTGCACCTCTTGCTCTTGCATATGCACATGCAAGCGGAGAAAAATTCTTCCAGTCCATATCATCTACCCAATAGATCTTTGCCAGTGTCTCATTCAGTGGAAGTCCGATGGAAGCACCTGCCGGAGATACATGCTTAAATGAAGTTGCTGCCGGAAGTCCGGTTGCTTTCTTAAGGTCACGTACCAACTGCCAGCCATTAAAAGCATCCAGGAAGTTGATGTATCCTGGTCTTCCGGAGAGTACCTGGATCGGAAGCTCACCTCCATCTGCCATATAGATCTTTGATGGTTTCTGATTTGGGTTACATCCATATTTTAACTGTAATTCTTTCATGAAAAAGCTCCTCCGTTCTCTGTGATATCCCTATTTTCTTATTTATTCTTGTTTACAATCCTGGATTCATATTTTCCTGTCTCAATGTCAATAAAACGAACAAAGAGAGAAACTTTATTATCCTGGTTCAGGCTCTTCCAGAGGAGATCCGCAAATTCATCAATATCGCTTGGGATCTCTACCAGCTTCGGCTCTCCCTCGAAACTTGGAAGTGGATTTCCATCACATTTATAAGTATGGATAAAACGTCCCTGTCCTGCTGCCGCATTCTCATAGGCGAATGTATAACGAAGACAGGAATCCGGATTTCCGTTATTGCTCTTTAAAATAGACATCGCATAATTGAATTTACCGTTTTCAACATGAAGAACGCCTGAAATACGAGGTGTATAGTTCGGCGCATCCGGCTCAAACTCTCTGCTGCGGAGAGACTGTTCAAAGGTAAGCTGTCTGTCCATTCCCTCATAGATCGTATCTGTCTGATCACCATTTGTTACAATGGTCTTATTTCCAAGGACACGTACCGGTGCATAGATGATCAGGCTCGGGTCTGTAAGCTTGGATGGATCAAAAGCCTGTGTACGGATTCCTTCCCCATCCTCAACAAAAATACGGTTTCTGCTGTTCTCGCTTCTTCCCATAATAAAATATGCAGTAACTGCATGTTTCCCGTCAGCGGAACGTCCGATCACAATTCCTCTTCCCGGATAGGAATTTTCTTTCAGTTCTTTTTCAAGTGAAAATGTCGTCATTTTTCACAGTCCTCCTTGTCTAATGTAAGGCCCAGGGCTTATCCCAGGATATGAACGGTAACAAAAAACCGCCTGGACACCCCTTATCAGGCTGCCCAGGCGGTCGGCTTCTCACTTCACTGCACTCCCTGTAGGTGATCCTACTTTCCGCCAGTCATGCAGCTTCTGCTGTTATACTACAATACTTCTTCTTAATTTTCAAGCCCCTATTTTCAGAAATTATTTTTCCAGACTTCTTGTTGCTCACAAAATAAACAATAACACTTTATTTCCCCTGTAATGCATAATCTGTCTGAATCTGTGCGGCAATGTCTGATTTCATCTGGATCCATGCATCGGGATTTTCCACATAATACTTCGGACAGTCTTTACCTGTAACATCATAATGACGGATCACCTGATCTGAAGTCAGCCCAAAGCGTGTACAAAGCCACGCTGTCAGCTTTACCGTCGAATCATAGGTTGCTGTATTAAACTGCCCTGTTTCATCCGGATGGCAGCATTCAATGGATATGGTATCTACATTTCTGGAATTTGTGGCATAGGATATTTCCGAGGTAGGAATACATTGTACCACTTCTCCCTCCAACCCTATCACAAAATGACTGCTGACTTTGTTGTCCTGTGTTGTCGCAAGATTTTCAAAATAATTCCGGTTGGATACGGCAGTAGATCCCGGATTGGCCGTATAATGAATGGCTATATAATTTACCTGTTCGATAGAAATCTGTGGTCTGGAATAGGAATTCGGTGTCAGAAGCTCCACATCAATAAAAGGCGCTCCTTCTGCCTGCCATTGTTCCGGCCCGCCATTTCCGCTGGCATTCCCGGATATTTCTTCCTGTCCGTACTGAGTTTCACTCTGTTCCATGCGCATCTCCAAAAATGCGTATCCTAACACACACGCAGCAAAAGCAACGATCACAATGATAAATATCAGCACAACCCTTTGCAGGATCTTGATCGGATTCTTTTTTCTCAAAGACTTCTTTTTTCTTCTGGAAGACTCGGAGGAAGTTTTCTTTACGGAAACAGGCCGCCCGCTATGGGACGGCCTGGGTGACTTTTTACCGGTCTTACCTTTTTTTCCTTTATTATTCATCTACACTGTAGTTTGGAGCCTCTTTTGTGATGTGGATGTCATGTGGATGTGACTCTTTAAGAGATGCAGCTGAAATCTTGATGAATCTGCCTGTTGTCTTAAGCTTCTCAATATTCTCTGCTCCACAGTAACCCATACCGGATCTTAAACCACCGATCAGCTGGAATACGGTATCCTCAACGTGTCCTTTATACGCAACACGACCCTCAACACCCTCCGGCACAAGCTTCTTGGCATTCTCCTGGAAATAACGGTCCTTGCTGCCATTCTCCATAGCTGCGATAGATCCCATTCCACGATATACTTTATATTTTCTTCCCTGGTAAAGTTCGAATGTTCCCGGGCTCTCATCGCATCCTGCGAACATACTTCCCATCATGCAGACATTGGCACCTGCTGCGATGGCCTTGGTGATATCTCCGGAATATTTGATACCGCCGTCTGCAATGATCGGGATTCCGTAGCTATTAGCCACTTCATAACAATCCATAACTGCAGTAACCTGCGGAACACCAATACCTGCAACAACACGTGTTGTACAGATAGATCCCGGTCCGATACCAACTTTGACTGCATCTACTCCGGCCTCGATCAGAGCCTTGGTAGCTTCGCCTGTTGCAACATTACCTGCGATTACCTGAAGTTCCGGATATACTGTCTTGATCTCGCGGACTGCTTTTAAAATGTTTTCTGAATGACCATGTGCAGAATCAATTACGATCACATCTACATTAGCCTTCACAAGCGCATCAACACGTGCAAGCACATTTGCTGTGATACCAACCGCAGCACCACAGAGAAGTCTTCCCTGTGCATCCTTGGCTGCAAGCGGATACTTGATCTGTTTCTCGATATCCTTGATGGTAATGAGTCCTTTTAAATTAAAGTCATCATCTACAATGGGTAATTTCTCCTTACGGGATTTCGCAAGGATCTTCTTGGCATCCTCAAGTGTGATTCCTTCCTTAGCTGTGATCAGTCCTTCTGAAGTCATGCACTCCTTGATCTTTCTGCTGAAATCTGTCTCAAATTTAAGATCACGGTTTGTGATAATACCTACCAGTTTTCTGCCTTCTGTGATCGGAACACCGGAAATACGGTATTTCGCCATCAGATCATTGGCATCCTTCAGTGTATGCTCTGCTGAAAGATAAAATGGATCGGTAATAACACCGTTCTCAGAACGTTTAACTTTGTCAACCTCTTCTGCCTGTGCCTCAATGGACATATTCTTGTGAATGATACCGATACCACCCTGTCTGGCCATAGCAATTGCCATTCTGTGCTCTGTAACTGTGTCCATTCCCGCACTCATCATGGGGATATTCAGCTTTACTTTCTTGGTTAAATACGTTGAAACATCAACCTGATTCGGAATTACTTTAGAATAAGCCGGAACCAGCAGGACGTCATCAAACGTAATGCCTTCACCAATAATAGTACCCATTGCATTTCCTCCCTTTGTGTAAGATATTTTAAATTTGTGAACTAGTGTAACAAAAAACAAGATTCATGTCAATCCAAAAAAACTTTACTCGGTGCAGAATTTTTCATGGTATTGGCAAGTTCATCATCCAGCTCCAGGATCACCTTGCAGGTTTCTCCGCTGTCTCTTACGATCATGGCATAGCGCTTATGATCCTCAATCCCTGAGGAAAAGTCTATGGTTTTCATCTTCTGATTTCCGTTGTAATAATCCATTCTGTGGGATTTCAGAGGTGCCACAAGATCAGCCTCCGCAAGCTGGAGTGATTTTACTCTTTTCCTCTTTGACTTGGACATGATCATATCAATATCCAGTTCCCCGTTAACAAACAGATATTCATATTCCAGGTCTGTTTTCGGAATCACAAAATAACATGCAACACCAAGAGCGATAGCCGGAACCAGAAGAAGTGCATTCAGCACCAGACCTCCCAGAACCATGATCACGGTCAGTGCAATAAGACCGTATTTTACAACAAGATCCTTCCCTGTCTGTTTCTTCTTTACCAGAAGTTCTGAATATAAGTCACTCATTTGCTTCTTCCTTTCGTAATTTACTGATTTCTTTTGATTATAACACAAAAAGAGAGCCGCGTCCATGACGCAGGCCCTCTCATTTTGTAAATTATTTACCTGCCTGATTGAAATTACATCATTCCCATTCCCGGGTTTGGTGCCGGAGCAGGAGTATCTTCCTTGATCGTGGAAACTACAGCTTCTGTTGTAAGGAGTGTAGATGCAACGCTTGTTGCGTTCTGCAGAGCACTTCTTGTAACTTTAGCCGGGTCAAGAATTCCGTTCTCAACCATATTTACATATTTCTCATTCAGAGCATCGAAACCAGTTCCAACCTCAGACTCTCTTACTTTGTTGATGATAACAGAGCCTTCCAGTCCTGCATTTGCGGCAATGTGGAACAGCGGAGCCTCAAGAGCTTTCATGATCACAGCTGCACCTGTCTTCTCGTCTCCCTCAAGTGTTGCAACAAGTTTTGCAACTTCTTTGGATGCATGGATGTAAGCGGATCCGCCACCTGCGATGATACCTTCCTCAACAGCTGCTCTTGTTGCTGCAAGAGCATCCTCAAGACGAAGCTTTGCTTCCTTCATCTCTGTCTCAGTAGCAGCACCTACACGGATAACAGCTACGCCGCCAGCCAGTTTTGCAAGTCTCTCCTGAAGTTTCTCTTTATCAAACTCGGATTTTGTCTCCTCGATCTGTGCACGGATCTGAGCAACACGTTTTGCGATGGAATCTTTATCACCAAGGCCGTCAACGATAACAGTATTCTCTTTTGCAACTTTAACGGATTTTGCACGTCCAAGCTGCTCCATTTTAGCTTCTTTCAGATCAAGGCCGAGTTCGTCAGAGATCACCTGTCCACCTGTCAGGATCGCGATATCCTGAAGCATCTCTTTTCTTCTGTCACCATAGCCAGGTGCTTTAACAGCTACTACCTGGAAGGTTCCTCTCAGTTTGTTAACGATCAGGGTTGTGAGAGCCTCACCCTCAACATCCTCTGCAATGATGAGAAGCTTTGCACCAGCCTGAACAACCTGCTCAAGAAGCGGAAGGATCTCCTGAATATTGCTGATCTTCTTATCTGTGATCAGGATGTACGGATCATCAAGAGTTGCCTCCATCTTCTCCATATCTGTTGACATGTATGCGGAAATATATCCACGGTCAAACTGCATACCTTCTACCAGATCAAGCTCTGTATGCATTGTCTTGGACTCCTCAACAGTGATAACACCATCTTTGGAAACTTTCTCCATAGCGTCTGCAACAAGCTGTCCAACCTGCTCATCACTTGCAGAGATTGCAGCTACATTAGCAATCTGAGCTTTTCCGTTGATCGCCTGGCTCATGTTTTTGATTGCTTCTACTGCAACATCTGTTGCTTTTTTCATTCCTTTTCTGAGGATAATCGGGTTTGCGCCTGCAGCCAGGTTCTTCATTCCCTCATGTACCATTGCCTGTGCAAGTACGGTTGCTGTTGTAGTACCATCACCAGCTACATCATTTGTCTTGGATGCAACTTCTTTGATGATCTGGGCACCCATATTCTCAAATCCGTCCTCAAGCTCAATCTCTTTTGCAATGGAAACACCATCGTTTGTGATAAGCGGAGCACCGAAAGATTTGTCAAGGACTACATTCCTTCCTTTCGGTCCAAGTGTCACTCTTACTGTATCTGCAAGTTTATTTACACCAGCTTCAAGTGCTGCTCTTGCTTCTGCGCCATATTTAATCTCTTTTGCCATGATAAAATGACCTCCTATTTATATTGATATACGATAAGATGTTTATATTATTTAATGATTGCCAGGATATCTTCCTGCTTTACAATAATATAATCAGTTCCATCCATCTTTACTTCTGTTCCTGCATATTTGGAATAGATAACAGTATTTCCGACTTCTACTTCCATTTTTACTTCTTTCCCGTTTACAACTCCGCCAGGTCCAACTGCAATAACCTCTGCCTGCTGTGGTTTCTCCTGTGCCTGTCCCGGAAGCACAATCCCGGATGCTGTTGTTTCTTCTGCTTCAACCTGTTTTAATACTACTCTGTCGCCTAAAGGTACTAACTTCATGATTTATGTTCCTCCTTTATAAGTTCCATCTTCGTCTGCTAGCACTCACTTTCTACGAGTGCTAATCACTATGGCTATATTAGTGAATTTCACATATTTTCGCAACCCTTTTAAGATATAGTTTTTCTATATTATTCTAATTTTATCTCTTTAATACTCTTTTTTTCTCTTGTTTTCTTAATTTCATTATTTATTTTGATTTTATGAAACAGACAAAAAAGAGACTCCCACGATAACGGGAAGTCTCTTTTGTCACGTTCTTTATCTTATATCAAGCATCTGACAGTGCTGATCACATTATGCCTTCTTGCTTCTCTGTGCTTTTATCTCCTCAAGCTCATCAAAGATCACTTCATTAAGAACTTTAATGTAAGTTCCCTTCATACCGGATGAACGGGATTCGATCACACCTGCACTCTCGAATTTACGCAATGCATTTACGATCACAGATCTGGTGATACCTACACGGTCAGCAATCTTGCTGGCAACCAGGATACCCTCATCCCCATCCAGCTCATCAAAGATATGGATGATCGCCTCAAGCTCTGAGAAGGACAGTGTACTGAATGCCGATTTAACGATCTGCTGTTTTCTGTCTTCTTCCGCGTTCTCATCATGAACCGCACGCATCATTTCCAGGCCTACAACTGTTGTACCATACTCGCTGACGATAATATCTTCAATATCATAGGGATGATCATTGCGGTACATGAATAACGTTCCCAGTCTCTCACCTGCAATATCGATCGGATTCACGATTCCCTGATAATTTCCGGGTACATGCTCAAAGCCAAGTGTCTGGAGATTGACATTCTCCTTTGTGGAAAGAACACCAAGAAATCTCTCATTTAATAACGGGTCGATATGTCCGCCAATCTTGTCATCGATCAGCTCTGTGATCTCATCCACACCCGGGCAGATACTGACTCCCAGAACCTTACCTTTCTTACTGAGTACCAGGATATTGGAACTTAAGGTTTCCATGAGCACCTGACAAATGTCGTTAAACACTACCTTGCTTGAGCTGCTGTTATGCAGAAGCTTATTGATTTTTCTAGTTTTATCTAGCAACTGAACGCTCATTTTTCCTCCTTTCACTTTCGTACCTTGAAAGAAATCGTTTTTCTAGTCTAATATTACACGTTATTCTGGAAATTTACAAGACATTTTTATATTTTTTTTATTTTTAACGGGATTTTCTGAAAATTAATAGAAAAGCATTTTTTCGATCAATCTTCATCTTTTGGTTTTTGTTCCACATATCCACAGGTTTCCTGGCTACAAACCAGTTTATTTCCCTTTTCGAGCATATAATTACCACATTTCGGACATTTCTTTGCAGAAGGTTTCTGCCAGGACATAAAATCACATTCCGGATTATTCTCACATCCGTAATATTTTCTGCCTTTTTTCGTTTTTTTCATGACAATTTCGCCGCCGCACTTCGGACATGCAACACCGATTTTCTCATAATATGGTTTTGTATTACGGCAGTCCGGAAATCCGGGACATGCAAGAAATCTTCCATGAGGACCATACTTGATCACCATGTTGCGGCCACAGTTGTCGCAGATCACATCCGTAACCTCATCCTGTATATCAACTTTCTCAAGTTCTTTTTCAGCCTCATCCACATCATGCTTCAGATCCGGATAGAAGTTACGTACAACCGTTTTCCACTGTACAGTACCAGCTTCCACGCAGTCCAAAAGCCCCTCCATAGTTGCTGTAAAGTTTACATCCACAATACTTGGAAAAGCCTGTTTCATAATATTATTAACAACCTCTCCAAGCTCTGTGACGTAAAGATTTTTCTGTTCCTTGGATACATAGCGTCTGCTGATGATCGTTGTGATGGTCGGCGCATACGTACTTGGACGTCCGATTCCAAGCTCTTCCATGGTCTTTACAAGTGACGCCTCTGTGTAATGTGCCGGCGGCTGTGTAAAATGCTGCTCCGGCTTCAGCTCTTTCAGCTTCAGCTCCATACCCCTCTCCAGACTTTGACTTAAAACATTGCCCTTTTTGTCATCGCCCTCTTCTGTGTACACAGACATAAAACCATCAAAGGCAACCTTGGATGCCGCAACCGTAAACACATACTCACCTGCTCCGATCTTGACAGACGTGGTCTCATAACGTGCCGGTGCCATTCTGCTTGCCGCAAAACGTCTCCAGATCAGCTGATATAAACGGAACTGATCCCTGGTCAGGGATTCCTTCACCAGAACTGGTGTCCTCGCAATATCTGTAGGACGGATTGCCTCATGAGCATCCTGTATCTTCTGTCCGTTTTTGATTGCCTTCTCTGTCTGAGAAACATAATCTAAACCATACTGCTCAGAAATATAAGTTCTTGCTGCTGCATCTGCTTCCTCTGAAATTCGAGTGGAATCTGTACGCAGATAGGAGATCAGACCTACCGTACCACTGCCTTTTACATCCACACCTTCATATAACTGCTGTGCCAGGCGCATAGTCTTCTGCGTAGAAAAATTCAATGTCTTGGCAGCTTCCTGCTGCAGAGTACTTGTGGTAAACGGAAGGGGAGCGTTCTTGATCCTCTCACCTTTTTTTACTTCTGTGATCTCATATTTACAGTCTTCCAGACTTTTCAGAATCTCATCCATTTCCTGACGGTTTCTGATCGGAAGTTTTTTATCCGTTCCATAGAACTTGGCTATCAACGGCTTCTTCTCACCCTTTACCTGAAATTCACCCTCCAGGCTCCAGTATTCTTCAGGAATGAATGCATTGATCTCATCTTCTCTGTCACAGATGATACGCAGTGCCACAGACTGTACACGGCCTGCACTTAAGCCTCTTTTTACCTTGGCCCAGAGCAGCGGACTGATGGTATAACCTACCATACGATCCAGCATACGCCTTGCCTGCTGTGCATCTACCAGGTTCATGTCCAGTTCCCTGGCCTGCTTGATGGAAGCCTTAACTGCTGTTTTTGTTACCTCGTTAAATGTGATCCTGTGCATCTTTGCAGTATCTGTCTTCAAAGCCTGCATCAAATGCCAGGAAATTGCTTCTCCCTCACGGTCAGGGTCAGTTGCAAGATAGATCTTATCTGCTTTTTTTGCTTCTTTGCGAAGTTTTGCAAGAAGCTCACCCTTTCCACGTATTGTAATATACTTCGGTTCAAAATCATTGTCCACGTCAATACCAAACTGGCTCTTTGGAAAATCCCTCACATGACCGTTGGACGCTTCTACTGTATAATTTGCCCCCAGAAATTTCTTTACTGTCTTCATTTTAGCAGGTGACTCTACTATCACCAGATTTTTGGCCATTTTACCTCTCCTAATCTCATTCTGCCTTCCTGTCCGGCTTAAAAGCTCCTGCCAAATCTCCGGGCAAAAAAGCATTTATTCAAGTCTGATATAATACTGTCTCCCGGTTTCCTTCACAAGCCCCATCAAAATAAGCTGTCCCAGGATCCCGGCTGTTTTTCCCGGTGAAAAACCGGTTTTTCTTATAATATGATCCAGATTTTTTGGTCGTAAATCGAGACAACTATACACCAAATCCAAATCCGTTGCAAGTCCTAACTTGCTTTTTTCAGACAAATTTGTCTTTTTTTTCACAGATAATCCCCACTCATCCAGAAGTATTTCCGGAGAGTATGCAATTCCTGCTCCGTCGTAGATCAGCTTGTGACAGCCTCTGCTCAGAGCATCATTTACTGCTCCCGGAATGGCATATACCATCTTCCCCTGTTCCAGTGCACAGGCAGCTGTGATCAGTGAGCCGCTCTTTTCTTTTGCTTCCACCACAAGCACCAGATCTGCCAGTCCGCTGATGATCCGGTTCCTTGCCGGGAAATAATATGCCCTGCCTTTGGTACCTGGTTCATATTCGCTGATAATCCCTCCGTTTTTTTCTGGGATTCTCCGGTAAATACCTCTGCTGGATGAAGGATAACAGATATCCACACCGTTTCCCAGAACCGCAAATGTCGGGGTACCACCTTCCAGAGCACCTTTATGACCCTCAGCATCAATGCCGGCCGCCATACCGCTGATCACCTGCACCCCATGTTCACTTAAGAATTTTCCGTAATTAAATGCCTGTATCCGTCCGTAAGGACTGCATAGTCTTGCTCCTACGATTGCAGCTGTAGGTTTGTCATCATCCGGAAATCTTCCAATATAATATAATTGTTTTGGCATGCCAGAAAGTTCCTGAAGTCTTGCCGGATAGAGACTGCTATCCTTACTGGCACATTGTATCCTTGTTCGCTGTATTTCTTCCATATAAAATACCTTCCTTTTTTCTGTTTTATGACCAGTATTTCTTGTCATATGCCCGGTAAGCCAACGCTTCGCAGATATGTTCTTCCTTTATCTTTTCGGAAGATTCCATATCTGCGATGGTCCTGGCCGTTTTCAGTATCTTATGATATGCTCTGGTACTGAATTGAAACTGCTCATATGCCTGCTCCAGAAGTTTGTCTGCCCCTCCCGTCATTACACAGTATTTTTCCAGTTTTCTTCCGTCAAGCTCCCCATTGAAGCAAAATTTTTCCTCTTTGTAACGTTCTCTCTGAATCTCCTGTACTGCTTCCACCCTCTTTCTTATTTGCGCAGAGGATTCCCCGGGAATTTTCTTTTTCATTTTTGAAAAACTCACTGCCGGAACTTCTGTGCAGATATCAATACGCTCCAGAAGAGGCTGGCTGATCTTTCCAAGATAATGCGCGATCTCCCCCGACGTACAACGGCATCTGTTCATATCCGGGTAAAATCCGCAGGGACAGGGATTCATTGCTGCCGCCAGCATAAAACTGGCCGGAAAAATATAAGTTCCGGCAGCTCTGGACAAATGGATTTCTTTATCTTCCAGCGGCTGACGCAGGATCTCCAGGCTTTTTCTGGAAAATTCCGGCATCTCATCCAGAAAAAGCACACCTCTGTGTGCAAGAGTGATCTCCCCCGGTCCCGGTATCCTGCCGCCACCTGCCAGAGCCTGAGGGGAACTGGTATGATGCGGACTTCGAAAAGGCCTCTGCCGGATCAGCGGATCTTTTTCCGTGAGAAGTCCTGCCACACTGTATACCTTGGTGATCTCCAGGCTTTCCTCAAATGTCATCTCCGGCATAATAGTAGGCAGACGTCTTGCCAGCATGGTCTTTCCGGATCCTGGCGGTCCGATAAAAAGAATATTATGAAAACCGCTCACTGCGATCTCGGCCGCGCGCCGGGCTCCTTCCTGCCCGCAGATGTCCGTAAAATCAACATTTGGTTTTTCCGGTTTATTTTCTGTTTTTTCTTTTTCCTGATACTCATTTGTATAAGTGTTTGGGTCTCTCAGACATCGGATCATGTCATTCAGACTTTTTACTCCAAACACCGGCATATCCTTCACCAGATTCCCCTCCCGGATATTTTCCTCCGGAATAACACAAAAGCGTAGGCCCAGCTCTCTTGCGCGGATCACCCGTGGCAAAACTCCGGCAACTCCATGGATTCCTCCATTCAGACTGATCTCTCCTACGATCATAACTCCTTCCAGAAGATCCGGCTCCAGAATTCCGGCAGCCGCAAGTACTGCAGCCGCCACAGGCAGATCAAAACCAGCTCCTTCCTTTTTCATATCGGCAGGTGCAAAATTTACAGTTACTTTTTTTGGTGGCAGACAAAGTCGGTTGTTCTTAAATGCAGTCCGGACTCTTTCCTGGGCCTCTCTCACCTGGGCAGAGGGAAATCCTACCATAGCAAAAGAAGGCAGACCATCACTGACATCTGCCTCAACCTGGATCTCACGTACTTCCATTCCGTAGATCGCTGCTGATAAAACACTCGCAAACAAATACATTCCTTTCTGCGAAAAAACGAATCCCGATCTTCCATCTTTTCGTCTTTTCATATCAGGCGGATATTTACAATCCGCATTCGATTAAAAACAAGGGAATTTTCAGATAGACATTTTCTGAATTTTAGAAGATAATAAATTTAGTATAGTCCATTTTGCTCCCTTTTGCAAGGGTGCATTTCGTTCTGTTTTATACTTTCAATAGAAAGAAGAGGTGAGCACAATGAAATTTCAGCGTATTCAGGATTTACGTACAGACGCGGATCTGTCCCAGCGAGAATTAAGTGAGATTCTTCATATCAGCCAGCGTTCTTATTCCCATTATGAAACGGGATCCCGTAATATTCCTATCGAAATGCTTATCCGGCTGGCAAATTATTACGACACCAGCATCGATTATCTCGTCGGCCGCACAGACCGCAAAAAAATGATCAAATAAAGAGATCCCCGGAAATGTGGAACAGTTTCGGGAATTCCTGTATCGGGATTCCCTGATTGCCAAAATCCGGGGATTCTTTATTTTACCGTTTTTTATTTTTTGATTATTCCGTATAATAGGTTTCTTCTTCTCCGTAGGGAATCTCATATTCTTCTGTATTTTTATCAGAAGAATCTTCACTGCTTTCGCTGTAGGATTCCCGTTCATAGGAACTTTCGTTGCTTTCATTATAGGAAGCATCTTCTTCGGAATTTTCGGATACTTCCAGGGATGGCTCCTGCCGGGTCATAATAGACTCTGTTTTCGGATAGGTTAGAGATCCATCTCCCCGTTCATATGTTTTTACCTTCACATAAAGCTCACCACTTTTATCGAAAACAAACTCTCCCTTTGCCTTATTCCCTTCGGAATCCTTAAAACGGAACTGAGTAGCATTTCCTGCTACCTCCGCAGTCACATCCGCTTCTGCAGTCATTGAAGGATCTTTTCCATTCACTCTCTTATAGGTAAAGGAAATGGATTTCAGACTGATATCATAAATATTGATTGTTGTCAGCCCGTCTTCGCTGTACCAGATTCCCTGATAATTTTCCGGTTCAAATGCCGGAAGGATTGTCGGAACCGGTGTCAATGACGGTGTCGGTGTCGCTGTCGGAACTGGTGTTGCTGTTGCTACTGGTGTTGCTGTCACCTCCGGAATACTGTCCAATGCAGCCAATGCGGCCTCTCTTCGTTGTTCTTTTTCCACCTTATCCCTGTGGGAAACATACAGCATCCCTCCCAGTCCTGCCAGAATAAACAGAATGATCAACAGGATCAGAACTGCTCTCAGCTGTTTTTTTCTTTTTTTGTTTTTTCTCATCTGCATCACCTCTGTTTACTGTAGCATACAGGAAACTCTTCTTGTATTTCTCAATTCTGCTTATTTTTTCTCTTTGATGATACCTTTTCTGTAAGCTTCCAGAAGCTGGATCAGCTCACTGATCCTTTCCTTCAGAGCAGTTCCGGTATCGGTGTCACCTACCAGTGTACGTTTGTTATTGTAATGAACCGCCACCCTGTTGGAAACAATATCCTGCTCCTTGGCTACCGCTTCTTCCGCAGAAGTAAAAGGCTCATGAGCAGACAGGATCAGCCCGTAGGAGTTATAAACCAGTGTATAACCGGCAATTCCCGTAACTTTCTGATATGGTCTGGAAAAACCGCCGTCGATCACAAGAACTTTGCCATTGCATTTTACAGGACTCTCTCCCTCACTCTGGTGAACCGGCACATGCCCGTTGATGATGTGACCTTTTTCCGGGTCCAGTCTGAACTCACGGAGCAGATCATCTACAATTTCCTCATTTTCCAGAAGATGATAGTAGGCATTTTTAGTTTCTTTATGTGTTTCCTTATCTTTAACAAAATAACGTTCAAAGGTGGTCATCTTGTCTTTTCCGAACAGCGGTGAATTCGGAGCTGCCCAGATATACCACATAATATCCCTGCCTTTACGCTTTTCATCCTCATTTACAGAAAAAAACGCCCTGCGCACATAAGTCTCAAGAACATCGTACAGTTCTTTTCCTTTGTAGGTTTTTCCATAAATCTGGACTTCTTTCAGACTTCCATCCTCATTAAGCGGAATACTTCCATGGAACAGAAGATTCCCATTATAAGTTTTATAAAGGCCTCCCTTGTCCAGAAGAAGCCGGACATGATTCTGCAGTTTCTCACAGTTTCGGAAAGCGGAATCCAATCGTTCCATTACATCCTTTTCCTCTGTGGTAAGTTCATATGGTTTTTTCCAGTCAATAGTAGGAAAAGCTGTATCGGTCAGCGGATATTCTTTTCCGTTCGGAAGTGTGATCGTTCCCTTTTTCGGATCGATCCTATGAAGCAAACAACGATTTTCCATATGGAATTCTTTGTGCCGGCGAATCAGCTGTCCCTCCAGCTTAAACTGGATAATGGCAATAGCCTTGTGCATTTTCCGTCCAAGCTCTTCTTCCAGAATACTGTAGTTATTGGCATCTCCCTTCATCTCAAAAGCAGTACATGGATCATCCTTATAAGCCTCCATTGCAAAAGTTGCCAGAGGCATAAGATTGATTCCATATCCATCCTCAAGAATATCCATATTTCGGTAACGGATGCTGTTCCGGATCACCGTTGCAATGCAGGCTTTCTGTCCTGTAGCAGCTCCCATCCAGACCACATCATGATTCCCCCACTGGATATCCAGCGAATGATATTTCATCAAACGATCCATGATGAAATGCGGGCCCGGACCTCTGTCATAAATATCTCCCAGCACATGAAGATGATCCACAACAAGACGCTGGATCAGTTCTGCCAGGGCAATGATAAAATTCTCTGCCCGGCCGATCTCAATGATCGTATTGACGATGGCATCGTAATATGCTTCTTTGTCCAGAACTTCCGCTTTCTCTGTGATCAGCTCCTCGATCACATAGGCATAGTCTGCAGGAAGTGCCTTACGGACCTTGGAACGGGTATATTTTGATGCCGTTGTCTTGCATACTTCGATCAGACGATAAAGTGTGATCTTGTACCAGTTCTCCATGTCTTCTTCCTGCTTTTTTACAACCTCCATCTTTTCCTTCGGATAATAGATCAGTGTGGCAAGAGAACGTTTGTCGCTGTTGCTTAAAGTATGTCCGAATACATCATCGATCTTTTTTCGTACAGCCCCTGATCCATTCCGAAGAACGTGAGAAAACGCATCGTATTCTCCATGGATGTCCGACATGAAATGCTCGGTACCTTTCGGAAGGTTTAATATAGACTGCAGATTGATGATCTCTGTTGAAGCTTTTGCTATAGTAGGATACAACTCCGCAAGTCGCTGCAGGTATCTTAGTTCTTCTTTTTTCATAGTATCTGGTATCCTCCTGAGAGTTCTCACTGCCAGATCAGCCTTTAGGATAAACGGCAGTATTTTTTATTTATTGTAAGCCCTTCCGGTATCATATATCAACCCGTAAAATCAAACAGTGACATCTGATTGGACTGCGGGATATCTCCGAAAAGATCCATGTCATCCATTAGATCGATAACGGTCTTGCTGACCTTGGTACGGTCACGGAAATCATCCTTGGAAAGGAATCTGCCTTTTGCGGCAGCATCCACAACTGCCTCTGCTGCCTTATCTCCAAGACCCTCTATGGTATCCAGAGCAGGCATCAGTTTATCTCCGATGATCTGGAACCGGTGTGCCTTTGCCTTATAAAGATCGATTGGTACAAAATCAAAACCTCTGGCATACATTTCCTGTACGATCCTCATATCCTTCAGTGTATCCTGTTCCTTCTTAGATGCTTCATCACCTTTTTTCCGGATCTCCGCCATATAATATTCCAGACGTTCTTTTCCCATGCACATCAGTTCATAGGAAAAGGATGTGGCACGGATACTGAAAAATGCTGCATAATAAGCCAGTGGATGAAACACTTTATACCAGGCGATACGATACGCCATCATAACATAAGCTGCCGCATGGGCTTTCGGGAACATGTACTTGATCAGCTTACAGGACCAGATATACCAGTCCGGAACATCATGCTCTTTCATAGTCTGGATCCATTCCTCACGAAGACCCTTTCCCTTACGGACACTCTCCATGATGGTAAACGCCAGACCACTTTCCACTCCTTTTCCGATGAGATAGATCATAATATCATCTCGCGTACAGATTGCTGTGGAAATGGTAGCTGTACCATTCTGGATCAATACCTGAGCATTTCCAAGCCATACATCCGTACCGTGAGAAAGTCCGGCAATACGTACCAGGTCGGAAAAATATTTCGGCTTGGTATCGATCAACATCTGCATGGCAAAGTCTGTACCAAACTCCGGGATTCCAAGGCATCCCAGCCTGCAGCCGCCGATATCCTCCGGGCTGATCCCCAGAGCCTGCGTTCCCGCAAACAGGGACATGACATCTCTCTGGTCCAGTGGAACTGTTCTTGCACTGATGCCGGTCAGATCCTCCAGCATACGGATCATGGTCGGATCATCGTGTCCAAGTATATCAAGTTTCAGAAGATTTCCGTCAATGGAATGGTAATCAAAATGTGTGGTGATGATATCACTGTTCACATCATTGGCCGGGTGCTGCACAGGTGTAAATTTCTCAATCTCCTCACCCATAGGCAGTACGATGATACCTCCCGGATGCTGGCCAGTGGTACGGCGGACACCGGTACAGCCCTTCACGATACGGTTGATCTCACAGTAGCGCTTGTGCTGCCCCCTTTCCTCATAATAATTCTTCACATAACCAAATGCGGTTTTTTCCGCAAGGGTGCCAATGGTACCCGCCTTAAAGGTCTGCCCTTTTCCGAAGATAACCTCTGTATACCGGTGGGCATTGGCCTGATATTCACCGGAGAAATTCAGGTCGATATCCGGCTCCTTATCCCCTTTAAAACCAAGGAATGTCTCAAAAGGGATATCAAAACCTTCCTTGTTCATCCTGGTACCGCATTTCGGACAGATCTTATCCGGCATATCACATCCTGCCATACCCGCGTATTTTTTCACCTCAGGGGAATCAAAATCACTGTATTTACAGTCCGGATTCGGACAGAGATAATGAGGCGGCAGAGGGTTTACCTCCGTGATACCGGACATGGTCGCTGCCAGAGAAGAACCTACAGAACCACGGGATCCAACCAGATAGCCGTCCTCATTGGACTTCCACACAAGCTTCTGTGCAATGATATACATTACCGCATAACCATTGGAGATAATAGAATTCAGCTCCCTGTCCAGACGGTCCTCCACGATCTTCGGCAACGGATCTCCGTACATTTCGTGGGCCTTCGTGAAACAGATATCCTTAAGATCCTGCTCGGAGTTCTCAATGACCGGTGGAAATTTATCCGGATGGATCGGTGATATCTTCTCGATCATATCCGCGATCTTATTGGTATTGGTGATCACCACCTCTTCCGCCTTTTCACTTCCCAGATAGGAAAATTCCTCCAGCATTTCCTCCGTTGTACGAAGATAAAGCGGAGCCTGGTTATCTGCATCAGAAAATCCGTTTCCTGCCATGATGATCCGTCGGTAAACCTCGTCCTGGGGATCCATAAAATGCACATCACAGGTGGCAACCACCGGTTTTTTGAACTGCTCTCCAAGTTTTACGATCTTCCTGTTTATCTCTTTTAAGTCTTCCTCAGAATTGATCATATCGTGCTTTTCATCCGCAAGCATAAACGCATTGTTCCCAAGAGGCTGGATTTCCAGATAGTCATAAAAATTTACCAGTCTGGCGATCTCCTGATCCGGTGCATTGCGAAGAAGTGCCTGATAAAGTTCTCCTGCCTCGCAGGCACTTCCCACCAGAAGGCCTTCCCTGTATTTTTCCAGCACACTTTTTGGAACCCTTGGTCTTCTGTGATAGTACTTTAAATGGGACTGACTTACCAGCTTGTACAGATTGATCCTTCCGGTTTCATTTCTTGCAAAAACAATAGCGTGGTATGTGGGAAGCTTTCGGATGGTATCCGGCGAAACCGCACCCTGACTGTTCATCTCATCCACATCAAAAATATCCCTCTCTTCCAGCATCTTTACAAACCGCACAAAAATCTCTGCGGTACATGCCGCATCATCCACAGCTCTGTGGTGATGATCAAGAGAAACACCTACTGCCTTGGCTACCGTATCCAGTTTAAAACGGTTCAGGGCAGGAAGAAGGAATCTGGCCATGCCAACAGTATCCACATAAGTAAAATCATCCGAAATCCCCTGCCGTTTACAGTTTTCAATAATAAAGCTCATATCAAAGTCCGCATTATGGGCCACCATCACGCAGCCCTCACAGAATTCCAGGAATTTCGGCAGTACTTCCTCTATCACAGGTGCATCCAGGACCATGGAATCATTGATGCTTGTCAGCTGCTCAATACGGAACGGAATGGGCACTTCCGGGTTTACAAAGGTGGAAAAACGATCTGTGATCTGTCCTTTTTCCACTTTTACCGCGCCGATCTCAATGATCCTGCAGGTCAGTGCTGAAAATCCCGTAGTCTCAATATCAAAAACAACAAAATCACCATCCAGCCTCTGCCCTTTGGAATTGGTGACCATACCCTTCAGATCGTCTACCAGATACGCTTCCATTCCATAGAGCACCTTAAAATCAGACTCCTTTGGAACACAACCACCCCAGGCATCAAAGCAGTGATTTGCCTCCGGGAAGGACTGCACCACGCCATGATCAGTGATAGCGATAGCCTTATGTCCCCACTCATAAGCACGTTTTACCAATGCCTTTGCATCACTGACACCATCCATATCGCTCATCTTGGTGTGACAGTGAAGCTCCACACGCTTCTGAGGACTGGTATCCATTCTTGTGCTGGTAAAATTGGCGATTTTCTTGATACCTGTAATATTTCCAATAGTAAGCTCGCTGTCAAAGCGGTCAATGGTGGTAACTCCCTTCAGTTTCAGGAATGCGCCTTTTTTTACACTTTCTGTCACTTCCGGAACCTGCTCGTTACGCAGAAACATCTTCACAACAATACTGTCCGTAAAATCGGTCACAGGGAAGATCAGGATCGTTTTTTCATTTCGGATCTCACGAGCTTCCACATCCATAACCTGACATCGGATGATAACCTCACCCATCTCACCGGTAATGCTCTCCAGCGGAATCGTTTCTCCATCAAAATCTCTGCCGTAAACCACATCCGGATTGCTGTCCCTGCGGAATCCGAAGCTGCCGCGGAAATCTCCCTTCTGAACCTTCTGCTGTTTTTTGTCAAAGGATTTCTTCTCGTTTGTCTTTTCGCCCTTATTATCTCCTGAGTTTTTCTTGGTCTCTTCCTTGGCTGCCTCCTCCTGCTTCGGTTCACGCTCCTGATCACCGCTGAGTTTGGCATGCTTCAGGACATTTTCCACTTCCTGTTTGATTTGAAGTGCAGCATTTTTCCGGTATTTACTCTCTTTCACTTCCACAAAATCCAGTTCCACTTTCAGATCCATACCGCATCGTTCACAGAAAACCTTATGAAAATATTCAACAAGTATTTCGCTTTTCTGTCTGGAAATAACCGTATCCGGAAGCTCCATACGCAAGGTATCTTTTCCTGTAAAAGTGATTTTCGATCTGCGGAACAAATTGTACTCCAGCATGTTATAGTTGCGCAACTCCATCTCCATACTGGAACGGTAGCTTTCCAGAAAGTTCTCCGGTGTATACTGCTCGGAAAGATGAAATTTTTCCACAACTGTTACAGTCATGGGAATCCCCGGAAAGCACTGCCGTTCAATCTCATCCTCCAGCGCAAAAATATTCTTCTTGTGTATCCAGCGGCTGCTTTCAATATAAACCCTCAGATGAGTTCTTCCGGGGTTCATGGAAACCTTTGTCACAAATACCATGTCCAGAAGTTCTTCCAGCTCTTTCTTCACCTTAAGATGCGGAAATACATCAAAAAAATCTTTCTCCATTATGACTCCTGCTCATTCCAGGTAAGAAGTTCCTGACGAAGTGTATCCAAAAGATCCGTTTCCGGTACTTTTTTTACAACCTCTCCATGCCGGATCAGAAGTCCAACACCATCGCCTCCTGCAATTCCGAGATCTGCTTCCTTCGCCTCTCCCGGCCCGTTTACCACACAGCCCATAACCGCAACCTTAATATCAAGAGGAATATCCTGTACCATAGTCTCTACCTGGTTTGCAAGGCCGATCAGATCGATTTTTGTTCTTCCGCAGGTCGGACAGGAAACAACCTCCACTCCTCCTTTGCGAAGTCCCAGCGTTTTCAGGATCCTTTTGGCTGATTTTACTTCTTCCAGAGGTGCGCCTGTCAGAGAAACACGGATGGTATCTCCGATTCCCTGATACAGAATGATTCCAAGTCCGATAGCTGATTTGATATTTCCCGAATACAGAGTTCCTGCCTCTGTAATTCCCACATGAAGAGGATACTGTGTTTTTTCTGCGATCAGTTCATGGGCTCTGGCGCACATGAGAACATCAGAAGACTTGATGCTGATCACAAGATTGTCATATCCCATCTCTTCAATGATGCGCACCTTATCAAGCGCACTCTCCACAAGTCCTTCGGCAGTAACACCGTGATATTTTTCTACCAGTTCTTTTTCAAGGGAACCGCTGTTTACACCTACACGAATAGGGATATTACGTTCCTTTGCTGTATCCACAACTGCCTGTATCCTCTCTTTCGAACCGATATTTCCCGGATTGATACGGATCTTGTCCGCACCGTTCTCCATAGCTGCAATGGCAAGGCGATAATCAAAATGGATGTCCGCAACCAGTGGAATATGGATCTGTTTTTTGATCTGGGATAAAGCCTCCGCAGCTTCCATAGTAGGAACTGCGCAGCGGATAATATCACAGCCTGCTTTTTCCAGAGAAAGGATCTGCGCAACCGTTGCTTCCACATCTTCAGTTTTCGTATTGGTCATGGACTGGATAAGGATCGGATTTCCTCCTCCGATAACACGATTTCCAATTTTTATTACTTTTGTATGATCTCTGTACATAAAAATCTCCTTTATGAATCCTGAAAGGCAGGTGTCTTCAAACGCCCTGCCTTTCCTTTCCGAACTATCTTTTTACTCTTACTCTTAACGTCGGATCTCCAGCAGCTTTGTTTTCAGTTCGTTTTCCATACGTCTCATATCTGCTTCTGCTGCCTGACGTTTCTCACGGCCTTCCTGCTGGATCTTCATCACATCATCCAGTGTCTGGATCAGTTCCTGATTGGTTTTTTTCAGAGTTTCAATATCTACAATACCTCGCTGGGACTCCTTTGCAGTTTCCACAGATGCCAGGTGAAGCGTTTCCGCATTTTTCTTCAGAAGTTCATTAGTAAAATCCGTAACCTGCCGCTGTGCCTGTGCGGCTTCTGTAGAGTGCGCGATCCCCAGAGCCAGCACCATCTGGCTTTTCCAGAGAGGAATGGTATTTACAATGGTTGTCTGGATCTTCTCGATCATCGTCGTATCATTGTTCTGGATCATGCGGATCTGCGGTGCAGTCTGCATGGAAATGGTTCTGGTAAGCTCCAGATCATGAAGTTTTTTCTCAAAGCGGTCACATTTGCTTTCCAGATCATTGGCAGCCTGTGCATCTTCCGGAAGTCCGCTTGCAGCTGCCTTCTGATGCAATTCATTAAGCTTTCCCTCCCTGACTTCCTTAAGCTTCTTTTTACCCGCAAGAATGTACATGGAAAGTTCTTTAAAGTATGCAAGGTTCTGCTCATACATTTTGTCCAGCACGGCAGAATCTTTCATCAGACGCATCTGATGCTGCTCCAGAGCTTCCGTGATCTTCGTCACATTTCCCTCGGCCTTTGTGTAACGGTTTTTCAGAGTTTCCACCTTCGCTGTCTGTTTTTTGAAAAAGCCGAAAAACCCCTTTTCCTCTGTGGCATCAAAATCCTTCAATTCTCCTACCACATTTGCAAGAAGCTCCCCTGCCTCCCCAAGATCCTGTGTCTTCACATTTACCAGCGCTGCATCAGAAAAATCTGCCATCTTCTTCTGAGTGCCGGCTCCGTACTGCAGGATCTGGTTTGTATTTTCAATATCGATCTTTGCCGCAAAATCTTCTACGATTTTCTGTTCCTGGGGAGATAACACCGGTTCCTCTACTGCAGGCTCCTGGGGTTTCTCCGGTTCTTTTTTTGTAATTTCTTCTTTTTCTTCCGTGAGATCCGGTTCCAGAGTCAGTACCGGTGCTTCTACCTCAAAGTCTTTAAATTCTTCTCCCATAAGCATTCTCCTTGATCAGCTGTACCTTCCGGCAGATGTCTGTATTCCAGCTTCTTATCTGCTAGTTGTACTTATTTCATTTCCGCATTCTGTTTCATTTTTTCGAAATCATCCTCTGTCAGCCCCTCCTGTGCCAGAACCGTATGCAGCACAGAAATATCGGTGGATACATCCCATGCGGTATCCCGGAATATGGAATCCAGAAGTTTCTCAAAAGCAATATTCAGTGTATCAATGGTTTCTTCAATTTCTTTCTTGGAAGCAGTGATATTCTCGCCCTGTACAGGCTGTCCATCCATATCCTCATAAGCATCCAGAAGCTTCACAGTCATGGGCAGATAGTAGTCCATCATTTTCTTAAGATCCGGAATCACCTCCGGATGCTCTCCTGCACGCTCAAAAATTTTCTGAACGATCATTTCCATCCTGGAAATCTTTGCAGAAATTTCTTCTCCGGGAATGGCGTCATTGCTCTTACGGATCTTTACCAGAAATTCATTTCCTTTTCTCAGGACTTCCTGGGCTTCCGGACTCATATTATCCTCCAGCTGAACCTTAGGATCCGCTTCCTGTTCACGAAGCTCCAACTGCTTCTGTGTTTCCAGATACTGCTGATAGGTCTCATTACTGGTGATCAGACAGGTTCCCTGCTCATCCACATGACCTTCCAGAAACCAGCCCTTCTGGATCATTCTGCTGATATCTTTTTTTACAAATTTCTCGTTCTTTCCTGCTGCCTGGGCAAGCTTCTGAAAATTACAGTAGGTGTGATCTCCCAGCGCACGGATATACTTCTGGAAACGTCCCAGTCTTCCGAGGCGGCTTGTTCCTGCTCCCAAAAGAGCACCGCCACCTGCTGCGCCTGCACACATCACTCCAAGCACACCTGCTGCAAGTGCACCGCTGTGTCCTATGCCCATCCAGATCAGAAGCACCATGGCTCCAAGCCCCATGCCACTTAAAAGTATCCCACCGGAAACTGCCATCATCATGCCTTTGAGATTCTCACCGGTAGTCTTTCCGTAGAGCAGTTCCGTCTGTTTTCTTGCAGCCTGCTGCTTTGCTTTTCTGCTTCTTCCGTAATAAGGACTCTGATATGTATAGCTTTTCTTACGGAATTCCGGATCAGCACCCGGATCAAACACGGAATTCATCGCATTTTTCAGCGCTTCGCTTCCGGAATCAATGGCCTTATTTACTGTCTGGCTGATCGTATGGCTTAATTCGTGATAGCTGTTTGAATTCACTGCATTATCTACAATATCCTGAATCTTTTTTCCAAGGTCTTCAAATTCGTGATTATCCATTTTTCCCTCCAGTCCATAGATAATTTTTATTATATCGAAATCATATTAAAATTACAAGCAAATGAAAAAAAGGAACAAAAAACTATTGAAGTCATCACGTAAAAGTTTTACAATGGTAAAAAGTAAAAATTGTAAACGGAGGAATCGTTATGGAAAAAAAGAACATCGACTGGTCCAGCATCGGATTCGCTTACATGCCAACCGACTACAGATACGTGTCTAATTTTAAAGATGGAAAATGGGATGAGGGTACTTTAAGCACAGACCCTAATATCGTACTCAACGAGTGTGCTGGTGTGCTTCAGTATTCTCAGAGTGTATTCGAGGGTCTGAAGGCATACACAACAGAAGACGGACATATCGTTACTTTCCGTCCTGACCTGAACGCAGAGCGTATCGCTGCATCTGCGGCAAGACTTGAAATGCCGGTATTCCCGAAGGAAAGATTTATCGATGCTGTTGAGCAGGTTGTTAAGGCAAATGCTGCATGGGTTCCGCCATATGGTTCCGGCGCAACACTTTATCTTCGCCCGTACATGTTTGGTTCCAACGCCGTGATCGGTGTTAAACCTGCTGACGAATATCAGTTCCGTATCCTTACAACACCGGTTGGTCCGTACTTTAAAGGCGGCGCCAAACCGATCACGATCCGTGTCAGCGACTATGACCGTGCCGCACCTTGCGGAACCGGCAACATCAAGGCTGGCCTGAACTACGCAATGAGCCTTCACGCTATCGTAGATGCTCACAAACAGGGATTTGATGAGAACATGTACCTTGATCCCAAGACTCGTACAAAAGTTGAGGAGACAGGCGGAGCAAACTTCATCTTCGTTACTAAAGACGGCAAGGTTGTAACACCGAAGTCTGACAGCATCCTTCCTTCCATCACACGTCGTTCTCTGATCTACGTTGCAAAGGAGTATCTTGGACTGGAAGCTGAAGAGCGTGAGGTCTACTTCGATGAGGTTAAAGATTTTGCAGAGTGTGGTCTTTGCGGTACTGCTGCAGTTATCTCTCCTGTCGGAAAGATCAATGATCACGGCAAAGAAATCTGCTTCCCAAGCGGAATGGAAAAAATGGGTCCGGTCATCCAGAAGCTGTATGACACACTGACAGGTATCCAGATGGGACGCATCGAAGCACCGAAAGGATGGATCCACGTAATCGAGTAATTGCCGGATTTTCTTCATTATACATAACATTAAATACAAAAAACAGACCGCCGTATTTTTATCAGTGGTCTGTTTTTTATTATTTTTCATTCTGCTTTATGATCTGCGCTCACATTATCTATCTTTTCTCTCGTATTTCACAAACGCATATTCCAGATCAAAGTATGTCTGTTCTTCACTCTCTGCCGTAATCTCCCAATCCGGGTCCTCATCCAGGTTCGGGAAATACGCATCCGCTTCATATGCAAAATCGATTTTTGTCACATGAGCTACATCACAATACGGAAGCATCTGTTTGTAAATACTGTCTCCGCCGATACAGTACACATCCTCTGCCGGATATTTCTCCACTTCCCTCAGCGCCTCCTCGATACTGTGAACGACCACAGCACCTTTTACCTGATAATCCCTGTTGCCGGAGATCACAATGTTGGTTCTGTTTTTCAGAGGAAGTCCGTTTGGAAAAGACTCCAGTGTTTTTCTTCCCATAACAACCACTTTTCCTGTAGTTTCCTCACGGAACATCTTCATATCTGCCGGAATACTTACCAGAAGTTCATTATTTCTTCCGATTCCCCAGTTTTTATCTGCTGCAACAATAATATTCATTCTTTCTTCCTTTCTTTATGCAATTATACTGCAATGGGAATATTTTTGATCTGTGGCCATGTCTCATAATTCTCCACGATCAGATCATCGGTGGTGAATTTATAAAAATCCTTTATCTCCGGATTCAGTTTTACTGTCGGTGCAGGATACGGTTTTCTGGAGATCAGTTCTTTAATTACCGGAATATGACGATCATAAATATGGCAGTCTGCGATCACATGAACAAGCTCTCCGGCTTCCATATCACAGGCCTGCGCGATCATCATGAGAAGAAGAGAATACTGACACACATTCCAGTTGTTTGCAGCCAGGATATCCTGAGATCTCTGGTTCAGCACCGCATTGAGGACCAGCTTGTCTTTTCCGGGTTCCTTGGTTACATTGAAAGTCATGGAATAGGCACATGGGTAAAGATTCATCTCATGGAGATCCTGATGTACATAAATATTGGTCATGATCCTTCTGCTGTACGGATTGTTCTTAAGATCAAAAAGAACTCTGTCTACCTGATCCATCATTCCCTCTTTATACTGATGCTTCACACCTAACTGATAGCCGTAGGCTTTTCCGATGGAGCCGTTCTCATCTGCCCAGCTGTCCCAGATGTGGCTGTGAAGATCATGGATATTATTGGATTTCTGCTGCCAGATCCATAAAATCTCATCCATGGCACTCTTTAACGCTGTTTTTCTTAAAGTCAGTGCCGGAAATTCCTTCCGGAGATCATAACGGTTCACAACACCAAATCTCTTGATGGTATAAGCCGGAGTTCCATCTTCCCACACAGGACGTACCTTCTCACCCTCTGTGCTGGTTCCGTTTTCTATGACATCTTTGCACATGTCAATGAATATATTATCTGCAAGACTCATTTGTTGATTTCCTCCTGTAATTTTCTTCTGTTCGATCCCGGGCCACTTTTTTCTTAAAAATGCCCCTGAAATTTATTTCATATTCTAACACATTTCAGCCCTTACTGTCCACTTCCCCTTTAACCTCCTGTCCCATTGTTACTGTTTTGTTACTGTTTTTCCTTTTCCCTGTCCTTTTTCTGTATTTTTCTGGACTTTTCCATGCGGGAGTGCTATATTAAGAGCCATGAAAATACTGATTACATTATTAAAACCTTTTTCTTTTGCACCTGCGATCCTGATGATGTACGTGATCTACTCTTTTTCCGCACAGACCGGAGATGTTTCCGGTGCCCTGAGCTACAAGGTCAGCTATCAGATCGTAGAAACCAAAAACGAAATATTAGCTTCCGGCAAAGTCCCGGAACAGCTTTCCCAGGAAGCTGTCGGTATCGAATTTTATGTCCGTAAGGCTGCTCACATGACAGAATACTGCCTGCTGGCCATATCTATTTCCTTCCCCCTCTATGTATACGGAGTTCGGGGAATCTGGCTGATGCTCCTTGCCGGATTTGTATGTGTGGGATTTGCCGGACTGGATGAATACCACCAGTCTTTTGTAGACGCCCGCGGACCTTCCGTAAGGGATGTAGGAATCGACAGCTGCGGAGCAATGATCGGAATTTTGCTGGTGCAGGCATTCTGTTGGTCTACCTTACATACCCCCAGTAGAAAAAAATCTCGAAAAAAACGCAGAAACACGCAGAGACGCAGATAACTGTTTTGCGATCTGCCTGATCAAAAAAACGGAACATACATAAGGAATTTTTCGCCTTATGATGTTCCGTTTTTGCTATTACTAATTGTCATATCTCAGCAGGCATTTTACTCTCACCTGCATCCGGTTTTATTTTTCGTCTTTTTCATCCGGTGCATCATCCAGATTTTCCGTGAGATGCGCCCGCTCCGCAATTGACATTTTTTTCTTTTCCGATATTTCCAGATTTTGGGCAGCATTCTCCGACGCTTTTTTCGCTGCTGCTTCTTCCAGCTCATGTTTCTGTGCGCCAGCCTTTGCAAGATTACGGATTGCCATGATCAGAAGCACTGCTCCGATCACAACAAAAATACCTCCCGCTGCCAGAAATACCACACCAGAATCTTCTGCTCCGCTTATGACACTGGCACAGAGACGATATCCTGTATACACAAGATAGCCTCCGGCAAAGATCCACAGAAGACTGCTTCTTGTGGAAGGATTTCCCTGTCCGGAATTTTTTCCCTCAGCAGTTTCCTGCTGCAACTCTTCCTTATTTTCACTTTTCTGTTCTTCCATGATGTATTTCTGTCCTTTCTGATATCCTTATATTTCCCTATTTGTCAGATATCTTTTCCCTGTCAGCTTCTGTTTTTTCCTTCTCTTCCGTTTCTTCTTTTACAAGTCTTCCATAAAGCTTTGTCATTTTATAAATCTTCTGAATAATTGTTTCATTGAGCTGGCCTTTTTTCATACGCCACTTCCAGTTGTCACCAAGAGTTGACGGTTCATTGATCCTTGCCTCATTTCCAAGGCAGAGATAATCCTGTACCGGGATCACACAGCGATCTGCAACACTGGACATCGCCGCACGTATCATACTCCACACTGCTGCAGTCTCATGCTTGCCCTCACAGCCAATATAGGCCCTGGCAAAATTCCGGTCATGCTGGCTCAGATTGCGGAACCATCCTTTTGTTGTCTCATTGTCATGAGTACCTGTGTAAACAATGCAATTCCTCTCATATCTGTGCGTCAGATACGGACTGTCCTCATTCTCGTCAAAAGCAAACTGCAATACCTTCATTCCCGGGAATCCGGATTCTTCCACCATCTCGATCACACTGTCTGTAAGGAGACCAAGATCCTCTGCGATCACATCCAGCTTTCCAAGATTCTTTTCAAGCGCACGGAACAGCTCCATTCCCGGTCCCTTTTCCCAGTGACCGAACTCCGCAGTTTTATCTCCGTACGGAATGGAATAATACTCATCAAAGCCTCTGAAATGGTCAATCCTTACCACATCATAAAGCTTCATACAATTTGCCATTCGGCGTGTCCACCATGCATAGCCTGTTTTCTTGTGATATTCCCAGTCATAAAGCGGATTTCCCCAGAGCTGCCCCGTTGCGGAAAAAGCATCCGGCGGGCATCCGGCAACGCCGATCGGAACATTTTCCTTATCAAACTGGAACAATTCCGGCTGTGCCCAGGCATCCGCACTGTCAAACGCAACGTAGATCGGGATGTCTCCGATCATCTCCACTCCCTTGTCATTTGCATAAGCTTTCAGTGCTGTCCACTGTTTAAAAAAGCAGAACTGCTGGAAACAGTAAAATCTCACTTCTTTTGCAAGCTTCTCTCTTTCTTCAGCCAATGCAGCTTTTTCTCTGTTTTTGAGTTCCGCAGGCCATTCGATCCAGCTGATCCCATTCAGACTGTCCTTGATTGCCATATACAGGCTGTAATCTTCCAGCCAGGCAGCATTTTCTTTTACAAACTTCCGGTACTCCTGATCTGTCTCACAGTCATAATTTTCAAAGGCTTTTCTCAAAAGCCGAAATCTGGAATTATAAATCTTCTCATAATCCACATAGCTCTCGTTTGTACCCCAGTCACAGTCCTCGCAATCACTTTTATCCAGATATCCCTCTTTTACAAAAGCTTCCAGATCAATAAAATACGGATTTCCCGCAAAGGTAGAAAAAGACTGGTATGGTGAATCCCCATATCCAGTAGGTCCGAGAGGAAGGATCTGCCAGTATTTCTGTCCTGCTCTTGCCAGCTGGTCTACAAACTCATATGCTTCCTCAGAAAAGCATCCGATCCCATATTTCGATGGAAGACTGGATACCGGAAGTAAAATCCCACTTGCTCTCATAATTTACGAATCCTCCTGTTTTCTCAGTAGTTGCGCCCTCTCACAGATGTCTGCAGGAGCACTCAGGTTTATATTATATCACTCTGTCACAGAGCGTTCAAAGTCCTTTTTTGCAGATATATGTAAATATATCATGATAAACCTTTTCCCTGTCTTTCTCATTCAGGATCTCGTGGCGCATTCCCGGATATAATTTTCCCCGGACATCCCGGTATCCTGCACAACGCATGGCACGGACAGCCTTCGCAAACTGTCTCACATTTCCCATGCAGGGATCCTCCGCACCACTGACAAACAGCACCGGCATTTCCGGCTTTGTACACTTCCAGTGCTTCACATCATAGGCTCTTTTCATCAGGTCAAAAAGTGCCAGATATGCATCATCCGTGAAGGTAAATCCACAGTATTCTGAATCCGAATAATCCTGCACAACCTGCGGATCAGAACAGATCCAGGAAAAACGGTTTTTTTCTTTTTTGAAGCGCATTGCATAGCTTCCAAAAGACATCATCTCGATCAGACCCGCACTGTGTTTAGGCCCGAAAACAGTTTTTCCCGCCTTTGCCAGAGCTACTCCAACCGGACGAAATGCATTATAGCTGGGTGAACCGCAGACGATCAGCATATCCATACAGCTGTCATGATGAGCTGCATAGGCACGGACTGCCAGGGATCCCATACTGTGTCCGAAAAGAATCAGCGGAATACCCGGGAAATGATCCTTGATCAAGCAGTTCACCGTATGGATATCCTGCAGCATGGCATCCGCCCCGCCACCGTACATATACCCAAGATCCTCTTTACTGCGTACGCTTTTCCCATGGCCACGGTGATCATGTATCACACTTATATATTTTCGCTCTGCCATATATTCCATAAAAGGAATGTAGCGTTCCTTGTACTCACTCATTCCGTGAACGATCTGTATGATCCCACGGTATTTCTCATTACGTTCCAGATCCGGCACTACTGCCAAGCAGGAAATTTCCAATCCGTCTGCTTTTGAAGGAAATGAATACTGAATTGTCCGTAACATATATTTCACCTCACCTATTCTGCTGCATAAAGCGAGCATTCGCATTCCGCTTTGTCACCTGTACTCAACCACTTTTCTATATCTTTCAGGTTACTATTCACCGGTAATATTCCTCACGGAGTGAACATTAACACTTTTAGTATATCATAACACAGGGGGTTTCTCAAACAGTAAACCTATGATATAATCGTTACGGTAACACAGAGTGATGCTGTTTGCCCACAAATGCAAACAGATAGTCTCTGACTTACCCACCCGAAAACCAGAATGACTTATCGTAAGGAGGAATAATGAATACAGAAGACAATAATGATTTTTATGACGACGAGCTCTCCAGATCATTGATCTCCAATGATTTTGAAGACGACACTCCCCACAGAAAGAAAAAAAGCAAAAAGCCTCTCGTGATCTGTCTGATCATCCTTCTGATCGCTGCCGCAGCCGGCGGAACCGCCTGGTATATGATGCAGCGCCATAAACCGGTAGAAGCCACAGAAGAATTTCTCACAGGCATGCAGAACATGGATTTTACCACAATGGAGAACCTTCTCCAGAGTCATGATCTCAGTGCTCTGGATGATGCAGATATCCGGGATTCTGCTTACACAGATTTCTTCACTACCGTCAACAAAAAAATGACCTACAAGATCACCAAAAACAAATTTGACATCCAGAACGGAACTGCCAGGATAACGGTTCACATGAAATATATTGACGGAACCAATATCTATGCAGCAACCATTCAGGAATACACCCGTAAGATTGCTGTCGCAGCCTATGCCGGAAAAGAAATGACACAGGATGATATCCAGGAAATGCTCGCTGCACTTCTTGCCGAAAATGCTTCCACAGCTGATGAGAAATACAGTGAGATCGATATCACCTATCCTCTGATCAAAATCGGCAGTGACTGGAAGATCGTTTCTCTGGATGACACCACAGTCAAAGTTATGTGCGCAAACTTCAAAAGCGTAAAAGACGAGATATCATCCCAGCTTACGGATGACAGCACAGATAGCAGTTCTGCCGCTACTGAGGATTCTTCCACCCCAGGCAACACGGCCTCTGCTGAAGGCACAAGTGCATCCATTGATATTACAACTGACAAATTCTCCGTCCGTTTCAAACAGTTTGCGATTTCAAAAGACTACGGCGGAAATCCCTGTCTGATGATCTACTACGACTATACAAACTCCGGTGATTCCCAGTCCAGTGCATTTGTAGACTTCACCCTGCAGGCTTCTCAGAACGGGGAAGCTCTGGAAGGAACTTATCCGGAAGCCAGCGATGATGCTGTAGATAACTACATGAGCACCATTGATCCCGGAAAGACCGTCACTGTATGCCAGGTATTTCTTCTGAAGGATACTACCAGTGATGTAACGCTTCAGGGCAAAGAAACTCTGAATGTAAGCGGTGGACAGACAACCTCTCAGGTTCTGAAGCTGAAGTAAGATATCTGAATTGCCGGGCGGATATTTACGATCCAAATTCGATAAACCGGAAATTTACATTTTATCTTGCATATGAAAGAAAAACGGAAATTTCTCCTCCATGATTTTTTCATGGCTGGCAGAAATTTCCGTTTTTCTTTTTCTCATTCCTGTGTATATTTTTTTTGATTCTATGAAAAACTATTTCCTGTATAACGAAAGGATGGTGACTTATGTCAAATAAATGTCTGCAGTACTTCACCCTGACCATTGCTGTGGTCGGTGCCATAAACTGGGGTCTGATCGGCTTCTTTAATTTTAATCTGGTAGCATTTCTGTTCGGAAGCATGAGCTGGCTCTCCCGGATCATCTACGGACTTGTAGGCTTATGCGGGCTTTATCTTCTGACCTTCTATACTCTGATCGACCAGGGTGAAACAACTGAATAAGCTACGCAGTAACACATAACACGAAAAATCCTCTGCTGCATAAAAATAAAGCAGAGGATTTTTTCGCAACAAAAAAGAACTCTGATCAACCTCAGAGTTCCGAAGAGCGATAGACGGGGCTCGAACCCGCGGTCTCGACCTTGGCAAGGTCGCGCG
>OLNC01000251.1_pt1 | contig 62242 bp, 47 predicted proteins | sample 1672011 | NCBI WGS metagenome assembly OLNC01 (sample SAMEA3136636, study PRJEB25190) | human gut metagenome | biome: human gut; feature: human-associated habitat; material: faeces | place: Austria | collected 2013
GAATAGAATATGAAATTAATCTGTCTGAGAAAGAAAAGGGCTGGTATTATGTTACAGCAAAAATCAGTGAGTAATTGAGAAAATGAAAGCGAAATATGTCTGCGGTTCAAATTAGGATTAAGGAGAATAGAAATATGGATATACAAATACTGGATATTGCTGAACTGCTGCTATTTGTTTTACTGATCTGTACTTGTATAAGGATATACAGACAAAAGAAACATAAAGGAAAAATATCGTTAAAAACGTTAATTATGTTTTTGATAAACTTTATATTCTATGGTATGGTAACCGGAACGAATTATCATCGAACTCACCCGGGAGAGAGTAAATTTCAGGGAGGGATTACATATAATAATGTACGTATATTTATTTGTAGTATTGTCTTTTGTTTAGGTCTGGCAATCATGAAGAAAATGAAAAAGCTTGCGTCAAAGAGGATTATAGCATGGGCGATATTATGTACGGTATTTCTGATCATAATGTCGTTTTGCGAAATAGAAAATGCATATGTGAGTTTTTCAACAGCAGATCAGGCAGAAAAGTATTATGGAATTGAAAAAAATAAAATAGATGAAATATATGGTGAAGATTCCATAGAGGTATTGTATCTGGAAGATAGACAAATGTATAGTAAAATAGTCTATAAAGGAGAAGAAGGATGGAAATGTACAACGAATTCTGAGATAAAATATCTTTATAACAGGGCTGATTTTAAGAAAGATAACTCTATTGTTGTGCGAGAATGTACTGTAACCGGAGAATTATATGTCAGTGTTGTTTGCGGAAAAAATGATAATAAAGATTTTCAGATATCAGATACACAAAATACAATTTTTACAAAAAAAGAATTTGTAAATAAAAATGGAGAACAGATAAGTTATAATGGTTATCTTGGAAAAGGAAAACCCCAAAATTATGTGATTTACTTGGATGGTGAAGAGATTCCTATAGACTGGAACGAAAGTGGTATTACGATTGTCTGACAGGAACAACACCGACCGTTCTTTTTGTACCCATTTTTAAGAAAAACAGGTGAAAAACTATTTTTTCTGTGATAAGATGATAAGGATTCGATAAACAAAAAAGTGTTTTACGAACAAACAGAGCACATGCAGGAAACTGCATGTTGAAAGAGAACGGAGTTGAAAAGGTGAAAAAAAGAAACAACTTTTTCAGAAGTCTGCGTTTTCGTATTCTGATTATCTTAATCATTCTGGGAATCGTGCCGGGTGTGGTGGTGACCTGTACTATGCTGCATAATTATGAAGATCGTGCTGTTTCCATGCTTACGGAAACCATACAGGATCAGTGCGGCATTCTCAGCAACCTGATCATCAAGGAGAATTATCTGAATGATACCAGTTCGCAGACGGTGAACAGCAAGCTGGAGCTGTTTACGAACATCTATGATGGCAGGGTTCTTCTGGCAGACAGAGATTTTAAGATAGTAGGAGATACGTTTCACACAGAAGAAGGAAAGACATTACTGAGCTCCCTGGCAGTACAGTGTTTCAAGGGAGAAGAAGCAGTTAATTACGACAAAAATAACCAGGTGCTGGAGCTGGCTGTACCTGTGCAGAGTCCGGATGTAAGACAGATCCAGGGCGTGATGCTGGTGACTGTTTCGGCAGCAGAGATCGCAGATACCCTGGCAGAGCTTGAACAGAAAGGCGTCATGCTGATCGGAATTATTGTGGTTCTCGCAATATTCCTGTCATGGCTGCTGTCAACGATCCTGGTAAAACCTCTTGCAAGAGTAACGAAATCCATCGAGGATCTGACAGATGGTGTTCTGGATGGAGAGATCAGTGTGCCTGACTATACAGAGACAGAGCTGATCACAGACGCATTCAATAAGATGGTCAATCGTATGAAAATTCTGGATGAGTCCAGACAGGAATTTGTATCCAATGTGTCCCATGAGCTGAAAACACCTCTTACTTCCATGAAGGTGCTGGCAGATTCCCTGGTAGGCCAGCAGGGAGTCCCGGAAGAACTTTATCAGGAATTCATGGGAGATATCACGGCAGAGATCGACAGGGAAAGCAAGATCATCACAGACCTGCTCTCACTTGTCAAGATGGACAAGAAGGCTGCTGACGTGAACATTACCCATATGGATATCAACCAGCTTCTGGAGGACATCCTGAAAAGACTGCGTCCTATTGCAGACAAGCGCAATATCGACCTGATCCTGGATTGTTTCCGTCCTGTAGAGGCAGATGTGGATGAGGTGAAATTCACCCTTGCCATCAGCAATCTGGTAGAAAACGGGATCAAATATAACGTAGATGATGGATGGGTCCGTGTATCCCTGGATGCAGACCATAAATATTTTTATGTCACGGTAGCGGATTCCGGAATGGGAATCCCGGAAGACAGCATTGAACGTATTTTTGAGCGTTTTTACAGAGTGGATAAGTCCCATTCCAAAGAGATCGGCGGAACCGGACTTGGACTGGCGATCACGAAGAGTTCTATTGCCATGCATCACGGTGTGATCAAAGTGTTCAGCAGGGAAGGGGAAGGAACTACATTTTCCGTCCGCATTCCTCTGTCATATATTCCGTCTTAGGAGGTACAGGTATGAGAAAAAGAATATATAGGATCCTGCCTGTACTGATCGGAAGCATTTTCCTGGGAGGATGCTCTGTAGAAGTTCAGGATAATGGAAATCCGTCGTCAGGTTATTATATCTATGAGATCAGCCAGGATGAAACACAGCTGGTCAGAGAGGCTTATTCTCCGGAAGAGACTACTGTGGAATATATGCTGAAGGATATGATGCAGCGGATCAATAACCGTGAGGCAGACAAAGAATATATAGGGCTTTTACCTGATGAAGTGCAGATGAATTACAGCATAGAAGACAATGTGCTGGTTGTGAATTTCAACAGTAAATATCAGGAGATGAGCGGTGCAAGGGAACTTATGGTCCGTGCAGGAGTGGTAAAGACATTTTTACAGGTTCCGGGGATCACAGCAGTAAGATTTACGGTAGAGAACGAAGATCTTCTGGATTCCAGGGGAGAACCTGTGGGAGAGATGACAGAAGATACTTTCGCGGAATTCAGCGGAAGCGAACCGGATGCATACTGTAGCAATACATTTACCCTCTATTTCACAGATAAAGAGGGACAGCATCTGGTAAAGGAACAGCGTACGGTACGGTATAAGAGAAGCATTCCGAAAGAGTGGATCATCCTGCAGCAGCTGATGAAAGGACCTCTGGAGAAAGGACATTATCCTACGATCCCGGAGAACACAGAGATCCTGAATGTAACACTTGCAGATAATATCTGTTATGTGGCTTTTGACCGTGTATTTTCTTCTTATGCACTGGATGTTTCCGAGAATATCCCCATCTATTCGGTGGTGAATTCCCTTCTGGATGCCCTGGATGCAGATAAGGTCCAGATCACAGTGGGAACTAAGGATAAACTGGATACATTCGGAGAGAAGATGGAGCTGTATTGCTTCTACGAAAAAAATGACAAGCTGGTAACAGCGGAAACAGATGACCAGAAGAAAAAGTAACCAATTATAGGAGGAGCGCAATGAGAAGACGCCCGGTGTGCGTCCTGTGCCTGCTTCTGGCTGCATTTCTGTGTGTGACAGACTGGCTGGGTTTTTCCATGATCCGTGGAAATCCCCTGCCGGAATCTGTACAGACATGGATCAGTAAGCACCCGGAATCCACCATCTGCGGGGAGGTGGTCAGGTGCCAGGAAAAGGAAGAAACCCAATCTGTATATCTGAAAAATACCTATCTTATTTACAATTCTGAAAAAAATTCTGAAGAAATCTCCACAGAAATTTCCTCAAATAAAAAAGTACTCATTGATGAAGTAAAAGTGAATTTAAAGAAAAAAGAGAAACTTCCTGCCGGGAGTCTGGTTTTCGTGTCCGGAAAGCTGACGGAGGTGGAAGGACTACGCAATCCAGGAGAATTTGACAGCAGACAGTATTACAGATGCCGTCATATTTACTATATGATGAATAAAGGGATTGTCAGGAGAAGATCATCGTTTCATTCCGGATATGGACAGTTTCTGCTCGATGCCAGGGAGCGTTTCGAAGGGATCCTGGATCAGATCTGCGGACAGGAAGCGGGAATCTTTCAGGCTATGGTGCTGGGAGAGAAGAGTAATCTGGATCAGGAGGTGAAACTGCGGTACCAGATGGCGGGGATCATCCATATCCTGGCTATTTCGGGATTACATATCAGTCTTCTGGGGGTGGGACTTTATAATCTTCTGAAGCGGGCAGGGTTAGGGATCTGGCCTGCGGGACTTATATCCTTGGTAGTCATGCTGCAGTACGGACTGATGACGGGCGGCAGTGTTTCCACCATGCGTGCAGTCTGCATGTTTCTGCTTTCCGCAGGAGCGAAGATCGCAGGACGGATCTATGACCTGCCCACTGCCCTGGCTGCGTCTGCCATTCTGATCCTGGTGGAGAGTCCGGGATATCTTCTGGATGGAGGATTTCTTATGTCCTTCGGGGCAGTATTGGGAATCGGCGTGGTGTTTCCGGCAGTTCTGGAAATCTGGAATGTAGAGGGCAAAATCCTTCGTGCCCTGTTTGGGTCGGTGGTGGTGCAGCTTACCACTCTTCCGATTGTTCTCTGGTTCTACGGGGAAGTGTCGGTTGTGGGGATATTTCTGAATCTGCTGGTGCTGCCCACTGCAGGCATTGTGCTGGGAAGCGGTGTGGCAGGGGCACTGACTGGACTGTTTTTTCTGAAGGGTGCCGCGGTACTGGTGATCCCGGGGAGGGCAGTATTAAAGATTTACGAGCTGCTGGGTACTCTGGCAGGACGGATTCCTTTTGGTACCTGGATACTGGGGCGGCCCCGGTCCTGGCAGATCGTGGGCTATTATGTGGTTTGTGGGGGAATCTTGTGGACAGGCAGGAAATACAGGGAACATTATGTGGATAAACCGGTGGGAGACAGGGGAAAAGAAGGGACACGCGGGTCATCGGGAAGGAAGAAACATCCGGGAGTTGGCGTGATCTTTCATGCAACAGGGCTGGCTGCAGTCTGTCTGGCAGTGCTTTTTCTGAGTTACCGGCAGAAAGAGGCACTTCGCATTACTTTTCTGGATGTGGGACAGGGAGACGGGATCGTGGTGGAAGCAGAGGGGAAATGGAACCTGCTTATTGACGGAGGCAGTACGAACAAGAGCGCAGTGGGGCAGTATCAGATCCTTCCGTATCTGAAATACAGAGGAATTTCCAGGCTGGATGGAATCTATATTTCACACACAGATGAGGATCATATCAGCGGTGTGAGACAGATCCTGGAATATGTGGGAAAAGGACTGACTGCGGTGAAAGTGGATTATCTGATCCTGCCTGACTGGGGAGATCAGAGGGAAAATAAGAATTATACAGAGCTGACAGAACTTGCGCAAAATGCAGGAATTTCTGTCCTTTATGTGAAAAGGGGCGACATGATACAGTATGGGCAGATGCAGCTGGATGTTTTGTGGCCTCCTGAGAACGTGTCAGAAGAGGAAGTGAAGAAAGATATAAATGAAGAGGCCATGGTCCTGGAACTAAAATACGGGGAGTTGAAAGGCCTGTTTACAGGAGATATCGGGCAGGAAACGGAAGCGCAGCTGAAGGCGGCGGGAGTTCTGGAGGATGTGGATTTCCTCAAAGTGGCCCATCATGGTTCCCGATATTCCACTGGAATGGAGTTTTTGGAAACAGTCACACCGGAAGTGGCTGTGATCTCCTGTTCGGCTACGAATACCTACGGACATCCTTCGCCGGAGACACTGGAACGTCTGAAGGATGCAGGGGTTCAGGTTCTGATCACGAAGGATACAGGTGCAGCTGCCATATGGAAGAGTACGATGAGTACAACGCAAAAGAATTTATCAGAAAAGAAATTCTCTGTGGGAATCTTTGGGGTTTCCAAGAACGGCGGCAGATGATATGATATTTATTAGGAAGTTCCGGACAGCAGACATTGCAGTCCGGAATGAAATCGAAAGGATGAGAATGTATCATGAACACTTCACAGAGAAGAATCGAAATATTAAAGATCCTCCGGGAGACACAGGTGCCTGTGGCGGCCAGGACGCTGGCAGCGCAGTTCGGAGTCAGCCGACAGGTGATCGTGCAGGATATGGCTGTGATCCGTGCTTCCACGCCGGGGATCCTTTCCACAACCAGGGGATATGTATTGCAGCAGGATGAGGATGTGGCGTATACCAGAGAGTTTAAGGTCCGTCATGGACAGGAACAGGCAGCCCAGGAACTGAATCTGATCGTAGACTGCGGAGGCAGGGTAAAAAATATCAGCATCAGCCACAGGGTATACGGCCGTGTCAGTGCAGAAATGGATATCCGCTCCAGACAGGATGTAAATGAATTTGTCCAGGCCATCAGCAGTAGCCGGTCTACAGTACTGAGCAGTGCGACTTCCGGTTATCATTATCATCTGGTGGAGGCGTCCAGTGAAGAGAGACTGGATCTCATCGGAGAACAGCTGGAAAAGGCGGGATTTCTGGCACCGCTGCAGCCCTGGGAGAAAGAACACCAAAAGGAAGTGCGAAATTGAAAAGTATACAGGAAGACATTAAGACAGGAAATTTCAAACAGGCATATCTTCTGTACGGAGAAGAAGCTTATCTGAAGCAGCAGTATAAACACAATCTGGAGAAAGCGCTGAATCCGGACGGAGATACCATGAACTTCAATCATTATGAGGGGAAAGGCATTGATATCCGACAGCTGATCGATCTCTGTGAAACCTTGCCTTTTTTCGCAGACAGAAGAGTGATCCTGCTGGAGGATACGGGGTTTTTTAAGAATAAATGTGAAGAACTGGCTGACTATATGAAAGAGCTGCCGGGGTACCTCTGTATGATCTTTGTGGAATCAGAGGTGGATAAAAGGAGCCGGATGTATAAGGCAGTGAAAGCATGCGGCCGTATTACAGAATTTAAAGGTCAGGATGAGAAAACCCTGATGCGGTGGGCTGCCGGGCTTCTGGGAAAAGCAGGGAAGAAGATTACCCAGAGAGATATGGAGCTGCTTTTGACGAAAACAGGTACAGATATGGGCAATCTGAGAATGGAGCTGGAGAAGCTGATCTGCTATACAGAGGGCAGGGATGTGGTAACCGGGCAGGATATTGAAGAAATCTGTACTACCCAGACTACAAACAGGATCTTTGACATGGTCCGTGCAGTAACAGAGAAAAATCAGGAACGAGCCTTGGAACTCTACTATGATCTGCTTACCTTAAAAGAGCCGCCTATGCGCATTCTGTTTCTGCTTGCCAAGCAGTACCGTCAACTTCTGCAGGTGAAACAGTTCGGGGCAGCAGGACTTGCCCAGACAGAAATGGCGTCGAAACTGGGAGTTCCCACATTTGCAGTGAGAAATATTGTATCCTGTGCCAGGGCATACAGTATTTCAGAACTGGAACAGGCAGTGAGGGATTTCGTGGATGCAGAAGAATCAGTAAAGACCGGACGTCTGGAAGATAAGCTCAGTGTGGAGCTTCTGATCATTAAATACAGCAGCAAGAAGGCGGCGGGATAATATAACCAAATCAAGTAAGTCTCCTGCTTTAATTGCGAAAAGCAATAAGCAGTGGGGGACTTGCACTTCGCGGAGAGCAAATAAAAAAGACAGCCACATGACGGTGATGGCTGTCCTTTTAATTATAAGCTTATAATTAAAAATTCAATTTATGATTAGTCAATGCTGTTAACAGCTTTAGCTAAACGAGCAACTTTTCTTGCACAGTTGTTTTTATGATAAACACCTTTAGATGTAGCTTTGCTGATTGTGGAAACAGCATCTTTTAATGCTACTTCTGCAGCTGCCTTATCTTTGCTTGCTACTGCTGCTTCAACTTTCTTGATGGAAGTCTTTACTGCAGATTTGATAGATTTGTTTCTAGCTGCTTTTGTTCTGTTTACTAAAATTCTTTTCTTAGCAGATTTAATGTTAGCCAATTCGTACACCTCCAATTTAATTCGATAAAATATTATTATACTCCTGTCATAGAAACAGACACGGGCGCTCCTATGAACATGCTTATATATATTATCCTAATTACTTTCTCTTGTCAATACATATTTGTACAAAAAAAGCGAAAAATATATTAAAGATTACATTATATTGTGGAGGATAAAACTATGTTGGGAAGCTATGGGATCAGGACAGACCTGGCATTGGAAGCGACGGAACGTTTTACAGAGGAAAATGTGGAAATACGCGGGGTGGAGATCAGTGAGGACTATGATGAGGAGAAAGATGTACGGACAACAGTAGTGAAGATCACTACAGAAAACGGAGCCAGGACTATGGGAAGGCCGCAGGGAAATTATATTACCATAGAAGCTCCGGGACTTTCCATGTCAGATGGGGATTATCACCGGGAAATTTCAGAGAAACTGGCACTACATCTGAAAAAACTGATCCATCTGGAGCGGGAACAGTCCATTCTGGTGGTGGGGTTGGGCAATTCCGCGATCACAGCGGACTCTCTGGGACCCCATGTAGTGGATAATCTTTATATTACCAGGCACATGATCCGGGAATACGGTCTGAAAAGCATGGGGAAAGAAAGGATGCATCGTGTCAGCGGGATCATACCGGGGGTAATGGCACAGACCGGAATGGAGACATCGGAGATCGTGCAGGGAATCGTGGCAGAGACGAAACCGGATGTGGTGATAGCCATCGATGCGCTGGCAGCCAGAAGCACCCGCAGGCTGAACCGTACCATTCAGATCACAGACACAGGGATCAACCCGGGGTCTGGTGTAGGCAATCACAGGGTCGGACTTACAGAGGAAAACCTGCAGGTGAAGGTGATTGGCATCGGCGTTCCTACTGTGGTGGATGCAGCCACCATTGTCCGTGATTCCATGGCTCATCTGCTGGATGCACTGGAAGAAACAGAGCAGAAAGAATTTCTGGAAGAAATGATCTCTCCTCATCTGCATACCATGTTTGTGACTCCCAGGGATGTGGATGAAACAGTGAAATATTTAAGCTACACGATTTCCGAAGGACTGAATATTGCTTTTTCACAGCAGCCGGAGAGTCCCTGCGAATCGGAGCAGAGAAGATAAAAGTATAATCCTCAGAAGCATGTCATAGGATACCTTTAAGAGGTGATCATGTGACGAGAATTCAGAAAGCGCTGGGAGTTGTGCTGAGCCTGTGTTTTTTTGCTGTTCTGGCTGTATTGCCGGGAACTTTTTTTACAGGAGAAAATGTGTACAGGCATCTGCCACTGTACCGCTTTCTGGAAAAAAAGTCCCGGGAGATGTCAGGATATGAGGACAGGGAAACCTATGAGATGCTTGCCCGAGAAAATGGGAAATATCTGGGAAAACAGGCACAGGCGGAGCAGACGCCTGTACCTGACACTGTAGAGAATCCGGAAACTGAAGAGAATCCGAAGATAACAGAAAAACCGAAACTGTCGGAAGAGCCTGTGGTTACAGAGGCACCGAAGGAAGCAGAGACTTCGGACGAGCGTTCTATCCATGATTCTTCCAGGGAAACTGTGGCGGCGGCCCTGCCCCATCCGGTGATCGATCTTTCGCCGGAAAAGCTGGCTGATCCTGATTATATGCTGGGGCAGTTTTATATTGTGGATGATAATACAGAAGCAGGGGCTGCGCATCTGAATGCGCAGGATTTTCTGGAGGAGGATTTTTCCATACAAAAAGACACCCGGACTCCCCAGATCCTGATCTATCACAGCCATTCCCAGGAAACGTTTGCAGATTCCAGAGAAGGGGAAGAAGAGGACAGTATTGTAGGGGTGGGAAATTATCTGGCGCAGATCCTTACAGAAGATTACGGATATCAGGTGGCACATGTGAAAGAAGAATTTGACATGGCAGGGGGAGAATTGGATCGCAGTGCTGCGTATGACTATGCCCGTGATTATCTGGAATCGTATTTTCAGGAAAACCCGGATATTCAGGTGGTCATAGATCTTCACAGGGACGGAGTTTCTGAGGACCGCCATCTGGTAACGGAAATTAATGGAAAGCCCACGGCCCAGATCCTTTTTTACAATGGCCTGAGTTATACAGTGGACAAGGGAAATCTGGATTATCTTCCCAATCCTTACATACAGCAGAATCTGGCATTTTCTTTTCAGCTGGAATATCAGGCTGCGGAATATTACCCGGAATATTACCGCGGAATCTATCTGGCAGGCTACCGTTACAATCTTCATTTCCGTCCCCGTTCCATCCTTCTGGAGGCAGGCGCCCAGACCAATACAGTGCAGGAAGTAAAAAATGCCATGGAACCTTTTGCCGATATTCTGGATAAAGTCCTGAATCCCCGGAAATAGGCGGTGACAAATGCCGGAAATGTATGCTATAATACAGAATTAGCAAATCAACAGCAGAAAAATATTAGGAGGGAATTCCTGAATGATAGATCAGAGCAAAATCAGAAATTTCTGTATTATTGCACATATTGACCATGGCAAATCAACACTTGCAGACAGGATCATTGAGATGACTGGCACATTGACAGAGCGTGAAATGCAGTCACAGGTTCTGGATAACATGGAGCTTGAGAGAGAGCGTGGTATTACCATCAAGTCTCAGGCAGTGCGTATTGTATATAAAGCGAAGGACGGGGAAGAATATATTTTCAATCTCATTGATACCCCCGGCCACGTAGACTTTAACTATGAGGTATCCAGAAGTCTGGCTGCCTGTGACGGCGCGATCCTGGTAGTTGATGCAGCTCAGGGAATCGAGGCGCAGACACTTGCCAATGTTTATCTGGCACTGGATCATGACCTGGATGTACTTCCGGTTATCAATAAGATCGACCTGCCAAGTGCAGAGCCGGACAGAGTGGTAAATGAGATTGAAGATGTGATCGGACTGGAGGCACACGATGCCCCCAGGATTTCTGCGAAAACAGGACTGAATGTAGAAGAAGTCCTGGAGCAGATCGTGACAAAGATCCCTGCACCTCACGGAGATGTGGACGCACCTCTGAAAGCGCTGATCTTTGACTCCATTTATGATGCATACAAAGGTGTTATCGTATTCTGCCGTGTTATGGACGGCCGTGTGAAAAAAGGAACCCAGATCCAGATGATGGCCACCGGATTTACCACAGAAGTTGTAGAAGTAGGATACTTTGGCGCAGGACAGTTTATTCCGTGTGAGGAACTGACTGCAGGTATGGTAGGTTATATCACTGCAAGCATCAAGAATCTGGGAGATACACGTGTAGGTGATACAGTTACGGATAAAGAGAGACCATGTGCAGAGGCACTTCCGGGATATAAGAAGGTAAATCCTATGGTTTACTGCGGATTGTACCCGGCTGATGGAGCGAAGTACGGTGACCTGAGGGATGCGCTGGAGAAGCTTCAGCTGAATGATGCTTCCCTTTTCTATGAACCGGAGACTTCTGTAGCCCTTGGTTTCGGATTCCGATGCGGATTCCTGGGACTGCTTCATCTGGAGATCATCCAGGAGCGTCTGGAGAGAGAATACAATCTGGATCTTGTAACCACAGCACCGGGCGTTATTTACAAAGTACACAAGACAAACGGCGAAGTGATCAATCTGACAAATCCGAGCAACCTTCCGGATCCGTCAGAGATCGAATATATGGAAGAACCGATGGTAAATGCTGAGATCATGGTCACTACAGAGTTTATCGGAGCGATCATGGATCTGTGCCAGGAGCGCAGAGGACAGTATCTGGGAATGGATTATATGGAAGAAACACGTGCACTTCTGAAATATAAACTTCCGTTAAATGAGATCATCTATGATTTCTTTGACGCCCTGAAATCCCGTTCAAGAGGATATGCTTCCCTGGATTATGAACTCTGTGGATATGAACGCAGTGAACTGGTGAAACTGGATATCCTGGTGAACAAAGAAGAAGTGGACGCCCTTTCCTTTATCGTACATGCAGATACTGCTTACGAGAGAGGCCGTAAGATGTGCGAGAAACTCAAAGATGAGATCCCACGTCAGCTCTTCGAGATTCCGATCCAGGCAGCTATTGGAAGCAAGATCATTGCCAGAGAGACAGTAAGAGCCATGCGTAAGGACGTTCTTGCCAAATGTTACGGCGGTGATATTTCCCGTAAGAAGAAGCTGCTGGAGAAGCAGAAAGAAGGTAAGAAGCGTATGCGCCAGGTAGGTAATGTGGAGATTCCGCAGAAAGCCTTCATGAGCGTGCTGAAGCTGGATGACAAATAAGAAAGACTGTCAGGGAGAATTCCCGGAGAGGACCTGGAAATGAGAAATACGGGCAAAAAAACAGCCATTGTCCTGACTGTTCTGCTGGCAGGAGTCATGCTGACAGGATGTGGAAAGAAGGCGGCAGATGCGGAGTCCACGCAGGTGATTCAGATCAGTGTAGTACCTCCGTCCCCCACATCTACCCCGGCACCGGATCAGGTAGATTCTGCAGCAGTCACCACCAATGGAAATCTGACAATGGTGAATGAATATCTGGCTGACCAGAGCACTTCCGGTGCAGCAGACAGTACAGACACCAGTGCAGCGGATAGCAGTACGGACAATAATTCAGATGATAATACAGACAGCAGTGATGCTGGAACAGGAGAGAGCGATGGAAGTGAGGAGCAGTAATAATATAGAAGCTTCTCCCATGGAACTCTACATCCATATTCCGTTTTGTATCAGAAAATGCGATTACTGCGATTTCCTTTCAGGACCCTCGGATCCTGGGAAAAGGGCAGCCTATGTACAGGCACTTCTGAAGGAAATACAGGCAGTAAAGGAAGGCAGGGGAAGGAGTGTGTCCTCCATATTTATTGGAGGAGGCACTCCTTCTGTGCTGGATGAGAAGTTTATGGGAGAGATCCTGAGGGAGATCAGGAAAGATTTTAAACTGCAGGAGGATGCAGAGATCACGATAGAAGTAAATCCCGGTACTGTAGATGCCCGGAAGCTTCAGGCATACAGAAGTTTCGGGATCAATCGTCTGAGTATCGGGCTGCAGTCCCCTCAGGACAGGGAGTTAAAAATCCTCGGAAGGATTCATAATTACAGGCAGTTTCTGGAAACCTATAAACAGGCAAGAGATGCCGGATTTGACAATATCAATGTAGATCTGATGAGCGCCATCCCGGAGCAGACCTATGAGGACTGGATCGGAAATCTCTGCACAGTGGCAGAACTGGGACCGGAGCATATTTCCGCATACAGCCTGATCATAGAAGAGGGGACTCCTTTTGCAGAGAGGAAACTGGATCTTCCGGATGAGGATACAGAATATGAAATGTATGAGGCAGCGGCCCGGATCCTGGCGGAATATGGATATGAACAGTATGAAATTTCCAATTATGCCAGAAAAGGCAGGGAATGCAGGCATAATGTGGGGTATTGGACCCGGCAGGATTATCTGGGATTTGGACTGGGGGCAGCCTCTCTTTATGGAAATCTCCGTTTCGCCAATACCGCAGACTGGAACAGATATCTGGAAAACAGTTCTGATCCGGAACAGATCCGTGAAAAGGAACCGGTTCTTACCACAGAGGATGAAATGGCGGAATTTATGTTTCTGGGACTGCGTATGACCAGGGGGATTGCCAGGACAGATTTTGCCCGGACATTCGGATGCCCTGTGGAAAAAATCTACGGGGAAGTTCTTGACAGATACATGGCCATGGGAATGCTGCAGGAGAAAGAGGACAGGATCTTTCTGACACGTCCGGGGATCCATGTGAGCAATCAGATCATGGCGGAATTTCTTTTATAAACACCTTGACGAACGGATGTTCGCATATTATACTGGGAACAGAAATGAAAGAAACATTGAGAATTACTGAGAGCAGTAGGAGAAACTTTTTTACAGGAGGCAGAGAATGGCTGCGGATACGATGAAGAAGCATTTTATCAGGATCAGAGGTGCTAATGTTAATAATCTTAAGAATTTAAGTGTGGATATTCCCAGAGATCAGTTTGTAGTATTTACCGGACTGAGTGGTTCCGGTAAGTCATCACTGGCGTTTGACACGATCTATGCAGAGGGTCAGAGACGTTATATGGAGTCTCTTTCTTCCTATGCCAGACAGTTCCTGGGACAGATGGAGAAACCGGATGTGGAGAGCATTGAGGGACTGCCTCCTGCCATTTCCATCGACCAGAAATCCACCAACCGCAACCCACGTTCCACAGTGGGAACAGTGACGGAGATCTATGATTATTTTCGATTATTATATGCCAGGGTGGGAATCCCGCATTGTCCGAAATGCGGCAGGGAGATCAGGAAGCAGACGGTAGACCAGATGGTAGATACGATCATGGCTTTTCCGGAGCGTACCAGGCTGCAGCTGCTGGCGCCTGTAGTGCGGGGACGTAAAGGGACTCATGCCAGGCTGCTGGAACATGCCAGAAGAAGCGGGTATGTACGTGTGCAGATTGACGGGAATATGTATGAACTTTCCGAGGAGATCAGCCTGGATAAGAATATCAAGCACAATATTGAGATCGTGGTGGATCGTCTTATCGTGAAGCCGGGGATCGAGAAGAGACTTGCAGATTCCATAGAGACAGTGCTGGATCTGGCAGACGGGCTTCTGATGGTGGATACTATGGACGGACAGATCCATAATTTCAGCCAGAGTTTCTCCTGTCCGGACTGCGGCGTGAGCATTGACGAGATTGAGCCCAGAAGCTTTTCCTTTAATAATCCGTTCGGTGCCTGCCCGGACTGTCTGGGACTGGGATATAAGATGGAATTTGATATAGATCTGATGATCCCGGATAAATCACTGAGTATCCTGGAAGGTGCCATTGTGGTGACAGGATGGCAGTCCTGTACAAGCCAGGGAAGTTTTTCCAGGGCAATCCTGGATGCACTTGCCAGAGAGTATGACTTCAGTCTGGCTACACCATTTCAGGATTATCCGGAGAAGATCCAGGATATTCTCATCAATGGAACCAACGGCCATTCTGTGAAAGTTTATTATAAGGGTCAGAGAGGTGAGGGCGTTTATGATGTGGCGTTCCCGGGGCTGATCCGCAATGTGGAACAGCGCTACAGAGAGACGGGGTCAGATACCATGAAGCAGGAATATGAATCATTCATGCAGATCACTCCGTGTAAGACCTGTAAGGGACAGCGTCTGAAGAAGGAATCCCTGGCAGTGACAGTAGCAGATAAGAATATTTATGAGGTCACCAATCTGTCCATAGAGAAGCTGAAGGAATTTCTGGGTGGGATGGAACTTTCCCCTCAGCAGCAGATCATCGGTAAGCAGATCCTGAAAGAGATCCGTGCCAGAGTCAGCTTCCTGTCAGATGTAGGACTGGATTATCTTTCCCTGGGACGTGCTACAGGTACTCTTTCCGGCGGTGAGGCGCAGAGAATCCGCCTTGCCACACAGATCGGATCCGGTCTGGTGGGAGTTGCCTATATTCTGGATGAACCAAGTATCGGACTTCATCAGCGTGATAATGACAGGCTGCTGGGATCCCTTATGAAGCTTCGTGATCTGGGAAACAGTTTGATCGTAGTAGAGCATGATGAGGATACCATGCGGGCAGCAGACTGTATCGTAGATATCGGTCCCGGAGCAGGGGAACATGGGGGACAGCTGGTTGCCATGGGAACTGCTGAGGATCTGATGAAGAATGAGAATTCTGTCACAGGTGCCTATCTCAGCGGAAAGCTGAAGATCCCGGTACCCACAGAACGCCATAAACCCACAGGATTTCTCACGATCCGTGGAGCTGCGGAGAATAATCTGAAGAACATTGATGTGAAGATCCCCCTTGGGATCATGACCTGTATCACAGGCGTGTCCGGTTCCGGAAAGAGTTCACTAATTAATGAGATTCTTTATAAACATCTTGCCAGGGACCTGAACCGTGCCAGAGTGATCCCGGGGAAACATAAAGATATCCTGGGAGTGGATCAGCTGGATAAGGTCATCAATATCGACCAGTCCCCTATCGGACGTACACCCAGGTCAAATCCTGCCACTTATACGGGTGTTTTTGACCAGATCAGAGATCTCTTCGCTGCCACAGCAGACGCTAAGGCGAGAGGATATAAGAAGGGACGCTTCAGCTTTAATGTGAAGGGCGGACGATGTGAGGCCTGCAGCGGTGACGGAATCATTAAGATCGAGATGCATTTCCTACCGGATGTTTACGTACCATGTGAAGTCTGCAAAGGCAAGAGATATAATCGCGAAACTCTGGAAGTGAAATATAAAGATAAGAGCATTTATGATGTGCTGAATATGACAGTAGAGGAAGCTCTGACCTTTTTTGAAAATGTTCCTTCTATTAAAAGGAAGATCCAGACACTCTATGATGTAGGACTTTCCTATATCCGTCTGGGCCAGCCGTCCACGGAACTTTCCGGTGGTGAGGCACAGAGAATCAAGCTTGCCACAGAGCTGAGCAAGAGAAGCACAGGGAAAACCATTTATATTCTGGATGAGCCTACCACAGGACTTCATTTCGCAGATGTCCATAAACTGGTGGAGATACTGAAACGTCTGTCAGAAGGCGGAAATACAGTAGTGGTCATTGAGCATAACCTGGATGTGATCAAGACGGCAGACTATATTATAGACATCGGTCCGGAGGGTGGAGATAAGGGCGGTACTGTGGTAGCCCAGGGCACACCGGAAGAAGTAGCTCAGTCACCGGTATCTTACACCGGTAAATATGTAAAAAAATATCTGGAACAGTAAAATACCGGGAATGCAGGGGTTTTCTTTTGGCGAGATTTTGTATATAATGATTACTGTTTACAGTAATGAGAGAAAGAAAGGGGATTCCTATGCCGGCAAGTGATATTGGAATTGACCTGGGCACCAGAAACAGTCTGGTGTATTCTACAGGGAAGGGCCTGGTGCTGAATGAGCCTTCTATTGTAGTTTATGACAAAAATACAGAGAAAATCAGAGCAATCGGAGAAGAAGCCCGAATGATGGAAGAGCGTATCACCTCTGATATGGAGATCATCCGTCCTATCCGTCAGGGCGTTATCGTAGATTATACAGTTATGGAGAAGATGCTGAAATATTTTATCTCCCGTGCAATGGGAAGGCGTGCTTTCCGTAAGCCGCGTATCAGCATTTGCGTTCCAAGCGGAATTACAGAGATCGAGCGTAAAGCTGTGGAGGAGGCCACCTATCAGGCCGGAGCCAGAGATGTATTTATGGTGGAAGAGCCTATTGCAGCAGCCATTGGTTCCGGGGTGGATGTAACGAAACCATTTGGAAACCTGATCGTGGATATCGGAGCAGGAACTACGGATGTGGCTGTGATCTCCCTGGGAGGTGTGGTGGTTTCCACATCCCTGAAGACAGCAGGAGATACCTTTGACCAGGCGATCATGAATTACGTGAGGAAGAATCATGGTCTTTTTATTGGGGAAGACCGTGCGGAGAAGATCAAGGTTCAGATCGGAACCGCCTGTGAGGAATCAGCACCCAGGACCATGGAAGTAAAGGGAAGGAATGTGATCACAGGACTTCCGAAGGTAGTAACACTTACATCAGAAGAAATCCGTGTGGCATTGAGAGATGCTACAGGACAGATCGTGGAAGCCGTCCACGGAGTTCTGGAGAAAACACCTCCGGAACTGGCAGCAGATATCGTAGACCGGGGAATTGTTCTGACCGGCGGTGGTGCACTGCTCCATGGAATGGATACACTGATCGAGCAGAGAACGGGGGTAAGCACACTGACAGTGCAGGATGCGATGAGTGTGGTTGCCATAGGAACGGGAAAATATGCGGAGATCATGTCCAGATTTGACGGATAAAGCAGGAGGTGCTGCAGCAGATGCAGTGCCTCTTTTCACATATAGTGTGTCACAGGCTGATTTTTGAAATAATCCGGTGTGTTGGTACACTGACAGGGAGGAAAAGATGAGCGATACTGTTACAGGATATATAGATCATATTATTTTCAGGAATGAAGATAATGGATATACAGTTATGGTGCTGAAGGATTCGAAAGAGGAGGAACTGACTTGTGTAGGCAGTTTTCCGGCTGTGACTCAGGGCGCAGTGATCGAGGCGGAAGGGGTATATACTCATCATCCTGTATATGGCAGGCAATTTCAGATCTCCTCTTTTACAGAGAAAATGCCGGAAGATACCATGGCTATGGAACGTTATCTGGGATCTGGTGCCATTAAGGGAATCGGTGCAGCACTGGCAGCCAGGATCGTGCGAAGATTCGGGGAGGATACCATACGGATCGTGGAGGAAGAACCGGAGAGACTGGCAGAAGTGAAAGGGATCAGTGAAAAGAAAGCAAGGGAGATCGCAGCGCAGGTAACAGAGAAAGCTGACATGCGCAAGGCTATGATCTTTCTTCAGAAATATGGGATTTCCCTGAACTTGGGAGCGAAGATCTATCAGAAATATAAGGATTCAATTTATACAGTACTTCAGGAGAATCCTTATAAACTGGCAGAAGATATTTCCGGTGTGGGATTTAAGATCGCAGATGAGATCGCAGCCAGGATCGGGATCCATGCAGATTCAGATTACAGAATCCGAAGCGGTATGTTGTATACTCTATTACAGGCTTCGGGAGAAGGTCATACCTATCTTCCACAGGAACAGCTTTTTGCCAGATGTTCCCAGCTTTTGGGAGTGGATGAATCCTATATGGAGAAGCATCTGATGGATATGGTCATTGACAGGAAGCTGGTGCTGAAGGAACGAAACGGGGAGAACGTTGTTTATCCCAGCCAGTATTATTATCTGGAATTGAACACAGCCAGAATGCTGTGCGAACTGAACATTTTATGCCCGGAAGATGAACAGCTTGTCAGGAAGAGAATTGAACTGATCGAGAAGGAAACAGGGACTGTTCTGGATGAAATGCAGAAAAAGGCGGTGACGGAAGCAGCCAGCCATGGACTTTTTATTCTGACCGGCGGTCCGGGTACAGGTAAGACTACTACGATCAATGCCATCATACAGTTTTTCGAAGGAGAGGGTGCAGAGCTTCGGCTTGCTGCGCCTACCGGACGTGCTGCGAAGAGGATGACAGAAACCACGGGATATGAAGCACAGACCATCCACAGACTTCTGGAGCTGAACGGCATGCCGGAAGAAGAGAGGGACGGACATTCGGCGAAATTTGAGAGAAATGCCCAGAACCCGCTGGAGGCAGATGTGATCATTATTGATGAGATGTCCATGGTGGACATTCACCTGATGCATTCCCTGCTTCTGGCAGTGACAGCCGGAACCAGACTGATCCTGGTAGGGGATGAGAACCAGCTTCCAAGTGTGGGACCTGGAAATGTACTGAGGGACATCATCCACAGCGGATGCTTCCCTGTAGTAGAGCTGACGAAGATTTTCCGGCAGGCTTCTGAGAGTGCTATTGTAGTGAATGCCCATAAGATCAACAGAGGTGAGCAGGTACAGATCAATAATAAAAGCAGGGACTTCTTTTTCCTGAAGAGATATGATGCAGATATTATTATCCGCGTAGTGATCGCGTTGATCCAGGAGAAGCTTCCGAAATATGTGGATGCCCGTCCTTTTGAAATCCAGGTACTGACACCTATGCGGAAAGGTCTTCTGGGAGTGGAGCGGTTAAACCAGATTCTGCAGAGATATCTAAACCCACCGGACAGCTCCAGAAAGGAACATACTCTGGGTGACAGGCTGTTCCGTGAGGGTGATAAGGTGATGCAGATCAGGAATAATTACCAGATGGAATGGGAGATCCGCGGAAGATACGGAATTGTGATAGAGAAAGGGATTGGTGTTTTTAACGGAGATACCGGAATCCTTAAGGAGATCAATGAATTTGCGGAAACTGCAGAAGTAGAATTTGAAGATGGAAGATTTGCTGTATATTCCTTCAAACAGCTGGAGGAACTGGAACTGGCGTACGCGATCACCATACATAAATCACAGGGTTCGGAGTACCCGGCAGTGATCCTGCCTCTTCTTTCCGGACCGAAAATGCTTCTGAACCGAAATCTTCTTTATACAGCTGTGACCAGGGCACGTAAGTGTGTGACAGTTGTGGGAAGTGAGGAAACTTTCGGGGAGATGATCCGCAATGAGAAGCAGCAGAAGCGTTACAGTGCCCTGGATGAACGGATCCGGGAGCTGAACGATGCAGTGGAGAAGGGAGAAATGACCGGAATGTGAAGAAACTTATCGAGAATATCCTGAATGTTTTTTACCCCAGATGCTGTCCTGTGTGTCAGAAAGTACTGAAAGACCAGAACCGGATGATCTGTCCGGAATGTGAAGAGAACCTGCACCCTGTGGGGCATCCCAGGTGCTTTTTGTGCGGGAAACCGGTAAATGCAGGAGAATATTGCAGGGACTGTGAGAAACATCATCATCTCTTTGAGCAGGGAATAGGAATATTCGTTTATGATGAGCGGATGCGCAGGTCTGTTACACGATATAAATACTACGGCTGCAGAGAGTATGGAGATTTTTATGCAGCTGCCATGTACAGATTCGGCAGAAAGGAAATCCTCCGATGGGACCCACAGCTGATCGTTCCTGTTCCCATACACAGGACGAAGCTTCGGATGCGTGGCTTCAATCAGTCAGAATATCTGGCAGAAAGACTGGGCAGATATACAGGAATCCCCGTGGATCCTGATCTGGTGCAGAAAGTACGCAGTACACCGTCCCAGAAAAAACTTACTGCAGTCCAGCGCAGGAAGAATCTGGAGTCTGCGTTTCGGGTTACCCGGAAGATCAGTGAGAAGAGGATCCTTCTGGTAGATGATGTTTATACCACGGGAAGCACAATGGATGCCATGGCTGCCTGCCTGAAGAAAAAGGGCGGGGAAAAGATTTATTTTCTTACCCTCTGTACAGGCAGGACATGAGAAAAAATGCTTTTCATAAATAATGATATATGTTACAATCAGTCTGTATGAATATGGGTTTCTGCGACTTTTTTTGCGGAAATAACGGAAGAAAAGAGAAGCAATGAGGAGTTATTTATGTTAAATGAAGAGAAGATTAAAATCATGAATAAACTTGCCATGTATGAACAGGGAGAAGGAAAGAAGTATCTTCCGGTGAGCCGATATTACAGAAGTGATTACATAGGACTCGCCCTGATCAAGAACTTTTTCCTGGTGACTATCGGTTATTGTTTGATCCTGGCCGGGATCGCGGCATATTTCGGAGAATATCTGGTAGACAACATTCATAAGATGGACCTGGTGGCAGTGGGAAGGAATGCAGTGATCGGATATGTAGTCGTGCTGGTCGTTTTTTCAGTGGCGACTTATATCCAGTATTCTGTCAGGTACCATAAGGCCAAGAAAAGCGTGAAAGAGTATTATCAGGAACTTACACAGCTGAATAAGATCTACAGCCGTGAAGAGAAAAAATCCTCGTTCCGGGGAGTATCAGGAGGATATAAAAAATGACAGCATTACTCGAATTGAAACAGAAAATAAAGAATTTATACGGTGAGTATGAGATTTATATCCTGCCATTTCTGAAATTCGTCCTGGCACTGGTATATTTCATATGGATCAATGCAAATATGGGATATATGGAACAGATTAATAATATATTCATCGTTTTGATCCTGGCACTGATCTGTTCGATCCTGCCTTCAGGGGTGATGATCTTTGTAGGATTTGCCATGATGATCGCTCACGGATATGCACTTGGGCCGGAAGTTGCCGGATTTCTTCTGGTGCTGATCCTGTTTATGGCAATCCTTTTCCTGAGATTCAGTTCAGGGACCAATCTGGTACTGGTATTTACACCGTTATCCTTCGGATTCAGTGTTCCGGCACTTCTTCCTATCGGAAGCGGACTGCTCAGCAGTGCGGCATCTGCACTTCCGGCAGGCTGCGGTGTGGTTATTTATTATTTTATCCGTTTTCTGTCTGTACAGCATAAACTTCTGGAGAATCCGGACGTGCTGATGACAGATAAATTGAAACTTCTCACTGACGGGATCGTACAGAACTGGGGAATGTGGATCACAGTGATCGCATTTATCGTAGTGATCCTGCTGGTAAATCTGATCTGCACCCGCTCTTTCGATTATGCGTGGAGGATCGCCATTGTTGCAGGAGGAGTTGTTTATATTCTGGTAGTTCTCGGGGGAGGAGTTATCCTGAACCTGAACATTGATATGATCAACCTTATTGTATACACAGTGGTCTCTGTAGTTGTGGGACTGCTTCTGGAGTTCTTTGTATTTGGCGGAGATTACAGCCGTACAGAGAGACTTGAGTATGAGGATGATGAGTACTACTACTATGTGAAGGCTGTTCCGAAGGCAGCAGTTGCCACTTCTGAAAGAAGTATCAAGAAGATCAACGGTGAACCTGCCAGAGAAGAGAAAGATGCCACAGACAATGTAGTATCTTATGCGAACCCTATTTTCCACGGGGAAGAAGATGCAGTACAGCCAACAGAGGAAGCTGAACCTGTAGTGAGAAAAACAAATGTAGACCATGTAGATTTTGAGAAAAAACTGGAAGAATCTCTGAAAGACCTGTAAGCTGCTGAAGTTGGTAATATAGCAGCAAAATCTGTACAGGGATGTTTCAGGAAGACCAGGAGGAAAGGAGAACCATATGCAGGATGTTGGAGGGAATCTGATAGAGTATTTGTCCAGAATAGCATTCCCGAAGATCAGTATCATTGATGTCATCCAGATCGCGCTGATCGCATTTTTTGTGTATCAGTTTATGATATGGATCAAATATACCCATGCGTATACGCTGCTGAAGGGTATACTGGTAGTTCTCCTGTTTATTCTTGTTGCGTATATCTTCAAAATGAATACGATCCTGTGGATCTTCTCCAATCTGGCGAGTACACTGATCGTAGGTGTTATTGTTATTTTCCAGCCGGAGCTTCGCAAAGCTCTGGAGCAGATCGGCCAGAAGAAGATCATGGCTGCGATCATTCCTTTTGACTCTGGCAAGGAAGTCAAGGAGAGATTCACAGATAAAACCATCAGCGAACTGGTAAAGGCCTGCTTTGATATGGGAGAAGTAAAGACAGGCGCACTGATCGTCATCGAACAGAATGAGCTGCTTACAGATTATATCCGTACAGGAATCAATCTGGATGCGATCCTTACCAGCCAGCTGCTGATCAATATCTTCGAGCATAATACACCGCTTCATGACGGAGCTGTTATCGTGAGGGAAAACAGAATCGTAGCTGCAACCTGCTATCTTCCGCTGTCAGATAATATGGAACTGAGCAAGCAGCTGGGAACACGCCACAGAGCCGGCGTAGGTATCAGTGAGCAGACAGACTCGGTGACTATTATCGTTTCTGAAGAAACCGGGCAGGTATCAGTAGCCCGGAACGGGAAACTGATCCGTGGCGTGAACAGTGCCAGACTCCGTGAGATCCTGATAAAGGCACAGAACAAACAGGTTGTAGATAACAGCAAATTCCGCTATTTACTGAAAGGAAGAGGCAAACATGAAGAAGAGAAAAATCACTGATAATATCCCTCTGAAGATCATGTCTGTTGCTGTGGCTGTCGTGGTATGGCTTATTGTTGTGAATATAGACAATCCTGTAGGAACAAACTATTATACACTGACCAATGTGGAGCTGATCAATAAAGAATATGTTGAATCCTCAGATACCATCGGCAAGATGTGTATGCCGGAGGAAAAGCAGGACTCTATAAGGATCGCTATTACAACGAACAAAAAGATAAGAGATAAGATCAAAGTTTCTGATATTACTGCTACAGCAGACCTGCAGCAGGCAGTAAGCCTTGACACAAACCCGGTTATGGTACCCATCACAGTAACCTGTTCCGTGCCGGGGGTAACACCCAATGATATTAAAGTAACCCCTCAGAACCTCAGTGTGAATCTGGATGAAAAGGAAACACAGGAGTTCGTAGTGAATGTAAGCAGAGGTGATACGAAACCCGGGAAAGACTATGAAGCAGGAAGCCTGACAGCCAATCCTGAGAAAGTCAGGATTACAGGACCGAAATCTCTGGTGAATAAAATAGACAAGGTAAATGCGACCATTTCCCTGGACGGTAACACACAGGACTTTACACAGGACGTGAATCTTACGATCATAGATAAGAATCAGGAAGCACTTTCAGATTCAGAGATGAATTCTCTCAGGATTGAGAACAATGCGAAGGTAAGTGTTACAGCCAGACTGTGGAAGATCCGTCAGGGCGTAGGTATTTCAGCAGGATATGTAGGAAGCCCGGCATCCGGCTATCAGGTTGGAACTGTAACCACAGTTCCGGATACTATCAGCGTGGCGGGAAGCACCGAAGGACTTGAAACCTTGACTCAGAATGATAACACCATCACCATCCCTGCTGACAGTATTGACATTTCCGGAGAGTCCAGGGATGTGGAACGGAAGATCAGCCTGAAGGATCTGCTGCCTGACAATGTGAAGCTGACCAGCGATTCCAGTGAAGATGTATGGGTAACCGTAAGCATTCTTCCGGAGGGCAGCAGAGAATTTACACTGTCAACCAAGGATATTGAGGTAAAGAATAAACCGGATGATCTTCAGGTAACGTTCGAGACAGCTCAGATAGAGATCAGGATCAAATCTGATACAGAAGATCTGGATGATCTGAATACAGAGACAGATATTAAAGCGTCCATAGATCTGAAGGGAAAAGAGGAAGGAAATTATAAAGTCCCTGTGACATTGAGTCTTCCTGACGGATATGAAACTGTAGAGAACGTTTCTACAGAAGTAGTGATCTCATCAGGCACCGGAACGGATGACAGCAAGGGATGAGAGGAATACAGATATGGTTAGTAAGAAAGTAACGGTCAAGAATCCGACAGGTCTTCACCTGAGACCTGCCGGGATTCTGTGTAATGAGGCTATGAAATATCAGTCACAGGTAACTTTTGACTATGACGGAGGAACCGCTAATGCCAAGAGCGTGCTGAGCGTACTTGGCGCCTGCGTGAAATGCGGGGATGAGATAGAGATCATCTGTGAGGGAAAAGATGAACAGACAGCACTGGAAGGTATGGTAAATGCCGTAGAAAGCGGTCTGGGAGAATAAGTGTTAAAGGTTTATAACAAGTACACTACAAGTACACTCCGGTGTACTTGAATAGTTATTGAGGGAGGAATTAATTGTGAAAAAAAGGTTGGTTGCAGTAACTCTCGGCGTTATTTTGAGTTTGTCAACTGTAGGCGAAGCCGGTGCATCGGTATTCAGCTCTCCTGAGGACACAGCGGCATCCCAGGATGAGATCGCAGGATCTGAAGCAGCGGAATCAGAGACAGACAGTGCAGAAACAGCAGACACATCGGAAGTACAGCCAGAGGATTCTGGTGCAGAGGATCTGTTTTCGGCAGGAGAGTATGCAGGTACTTCAGATGCAGAACCACAGGACAGCAGTTCTGCTTTTTCATCAGGAGAAGATGAGACACAGCCAGCAGCTGTATCACAGATAACAGATGCAGTACCGGCAGAGCAGCAGGATGATTCTGATGCTGTGTCAGTGAAGGCAGAGGACTGGATCAGAGAGGATGATCACTTTAAGCTCTACAAGCCAGTGAAGAAAGACAGTGCTGACACTTCAGATGCAGCACCGGCAGACACAGTACAGACAGAAGATCAGACCGGTGAGGTGGTTCTAACAGATTCTGATACAGATGAAACTGACAATGCAGACAGTACAGATCCGACACAAGCAGATGCAGCAGATACGGAGATTCTGACCGCAGAAGATCCGGATTATGAAGATACAGCAGATACAACAGAGGATCCGGTTCTGGATGTATCCGATGACAGTGCAGACGGGGATGCCAATGCCAGCACAGAACCGGCAGATAATACAGACAGCTTTTATACAGTAGCAGACGGACTGGTGAAGATCAGTACGGAATATAAAGAACAGGTACATACAGGCTGGTATCTTTTCGATGAGAACGGATACATGGTCACAGGACAGGCACAAGTAAACCCGGAACAGGGCACAGATATTGCTGCTGCACAGACAGCAGATGCCAGCATAGCTGCAGATACAGAAGAAACAGTTCAGTCCTGCTTCACATCAGCAGAGGATGCGGTAGTATATACAGGCTGCGAGAATGAAGCGGTTACGCCGTATACATCTACTGTAGGACAGCAGATCCGTAATAAATGGAAATGGACGGGAACTGCATGGCAGTATTACAATGCAGCAGGTACCCTTGAGACAGTAACACAGCTGGAGGCAGCACAGAAAGCCAACGGTACTTATACAGGATACTTTAAAATCGAGAATGAATATTACAGCCTGAAAGCAGACGGAACACCACGAACAGGAAATGTCACACTTACAGTAAACGGAGTGTCCAATCTCTATTATTTCGAGAAGGACAGCACCATCCCGGGAAGAATGTTCCACGAAGGCTGGAGAGTAACAGGACTTAATACTTCCAGGGAGAGATGGCTCTACTACAGCCAGGGGAAAAACCCGGCAGATATCGGTAAATACTATCAGCGTGGTGTCATTGCTACCAGACTGGATGAGAATATAAAAGGTGCTTATACATATCTGATCAGCAGCAAGGGATACCTTCTGAAAAGTACCATAAAGAAAGCTGAGAACGGTGCTTTTTATGGAACTGATAAATATGGAAGAATTTATACAAACAAGATGGTTTTGTATAAAGGATACAGATATTATTTCGGAAAAACCGGCAAACGTGCTACATGGAAGAACAGATGGGCGAAGGTCAACAACCATTATTATTACTTCGGCGGCGTTCCGGGAAGAGTTCTGGAGAAACATGGCTGGCAGAAACTTACCAATACCAAGAATCAGTTCCTGGGCTGGATCTATTTAGATCAGAACGGAAACAATTACACTAATAAGTGGACCAGCAACGGATATTATTTCAAAGCCAACGGAAAACTTGCCAGCGGTCTGACACAGATCGGAACAAAGATGTATCTCTTTGAATCATCTACGGCAGCAGCCCATAAAGGAAAAGTGTACAAGAATACAATGATCCGTTACAAAAACAAGCTGTATCTGGCAAGTGCTACAGGTGCTCTGTATAAGGGTGGATGGAGACAGTATAATAATGGCTGGTACTATCTGAGAAATTATACACCGCTGACAAACCAGTTCAGGAAGAAAAAAGGTGTAAACGGTTATCTGAATTCCAGTGGTAAATACACCACAGGATGGGTGCTTGTAAGTGATGCCAAGAACCTTATGAGATACATTGACCCAACCGGAAACGGATATGCAAAAAATACAAGCAAATGGATCAATGGAGTTCTGTATTACTTTGACAGCAACGGATACAGGATCACAGATGTTTCCGCGAAATATCCGAACGGTCCATATTATCTGGAAGTACAGAGAAAGAATGGTATCATGACTGTTTATACAGACAGTACCAAGAGAATTCCTATCAAGACCATCAGAGTATCCGTAGGTGTTCCAAGTACTCCTACACCGCCGGGTGAATACACACTCAGAAGCAGCGCAAGATGGCAGCTCCTGATGGGACCATCCTGGGGTCAGTATGGAACCCATGTAGAGGGAGCAGGAAAGGGAGGAATTTATGTTCACTCTGTTGCATGTGCACAGGCAAATTCCTTCAACCTTCCGGCAGTAGAATATAATAAACTTGGCCAGCCGGCTTCACACGGATGTATCCGTGCCTGCGTGGCAGATGCCAAATGGGTATATTATCACTGCAATGGTTCCAGAATCAATATCATCGATGGTGTGGTCACATATCACGATGCATATAAAGGACCTCTGGGTAAGAATCCTCTTACACCATTAAGAGGCGCCAAGAACTTCGATCCTACAGACCCGGAAGTATAAAAATAAATAACAACCATTACAAAAGAGGCATTTCGGAAATAAAAGTCCGAAGTGCCTTTTTGCGTCCAGCGGGACAGCGATATGTGAACAGAAACGGAGGAAGAAATGCCCGGATTAAAAGGTTCGGGTTGCATAAGCAATTGCCAGCATGTATAATACTTTTAACAAAATCGTAAAAAAAGAAATCATGTTAACGATCACATGCTTTAAGAAAGGACAGGAAGATGAAGAAAAAGTTTCAGGGGTGGAGAAAGAAAGTCGCAGTTGGTCTTCTGGCTGCAACTCTGTGCGGATCTCTGTCTGCACAGACGGCAATGGCAACCATGCACTATGACAGAAGACAGACAGTTGCTCAGGAACAGTTCGAATCGTCAGCAGATACTTACAGTGCATCTGCGTCAGCTGTAAGCAAAAAGGCCTGGCAGAAGATCAATGGCAAATGCTACAATGGAAGCGGAAAAGTCATTCCAGGGGCTATCACCAGAGGAATCGATGTGTCCGAATGGCAGGAAACCATCAACTGGGCGAAAGTAAAAAAATCTGATGTGGATTTTGCATTCGTGCGCATTGCTCACGGGATCAAATATCAGGATAAGAATTTCGACTACAATATGAAACAGGCAGAGCTGGCAGGAGTTCCTGTAGGAACTTACGTATATAGTACAGCTACAAATACAGCCGGAGCATTAAAAGAAGCACAGCTTGCCATAAAGAAGATGAAGGGTTATAAAGTATCCTATCCGGTAGCCTATGATCTGGAAGATGAGAAACTGGAGAAACTCTCCCCAAGGACGATATCAAGAATGGCACTGGCGTTCTGTAATGAGATACGTCAGGCGGGATATTATCCGATCATTTACTGTAATACATACTGGTATGATTATCATATAGACTGGAGCATTCTTTCCGGTCTGGATGTGTGGATCGCCAGATATGGAGATACGATCCAGGCACCGGATTCTTCGAAATATTCCTATACAGTCTGGCAGTCCACTTCAGGAGAAGCTGACAGCGGCCTGAATCCTACCAGAAAACTGATCTCAGGAATTCCTGTATGGAATGACGTGGATATGGATTTCGGCTTCGTGGATTATACGAAGGTAATAACCCCAAGGTGGCAGCCACTGGCATCTTACAGTCCTGCAGTAACTGCTGACACAGGGAAATATGGACATCTTCCCATTGGCGTGAAGAACGGCCTGAAAGAAGAAAACGGAGATACCTTCTATTATGTAAACGGTAAAAAGGCTACAGGCTGGACAAAACTGAACAATAAAAAATATTACTTTGCGCCTGAGACAGGTGCTCTTTATAAAGATCGTCTGTTTAAAGTAAACAATCAGCTCTATTATGCAGATAAAAATGGAGTGATAGCTACAGGAAAATGGGTGGAATATAAAGGGAAAACTTATTATTTTAAGGCAAGTGGAGCTGCCTTTAAAGGTATGAAGCGTGTAAAAGGCAAATATTACTGGTTCCATACCTCATCTGGCTATATGTTTAAAAACAGAAAAGTGATCAGAAGCACAGGCGATATTTATTATTTCGGCAGCAATGGAGTACGGTATGAAAACGGTATGAAAAAAATAACCGAAAACGGCACAGTTCATACGTACTATTTTCACAAAGATGGAAAAGTACATAAAGGCTGGTTGACATACAAGGGTAAAAAGTATTATTTTTATAAAGGCAAAACAGAGAAGTCAGGACGAAGAGCAGAGAATGTAAGGCTGACAAGTTCCAACGGCATCATTTCGGTGTTTGATAAGTCCGGCGTTTGCATCGATCAGTACAAGAATGAGTGAGCCGAAATAAGCATGATCCTGATGAGGGACTGCATTTGGGCCGCATATTCTTAAAAGAAGGGAAAAGTTATGAAAAAAATATGTAGTTTAGTTTTAGCAGCAACTATAGCAATTTCAAGTATCGGATCAGGAGTAACTGCCATGGCTGCGACAACAACAGCAACAACATCCAAGTATGTGGTAGTACTGGATCCGGGCCATGGAGGAAACGAAAGCGGAGCCGGCGCTGTACATAATGGCAAAGTTTATAAAGAAGAAGAGATCAACTGGAAAATTGCAAACTATACCATGCAGGCACTGAGCCAGTCATCAGATATCGAAGTTCATCTGACCAAGACCAAGAATCAGACCGTAAGCCTGATGAAACGGGTTACGACAGCCAAAAATTATGGAGCAGACCTTCTGGTAAGCCAGCATATTAATGACTCCGACAGCAGTTATTCAAGAGGCGCGTGTGTTCTGGTCTCATCAGGAACCTACAGACCATCATTGGCTGCCAAAGAAAAGAAATTCGCCAGATATGTACTGCAGGAACTTGGAAAACTGGGAATTTCCAAAAGTGGTACAGGTCTGTTATATCGTACAAGTGAGAACGGAAGCACCTATCCCAACGGAAAGATTCGTGATTATTATGGTATTGTAGCCCAGAGTGTGGAGCAGAATATTCCAGGTGTCATCATAGAGCATGCATTTATCAGCAGCCCTTATGACGCAGTTAATTTCCTCAGCACCAATGCGAAACTGAAGAAGATCGGTGAGGCAGATGCCAGAGCCATCATCCGTTACTGTAAGCAGCTTCCGGCGAAGAAACCAACACCTGCACCGACTGTGGCTCCGGATGCATTCACAGGATGGAAAGAGAAGAATGGATATTTCTATTATTACATTAATTCCAGGAGACAGAGAAACCAGATCCTGAATCTGAAAGACGGAATCTATTATGTAAATCAGAAAGGCCAGCGCCAGTATGGATGGCACACGGTAAATGGAAAAAAATATTACTTCCAGAAAGACGGCAAGGCACAGCTGGGATGGATGGAAAAGAATGGAAGTTATTATTACTTTGACCAGACGACAGGAACTATGTATAAAGATATCATGATGGTTTCCGCTGACGGAAAGCTGTACATTTTCGGTAAAGATGGAAAGAGATGCAGCAGATGGACAGAATATCAGGGAAAGAAATATTTCATTAATAAATCCGGCTATGCACAGACAGGCTGGCTGAAAGTAAGCGGAAAGTGGTATTACTTCCATAAGAAAAATGCATATATGTACAAAAACCGCACAGCAGTTACTTCCACAGGAAAGAAATATATCTTTAACTCCAAAGGTGTATGTACAAACAGAAAATAATATAATCACACAGAAATTGTAAATAGTAATCAAAAGGTCCTGAGATATATCCAGGACCTTTTGTAGATAAAGCGTACAAAGAGACAGATTAAAGAGGTAAGTATGGATAAAAAGATAGTCATCATCGGAGCCAACGATTTCCAGAAACCGCTGATCCAAAAAGCCGGTGAAATGGGATATGAGACACATGTGTTTGCATGGAGAGACGGAGCGACAGGAGCCAGGTATGCGGATCATTTTTATGATATAAGTATTACAGAACATAAGAAGATCCTGAAGGAATGTGAGAGAATAAAGCCCCAGGCTGTGGCAACCATAGGATCAGATCTGGCAAATATTACCGTGCAGTATCTGGCAGAGAAACTGGGGCTTCCGGGAAACAGCAGGGAATGTATCTGTTGTTCCACCAATAAATATGCCATGCGTCAGGCCATGAAAGCAGCTGGTGTTTCTGTGCCTTATTTCCAGGTAACAGATGGGAAAGAGACGGAGAAGATCACCGTGCCCTCATATCCTGTGATCGTGAAACCAACAGACAGATCCGGAAGCCGTGCCATTACCAGAGTGGAGAGACATGAAGATCTGCAGGAAGCGGTCAGGAATGCCATAGACCAGTCTTTTGAGAAAAAGGCGATCATTGAGGAATATCTGTCAGGGCAGGAATACAGTATGGAAGCCATCAGTTATGAAGGAACCCATACCTGTCTGGCTGTCACGAAGAAATTCACCACAGGTGATCCCCATTATATTGAGATCGGACATCTACAGCCGGCACCTCTGGAACCGGAATTAAAAGAGAAGATCATAAAAGAAATCTTTTGTGCCCTGGATGCACTGAAGATCCGAAACGGCGCGTCCCACAGTGAGTTCCGGGTAGATGAGAAGGGAAAGGTACACATCATAGAAATCGGTTCCCGTATGGGTGGAGACTGCATCGGTTCCCATCTGGTACCTCTTTCCACAGGACAGGATTTCGTGAAAATGGTAGTGCAGACTGCAGCAGGAGAGAAGCCGGAACTGAACTGCAGGCCTTTGCAGAAATGTTCTGCCATACGCTTTATTATGGATCAGAAGGATCTGGAAACATTGAAACACATAGAAGAAAAATACCCTCAGAATGTGGTGGAAAAGGTGTTGGAAGGCCAGCCGGGAACCCATCCGGTAACAGACAGTTCCAGCCGTTTCGGTTTTTATATTTTTCAGACAGATACTATGGAAGAAACAGAACAGATGCAGCTCTGGAAGTAAAGGTTGACAGCCAATACTAATAAGAGATAAGATAAAAGTAATGTCCTGCTGCAGATGGCAGCAGATTTAACCGAATCAAACAAGCAGCGAATGCGGATCATGAACATCCGCCTGACGAGGAGCAGTTTATGAAGAAACTGATGATTCTGGGAGCCAGCTATTCACAGCTCCCTCTGATAAATAAAGCCAGAGAAATGGGGATTTATACCATTGCAGCCAGTACGCCCGGGGACTGGCCGGGATTTGATGCAGCTGATGAGAGTGCTTTTGTGGACATTTCCGACCCGGAAGCGATCCTTGCACAAGCCCGCAGACAGCAGATCCACGGAATTGCCACCTGTTGTCTGGACACGGGGGTTCCTGCCATTGGAACAGTGTGTGAGAAAATGGGGCTTCGGGGCCCGTCAGAAAAAGCAGCCCGAACTGCGTCCAATAAATATAAGATGAAGGAAGCATTCAGGGAAGCCGGGGTGCAGACAGCCAGACATATCTGTATCCATAACAGGGAAGAACTGGTTCATGCACTGGATGAGCTGAATTTCCCGGTGGTGGTCAAGGCTGTGGACCTGATGGGAAGCAGGGGGATTTTCCGCTGCAATACCAGACAGGAAGCTCTGGATAATTATGAGAAGACCATGGAAGCTACCAGACAGGAGTATTGCCTGATAGAGGAATTTATAGAAGGAACACTTTTCGGCGCAGAAGCTATGATGAAGGACGGAAAGCTGGTTTACTGCATGATCGATAATACGGAGAGCTTTATCAGTGCAGTGCCGACTCCGGTAGGCCATTCCATTCCATTCGAAGGTGGACAGACACTGGAGCTTCAGGCACAGGAACAGGTTCAGGCAGCCATTGAGGCAGTAGGGCTGGATAATTGTCCTGTAAACTGTGATCTGATCCATAAAGAGGGAAAGGTCTATGTAATTGAGATCACAGGCCGCGCAGGTGCTACCTGCCTTCCGGAACAGATAGGACTTTACTACGGGATTAATTATTATGAAGCAATCATCCGCCTGGCTATGGATATGGAAGTGGAGAGCCTGTTTGCACAACCGCCCTGCACAGCCAGTATTTCCCATACACTGATGTCAGACAGGGACGGAACAGTAAAGGCAATAAACAACTGCAATGAGCAGACAGAGGATATCGTAGACCTGTCCTTTAATATCGAACCCGGGGAAATGATCCATGCCTACAGAAACGGCAGGGACAGACTGGGCCAGGTGATCGTCAAAGGCAGCAGTCTGCCCGTATGCCGGGCAAAGCTTGCAGAAGTTTTGGCGAAAATAGAGATTGAATTTGAAGAGTAATTATGGGAAAATGAATTATTATGAAAAAATATGCTGAGAAAAAGAATGCAGGGCTTTTTATAGTACTGCATATCAGTCTGCTGTTCAGCTCCCTGAGCGGTGTGTGCTCGAAGATGGCAGCAGCCCAGACTGACTTGAAAGGCTTTGGTATGTGGTATTTCGCAGTACTTCTGATCATGGCAGTTTATGCAGTGATCTGGCAGCAGATCCTGAAGAAACTTCCGCTGACAGTTGCCTATGCGAACAAGCCGGTGAGCCTGATATGGGGAATGGTTTGGGGAACACTGATCTTTAAAGAAACAATAACCTGGAATATGATCCTGGGTGCAGTGATCATTTTCGCAGGAATCTATCTGGTGGTGACTGCTGATGAATAGTTTACAGATTTCCATATGCATCCTGATCCTGTCCGTATTTATCGCGTCTGTATCCCAGATCCTGCTGAAAATATCTGCAAATAAGACTTATTCCTCCAGGATCAGGGAATATCTGAATGTTTACGTAATCTTCGGATACGGACTTTTATTTCTCTCTACACTGCTTACCATGATCGCACTGAAAAGAGTGCCTTTGTCCTGGTCACCTGTAGTGGAATCCAGCAGCTACATTTTTGTATCTGTAATGGGATATCTGGTGCTGAAAGAGAGATTTACGAAAAAGAAAATGACGGGACTGCTGGTGATCCTTATCGGGATTCTGGTATTTTCCCTTTAAGAGATCGTTACAGAGAAGAGGAAAAAAGATGCTATTATCCATAGTGATCCCATGCTACAGATCTGCCCATACTATCAGTAAGGTGGTAGAGATGAGCATGGAAGTGATCGATAAAATAGAAGGGCTGGACTGTGAATTCGTGCTGGTCAATGACTGCTCCCCGGATAACACTTATGAGGCTATCCAGGCACTGGCAGAGAAATATCCCAATGTGAAGGGAATCGACCTGGCGAAGAATTTCGGACAGCACAATGCTATCATGGCGGGAATGCATCAGGCCCAGGGAGATTATATCATGGGAATGGACGATGACATGCAGACCCACCCGTCCCAGATCCCTGCCTTTATTGAGAAAATGAACGAAGGCTATGATGTGGTTTTCGGTATCTATAAGAAGAGAAAATTTGGTTTTCTGAAAAATCTCACAAGCAAGATCGCATCCTTTATCGTGTGGCATATGGTGGAGCGTCCCAAGGGACTGGAAGCCAGCAATTTCTGGTGCTGCAGGAAGTATGTGAGGGATGAGATCGTACAGTATACAGGATATAATCTGTATCTGCAGATTTTGTTTTATCGGACTACACGACATATCGCGAATATTGAGATCGAGCATTTCTCCAGGGAAGAGGGGAGCTCCAATTATAATTTCAAAAAAGCATTCCGGCTGTTTATGTCCTTTATGAATTATACAGTGATCCCCCTTCGGATCGCGGAGGTGATGGGCACACTGTTTTCCATTGCAGGATTTATCGGCGCCATTGCAGTCTTTATACAGAAAATGATCCGGCCGGATATGGCTGTGGGATGGAGTTCCCTGATGTGTGCCATGCTCCTGTTCTTCGGAATTACTTTCCTGATGCTGGGAGTGCTGGGGGAATATGTGGGCAAGCTGATCCTGAACCAGAATAAGACTCCGCAGTTCGTGATCAGGGAAACTGTAAACATAGATAAGAAAGCAAAGGAACAAAAAGAGAATGATTGATTTTAACAGACCTGCGTTCGTAGGTTCAGAACTGGAGTATATTCAAGATGCCATTCACAGAGGAATGCTCTGTGGGGATGGCATTTATACAAAGAAGTGCTCACAGTGGATGGAGAAGGAATTTGACGTCAGCCGGGTTATGCTGACCACATCCTGCACCCATGCGCTGGAGATGGCAGCCTTTCTCTGTGATATCCAGCCGGGTGACGAGGTGATCATGCCCTCCTATACCTTTGTGTCTACTGCAGACGCTTTTGTACTGAGGGGAGCGAAGATCGTATTCGTGGATATCCGCCCGGATACCATGAATCTGGATGAGAAGCTGATTGAACAGGCCATCACGCCGAAGACGAAGGTGATCGTTCCTGTCCACTATGCAGGAGTGGCCTGTGAGATGGATACGATCATGGATATTGCACACAGACACGGCCTGAAAGTTGTGGAAGATGCAGCCCAGGGCGTGGATGCCTGTTATAAAGGCAAAGCACTGGGAACCATCGGAGATTTCGGATGCTACAGCTTCCATGAGACCAAAAATTTCACCATGGGAGAAGGGGGTGCCCTTCTTTTCCAGAAGGAAGAATATCTGGAGAAGGCCGAGATCCTGAGAGAAAAGGGAACAGACAGAAGTAAATTTTTCCGGGGCCAGGTGGACAAATACCGCTGGATGGATTACGGTTCTTCTTATCTTCCCAGCGAGCTGAATGCGGCATATCTGTATGCACAGCTTGAGGCGAAGGATAAGATCCAGAAGAAGCGTATGGAGATTTATGAGTATTATCATCGCAACCTGGCAGATCTGGCAGCAGAGGGCAAGGTAGAACAGCCTTATGTCCCACAGGACTGTGAACATAATGCGCATATGTATTATCTTAAGGTAAAAGATATGAAAGTCCGTACCAGACTTCTGGCATACCTGCGGGAAAACGGAATCTGCAGTGTGTTCCATTATGTACCTCTTCATTCTGCGCCTGCAGGACAGAAGTTCGGCAGATTTGCAGGGGAAGATGTATACACTACGAAAGAGAGCGAGCGCCTTCTGCGACTTCCTATGTTCTATAACCTGGACATGGAAGATGTAAAAAGGATCGTAGATGTGATTCATAAATTTCAGGAATTCTGATGGATCCTGATGAAAGCAGCTTATAATCAACTCATAATTGAAACAGGAAACTTCCGGACTGCAGTGATCTGCACAGCTTCCGGTAAAAATATATCAAAAGAAAAGAGGAAACGAAAATGGGAAAAATAAAAGTTACAGAATGCGGCGGAATTAAAGGATTAAAAGTAGTAGAGCCAACAGTCTTCGGAGATGCAAGAGGCTACTTTATGGAAACTTATAACTACAATGATTTCAAAGAAGCAGGAATTGATGTGGAATTCGTACAGGATAATCAGTCCAGCTCCCATAAAGGAGTTCTCCGTGGACTTCATTTCCAGATCAATTATCCGCAGGACAAACTGGTACGTGTAGTAAACGGTGAGGTATTTGACGTTGCAGTAGACCTTCGTGAAGGATCTGAGACTTACGGCAAATGGTTCGGAGTTGTTCTCTCCGCAGAGAACAAGAAACAGTTCTTTATTCCTAAGGGATTCGCACATGGATTCCTGGTACTTTCCGAACATGCGGAATTCGTTTACAAATGCTCTGATTTCTATCATCCGAACGATGAGGGCGGACTGATCTGGAATGACCCGGATATTGGAGTAGAATGGCCGATCCCGGAGGGAATGGAATTAAGCTTCTCAGATAAAGATACCAAATGGGGAAGCTTCAAGGATTACCGCAAATAGGAGAACGAGAGATTGAAGACGATTTTTTCTTTACCCATGGACATTTACAAAAACAGACGGCTTGTGGCGAAGCTGGCGAAAAATGACTTCAAAACAAGATATGCAGGTTCGTATCTGGGAATCGTATGGGCATTTATCCAGCCTGTTATCACCATTCTGGTATACTGGTTTGTTTTCTCAGTAGGATTCCGTTCAGGAACCGGTGATCTGGGAGTGCCTTTTGTTCTGTATCTGGTGGCAGGTATCGTACCCTGGTTCTTTTTCCAGGATGCCCTGATCGGTGGAACCAATTCCATGCTGGAATATAATTATCTGGTAAAAAAGGTAGTATTCAACATCAGCGTGCTTCCGGTGGTCAAGATCATCTCTGCCATGTTTGTACATGTATTTTTCGTGCTGTTTACCATTATTCTGTATGCAGCGTATGGAAGAATGCCTGATATTTACTATCTGCAGCTGATCTATTACACAGGATGCGTGTTTATTCTGGTGCTGGGCTTATCCTACGCCACCAGTGCCATTGTAATCTTTTTCAGGGACCTGACACAGATCATCAATATTGTACTTCAGGTAGGAGTGTGGCTTACACCGATCATGTGGATCGTGGAAACTTCTCCTCTTCAGGGACATCCGGTGATCATGAAGATCCTGAAACTGAATCCGATGTACTATATTGTTTCCGGATACAGAGATACGTTTCTTATGAAAACCTGGTTCTTCCAGCATGCAGGATGGACTGCTTATTTCTGGGTATTCACCATCCTGTGCTTCCTGTTTGGCAGCTGGGTATTTAAACGTCTGCGCATCCATTTTGCGGATGTATTATAATACGGGTTACGTGTGAACGATAACTGATGAGGAACCACCTGGCTCCTGATATTATAGAAATGTAGTGGAAAGGAAAGAACGTGGAAAACAAGAAAGTAATTCAGGTGAAAAATCTCACCAAAATGTATAAATTATATGATAAGCCCTCAGATCGTCTCAAAGAAGCTCTGGGGCTTACCAGAAAGAAACTTTATAAAGAGCATTATGCACTGCGTGATGTAAACTTCGATATTCAGGAAGGGGAATGCGTGGGTATTATCGGAACCAATGGTTCCGGTAAATCCACGATCCTGAAGATCATCACCGGTGTTCTGACTCCTACTCAGGGAGAAGTGAAGGTAGACGGACGTATCTCTGCCCTGCTGGAGCTGGGAGCCGGATTTAATATGGAATATTCCGGCCTGGAGAATGTATACCTGAACGGTACCATGATCGGATTTTCCAAAGAGGAGATCGATGCCAGACTGGACGATATCCTGGAATTCGCAGACATTGGAGATTTTATCCACCAGCCTGTTAAGACATATTCCAGCGGTATGTTCGTGCGTCTGGCTTTTGCTGTCGCTATCAATATTGATCCGGAGATCCTGGTGGTAGATGAGGCACTGTCTGTAGGAGACGTATTCTTCCAGGCCAAGTGCTACCATAAATTCGAAGAATTTAAGAAGCAGGGAAAGACCATCCTGTTCGTAAGCCATGATCTCAGCAGTGTATCCAAGTACTGCGACAGAGTTATCCTGCTGAACAAAGGTGTGAAGCTGGATGAAGGTTCTCCGAAACAGATGGTAGACCTGTACAAACAGCTTCTGGTAGGGCAGGATCCTGTGAAACAGCAGGAGGCAGATAAAGAGAAAAAGGCAGCAGTACAGTCCGAAGGCACAGGCAATTTCCAGGCCAACCCCAACATGCTGGAGTATGGAAACCGCATGGCTGAGATCATTCATTTCGAAATCCTTGATGACAGGGGAATGCTCTCCAATACCATCGAAAAAGGAACGGAATTTAAGATCCGCATGAAGGTTCATTTCAACGAGGATATCCAGGAGCCGATCATGGCGTATACCTTTAAGAATATTAAAGGAACGGAGATCACAGGAACCAACACCATGTTTGAGAAGGCACAGGTTGCCAGATCAGGTGCCGGTGATGAATGTACAGTCACTTTCACCCAGAACATGGACCTCCAGGGAGGGGAATATCTGCTGTCCTTTGGCTGTACCGGTTACAAGGACGGGGATTTCACTGTGTTCCACAGACTTTATGATGCCTGCAATATTACAGTAGTATCCAGTAAGAATACAGTAGGCTTTTATGATATGAATTCCAGAATAGAAATTCAGTGTGAGGAATAAATATGGGAGAAAAAATAGGAAAAGTATTCCTGGATGATACCTTATATCCGGGACAGGATTTATACAGCGACGGTGCCATCGAGGATGAGATGCTGGAGATCGCCAGGGATTATCACCCGGAGGAATTTAACCGCGTGATCCGGGAGAGGGAAAGCTGGCCCATTCTCTATCATTTTTCCCATATCAGGGAAAACATCTTAAGCTGGCTTCCTTTTACAGGGGAAGAAAAGGTGCTGGAGATCGGTTCCGGCTGTGGCGCTGTTACAGGTGCACTCTGCAGGAAGGCGAAAGAAGTGACCTGTATTGAACTTTCCATGAAACGAAGCAGGATCAACGCCTACAGGCACAGAGATCAGGATAACCTGAAGATCCTTGTGGGAAATTTCCAGGAGATCGAAAAAAACCTTACTGAGAAATATGATTATATTACACTGATCGGTGTATTTGAATACGGGGAGGCCTATATTCAGAGCCAGGATCCGTATGTGGATTTCCTGAAGATCATTTCCAGACATCTGAAACCCGATGGAAAGATCGTGCTTGCCATTGAGAACCGCCTGGGACTGAAATACTGGGCAGGATGTACGGAAGATCATTTCGGAACCTTATTTGAAGGGCTGGAAGGATATCCCAGAACCAGCGGTGTAAAGACTTTTACACAGAAGGAATTCAGGGGAATCTTACAGAAAGCAGGGGATTTAAAAGCTGCCTGGTATTATCCATTCCCGGATTACAAGTTCCCAATGACTGTCTATTCCGATGAGCATCTGCCTGCCAGAGGTGAGCTGAACCGTACAGAATACAATTTCGACAGATTCCGCCTGCAGCTGTTTCAGGAGTCACCGGTATATGACACTTTGCTGGAAAATGATCTCTATCCGCAGTTCGCCAATTCTTTCTTACTTCTGATCGGGAAAGAACAGCCGGAACTGAAGACTGTTTATGCGAAATTCTCCAATGAGAGAGACCGCAGATTTGCCATCTGCACAGAGATCACCAGGGATGAACAGGGCAGTCTGGGAGTAAAGAAACTTCCGGAAACAAAGGAAGCCACAGAACATATCCGCAGACTTTCCAGAATTTGTACAGAGCTGAAGAAATTATATCAGAGTGCGGGAATCCAGGTAAATGAATGCAGAGACAACAGCAATACGGATGACAGTAAATGTGCGTCAGAGCTTGAATTCCTTAATGGGATTACCCTGGAAGATAAACTGGATACTCTTCTGAAAGAAGGCAGAACCGATGCAGTGGAGGAATTACTGTTTACCTATATCGAGAAAGTAAAACAGATCCATGAGAAAGAAAGTTTCCAGAAAACACCGGAATTTATCCAGGTATTCGGAGATGTGGATCTGAAAGAAGGACTGAAATGCGCCCCTGTTTCCAATATTGATTTCCTTCCTGCCAATATTATTATGGAGGAAGAGAAGACCACAGTAATCGATTATGAGTGGACGTTCTTTTTCCCGATACCTTCCCAGTTTCTGGTTTACCGTCTCATCCACTATTATCTGGAGAGCGACGGTAAACGTGAGAGCCTGAAAGACCTGGATTTCTATGGAAAAGCAGGGCTCACAGAGGAAGACTGCAGGGTATACGGGGAAATGGAAAAGAATTTCCAGCGCTATATACTGGGAAGCCACACAGCCATGCTCAGCCTCTATGACAGAATTTCCCCGGGCAAAGCAGACGCAGTGCAGTTTTATGAGGAAAAGAAGCTGGAAGCATTACAGAATCTGCAGATCTTCTGGGATGCAGGAAAGGATTTCTGTGAGGCGGATTCCGGGAAATATCCTGTGAGAAACCACAGGGTACAGGTGGAATTAAAGCTTCCTGCCAATACTGCGAAACTTCGTCTGGATCCCGGTGAACTGCGAAGCGGTGTGAAGATCCATAAACTTCTCTGGGATAATAAAGTTCCGGCAGCATTTGCCACAGAAGGGTTCCGTCTGGAGGAAGACACACTTTACTTCGGCGGGGAAGATCCCCAGATCATTATCACAGAGATTCCAGAAGGGATCTCTTCCCTGATGATCGATCTGGAATTCCTGGATGAGAAGAAAACAGGACAGAAATTCTGGAATGCCTACCGCGAGCAGGAGAGACAAAAAGGGCAGCTGATGGAAGAACTGAAGAGAAAAGAGAAGCTGGTCCGTACCGTAGAAAGCAGCAAAATGTGGAAAGCCTACAGACATGTAAAGAAGATCTGAGAGATATAAATGTAAAAGGTACGAACGTACAGGAGTATAAGAAGGGTGTAACTATGGCGAAAATACTTTGGAGTGTGGATGAAAAGAAATATAACGATAAAAATGCACATACTCTGATCCTTACAGGCTGGGCTGCAAGCACAGAGAAGAAACCATGCAGCTTTATCCTGCAGGGGAATGGAAATGTAAATGAAAATATTTCCATTCCTGAGCCTTCCCGTTTCGACAGAGCAGACGTGGCCGGAAATTTCCCGGAACTTGCAGGGATCACAGATGCAGGCTTCACTGTGGAGATCCCCCAGGTGCTGGATCTGGCAGGAGAATACGGGAATCTGGAGGTTTTTGTAACAGACGGAGAAGAACAGGAGAAGATCTGGGGGGCATCTGCGGAAGAAATAAGAAATTTCTGCGCAGACTGCCTGATGGAATACCGGATCGACCGGGAACAGATTCTGGGCAAATCTACACTGATGGTGGATGGCTGGGTGCTGGATCAGAGAGGTACAGATGTGGTACTGGTAGAGGATAAGAATGGTATTCCTGTGAAATGTACCATTACCAGAGGACGCAGACCGGACGTGGAAGAAGAACGTAAGATCCAGGCAGAAGGAAACCGTGAGATCGGTTTTTCCATTTCCGTGGATCTGCAGGAAACAGGGAACCGTGACCTGTACATCCGTTTCCAGGGACCGGAGACACAGAAGACGTATGTGGTGGATGTCCGCAGGCTGAAAGCTGAGAAATCTGTGTTCCGCCAGAGAATGAATCTGCTGGCCTGGGAGAATAAAGATAAGAATCTGGAATATATCAGGGAAAAAGGCCTGGGAGAGTTTGTCCGTTATGTGGGAACCTATCAGCCGGAAGGTGTTTCCCAGGACTATGAAGAATGGCTGAAGGATCATGCAGCAGGAAAGAAAGAACTGAAAAGACAGAAAGCGGCAGTATTTTCCAGCAGTCCTCTCATCAGTATCGTGATCCCTCTGTATAACACGCCGCTGGAATATCTGAAAGAAGTGATCGATTCTGTGATCGCCCAGACTTACAGTAACTGGCAGCTCTGTCTGGCAGACGGCAGTGAGGGCGATGAGATCAGGGAATTCCTGAGAAAGAAATATAAAAAGGAAATCCGAATTTCTTATAAAAAACTCACGGAAAACAAAGGGATTTCAGAGAATACCAATGCAGCCATCAAGCAGGCGATGGGGGATTATATCATGCTCTGCGACCACGATGATGTGGTGGCACCAGATGCTCTGTTTCATATTGTGAAGGCCATCACCGAGCAGAAAGCAGATGTGATCTACACAGATGAAGATAAAGTCAGCATGGACGGAAAGCATTATTTCGAACCTAATTTCAAACCGGATTTCAATCTGTTCAGATTAAGGGAGAACAATTACATCTGCCATATCTTTGTAGTGAAAAGGGAAATCCTGGAGCAGACAGGAACCTTCCGCTCAGAGTATGACGGAGCCCAGGACTTTGACCTGATCCTGCGCTGCTGTGAGAAGGCAGAATGCATCGTTCATGTGCCGAGAGTTCTTTATCACTGGAGAAGCCATATGAATTCCACAGCTGCCAACCCGGAGAGCAAGCGCTATGCATTTGAGGCAGGGAAAAGAGCAGTGGAAGCCCATTATGAAAGAATGGGAATCCCGGCTGAAGTGGAACTGACAGACCGTCCCGGATGGTACAGAAGCCACGTGAAGATAGAGGGAGAGCCTATGATCTCCATCATTATTCCCAATAAAGACCATATGGAAGACCTGGAACTGTGTGTTTCTTCCATCGAAGAAAGATCCACCTGGAAGAATTATGAAATCCTGGTTGTGGAGAATAACAGCGAAAAGAAAGAAACATTTGGATATTACGAGGAACTTCAGAACCGTTATGACAATGTAAGAGTCCTTACCTGGAAAAAAGAATTCAACTATTCTTCCATCAATAATTTCGCAGTAAAAGAGGCAAGAGGCCAATACCTTCTGTTTCTGAACAATGACGTGGAGGTCATCACCCCCTCCTGGATGGAGGAAATGCTTCAGATCTGTCAGCAGGAAGGTGTGGGAGCTGTAGGAGCCAAGCTTTATTATCCGGATGACACCATCCAGCATGCAGGTGTGGTCATGGGCCTTGGCGGGATCGCAGGGCATATCATGTGTAAGGCACCGCGGGAAGAGATCGGTTATATGGGGCGTATGGTATGCGTTCAGGAGATCAGTGCAGTCACTGCGGCATGCATGATGGTAAAGACTTCTGTATTTAAGAAAGCAGGTGGCTTTGATGAAGAGCTGAGAGTAGCGTTCAATGATATCGACCTCTGCATGCAGATCAGGCATATAGGAGAGAAGATCGTCTTTACGCCATATGCAGAACTGTATCATTATGAGTCCAAATCCAGAGGACTGGAAGATACACCGGAGAAGCAGCTTCGTTTCTCGAAAGAAGTGAAGTGCTTCCGCAGAAAATGGGACAGAGAGCTGCTGAAGGGAGATCCTTATTACAGCCCGAACCTGTCACTGAAAGAAGGAGACTGCTCCTTGCGAAAAGAAGAAAGAAATGGGGAGTATCATGCCTAAGGAAATATTTGAAGTAACAAGAGAAAGATTTCATCTGTTAGACCGGAATCAGTATATCGTACAGGGAACCTGGCCGAAAGAAGCGAAGATGGAAGCCTGCCTGGATGACCGGAAGCTGAAGACCACAGTGAAAAAGGTGGAGATGGTCAGTGCACTGGAGCGTTTTAAGGATCCTGATCTTATGCGCGGCGAACAGATCACTGCCGTACTGGAAATGCCGGACAGCCTGAAAGAGTTTAAGAAACTGGTGATCTATGCGGACCAGCCGGATAAAAGAACTGTATGGTTTTCCATTTCCGCCAGTGAGCTGGAGAAGAAAAGAGACAAACCCCAGGTGTATTTCGAGGAGGAAAAAGTTCAGCAGGGAATGGTCCGTTTAAGAGGCTGGGCCATTGCTCCGACTTCTGTGGAGATCCGTATCTTCGATGAGAATAAGAAATCTCTGGCAGCAGAGATCCAGAGAACAGACCGTGTGGATGTAGACCAGCTTTATGAAGAGCTGGAAAACCCTGAGAAAACCGGTTTCTTTACAGAGGTGACCAATGTCTCCGGCAAATGTCTGTATGTGGTTTTCAAAGCAGGAGATAAAAAGACAATAAAGATCGTTCCCCTCAGAAAGATCGAAGTCCTTGCGAAAAAAGTAGATAAATATGCGAAAAAAGGAATCCGCTACTGGAAATCCCAGGGCGGTGCTGCACTGGCAGGAAAGATCATCTCCAAGGTAAAGACTGCCTCTACCAGAGAGATTCCTTATCAGAAGTGGATTACCCGCCATCTTCCGGGAAAAGCAGAGCTGGAGAAACAGAGAAGGACGAAACTGAAATACAGTCCGAAGATCTCCATCGTGGTACCTCTTTATAAAACGCCGGAGAAATATCTCAGAAGGCTGGTGGAATCGGTACAGGAACAGACCTACTCCAACTGGGAACTGTGTCTGTCTGACGGAAGCGGCGCAGATTCTCCTGTTGCAGGAATCCTGAAACAGCTGGCTGCCTCAGACAAAAGGATCAAAGTGATCCCTCATGACAGTGCCCTTCAGATCTCAGAGAATACAAACAGCGCCATCGAAGCTGCCACCGGTGATTTTATTGCTTTCGCAGATCATGATGACGAGCTTACTCCTCATGCATTGTTTGAATGTGTGAAGGCACTGAACGATCATCCGGGAACACTGGTGGTTTATTCAGATGAAGACAAGATGTCCATGGACGGACATAAATTCTTCCAGCCGCATTTCAAGCCGGACTATAACCCGGATCTTCTTTGCACAGTAAACTATATCTGTCATTTATTTGTAGTGTCACGTAAGGTCATTGACCAGGTGGGAATGCTGCGTAAAGAATTTGACGGAGCCCAGGATTATGATTTCATTTTCCGTTGTGTGGAAGCTGTGAAGGATGAGGAAATCTATCATGTGCCGAAGATCTTGTATCACTGGCGCTGCCACGAAGATTCCACTGCCGAGAACCCGGAAAGCAAGACGTATGCATTTGAGGCAGGAAGAAGAGCAGTGCAGGAGCACTATAACAGAATCGGCATTCAGGCGAAGGTTCTGGATGGAGAATTCCTGGGACTGTACAGAACAGAATTTATCCGTGATCATGATCCGCTGATCTCCATTATCATTCCCAATAAAGATCATATTGACGATCTGAAACGCTGTATGGACTCCATAGACCAGAAGTCCACGTATCAGAATTATGAATATGTGATCGTGGAGAATAACAGTACAGATCCTGCAACTTTTGAATATTATAAAAAGCTGGAAGCAGAGAATGAGAAAGTTCATGTGGTTTACTGGGATGGAGTATTTAACTATTCTGCCATCAATAATTACGGAGCTTCTTTTGCCAGAGGTGAATATTTCCTGCTCCTGAATAATGATACGGAGATCATCAACCCCAACTGTCTGGAGGAACTGCTGGGATACTGCATGCGAAGTGATGTAGGTGCAGTTGGCGCCAGATTATATTACGAAGACGACACTATCCAGCATGCCGGTGTAGTAATCGGCTTCGGCGGAATTGCCGGACACTGTTTCGTACTTCAGCCCAGAGGAACCACAGGCTACTGCCACAGGATCATCTGTGCCCAGGATTACAGCGCAGTCACTGCAGCCTGCATGATGGTGAAACGTACTGCTTTCGAAGAAGTGGGCGGACTTTCCGAGGAACTGCAGGTAGCCTTTAATGACATTGATTTCTGCATGAAATTAAGAAAAGCAGGATATCTGATCGTATACAATCCATATGCGGAACTGTATCATTACGAATCCAAATCCAGAGGTCTGGAAGATACGCCGGAAAAGGTGGCAAGGTTTAACCGTGAGATATCTGTCTTCGAGAAAAGATGGCCGGATATCCTCAGAAATGGTGATCCTTATTACAATCCGAACCTTACATTGAAGAGCCAGGACTTCTCCCTGAAGCGGATTTAGGAGGACGTGCATGAAAAAGGGTATGAAATTAAATAAAGAATCTCAAACAAGGCTGCTGCTTCTGGCAGCTTTGTTTGTCAGCTGCCTTTTTATTTTTCGAAGTTATCTGTTCGGGGATTCGGTGCTGGTGTTTGATGATGTAGGGGGAGATACCTGGCAGCAGTATACCATGCATTATGTTTCTATTGTGAACCATCTGCGGGCGGGGAATTTTTCCCTGTGGGATTTCACCAATGGAATGGGAACCAATATGTTTTCCCTGAGTCTTTTTGACCCGTCCCTGATCCTTCTGTACCTCATCGGCGTGGTGCTGGGACCAGCACATATGCTGTTCTATCTGGTCTGGCTGCAGGTTCTGAAAGTTCTGGCAGCAGGCTGGGTGTTTTATCTGTTCCTGTCTGAGTTTACATACAGCAGACAGGCGAAATTCCTGGCTGCTTTTGCCTATGGCATGAACGGATATCTGATGGTATGGGGACAGCATTACCAGTTTGGAATGGTAACCATCTATCTGCCGCTGATCCTTCTGTTCGAAGAGAAGTTCCTGAGAGGGGAAAAGGGAAAAGGATTTTTCCCTGTAGCTGTATTTTTAAGCGGGATCTACAGTGTGTATTTCTCCTATATGAGCCTGATCGCAGCAGGATTTTACCTGCTGTTTCGGATCGCCATGGAGGAAAAGTTAAGCTGGAAACAGCGTATGGGTAAATTTTTCGGCGGCTGTGGACAGATGCTTCTGGGGATCGGCATGAGTCTGGCTGCGTTTCTGCCTACAGCAGCGACACTGATGAATTCTTCCAGGATCACTTCCGGAGAAAACGGGATCGGTGCCCTGTTGAAGGCATGTTTTTCCCGCTACAGTATCGCTTATTATAAATGTCTGCTGATCCGTCCTTTCTCCACTAATCTGGAAAACCTTCAGACACTTGGAGACGGGAAATATGAGGGACTGGTGAATTATTATGAGGATCCGGTGTTGTTTTGCTCTACCCTGGCTGTGCTGGCGGCAGTGCAGTTCGTCTTTGTATTATGGAGAAGCCAGGAGAAAAAGCGTGTGAAGATTTCTCTTTATGCAGCCTGTGCCCTGACAGTGCTTCTGGTGCTTCTGCCGCTGGGAGGGACTGCGTTTAATGCCTTTACAGATCCTACCAACCGTTACACTTATATCCTGATGGTGCTGCTATTGCTGGTGACTGCCTGGATGTGGGATTATCTCAGGGCAGGAGGCAGGATCAGTATTCTCGCACTGGCTGTTACAGCGGTTCTGATGATGAGGGCTTATATGACAGGATATGAGCAGAGCATTTTTAAAGAATACAGGATCAACGCGCTGATCCTGGCAGTCACCGGCTGTGTGATGTTACTCTGCATCCTCTGCCTGGGATTTGTGAAAAATCAGTCCCCGCGCAGTCTTAAAGTGAGAAAGGTGGCAACAGGGTTTCTGGCAGCAGCGCTTCTGGTGAATGTGATATCTGAAGGCGGGATCACCTATGTAGATCGTGTGGTTTTGAAAAAGACAGACACACCTGCAGATCAGATTCCGGAGCAGATGGAGGTTTATGCAGCGGCTGCCCAGGCAGAAGATTCTGAGGAAAAGAGCAGAGCTGTTTTTTATAAGCCGCAGACCTATTTCACAGAGCTGTACAGACAGGATCTTCAGGATGCACTGAATTATCTGAAAGAGACAGATCCGGAATTTTACAGAGTGGAGAAAGATTATTCTTCTGCAACCTATACCATGGATTCCCTGGCACAGGGATACAGAGGAATCAGCACGTATAATTCCGTATTGAACGGGAATCTGAAAGAATTCGTAGATGTATGTTATCCGGAACTTTATTATATGGATCAGAACCGTTATGCGTTCTGGCCCAATGCAGAGGATAACTTCCTGGCGGCATTTACCGGTGTCCGCTACCTGCTTTCCAAGAGCGGGGATCTGGACAGCAGTAAATATGAGCTGATGCAGCAGTTCGGAGGGATTTACCTGTACAGGAATGTGCAGGAGGCGGCCACTGCCAGATTTTATGTAAATACCATTTCTGAGGATTCACTGAAAGAACTCTGTAATGAAGAAAACAGGGAAACACTTCTGGAGAATTCCCTGGCTCTGGAGGATGGCAGGGAGATAGAAGATCTGTCAGATCTGGAGGAAATTTCAGATGCACAGAAGAAGTCCTCCGTGGTGCTGAATGCACCGGAGAAAGATTCCTGCATTACAGGAACGGTATCTGCCCGGGCAGATGGCTATGTACTGTGCATGATCCCTTATGAAAACGGATGGACTGTTTCCGTGGACGGAGAAGAAGTGGAAACAGAGAAGGGGGATCTGGGATTTCTGGCATTCCCTGTTAAAGAGGGAGAACATCAGCTGACTATTACCTTCCATGCACCAGGCCTGAAAGCCGGTGTCGGAGCGAGCATTGTGTGCTGGATCATTTATTTCGGCATGCTTGGATATGGACGCAGAAGAAAGAGAAAGGCAGCGGTAAGCTGAGAGAGAAATTTATAGAGAATAGAATATAAAAACAGCCCGGAATGCAGGGGACGAGTTCAGAGATGCTCCCTGTATTTCAGGCTGTTTTTATGTTAGAAAAATTATGCTGCTGAAGCAATCTGCCACAGGTGGATAAACCTGCAAGCAGGATTTTTTCCTGTGTTACTTATGATTTTATCACCCGGATCATCAGAAACAGGAAGAACAGCAGGAATGCTGCGCCTATAGCTCCGATGATATAGTACGGTGCAGTTGTGTGGGAAACGGAGAAGTTCTGGGCTGCTTCCATATTCTTCTGGCCTGTTGCTGCAGCGTCATCTGTCTGCTGCTCTACATTCTCCAGGATTGCAGTACCTACCGGTGTACCTCCGAAATAATACTGCCTGGTGATCTGGCCATCTGAAGAACTGTCCTCTGTGGTAAGGGCATCTGCTCCGGTTCCGGCAGGAACGATCACTGTACCGCCGGAAAGACGGTTGAAGTCATCATCCGGAAGTGTCAGAGGAGTGAAATTATCAAATCCGTAATTCAGAAGTGCAATAGCCTCGTCATCTGTCACGCCGGATGCACCGTTTAAGACGACACATACCAGCTTCATGTTGTTCTTGGAAGCTTCACATACCAGAGTACTTCCGGATGCTTCTGTGTAGCCTTCTTTTCCTCCGATACATGGCTCATAGTAGCTGTCACTTGAACTGTTAATCATGGTGAAATTATTGGTCAGTACACGGTCACCGCCGGAAACATTGGTGGCAGGGATGGTATAGGAAGTGGTTTGGGCAATGGTACGGAAAGTATCGTTGGCCATGGCAGCTTCCATGATCAGTGCCATATCGTGTGCGGTAGTATGCTGATTCTCATCTGGAAGACCGGTAGGATTGGTAAAGACTGTATTGGTACACCCAAGCTCCTGGGCACGCGTATTCATGGCTGCTACGAAATCCTCTACAGAACCGCTGATATGCTCGGCTACCTGCAGGGCAATATCATTGGCGGATGCGACCATAATGGCGTAGAGACACTGTTCCATGGTGAATACTTCGTCCAGCTGTGCGGAGATATTGGCTCCTCCGTCTGTTACGCCGGATACGCCGGTAGCGGTCATGGTGACCTGGTCATCCAGACTGGAATTCTCCAGAGCCATCAGACAGGTCATAACCTTTACTGCACTGGCAGGATATAAGGCCTGGTCTGCGTTCTTGGAATAGAGAACTGTATTGGTGGAGGTTTCCATTACAATGGCAGCAGTGGAAGAAATGTCCGAAGCCTGAGGCCATCCCTGGATCCCGTTGGTAGTTACGATAGAAGGATCTGCTGTCTGTACTGCTGTGTCGGCAGCTGTATCTGCTGTTTTTTCAGTTGCACGGACCGGGAGCTGGGTGAATAAAGTGGCAGTACCAAGTCCCAGCGCCAGAAGAGCCGCGCTGAATCGTTTCATTTTTTTCATGGTATTAAATACTCCTGTTTTCAGTCAGCCGATGTTAAGATCTCTGCTGACGATAAATATTATCATATATATGTATCATGTATGCAGATGCCGGATAATTGCAGTTTTTTTTGTCCAGGCATCAGCTTTAACATTATATCATATATTACAGCTTTCTTGCAAAAAATATCATACAATGTTAAAATAAAATATCTTTACATGGAAATTCGAGGTTACAATATGAGTAAACAGCAATCATCAGGGAGAAACATCCAGTGGACCAGAGTGTTAAAGAAGCTTTCTCCCTATACGATCCAGAAAGGATTCCGATATCTGAAACATTACGGACCGAAGGAATTCTGGATCCGGCTTCATGAGCGCTTCGAGCCGGAAGAGATACCCTATGGCCCATGGTATGACGCCTATGTACCGGATGAGAAAACACTGGAGAAACAACGGACACATCAGTTTGCCTATGCACCCCAGATCAGTGTGGCAGTTCCTGCTTATCAGACCCCTACAGAGTTTCTGAAACAGATGATAGACAGTCTGATGGAACAGACTTATTCCAACTGGGAGCTCTGCATTGCCAATGCAAGCCCGGATAATGAAGAAATGCAGCGCGTCCTCGCAGATTATGCAGCCAGAGATCCCAGAGTGCGTTTCTGCAATCTGAAAGAGAATCTGGGGATCGCGGAGAACACCAACAGAGCATTTGCCATGGCGAAAGGGGAATTCTTGGGACTTCTGGATCATGATGACCTTCTGGCACCCAATGCATTGTATGAGATCGTGAATATCCTGCAGGATCATCCTGAGGCGGACGCTGTCTACACAGACGAGGATAAAGTTACCACAGAGCTGGACGAGCATTTCCAGCCTCATCTGAAACCGGACTTTAATCTGGATCTTCTCCGCTCCAACAATTATATCTGTCATTTCTTCGTGGCGCGCAGATCAGTAGTGGAGCAGGTGGGCGGATTCAGAAAAGAATTCGACGGAGCCCAGGATTATGATTTTATTTTCCGCTGTACAGAAGAAGCCAGAGAAGTGGTGCATGTACCGGAGATCCTCTATCACTGGAGAACACATAAGGCATCCACGGCAGATAACCCGGCAAGCAAGATGTACGCCTTCGAAGCAGGGAAAAGAGCCATCGAAGCACATCTGGAGCGTACGAAGACACCGGGAACTGTGAGCCATACCCAGGATCTTGGCTTTTATCGTGTGCAGTATCCGGTGCAGGGTCAGCCCCTTGTTTCTGTGATCATCCCCAATAAAGATGAGAAAGAGACTTTGGAAACCTGCCTGGAATCTTTGAAAAAACATACGAACTATAAGAATTTTGAGATCATCATCGTAGAGAATAACAGCACAACAGATGAGATTTTCCAGTATTATAAAGAGCTGGCGAAGGATCCGCAGATCCACCTTCTCCGCTGGAAAAAAGAATTCAATTATTCTGCCATCAACAATTTCGGAGCAGCCCATGCGCAAGGAGAATACCTGCTGTTTCTGAACAATGATATCAAGGTGATCACACCGGAGTGGATGGATGAGATGCTTGGCGTGTGCCAGCGCCCGGAAGTAGGAGCTGTAGGCGTGAAGCTGATCTATCCGGACAATACCATCCAACATGCCGGTTGTGTAGTGGGAATGGGCGGTATCGCAGGGCATATGTTTGTAGATATGCCTGCAGAGCGCACTGGTTATCTCCACAAGGCATCCCTTCTTCAGGATATGAGTGCTGTAACAGCAGCCTGTATGATGATGAAGAAAGAAGCCTTTGACAGGGTTGGGGGATTTACCCAGGAGCTTGCAGTGGCATTTAATGACGTGGATCTCTGTCTGAAAGTACGGAAAGCAGGCTATCTGATCGTTTATGATCCCTATGCGAAGCTTTACCATATGGAATCCAAGACAAGAGGGGCAGAGGACAGCAAAGAGAAGGTGCGCCGTTTCCAGACGGAGATCGAATATATGCGCTGCCACTGGCTGAACATCCTGAAGAACGGGGATCCATATTATAACAAAAATCTTTCCCTTACCAAGTGGAACTATTCCCTGAAGCCTCTTCCGGGAATGGAGACGAAAGAGAAAAAGACAGCAGGAGGAGACCATGCCTGAAGTATCAGTGATAATTCCTAATTTCAACGGGATGGCATATCTGGACGGAGTTCTTTCCGGCCTGGAATGCCAGACTGTAAAGGACTTCGAGGTGATCCTGGTGGACAATGGTTCCAGGGACGGCAGCTGTGCGTTTGTAGCTGCGTCCTATCCATGGGTACATCTGATCGAACTGCCGGAGAACTTCGGTTTCTGCAGAGCAGTCAATGAGGGGATAAAGGCCTCCCGTTCACCCTATGTTCTGTTATTGAACAATGACATAGAAGTTACAGACAATTTTATAGAAGAGATGACAGCGGCCATCAGCCAGCACACAAATGCGTTTTCCTGTGCAGCCAGAATGATCCAGTTCCATGACAGGGACAAACTGGATGATGCGGGAAATTATTACTGTGCACTGGGATGGGCTTACGCCAGAGGCAAGGGCAAAGATATCCGGACCTATGAGAAAGAGGAGAAGATTTTTGCATCCTGTGCAGGTGCTGCCATATACAGACGTAAGATCTTCGACAAGATCGGTTACTTTGACGAGGAACATTTCGCTTATCTGGAGGATATGGATGTAGGTTACAGAGCACGGATCAATGGATATGAGAACTGGTATGCACCGAAAGCCATGGTCTATCATGTGGGAAGCGGCACCAGCGGTTCCAGATACAATCAGTTTAAGATTCGCTACTCATCCAGAAACAATATTTACCTGATCTATAAGAACATGCCTCTTGTGCAGATCATCCTGAACCTTCCCTTCCTGATTGTGGGATTCGGGATCAAGATCCTGTTTTTTACCCTGAAAGGATTCGGAAGAGAGTATATTGCAGGGATCAAAAACGGCTTCCAGATCAGCAGACGGGACAGAAAAGTTGTATTTCACTTTAAGAATCTTCCTCATTATTTGAGAATACAGTTAGAACTCTGGGCAAATATGTTCAGACGCCTTAAGGGATAAAACAGAGAATTTCAAACAAATTTTATAAATTTCGGGAAAAAATTTTATTGCTTTTAAAATCCAACTATTATAATATAAAGGCAATGAAAAAAATGAGGTGACAAAAGATTGCTAAAGGACAATGAAAAGAATTTCAGTCGTCTCCATATGATTGTCGATGGAATTGTACTTGTGTTATCTTATTTCCTCGCATGGATGATACGTTTCGTGGGTCCTATGGCAGCTACTGCCGTAAGGACCAGAAGTTTCAGGCAGTATATGCTGATGCTGGTATTTATCGTACCGGTATATCTGCTGCTGTATCAGGCATTTACGCTGTATACTCCTATGCGGATGCAGGGACGCCGGCTTGTTTTGGCTAACATTGTGAAGGCCAATTCGCTGGGGCTCCTCATTCTCATGTTTACATTCTATATGGTGAATGAAGGAGATTATTCCCGTTCTACCTATATTATGTTCTATGTGATCAATATCGTGCTCCAATGGGGGGCGCGGATGCTGATCTTTGGCCTTCTCAAGGATATGCGGGAGAAGGGGATGAACCAGAGACAGCTGATCTGTGTAGGTTACAGCCGTGCTGCAGAGGAATATATTGACCGCGTGCTGGCGAATCCCCAGTGGGGATACGTGATCCGCGGGATACTGGATGACAATGTTCCGGCAGGAACCATGTACAAAGGGATCAAGGTACTTGGCAGGATCGCCAATCTGAATGTGATCCTTCCGGAGAACAAACTGGATGAGATTGCGATCACACTTGGGCTGAGTGAATACTATCGTCTGGAAGAGATCGTGGCACTCTGTGAGAAATCGGGAGTACACACGAAATTTATTCCGGATTATAATAAGATCATTCCCACCAAGCCTTATACAGAGGATATTCTGGGGCTTCCGGTCATCAATATCCGGTATGTACCTCTGAATAATACATTTAATGCAATGATAAAGCGTGCCATGGATATCGTGGGCTCCATATGTGGCATTATTGTAACATCTCCACTGATGCTGCTGATGTGCCTGCTGATCAAGTTGACATCGCCGGGACCGCTGATCTATAAGCAGGAGAGGGTAGGACTTCATAACCGGACTTTCCGCATGTATAAGTTCCGTTCCATGGAAATACAGCCGGAATCCGAAGAGAAGAAGGCATGGACAGTGAAAAATGATCCCAGGGTGACCGGGATCGGTAAATTTATGCGGCATACCAGCATAGACGAACTTCCACAGCTGTTCAATATACTGAAAGGCGATATGAGCCTTGTGGGACCCAGACCGGAACGCCCGTTTTTCGTGGAGAAATTCCGGGAAGAAATTCCAAGATACATGGTGAAGCACCAGGTACGTCCGGGACTGACCGGATGGGCGCAGGTAAATGGCTACCGCGGAGACACATCCATCAGGAAGCGTATCGAGTGTGACCTGTATTATATAGAGAACTGGAGCATTGGATTTGATGTGAAGATCATATTCCTCACATTTTTCAAGGGCTTTATAAACAAAAACGCATATTAAGATAAGGGGAAAAGTATGGCTAGACCAGGAAAAAAGAGAAAAGTACTGTTTGTACTGGAAATCATCGTGCTGTTGCTTTTTATCGGCGGTCTGTACGTATATGGACAGATCTCATCACGACTGGATAAGATCAAACAGCCGGAACTGAAGAAAGAAGAAATCGTTGTAAATCAGGAAGCTCCGAAAATGACAGGCTACAAGACCTATGTACTTTTCGGTATTGACAGTCGTGGAGAAGGTTCTAAATTTTCAGCACAGAACAGCGATACCATGATCATAGTCAGTGTAAACAATGACACGAAAGAAGTAAAAATGGCTTCTGTCTACAGAGATACACTGCTGAATATAGGAAATGATACGTATACCAAGGCAAATGCTGCCTACGCATACGGCGGACCGGAACAGGCGATCACCATGCTGAATACGAACCTGGACCTGGATATTTCCGATTATGCCACAGCGGATTTCTCAGCACTGGTAGAAGTGGTAGATGACCTGGGCGGCCTGGAGATCCCGTTATCCTATGCAGAAATCGAGCATATGAACAACTACTGTGTAGAGACTTCAGAACTGACTGGAAAGAGCTACACACCGATCGAGAAACCAGATCCGGCTCCGGAAGATCAGGAGGCAACAGTTGATACTTACCATCTGAATGGTGTACAGGTAACATCCTACTGCCGTATCCGTTATACAGCAAGTCTGGATATGGGACGTACAGAACGTCAGAGACGAGTACTGGGAATGCTCTTTGATAAGGCAAAGACAGCAGGCCTTTCTTCCATCTTCAAGATCATGGATGATGTATTCCCGATGGTACAGACTTCCCTTTCCAAACAGGATATCCTGGGCCTTCTGCCTACACTGATCGGATATAAATTTACAGACAGCACCGGTTTTCCGTCCAAGTTCAAATTCTCCAATATCAAGGGAAGCATTATCGTTCCTACAGATCTGGAGAGTACAGTTATCGAACTTCATAAGTTCTTATACAATGATGAGAATTATACCCCGTCCTCAGAGGTAAAAGCCCGCAGCGCGAAGATTATTGAGATTGTAGGTGGCGAGAGTTCTCTGGACGATGCAGCGAAGACACAGTCTGATGATACCACCAACACGACTGATACATTTGTATGGTCAGCTGACACATCCACAGATGATACAGATTACAGTTATGATAATTCTGGCAGTGATTATGATTATGACTACGATAACAGCGGCAGTGATTACGATTATGATAATGACGGCGGTGGTTATGATGATACTACCGGTGGTGACTATAGCAACGATGACAATGGTTATGATGATACTACCGGTGATGATACTACCGGTGGTGACACTACCGGCGGAGATGATACTACAGGTGGTGATGATAACGGCGGCGGTGACGACTACAGTTATGATGATAATACCGGAGAAAGTGATTTCTCAGATGGAGACACAGATTCCGGAATGACTGAATCAGAAGAATAAAGCATAGCAGATATAACAGACAATAAGAAGGACCATCCATCAGAAAGGATGGTCCTTTCACAATATTTATGAAACGTATGGAGGATTAATCATGGAGAAAAAAACAGTAGATGTGATCATTCCTGTGTACCGTCCGGGAAAAGAATTTGGAGAGCTTCTGCGCAGACTGGAGAAACAGGAGCACAGACCGGAGAAGATCCTGGTTATGAATACAGGCAGGGAGAACTGGAATGAGGAGTGGGAGAAGTGCCCGATCCTGGAAGTCCACCATCTGGAACAGAAGGATTTCGACCATGGCGGAACCAGGAAGGCCGGCGCAGCACTTTCTGATGCAGATATTCTGGTATTCATGACTCAGGATGCACTTCCTGCAGATAAGAAACTGATCGGAAATCTGATCCGGCCGCTGGAAGAGGAAAAGACAGGCGCAGCCTATGCCAGACAGCTTCCGAAAGAAGACTGCCGCTTTCTGGAATGCTATACCCGCAGTTTCAATTATCCGTCAGAATCCCATATACGGACTGCTGCGGATATTCCTTCCTGTGGGATCAAGACATACTTCTGTTCCAATGTGTGTGCGGCCTATGACAGGGAAGTGTATGAGAAACTGGGGGGATTTGTGGATCATGCGATCTTTAATGAAGACATGATCTATGCCGGAAATCTGGTCAAAAAGGGATATGCCATTGCCTATGCAGCAGATGCGAAGGTATACCATTCCCACAATTATTCTGCGTTGCAGCAGTTTCACAGAAATTTTGACCTGGGTGTCTCTCAGGCAGAGCATCCGGAGATCTTTGCCAATGTACCATCTGAAGGAGAAGGAATCCGTCTGGTGAAAAAGAGTCTGGCCTATCTGGTAAAGACCGGCCATATCTGGCTGATCCCTCAGCTTGTGATCCAGAGCGGCGCCAAATATGCGGGCTATTTCCTGGGCAAAAGATACTGGAAACTTCCACACAGGCTGGTAATGGCATGCACCATGAGTCCGTGGTACTGGAAGCAAAAATAAACTCTGGAATACGCACGGTTCCTTCACGGCATTTTACGATAGTTGTCACATTTTGAACACAATTAATTGCTATACTGAAGCCATAATTCAGATAAAGAACAGAAGGGAGCCGATTACATGAATGATGAGAGAAACTGGGACGGAGGCCAGGATGATTCCGGACACCAGCCGCCCAGATATGAACATTATCAGTTCCATGAGGAACATAAAGAAACATTGATCACACCCGGTCCCTCCGAGCATAAAAAGAACCAGAATTCTTTTCAGAAGAAAGTGGGAACGACGGTAGCGCTGGCTGTTATTTTCGGTCTGGTGGCATCTGTCGTATTTCAGGCGCTGAATTTCACAGCGGATAAATATTTGAAGACGAAAACAGGAACTACACAGATTGGAACTACAGAGAGTGTATTTTTGCAGGAGGCGTCATCCCAGGAGAGCGAATCTGACCAGACTGCGGCTGATACTGCCTCCGGGAATGGAACGGTGGTAGCTGTAGCGCAGGCTTCCATGCCGTCTGTAGTAGCGATAACCACTGTAAGCGTCCAGGAGATCCCAAGCTTTTTCGGATATGGATCCAGACAGTATAAAAGTGCTGCCAGCGGTTCCGGTATCATTGTAGGTGATAATGATGATGAGCTGCTGATTGCTACCAATAATCATGTTGTGGAAGGTGCGACTACTTTAAGTGTTTGTTTTATCGGAGATGACGTGGCCAACGCAGAGACAGAGACGGTCAATGCAGGAGACAGCGGGGATTTAAATCTGGAGGATGCAGTAAGTGCGAAGATCAAGGGCACAGATGCAGACAATGACCTGGCTGTTGTGGCAGTCCGGAAGTCTGATATCCCGGAGGATACCCTGAACCAGATTAAGATCGCACAGATCGGAAGTTCAGATGACCTGGTAGTAGGACAGCAGGTGGTTGCCATTGGTAATGCACTTGGGTACGGACAGTCTGTTACTTCTGGATGGGTCAGTGCGCTGAACAGAACCATTTCCACAGAGGATGGAATGAACAGTACAGGACTGATCCAGACAGATGCAGCGATCAATCCTGGAAACAGCGGCGGTGCACTCCTGAATATGAAGGGTGAGCTGATCGGCATTAATTCAGCCAAATATGCGGACAGCTCAGTAGAAGGTATGGGCTATGCGATCCCCATCTCCAAGGCGAAACCGATTCTGGAGGATCTGATGAACCGTGAGACCAGGGAGAAAGTAGATACCAGCGAGAAAGGATATCTGGGAGTTGTACTTTCTAATCTGACGACAGAAGCTATTCAGATGTATAACATCCCGTCAGGAGCCTTCGTCAGGGGCGTAGATCAGGATTCCCCTGCAGAGAATGGAGGAATCTGTAAGGGTGATATCATCGTGAAATTCGACGGTCAGAAAGTCAGTGACGGAGATGATCTGCTGGATAAGCTCCAGTATTATAAATCCGGGGAGACTATTGAAGCAGTGGTTGCCAGGGCGGATAACGGTGAATATAAAGAGAGCATAGTGGAAGTTACTCTTGGCACCAGACCGGATAATAATTAGAAACAGAATAAGAATGAATGATAGAGAGAAGAGACATTGCGAAAACGGCAGTGTCTCTTTTCGAAATTAATAAAACTTTCATTTTGTGATAGACACAGAGTATGGTATAATTCATAGAAAGGCATCCCGTATATATCATATGGGAGGTAAGTATTGAGACAGAAAGGAGTCATTATGAGCGGAATTTATAATGATGATGAAATAATAGAAAAGGATACAGATACAGAGGAGAAGGAAGATAAAGCTGAGAAATTCTGTTTCCTCTGCCGCAGACCGGAGAGCAAGGCAGGCCCTATGATCGAGCTTCCGAATAACATACATATTTGTACAGACTGTATGCAGAAGAGTTTTAATTCCATGAATCAGCAGTTTAATGAAGGGAAATTCAATTATTCTGATCTGCTGAACATGCCCAATGTAAGCATGATCGATCTGAGTAGTTTCCAGAATCCTATGCAGCAGCCGAAGAAAGCGAAGAAGAAAAAGAAAGAAGAGAAGCCGGTTCTGGATCTGAAAAATATTCCGGCACCTCATAAGATCAAAGAGACTCTTGACCAGTATGTGATCGGCCAGGAGAAGGCGAAGAAAGTTATGTCTGTTGCTGTTTATAACCATTATAAACGAGTTGCTACAGATACCATGGATGAGATTGAGATTGAGAAATCCAATATGTTGATGATCGGACCTACAGGATGCGGTAAAACTTATCTGGTGAAAACCCTTGCGAAGCTTCTGGATGTGCCGCTTGCCATTGCAGATGCCACATCACTGACAGAAGCCGGTTATATCGGCGATGATATCGAGAGTGTTGTGTCCAAGCTTCTGGCAGCAGCGGATAATGATGTGGAGCGGGCGGAACATGGTATTATTTTCATCGATGAGATTGATAAGATTGCGAAGAAAAAGAACACCAATCAGAGAGATGTCAGCGGTGAGGCTGTACAGCAGGGAATGCTGAAGCTTCTCGAAGGCAGTGAAGTGGAGGTTCCGGTAGGTGCGAACAGCAAGAACGCCATGGTGCCTCTTACTACAGTGAATACGAAGAATATTCTGTTTATCTGCGGAGGTGCTTTCCCGGATCTGGAGAATATCATTAAGGAGAGACTGAATAAACAGGCTTCTATCGGTTTCTATGCAGACCTGAAGGACAAGTATGACAATGATCCCCATCTCCTGGAGAAAGTAACCGTGGAGGATATCCGTAATTTCGGTATGATCCCGGAATTTATCGGACGTCTCCCTATTATCTTTACCCTGGATGGACTGACTGAGGACATGCTTGTGAAGATCCTGCAGGAGCCGAAGAATGCGATTTTGAAACAGTATCAGAAGCTTCTGGCACTGGATGAGGTGAAACTGGAATTCGAAGATGGCGCGCTTCATGCCATTGCTGCGAAGGCACTGAAAAAGGATACAGGTGCCAGAGCATTAAGAGCAATCCTGGAGGAGTACATGCTGGATATCATGTATGAGATTCCGAAGGATGACAGCATTGGCAAGGTTGTGATCACCAGAGAATATATAGAAGGTAACGGCGGACCGAGGATCCTGCTTCGTGGACAGGAACCGGCACTTATAGAAAGGGGATAATCATATGAGTACAGATTTTTTTGACGGACTGGTAAAGACTTTTTCAAAAACAACCAGGGAACTGGGAGCTCGTGCAGAGCAGACCATTGAGACTCAGAAGATCCGTAATAAGATTGCAGGTGAGGAGCGGATCATTGAGAAGATCAAAGTGGATATGGGGGATATTATTTACAGAAGACATGAGGCCGGGGATGGGATTGACAGTGAACTCAGCTCTTTATGTCAGGAGATTGACCAGCATCTGCTGAAGATCAGGGAGTTTAAGGATAATGCTGCGAATCTGAAGGGACAGAAGATATGTCCTTCCTGTGAGAGAGAAGTGGATATGAGTGTAAGTTTCTGTCCATATTGTGGTACTCCTTGTCCGAATCCGGAACCGACTGAGGTTGTGGAGGATGCTGAGGACGATGGGAGTCTGGAGCAGGAGAGTGAAGTTGCAGAGGAAACAGGAGATGCTGCAGAGCCAGAGGGTGTACAGCAGGAAGAAGCTGTGGAGGAGGCAGAAAAGCAGCAGGTGGAAGAAGAGAAGGTAGAAGAATAACAAGAACAGACCGGAAGTCTAAGGCATCCCTCATCATCAGGCGAATAATCTGTCAATGAGGTGATATAGCCATCACAGACTATCCGGTCTGTTTTATAAGACAGGAAATCTTTTGCAAATATATAAGAAACAAAAAGCATGCCGGAGACATATAATAGAATAAAAAGTATGATATGAGGAAATAGGCTTTTGGAACAGCTTGTAAATTATGTGAAGCCGGAGCTGCTGATTGTGGCTGTGGTGTTGTATTTTATGGGGATCTTTTTGAAAGAGGCACAGCCTGTGAAGGATAAATACATTCCTTTGATACTGGGAGGAATCAGTGTGGTGGTCTGTGCGGTTTATGTGTTTGCTTCTTCGGAGTTTAAGAGTGTGCAGGACGCTGTCATGGGAATTTTTACTGCGTTTACCCAGGGAATTCTCACAGCAGGGCTTTCTACATACATTAATCAGGTGATCAAACAATTAAATAAGGAAGAATAAAATTTTAACTAAACTGCGGAGCAGATTGGAAATATCCGCTTGACTCAGAAGCCAGTGGACTGTGAATGTACAGAAAAGCAAAAGAAGTAATAAGATAAAAACAGCTCTGGAAATCAGTAATAATCTCTCAGAGCTGTTTTAAGGTAAAAAAATAATGCAGAAGATGGGACTTGAACCCACACGATATTGCTACCACAGGCACCTGAAGCCTGCGCGTCTGCCAATTCCGCCACTTCTGCATTTCGTATTTATCAATCGCTCTCTCGCGACTGCTCACTTATAATAACCGATGTATGGATAAAAGTCAATAGGTTTTTTGAATTTTTTTTATTTTTTTTACAGTATGCTCAAAATATACAATTTTGTATTTGAAAAGTACTGAATTGGCAATAGATTAGCAGTTTGTTATAGAACAGGATTGTAACACGATCCTGTCCTGAGAGCTTTTGACATCCTAGCAATATCACAGATTAATTCTTTATAATACAAAAAAGTTTTTAATGACAACATAATTATTTTTAGCATCGCATAAGGTTGAAAAAAGCACATCACTGTGATACAATCTTGAAGATTTAGGAAAAAATAAGTGATAGACACAATAAAGATAAGAAAGGGAGATTGTATGAAAGCATTTCTGATATTAGAAGATGGCC
>OLNC01000253.1_pt1 | contig 62177 bp, 50 predicted proteins | sample 1672011 | NCBI WGS metagenome assembly OLNC01 (sample SAMEA3136636, study PRJEB25190) | human gut metagenome | biome: human gut; feature: human-associated habitat; material: faeces | place: Austria | collected 2013
GCATTTTGGCAACGCAGATGCCGTGCCGCAGCCGCCGGAGCGGTGCTTAAGCCGTAAGGCGGGAATTATGCGGTGTTGCCTTATAGCTATTGAACACGCTCGCAATGATAAAGGTCTTACAAGAGAGGACCTTGCAGAGCGCATACGAAAAAGCGAACGCTATGTTGTTGCTATCGAACGAGGTGAACGAACCCCCAGCTTAAAAACCTGCTAGATTTATCTGCAAACAGCGCCCGAACAGTTGAAAGTCAAAACCGTTCGGGCGTTTCTTTTTACCCCCTTTTAGGATGTCAAAACATTCAATCAGATAAAAATTCGCTTGTTTTTATCACCATTAAATCATGCGCAATTCAATATTTTTTGTCAATACCACTCACTTCTCAGCATTTCATTATACTATCTATTTCTAATCCCTACAATTACCTATCCCTTCTTCCGCCATCAGGATTCCAAACTGCAATCGCAGTATTTTTAGTATATCATCATTCGTCATTTGCTCTAATGAACACCCTCTTATCGCAATAGGCATAATCGCTCCTAATGCCAGTTTGGGATAACGTATGCAATTTTTCTCTACTTGTCCAATCGCAGTATTCCTATCGAACGGAAATTTTAATACTTCTTTTTCCGTATCAATAATATCTTTTTGCCGCGGCGTAAGTACGTTTTCCTGTTTAAGTATCTCTGTGCCTGTGCTAATAAAATCCATGCTTTTCTCCTTTGTTCTGTATGTAGTCGTTCCCTTAAAATTAGCACATATTCACAGTATAGAACGTCGAAATATCGCCTATAAATTATACTTTTCTCGCCTCCTTTGCTATACTGGAATCCTCACACTATTTTAGCAAAGGAGTTCACCAATGGGCAAAAAGCATTACTCGCAATCTATCAAAGATGAAGCCGTTCTTTTCTACGAGCTCGGTCACTCATTCGCGGAAATACAAACCAAGTATGGCATGGCTGAAAGCACATTCTTTACATGGAAGCAGAAATTTGATAAGGCTCATCCCGTACATGCGGCTATTACCACCAACCGGGCAATCAGCCACAAATCTAAGCGCCAACTTGAAAAACTTGCGCTGGAATTAGAGGTCCTTCGGCAGTGTCCGTGCGGCAGTAAAGCCTCCATCGACGAAAAAGTAGCTGCTGTTAATGCATTGTGCGGGCGCTATTCCATCCACGTTTTATGCGACGCACTAAGCCTACCGCGCGGAACTTACTACAACCGTAAGCGGCGCGAGGGGCAACGGACTTCTTATGAGATAAATGATGAAAAGCTGAAGCCTCTGATTCGTCAAATCTTCCACGACAGTAAGAACCGTTTTGGCAGAAAGCCAATTCATCACAAACTTGCAGAACTAGGCTACAAAGTCAGTGAAAAGCGCATCGTTCGTCTTATGAAGGAGATGGGATTATCCGTTGCAAAACCGCGCTACAAGGCCGAGCATCAAAAAAGTCTGCCGCGTGCTTATTTCAGAAATTTGTTAGCACGCCAATTTGACCAGCCTCAGCCCAATCTAATTTGGGTCAGCGACATCACCTATATCAAAGTGCTCGACCAATATTACTATATCTGCGTGGTGCTGGACCTGTTCTCACGGCGTATACTTTCGTACAGCATATCGGATTCCATCAACACAGCTCTTACGCTTGCTGCTTTTGATGACGCTTTCCAGTCTCGGGATCCCCCGCAAAATCTGATGTTCCACAGTGACCAGGGCGCACAGTATACATCCTACATTTTCCGCGTACATTTAAAAGAGCTTCATATAAAGCAATCCTTTTCCACACCTGGCACACCTTACGACAATTCCGTCTGCGAGTCGTTTTTCCACACGCTGAAAAAGGAGGCGCTTTATCACCACCTGTATGGCACACCGCAGGAACTGCAAGCCGTTCTGGACGAATATATCAATTTCTACAACAGCCAACGCCCGCATAGAAAACTAAACATGAAAACGCCGAACCAATATGAATCGGCGTTCTATTCTGGCTGCTTATAAAAAGAAAAGTTCCCACCTTCAAACCGGAGTTACCGGGTTCAAAAGTAGGAACTTATTCACCTGCGACCTCCGGGTTATGAGAAATCTAAAAATCGTTCGTTATAGTGATGTTTTGTTGGGTTTGGTGGTATTGTGTACCAAAGGGCGAAACAGCTTTTGTCCCATGTATACAAAAGGGTGCCATACGGTGCTGAACCGTCCCAACCCCTTTTGGGGGCAGTTTTGGGGGCAAATCGGTGAGATAAATTCTTATCCGCACCGCTTAAATAAATGCGCAGCTTTGGTCTCATTGCAAAATTGGGATACTGACATCACGGGGTTCACACACAGGAAAAGCCCAACGAACCGGTATATAAGTTTTACTCTCCGGCAAGAAGTTGTACGAAAGTACCACGCCACAACAGCCCCTCACACCGCCCCTGTCGCCGCGAGAAACGCCCCTGTTTGGGCGCATTCAAACCGCATCTGCACGGTGCATGTCCAGCCAAATACCGCTCCAAATTCCCCGCCTTTGGGGCTTTCTTATCCAAGAACGGCTTTTCCTGTGCAGGCGTTGCCCGGACGGGTTTCACCTGTACAGGAAAAGCCTGCACAAATAAATATTAAATAAATAAAATACTAAAAAGCATAAAAATCCGGATTTTCCCGCTGTAATCTTGCAGGGATGCGTACAACTTAACACCAGCGAGTACAACTTACGATTGCACACAGTTGCTATCATGCGATATAATTTATTTGTCCACTTCGTCAAAAGACGTCCTTCAAGACTTTTTCAGTTAGATAACGGTAAAAGTCGTTGTATTTTTCCTGCGGAATCGGTAGGGAAAACGTCATAACGACAAGGGCATGACCGCGATTTTCAGCGTGGTAGGGCGGGTGTTTATGTGGGAAAGGATTCTTGGCAAAGCCACAGCGCTCATAAAACATTTTGCGGCGGCAGACAATCGCATCCATCGACGGATCGATTTCCAAAATCAAAGTCTTGCCGCATTCCGCCAGCAGATCCAACGTCCGTTGCCCATAACGATGGTTTCGCAGAGCCTGCCGAATGTAAAAATGCTCGATATACAGATACTCTGCAGTTTCCCGATACAGCGCAAGACCAACAAATAGTTTGCCGTCACACACCGGCGCAAAGTTGTAATCTCCATCCCCTAAAATACGCTCCTGCGACGGTGTTTCGCGCTGCTCATAGGGCGGGAAGCTCTTTTATACAGTGCCATCGTCTGCGTATACATCGGGTGTGCGGCAGAGGTCACACGTTCTAATCGCATACATTCGTTCCCCATACTTCCAGTTGTGTCAGCGCCGGGAATGGGCTGGGGTCGTCGGCCTTTTTCAGGTTGTCCAGCATCAGACTTGTGATGACGAATCCGCCCAAATCAAAGCTCTGCCCCTTGCCCTCGGGTGATTTTTTCAGCGTAAGGATCCGTGTATTTCCGTTTGAAAGCGTGACTCTCGCGCTTTTCCACCACGCATCGTGGGGAAAGTCCGCGCGGGTCGTCAGCACCAATGTATCTGCTCTGACCGGGCGGCCGAATTCCAGCGTCAAGCACGCTTCCGGATCACGATTGATGCCCCAGCTTTGGTAAGGGTAGGCACCGTGGCTTTCTTGGCAGATGATGCCATCAATGGCATTGCGGGCGGCAAAAACGGCTTCCCCCCGCGTTTCCACATTGGCCCATGTGTGGGGGTAGCAGGACGTATTGCCGTGGCAGTCATAACCGTTGCGGGCCAGATTGCGCGGTGCTGCGATCTCCTCAGTCCGCGCGGACCGTGCCGACAGATAGTGCATCGGTCCGGAAAAAGCTCGCTGGCTGTAACTGATTCGCGCTTCCGCAAAGGGAATTTCCAGCGTGAAAGAAGTTTCTTTCATGTAGACAAATTCCTCATTCATGGCATCGTCCAGCCGGATGACATAGTACCCCGGTTCCGGCACGGTCATGGTAATACTATCGCCGGGTGCGTAGGCTGCCGGGTAGACAAGGTGGTTGCAGGCTTGCGCCAGTGTTCTGTCTCCGTTTGTGATTTTTAGCAATATATCGTTCATTCTTCATCTCCGATTTTCAGAGTAACAGTGAATGGATGCTCTGCGGGCAGGGTCAGCACCACGGACTGGAAGCCGCCTACCGGGTTGAACAGGCGGCGAAAACGGACGGGTGTGCCGTACTCCGGCGGCAGGGTCAGCGGGCGGTCCGCCTGCACGGTTAGGGCAGCGGGACCGCTGCCGATGCGCACGGTGTTGGCATCCTGCCACGCAACATTTTCCCCCTCCGGCGAGATGACGGGCAGGATAAACCTTGCGTCCGCGTCCTCACTGTGACCCGTCACGGTAACTTTTCCCGGCATTACGGAAACGGCAAAATCGTACCGTCCGGCGGCATCTTGGGCCGCAGTGCGCAGTCTGCCGCCTGCACTCGTCTCATTTTCGCCCACGGTTAAGGCAGCAGTCAAATCGTTGCTGCTGCAATAGATTTTACCATCGCGGCGCAGCTCGATGCGCGACGTGGTGCAAATGTCAAACTGCCAGCGCGGCATCTGCATATTGTTCGGCTCGTTCTGGCGGTAAGGGTCCATACTGCCCGCCAGCACCGGACCGCGGGCGGCGTGCCACAGCAGTGACACCATACCGCCCGTGGGGTGACCGCCGGGCAGGTATTCATAGTCATAGCCCGTCACAGTCGCGCGCCAGTTGCCTTGCGCGATGCGAACCGTATCGATGGTGGGATAATACCGCGCGCCAGCCGCAGTCTCCGACGGCAACTTGGGCAGCGCCGCCGGGAACTGCCAGCCATCATGCACAAGTGCCGCCACGGACTTGGCATGGCAGAATGTGTGGTGGATACAAGCGGGTTCCCCTGCTGTTATATACATCGGTCCGCCGTACAAAAGACCGTCATGGGTGCATCGGTTCAACAATTCCAGATTTTTCTGCACAGCGGCGGCAAACACCGGGTCATTGCGGCTCAGGGCCGCAAAGCCGGCAAGGCATCCATCTGAGGTACGGCTGCCCCACCAACTCCACTTGTAACTGCGGCTGCCGAAGCTATTATCCCACCCGCCGTCAGGCAGCATAAAGTTGAGGTGCTCCCGCGCGGTGCGCAGCACAGCGCGGCCTACATCCTCATCCCCGGTCAGTTCAGCGTACAGAATCAGCGCAGGCAGTGATTCCTCCGCGTTATACCCAAGGTCCACCGGGCGGCAGCTCTTGGGCGTTACGGCTGTCATAGGGTGACCCTCGCCGTACAGCAGACCGTCCGCCGTGATGTGTGTCACGGCAAAATCCGCCAGCTGCTTTGCCTTGGCTGCGAACGGCTCCTCACCCAAAAGGCGCGCGGCCAGTGCCATTGTGTAGGCGCAGGTGATGGGATAGTTGACATTGCCGCCGATTCTTTCAATATTTTGGCAGAGATACTCCGCCATCTCGGCAAAGCGGGCTGTCCATGCATCGCGGTCGGCAGCGGGCAGCTTGTCCCCGTACCAAAGCAGTGTTTCCCCCAAGGCATTTGCGTAAAATACCGTGATGCCGTTCCAGCTGCTGTTCGTGTCGTTGTTCATGCTGCCGTCGGGTCGGCGCATATTGGCCGACCATGCGAACAGCTTTTCCGCCGCATGCAGACAGCGCTCGTCGCCGTCGGTCTGCCACTGGGTCACCAGCGGCAAAATCGCATCGGCACTGCGGCCATGTACCCGCATACAGGCCGGACAGAGCAGCCCGCCGTCCAGCCGGGTATCGCCTGTGTCATGCAGCTGATATTTGAGCATCGCGTCGCACCAGCGGCGCAGCAGAGCTTTGTGCATGGTTCAGCCCTCCGGATCAATACGAATCGTGCGGCCATCCGCGCAGGAGATCTCGATTGCATTGCCTTTGCGCGTAGCAAAAGGCTTGCCTGCGAAACCGCCGTGTTCATCGGAATCCGCCGGGCGGGCGTAGAAAGCGTCCACCAAAATATGCGTACCGGGCTGCAAGGTGGCTTTCAAATAGGGCACAGCGCAGAGGTTTGCCATCAAGTTCGTGTTGGGGAAAGTGCGCACAAACTCGGTCTGTGCGCCGCCCAGCAGACTGACCGCCGCCGTGCAGCCCCACGGCAGGAACACCGCCTTGCCGCCGCTGACGTCCTCGACCCGCTGCAGCAGCACCTTGCCGTCCTCGGCTCCGACACGGCTGGTGAACGGTTCCTCGACCGAAAGAGCAAAACCGCCGTCGGCAATGTCTACGGGCGAAGTCGTCACAATTTTATGCACACGCACATGCCAGCTGCCGCCGCAGGGTACGACCCAGCTCTGCGCCGTGGTGCCGGGCAGCAGGGTATAAGCGGCGTAGGTGTAAGTGTCCGTCACGGCAAAGTCATCCGTGCCGTAACGCATACGGTAGAAGTTCATCCCTGCCGGGCTGGCAGCCAATGTGTTGTCGAACGCGCCGTCCTCCAGATCGGTGCCGCGGCCAACACTGAAGCCAAAGCGGTTGGAGTAGACAAACTTTTCATACTTGGCGCTGATGGCCCCGTGGTTCATGCAGTGCTGCCCCACCGGGAACACCGTGATATGCCCGCCGTCGTGGCAGACGAGCATATGTGGTTTGTCCTGCCGCTGCTGTGCCGGGTGCGGAACTGTTGCATCGGGCGCAGTCCAGAACGGATGATCGGCGGGCAGCGCCAAAAACAGGAACGCCTTAAAGGCCCAGTATGGGCTGCCGGGGGCGTTGTACCGCTCGCTCATGAGCAGGTTCGGGTATTGGTAGCCGATGGTCAGCACGCCCGCCGCGTCGGTGATGGGGTATTGAAACCAGTGGTGCAGGTTGGTCAGCACGGTATGACGCACCGCACCCCATGGGATGCTTTCATTCTGCGCCCCTGCAAACGCATAGGCCGCAAAGAATGCCGCGTGGGCGAAGCGGTAGGTCAGGCTGCGACCAAACGGAAGCTCCGCGCCGTCATCGGAAAACCACTGGATGAAATCCCCGGCAAATTCGCCGCTGCGGGTCTTGAGCTTGGTCGCGTAGCCATCGGCATCCAGCGGGGAGAGCGCCGACCAGATGAGTGAGTAAAAGTGCATGGCAAAGGGGATATAGTAATCCATCTGGCCGGGGTTGCCGTCAAAATACCAGCCGCCGCCGGTATAGCAATGCTCGACAACACCAAAATCATCCTTCAGTTGATCGGTGTCATAGGGCAGACCCAGCCGTGCAAAGGTCATATTCGTTAAGATGCGGAAGAAACGCCAGTTGTTGGGGCGGATGCGGTGGGCGTTCATCTGATTGAGCCAGCGGTAGACATTCTGCTTCTGGGCGTCGGTCAGCGGTGTCCAAAGCATATCCGGGGCAAGGCAGAGCGCCAGATCCAGCGCGGCAGTCTCGACCATCTTCTGGTCATAGTCGAAGATGTCCCCCCAGTATTCGTGATGGCTTGGGTCGGTGCCATGGATAAGACCCGTGCGGTAGAGGTCGACCCATTCCGTGATTTCTGCCTGCTGTTCAGTGGGCAGGGCGGTATTATCGCCGCCGAACAGCGGACCAAGCCCCCAGAGGATACGCGCCCAGCCTTCCATGCGGGCGTCCTTTTCACCGTAGTGAGCAGCTGTGTTGCCGACCTTGAGCAAAGCGCCCCCCGCCGAGTAAAAAGCTTTTAGAGGACGAATCAAATCCAGCAGTGCCGTAACGGCGTCCTGTCGGGTCTGCATAGGGTTAGCGGCTAAAGCCGATGCAAAAACATCCATAATAGCAATCCTTTCCTACTTCAATAAAAGGCGGGGCTTCCGCCTCGCCTTTTGGTTTTACCAAAAACACTTATCCCCGCCCAGCAGGCGCAGGAGGGTCTCATAGAAGAAATAGTCGCCCCAGATGACGCAGGTTGCACCGGTATCGCGGTGGTAGATGGCGTCGGTCAGCACGCCCGCGCGGTCGGGGTCATGCAGAAAATAATGGTCGTAGAGGCTGCGAACAATGGTCCGGGCGGCGGCGCGGTCTCGCGCGGCCTCGGCGTTGTCCGCATACTGTGCCAGTTCCAGCAGTCCGCAGGTAAAAATCGACGCGGCGGAGCTGTCCCGAATATCGGGGATGTGGTCGTTAAAGGTGAAATCCCAGTAGGGGACAAAGTCGGCGGGCAGGTTCTGCAAAAACACCTCGGCGGCCTTGCGGCTCACTTCCAGAAAGCGCGGTTCTTTTGTGTAGGTGTAGGCCAGCGCAAACCCGGTCACGACCCATGCCTGCCCGCGCGCCCAAGTTGTGTTATCGTGGAAGCCCTGATGCGTGCGCCCTTCAACAGCCTTACCTGTGGCGGGATCCATCAGATAGGTGTGGAACGAGGAGTAATCCTCCCGCACGAGATAGTCTGCGCAGGTATGGGCATGGGCGGTGGCAATGTCCGCATAGCGGGCGTTCCCGGTCGTCTCGCTGGCCCAGAACAGCAGCGGCAGGTTCAGCATCGTATCCACGATGATTTTCACATAGGGCGTGCCGACATTGAACTCGCCCCACGCTTGAATGTAGCGGCCTTTCTCGTTGTAGCGCTCACACAGCATATCGGCGGCGCGCAGGGCCAGCGCTCTGGCCTCCTCATCCCCCGTCAGCTTGTACAAGGCAACAGCGGACAAGGTGTACAAAAAGCCCAGATCGTGGCTGATGCCGACGCGCTCATCCAGCCGTGCCTTGAACGATGCGATGTAGTCGTCCTTATACTGCAGGAACGCAGCATCTCCGGTGCGCTTGGCGGCCAAGCACATCATGCCGGGGAAAAAAGAGGAAGTCCAGATGTTGTTTTCCTCCGGCGTGTAGCGCAGCCCCTCGGCGGGCAGGGTGCTGACATGGGGGTAGCGGCGGGTGTACAGCGGCGCGGCACGGCGCAGCTTTTCCTCGATTTCCGCGCACATCTGTAAATACAGCGCATCATCCTGCGGTGCAGTGAAACGTTCGGACATACTTTTTCTCCTTTACTCCTTGACTGCGCCGACCATGACGCCGGCGGCAAAGTATTTCTGCAGGAACGGATAAATGCAGAGGATCGGCACTGTTGCGACCATGATGGTGGCATACTTGACAGTGGCGGCCACAGATTCCACATCGCCAACGCTGGTGCCGCCCGTCATGTTGGAGGTGCTGTTCTGCAGTAAGATCTCGCGCAGGACGAGCTGCAGGGGGTACATCTCGCGGTCACGCAGGATAGCAGACGCCCAGAACCAGCCGTTCCACACACCGACACCATAATACAGCACCATAACAGCCAGAATTGCCTTGGACAACGGCAGCACAATGGAGAACAGCACCTTCAGATGGCTTGCGCCGTCGATGCGGGCGGCCTCAATCAAGGATTCCGGAATAGAAGCAAACGAGGTTTTCAGAATAATCAGATTGTACACGCTGATCATGAACGGCAGGATCAAGCCCCACAGGCTGCCAGTCAGGTGCAGGCTCTTCATATTCAAGTAGGTGGGTATCATGCCGCCGGAGAAGAACATCGTAAAGGTGATGAGCAGCATGATGGGCTTCTGGAACATGACATTGCGGCGGGAGAGAAAGTACGCACCCAGCGAGGTCAGCGTGATCTGCAAAATCAAACTCATGACAAGCACGAACATCGTATTCAGGTAGCCGCGCGCTATCATCGGGTTTTTGAACACCATTTCATACGCGCCGGCGCTGAACCCCTGCGGCCACAACAGAATGCCGGTGTGGCGCATAAGCTGATTGCTGTTGGAGAAAGACGCAAACAGCACATACAGCATCGGGTACAGGCAGGCAACGGCCACCAGTGCCAGGAAAATATAGTTGATGACGGAGAAGATCTTTTCGCCGGTGGACATTTTGATCTTCATGGTTTTTGTATTCTGCATGGTGGATCCCCCTTACCAAAGGCTCGTGTCGGCCAGCTTTTTGCTGAGCTGGTTCGCCAGCACCAGTAAAATCAAGTTGATGACACTGTTGAACAGGCCGATGGCCGTAGAGTAGCTCCAGCCCTGTTCCAGCAGACCGACGCGGTAAACATAGGACGAGATAATATCCGCCGTGTCGTAGGTGGAGGGGTTGTAGAGCAGGATGGTCTTTTCGTAGCCGATGCTCATCAGCCTGCCGATGCGCAGGATCAGCATTGTGATGATGGTGGGCATGATGCCCGGCAGTGTGACATGCAAAAGCTTCTGGAAGCGGCCCGCGCCATCGATGGAAGCGGCATCATACAGCTGGGCATCCACGCCGGACAAAGCCGACAGATAAATAATGGAGCCCCAGCCAACCTGCTGCCAAATGTCGGACAGCACATAGATGGTGCGGTAGAGTGCCGGGTTCTGCAAAAGCGGGCTGCGCTCACCGCCGAAAAAGACGATGATGTCATTGAACAGACCGCTTGTCATCGAGAAGTCGGTGATCATGCCGACGACGACGATCAGCGAGATGAAGTGGGGCAGATAGGTCAGCGTCTGAACGCTCTTTTTAAAACCCTGATGATGGACTTCGTTGATGAGCAGCGCCAGAATAATGGGCGCAGGGAAGCCGAACAGCAGCAGCTCAAAGCTCAGCAGCAGCGTGTTGCGGACAAGACGCCCAAAGAACGGGCTTGTGAAAAAGCGGGTAAAATTGTCCAAGCCGACCCACGGACTACCGAAAAATCCCAGTGCAGGTTTGTAGTTTTTGAATGCGATCAGTGCACCGTACATCGGCTTATACTGGAACAGAATAAAATAAATCAGCACGGGGATGATAATGACGTATAGCTCCCAGTTGCGTTGCCAGTCCCGGCGGGCGCGGAACGCAAAGCTGTTGCGATTGCTCGGCTTGGTCGGTATTTCTGTCTTGTTGGCAGTAGGTGTTTTCATAAGAATTTCTCCCTTTGAGAAAAAAGTGGGACAGGCCAGCTGCCCGTCCCATGTTATAGCTGCCGAAACAGGGTGTTATCAGCGCTCGTTGTAGCGTTCCAGAGCAGCGTCCTGAATCTCGATGGCGCGCTGCAGACCCAGACTGTTCAGCGTCTCAACATACTGGTCGAAGTTATCCAGGCTCTCGGTACCCAGGATGAACTTGTTGGCCATCTCATCGCGGTAGGTCTCGACCTCGTTCATGATGGTGGAGTACTCCTCACTCTCCTCGGCCGTAGGGGTAACATTGGGCATGGCATATTGGGCAGCAGTCGCCACAGCCCAAGTCTCATTAGACTTCTTCTGACCATCCAGAGTGTAATACTGCTTCAGATATCTGAGATCCTGCACGAAAGGACCGTTGTAGTTGCCGCGGAGGTAATGGGTCATAACCGTACCGGGAGCCATGCCATCGGAGTTGTTCAGGATCAGGTCTGTGTAAACAGGCTCACCATTGACGAGCTCGTAGGAAACACCCTCCGTACCGAAGTTATAGTACATATGACCTTCGTCGCTGTAAGCCCAGTCCAGCAGGCGGGCAGCAGCCTCAACATCCTTGCAGGAGGTGGTGATGGCGACCATGCCCTGATTGGGGCAGGCGCTGTCAATCTGCCCCATCTTGACAAGGGTATTCTTATCACGGGAGGGATAGGGGCAGGGCTGCAGGTTAAACTTGGGTTCGATTTCGACTCCGGCATTGCTCCAGACACCCATGCGGGAACCTGCCCAGCCGAAGGACGCACCGGCATTGCCGTTACTCATCTTGGCGCTGACCGTCTCGTAGCTGGAAGTCATCATGTCGGGGTCCAGCAGACCCTCGGCATACCAATCGTGCATGGTCTGCAGGTACTCTTTGTAGTTTTGCTCGGCCGCGCCGTAGTGGGACTTGCCATCCTCGCCTACATAGAAGCCGCGTTTCGTGTCATAAGCATAAGCAAAGGGGTTGTTGTCGGTCAGGGAACCCATCGTCCATTCATAGCAGAACGGAGCGGTTGCGCCCTTTTCTTCCTTAAAGGCAGTCAGCACGGTGTGCCACTCGTCAATGGTGGTGGGTATTTCCAAGCCAAGCTCATCAAGCCAGTCCTGCCGGATGAACAGTCCCTCCGTGACACGCAGTTCCTCGTTGCCGCGGATGAACGGGAATGCATAGTAGTTGCCGTCATCGGTGCGGCACTGGCGGGCAATTTCGGGGTTGGCGTCCAGATAGGCTTTCAAGTTTGGGCAGTACTGGTTGATGATGTCATTCAGCGAGACGATAACACCATCGGAGATCGCCTTTTCAGGGCCGCCGGGGTAGTTCTGCCAGTGGTATTCCATAACATCGGGCAGATCACCGTCGGCCACCAGCAGGTTGAACTGCTCGTTCTCGCCGCCTGTTGGCGGATGCAGGAAGGTGATGTCCACGCCGGTGTTCTCCATCAGCCCCTTGCCAAAGGGGCTTTCGCCCATGTCCTTATAATAGGAGCCGATGTTCTCGTTCAGGTTACACCAGTAGGTGATGCTATGACCTGCGGCCATAGGGTAGGTGAACTCACCTGCGTTGCCGCTCTGTGCAGCGGTAGAGGCGCTGCTGGCGGTCTCGGTGGATGCCGTGCCTTCGGTGCTGCCGCCGCAGCCTGCCAGCATCGTGGCGGACAGGACTGCCGCAGCGGCCAGCGCGGTGGCCTGCTTAATTTTTTTCATGTTGGGGTTCCTCCTTCTTTGTAGTGCTTTTCTCTCTTATGAACTTATGAACGAGGCCCGGCCACTGAGGTTTTGTGGCGCTGAATGGATTTGGTTTTCGGTGGCCGGTGTTCGTTCCGTGCTTAGAGCCTACCACACCGCCGGCAGCAAAACCAGAATAAAAAGCCCTAAAAAATAGGCAAAACCTCAAATCGAACATGGGAATTTTCCAAAATTCATAGGCAATTTCCAAAACGACAAAATTTTTGTACAAAATCCGTAGGCCTGTTTTGTGTATCTTGTACAAGCGCCCTATGTAAAAACAGGAGCCGGACTGCGGCAGTCCGGCTCCTGTTTTTTGGGGTTACTCCTCGCTGTGTGCAGCCTTGTACTGGCCGGGCGTCATGCCGGTAATCTTTTTGAACACGCGGATCAGCGAGCCGCTGTCCCGGTAGCCGGTCTGCTCGGCAATTTTTGCCACCGAAAGCCCCTGCGTCAACAGCTGTTTGGCCGCCTCAACGCGGACATTACTGATGTAGGCCAGCAGAGCCACGCCTGTTTCCTTTTTGAATTGGGCGGACAGGTAGGTTGGTGTCATGTCGAAGTGCTGGCCTACCTGAGAGATATTCAGATCCGGGTCGGCGTAGTTTTCCCTGATGTATTGCTCCACCCGGTCGCAGAGAGCGCGGGTCGTACTGGTGCTGCCCTTCAGCAGCCGCACACGGCCACAGAGCGTAGCGGAAATTTTAATCAAATGTGCCTGTAATTCCTCGGGGCTGCCCGCATCCCCGGGCGAGAAGCGGATGTCCTTCTGGTCGTCCAGTCCGGCCATAGCTGCGCCCTTGATGAGCGTCGCCGTAATGTCATAGGCAAGGCAGCGGGCCACATTGGGGTCCTGCACCGCGCCATCCAGCGGGAACGCCTGCCGGATAAGGGCGGCGGTGTTTTCCTCGCTGCCCAAAGAAATCAAGTCCATGAGCTTGCGCTCGGTCTCCAAGGGGAATGTGTAGGCCATGCGGGCATCGTGGATACCACGGTAGGCCACAGGCTCGCCGTCATCCCGCAGATAGCTCAGCGCTTCCAGCGCCTCTTGGTAGGCTGCACGGATGTCCGCCGCCCCGGCGTGGGTCTCGCCCACAGCCGCCCCCAGATCCGCATGGAAGTGGGCACGGATCTGCTGTTGTGTCTCACGGATGTCCGCCAGCAGCTGCTCGTCCTGTGCGGTGGTGCTTTCCTGCATGCCCACAATGGCCACGCAGGTCTCCCCCACGGCGGTCAGTTCCAGCGCAAAATGCGGCTCAGCAATTTCCTGGAAAATGTTCATAATAGCGATCTGCAGCGCCGCAAAGAGCGAGCCATCCCCCTCCGGTGCGCTGTCGGCCATCGGATTTTTAAAGACGACCACCGTATAAAACAGCGCGTCAAACCGGATGCCGCCGCGCTCGGCAGTCTCTTGGCTGAGACCCAGCGGGCTTTCCAACAGGGATTTTAAATAGTAGCGCCGCAGGGTCTGCTGGCTTTTCCACAGCTCATGCTGTTGGTCGCTGCGCTCGCGGCGACTCTTTTGGGAGTAGTATTCCAGCCGCTCAAACTCGTTTTTCTCGACAAGGTCGGGAGCCTCGTCTGTGCCGTCATAGGGGCTGACCAACGCGCCCAGCGGCTGATAATTTTTCTTTGTCAGCCCGGCAGACAGCCCCAGTCCTAACATCATGCAGAGTACCATGCCGCCCCAGGTGAACAACTGGGTCATGCGGGTGTTTTTCATCAGCAGCTTATTGGAAATGCTCAGCACATACTGCCAATCCGTCACGCTGCTGGCACGGGTCAGGTAGGCTTGCTGACTGCCCGAACCAAAGGCAAACGAACCGTCGACCGCCGCCTGCACAATATCCATGGCGGGCGGGTCACCCTCAGCCGTTTTGCAGAGGGCTGTGCCGTCCGGGGCTAAGACATAGAAATCCAGCTCCGGGTCCCAGCAGAACTGCTGCAACCGCTTGACAAACAGTTTTTTGTTCACCGTCACCACAACTGTAGCGTCGGCGTATGACAGCCCGCTGGTCAACGCCGAGCGGATAAAGAGGAAGTCCGTGCCGCCTTCGTTCTCCACCTGAACCATCTCCCACCGGGGGTGGCACTCGTGCAGAAGCTCGCGCCATGCGTCCTCACTCAAGCTGCTGTTTTTGAACCGGGATAGATAAAACAAATGCTGGTCGAGGTAGCCCCGGCTGGAAATCACACTGTCCAGATTGTTCAGGCTGATCCACACATTGGTAACATTCGGATGCCCTGTTTCGATAGTCAAAAGTGCGCTCTGTGTGTTGACCATTGCCAGCTGGTCATAGCCGTCCAGTGGTTTCTTTGTCGTGACGATCCGCTGCACGGTCTGATCCTGCATCGTGCGGGAAAGCGTCTGCTCAATCTCGGTCAGGTAGCTGTCCAGGTCGATGCGGGCCTGATCCAGCGCCGAACCATAGATTCGCTTGGATTCCGCCGTAATAATACCCGCGGAGTAGTTATATAAAAGCAAACAGAGTAGCAGCGGCACGATCAGCACAAGGATGTAGGATAAAAACCAACCGCCGCGCACACTTTTCTGCTTTGGAAATTTTATGCTGTCGAGCTTCATAAGGCCGCAGCCTCCCTCCCATTTCGGCTTGCAGTTCTCATTTTTTCAGTGTAACAGCGCTCAGTTCCATGCCGCTCTGGCCAAAATAGAACCGCAGGAAGAACTCGTCCCCTGTGTTCAATGCGGGCAAGCCGACAGAAAAATCGCACCAGTCAGCCTGGGCGCCGGTGATAGTTATGGTTTTCAGGAGCGCACGGCCTGCGAACACCGATACCGGAATCTGGGCCAGCGGGCTGTTGCCCGGCATGGCACGGCAGCGCAGGTGCAAGGTGTAGCTGCCGCCCTCGGCTGCTGTCACGCAGAACGCCGTCGTGCGGCGGTAGCCGTTGTCGATGGCGGCAATGTCGATGGCTGTGCCATCGCGCAGCGTCAAGGGAAAACCGTTTTGTGCCGCCTGCTGCATGTCCTGCTCGGCCATTGCCTCCAGCTGGTCATCCAGTGTACTCGTGCGGCCGATACTGCGGCGGAAAGCGGGTGTTTGCAGCAAAAAGCGACAGATGTTCGCCGCGCTGCGCTGCAATTCGCCGCGCGTCAGGCATCCCTCCGTCAATGCGGCGGTCAAATCGTCCCCGCCGGAGTTATGCTCCGGGTCAGTCACGACCATAAAAACATCATTCTGGGCGCGGACCATGGCGGCCACATGCTTGGTGCTGCCGGCACCGCCACGGTCGTTTCCCTCGGCCCACCAGTCACTCATCACAAGACCGGTGTAACCCCACTGACCACGAAGAATCGTCGTGACAAGGTCACAATTGCTTGCCGTCCAGTAGCTGTTCAGCGGGTTATAGGATGTCATGATTGAGCGAGCACGCCCCTCCTTGACAGCGATTTCAAAACCGCGCAGGTAGATTTCCCGCAAAGCGCGTTCCGAAATGACCGACTCCACAAAGTGGCGGCGATGCTCCTGATTGTTGGCGGCAAAGTGCTTGATCGTCCCGGTCACGCCCCAGCGGTGCAGCCCACGCAGCTGGGCGCAGGCCATCTTTCCGGTCAAAAGCGGATCCTCGGAGAAATACTCGAAATTGCGTCCATTCAGCGGATGGCGGTGGATGTTGATGCCGGGGCCCAGCAGCGTGTCCACATGGTTTTTGCGCAGTTCCAGCCCTTCCATCGAGTAGAGTTCCTCACTCAAATCTTCGTTGAATGTCGCAGCCAGGCAGGTGCCATTGGGCATGGCGAAAGCAACCGTGCCGCAGTCCATGCGGATACCGCTGGGACCGTCGGAACAGCAGGCGGCAGGCAGACCGTAGTGCTGCAAAGCATCACTGACACCGCCGATAGCCCCGGCTGTACCCGGCGTAACACGCGGAGAGTTCATCCCCTCGCCTCGGACGATGGTGCAAAGCTCGTCATCGCTGAACTGTGCGACAAAATCAGCCATGTCCACCTTGCCGTCAGCCACATCCTGCAAACGGATGCCCTTGTCCCCGGTCTGGGGGCGCTCTTTCGGCAGTCGGGCCGCGCGGCGGGTCTCGGGCAGCTCGGCCTCGGTAGGGACAGACTCCCATGCGGGGGAACCGTCCGCACCGGGGCGCAGCCGCTCAAAAGCTGCGGCGGGTGCAGCGGCGGATTCCTGCTGCTCCACCACCATCAGCGGCAGCGTGACCGTAAAGTTCTCTGCGGCATGGCGTACATCGGTACCGAGACTGAAAATATAGTCACCGGCTTCCAGCACAAAGGCCGACTTGTGCCCGGTAGCGCCACTGTCATCATAGCTGGCAAAATTGCGCCACGGCGCAGTCAGCATCAAAGTCTGGCTCTCCCCGGGAGCCAGTGTTTTGGTTTTGGCAAAAGCACACAGCACCTTAGCGGGCTTGCCCAGAAGCCCCTGCGGCGCGGTGCAGTACAGCTGTACGACCTCTTTGCCTGGGCGGGCACCGATATTTTTGACCGTGGCAACGGCTGTGATACCATCGGCGTTTTCGTCCGCGCTCAACAGCTGAACCTCAAATTTTGTGTAAGAAAGACCGAAGCCAAAAGGATACAGCACCTTTTCCGGTGCAAATGTTTCAAAGTAGCGGTAGCCGACATAAATATCCTCGGCATAGAAATTGCGGTCGTCCGCACCGTAGTGGTCAGCAGCAGGGTAATCTGCCGGGGTACGGGCAATCGTATCGGGCAGTTTGCCGCTGGGGCTGACCGTACCGTTCAGCACATCCAGCACGCCGCGGCAACCCTCCTGCCCGCCCTGCCAGATGTAAGCCACCGCGCCGGGGGCGTACCGCGCGACCCACTGCATATCAATGATGTTGCCGACATTGAGAAGCACAACAGATTTATTGAAATAGCGGCATACCAGCGCCAACATATTTTCTTCGTCCTCTGTCAGCAGAAAGCTGCCGGGGGTGTTTGTGTTGTCTTGATCCTCGCCCGCTGTGCGGCCAATGACGATGAACGCCGTGTCGGCGCGCTGGGCGGCAGCGCGGACAAATTTTTCGTCCAGCGGCATTTCCGGCTGGAACCACGGCTCCTGCGCCCAGCCGGTGCCCATCTCGTAGGGGTGGTCTGCCAGCCATGCGACATAGCGGGCCTGCACCTCGGCATCCAGCCGATAGCCGCCGTCACCGCCCAGTATCTCTGGCAGATTCGGCACATGGGTCACATTGACCAGTCCGCCGGATCCGGTTCCGCTTTTATAGTAGTGAAATTGTGCGTACCCAAACAAGGCCGCCCTGCCGCCGGGAGCCAGCGGTAAGACAGCCTCATTTTTCAGCAGGACAACACCCTCCGCCACAGCCTGACGAGCCAGCGCCGCATAGCGGGTCATTTCCAACATTGTATTTTTCATAATACTGAAACTCCGATCCCAATGGATTGCAAATTTCAGCGCCACACCTATTATAATACAGGATTTTTAGAATTTGGCAAGGGGGTAACGTAGAATGTTTTGCGGGAAATTTTCAAATCAGGTTGATGCCTTTCGATGTAGATTTCTTCCATTGTTTAAATTGTGTCTCTTCTGAAAAAATGAATCAGAACTGATTCACTTTTTCGAGTCAAGATTTTTGGATGAATCTAAACTGATTCACTCTGGAGCATATATGAATTTGTATGGGTGTCCGGTTTGATTGCCATCGTTTTGAGTGAAGACGTGTTTTGCTAGCATAGCGTTTGGATATCCACAAACGCATTTCTGGGGCGTACCCCAGACCCCCGCGCTGTTCTTGCGTGACGATAGTGACGCAGATGACGCTAATGACGCTGTTTTGAGGATATCCCTATACCATATCCCAGATTCAGCGTCATCTGCGTCATTCTGATTTTGTGTTTCTCGTAATATCATTATTTTTTCTTCGAGCAGTAGTAAACTGCAAGCGTCATTTCGCTATAAGTGTGACGGTGATGACGATGATGACGGTGTTCGTGGGATAGTGTAAAGGGGTATATCAAAAACATCGTCATCACCGTCAGCATCGTCATTCTACAGGCAAGCCGTTTTAATCTGCGGCTTGCCTGTTTTATTTTGAGTAATGTGGCAGGGTTTTTGCCCCGTTGCCTGTTAAAATGGATTTAGATATTTTGTAAAAGTGCAAGGGTTTTTAGCACAATGGGTGATATGCTGTTTTTGAAGTGTAATTTTGGCGTTTAGGCCAGTTCTTGAGAAAAAATTCTTCGCTTTACATCTCTAAACTTGCAGGAATCCTGCAAGTTATACTGTTATACTGAAATTTAATGAAAAAATTCCATTATTTTTTCAGCGAACGTTACCTTTTGCCCTTCCCCAGTGGCTATATAGTAGAGATAATTTTTCAAAAATTTTGAGGACAGTTGCAAAAGTTGCGACTGCCGGTCTGTATGATATGATTTGGAATCTTTCTAAAAATTTGAACTTTTTCTAAACAGTTTAAAAAACCTCGTAATTTTCGCCGTTCTCAGCGGCTATATAGTAAAGACCTTTTTATAAATTATTTACATAGGAGGAACCCATGAACACGGAATTTCAAAATTTACCCAATGTTGTCAGCCCCAAGGAAGTGCAAACTTACTTCGGTATCTCACGCTCGACCACCTACCGCATATTTCACGACGCAACTTTCCCGGCGTTCCACATTGGAAACCGACTGCTGGTGCGGCGGGATGAACTGCTGGGCTGGCTGGAGCAGCAAAAGGTCAATAAAGCCCAAAACGAGAACCCGAAGATTGTCGGGTCTGATGAATAGCTTTGTGGTCGTACCTGTGGTAGTCTTTGTGTCACGAAAGGAGACGATGCACCGTGAAAGACACATCTAAAGCATCCCTGCGCCGCGGGCATAACGAGGGCAACATCCGTCAGCGCACAGACGGGCGGTGGGAGGTGCGGCTATCTGCCGGAATCGACTACAAGACCGGCAAACCTAGGCGCACATCCACCTGCTGTAACACAAGACAAGAAGCCATCGCCATTTTACAGCAGCAAGCCCACGAAGTCCGCACACAGGGCTGGCGCGATCCGATGTCCGTGACACTGGGAGAGTGGTATGAATACTGGCTGGACACCTATATGAAGGACACCGTCAAGCAATCTACTTACGCCAGCTACCGCAGTTACTTAAACAAACACTTTTGTGTGCTGGGGAAAATCCTGCTCAAGAAACTTGAACCGCACACCTTGCAGGAGTTTTACAACTACAAATTCCGCGAGGAAGGCTTATCCCCCAAGACCTTGCGCAACTACCACATGGCATTACACAAGTGCTTACAACAGGCCGTAAAGGAGCGCTTGTTAGTGTACAACCCCTGCGATGCTGTGACCCTGCCCAGCGGAGAGAAACCAGAAGTCGTAGTCTTTACCAACGACCAGCAGCGGGCGCTGGTGCAGGCCAGCTACCGCCACCGCTACGGCGTGTTTATCCGCTTAGACTTGTGTACCGGATTACGCATGGGGGAGTTGCTGGCGCTGAAATGGGAAGATATTGATTTTTCCACCGCCCAACTCCATGTACGCCGCACCATCAACCGCCTTGCCAAGTACGAAGCCCACGACGACGAAAACAAAACCGAAATCGTATTCGGCACCCCCAAAACGAAAAACTCCCGCCGCACGATTCCACTGACCCGCACAATGGTAGATGAGCTTACCCGCTGGAAACAACAGCAAGCGCAGGACAAGCAGCGGGTAGGGGATAAGTACACCGACGATGGCTTCATCGTCACCAACGAGTTTGGACACTACTTTGAGCAGAAAACCTTCAAGGATTACTACGACCGCCTGTTGAAGGATGCCGACATCGGGCACTTTACCTTCCACGCCCTGCGGCATACCTTTGCCACCCGTGCGCTGGAACGAGGCATGGACTACAAGACCCTGTCAGCCATCCTCGGTCACTACTCGGTGGCGTTCACGATGGACACCTACGTTCACAGCATGGACGAACATAAGCGGCACGAAATGGACAAGATGGATGATATGTTCGGGATGCAGTACAGTATCTCTGTAGAGAACCGGCCCTACCCTGTGCTTTGCACACTATCCCCGGACGGCTACACTGCCCATGTGCCGGACTTCCCCAAAATCACCGCACAAGCGCCAACACTAGACGCTGCCCTGCTGGAAGTCAAGCAGCAAATCCAAAAAGCCCTGCGCCAGTACAAGAACCCGCCCATTCCCACAAAACAAGAACAAATTGTCGTACCGCAGAACAGCGTGTTGGTACTCATCAAGGCAAGCTGACCGCACCGACCGCTCCTATTTTTACCTGCCAACTCCGCAAAATTTATCCACAAAAAGCGCCCAGACGGTTGAAAATCTCAACCGTCCGGGCGCAGTCTTTTTATCGTTTTGGGGTTATTGGGGGGAAAATCCGCGAAGCTTATTTCATAACTTCTTCAACGCTGACCTTGCGGTTCTCGCGCAGAGAAAGGGTGGCTGCGTCTGCGGTGGCGATAGCTGCACGGGCAGCTTCACCGGTCATCAGCGGCTTGAACTCATCCGGGATGGGATCACCGTGCATCACACCATTGAAGAACTCCATCTCTGCGTTCATGATGCTGTTCAGCCACATCGGCGGCTTTTTGCCGGGATGGCCGTACTGGATAGCGCCATCCATCTCGGTGCTGTGGTAGATGCGGGTACGGTCATCATCGATTTCCTTGTTCGCGTGGACGCAGTAATGCTCTTCGGTACCATCGGCCAGCTTGACCGTCATGCCGACATTGCACATATCGATGCGAATGGCGCCCTTGGTGCCCTGAATCAGAACGTAATGCTCAGGCCAGTGGAAGGCAGAACCATACTCGACGATGGCGTAGGTGTTGTTGCCGAACTCCAGATTCAGGAACAGCATATCGTCCTCATCGCCAAACTCAGGGCCGGAGTGGGCAACATTGCCGCCGGTCATGGTAACACGGGTTGCGGGTCCCATGATGAACTGGATGCAGTCCAGCTCATGGATGTGGTGATACAGATGGCCGCCGGACTTGGAGCGGATCTTCTTCCAGCTGATAGAGGGTTGCGGCTCCTCCCAGCCGTTACGGGCGGAGTGGGCATACAGCACCTTGCCGATGCGGCCTTCCTGAATGAACTTTTTGGCAAGACGGACGCCGTGGAAGAAGTTCATGACGTGACCGGCCATAAAGACCACATTATTTTCCTTGCTGGTGTTGACCATCTCATCGCAGTCTGCATAAGAAAGGGCAATGGGCTTCTCGCAGAAAACGTTCTTATGGTTGCGGGCAGCTTCCAGCACCGGTTCCTTGTGCAGATAGTTGGGGGTTGCCACGATAACGGCGTCCACATCCGGACGGGCGCAGATGCTTTCCAGACTGGACTCATTGTCGCAGCCAAGTTCGGCGGCGATGGCAGCACCGTTTTCGGGATCATAGACGGCAACAATCTTTGCCCCCTCTTTAGTTTTCATGATACGACCCAGTTCAGCGCCAAAGTAGCCTGTACCTACGATTGCATAACCTACGGTTTTCATACTGTAAAACTCCTTTTATACTTGTGTTGTTTTTACTTGACAGCGCCGTCGGACAGGCCGCCGGCCATCTTATTTTGGATAAAGCAGAAGAAGATGATGGAGGGAACGACCACGATAGCGCAGGCAGCCATCAGGGCGCCCCAGTTCAGGATATCGGCACCCTCCAAGGTCTTAACGGCAACTGAGATCGTAGTTTTGTCGGAACTGCTCATCAAAATCATGGAGTAGAGGTATTCATTCCATGCATTGATAAAAACATAGATCGCAGTGGCAACGATGCCGGGAGAAACCAGCGGCAGCACGATCCGGACAAAGACCTGCAGCTTGTTGGCGCCATCAATGCGGGCTGCTTCCTCAATACCGATGGGCACAGTCTTGAAGAAGCCGACCAGCATCCATACGGCGTAAGGAACGCTGAATGAAAGGTAAACCAGCATTAGGCCGATACGGGTATTGGTCAGGTTCAGCTTGGCCATGACCATGGCATACGGGATGACCAGCATGATGGAGGGGAACATATAGGTAGTGACCAAGATCTTGGTCATTACATTGCCCAGCTTTGGGAAGAAACGGACTACACCGTAGGCTGCCAGCGAGGAAATGATGATGGCTACCACCGTGGTGCTGCCCGCAATGATAAGGCTGTTGCGAATATTGACGGTGAATTTCAGGGTGAACAGGACCGTTTTAAAATTTGCCAGTGTCCATTGGATAGGCCAGATCTTTGTGGGGTTGTTCAGCATCTCGCTGCTGCTTTTAAAGGCAGAAACCAGCAGCCACAGCAGTGGGAACACAGCCACGATTGACAGAAGGATCAAATAGACATTGGAAACTATATCGCCGAAGCGTCTTCCTTTTTTCATGCCTGATCCTCCTTTTCCCAATGTGTGATAACTGCAAAATAGATAAGGCAAACCGCAATAAGGAATGCAAGCAGAATGATTGATGCTGCAGATGCGCGGCCAACAAGTTTGTTCGTCCAGCCAAGGTCATAGATGTACAACGGCATCGTGGTTGTCATACTGGCCGGACCACCGGCAGTGGTCATGAAAATGATATCGAAGTTGTTGAACACCCAGATGGTGCGCAGCACGACCAGCAGGCCGACAACGACTTTGATGTGCGGTACGGTAATGTGGATAAAGGACTGCCAGGAACTTGCACCATCGATCAGGGCGGCTTCGTACTGATCCTGCGGCACGGTCTGCAAAGCAGCGTAGACATTGACCATGATCATGGGGGCACCGAACCAGATGTTAATGAACACCAGCGTGGGCAGCACCAGTTTAGGGTCGCTCAGGAATTGCAGCATCCCATCGGACAAGCCCAGCTTCATCAGCATAGTGGGGATATAACCCTGAATGCCGTTGAGCATCCATTTCCATACCAGTGCGATAGCAATGGAGGGAAACGCCCAAGGGATGATCATACAGATGCGGTAGATAGGGCGTGCTATGGGATTGCGGATGCAGTTCAGAGCCAGTGCGGCAGAGAAACCGATCAGGATCTGACCGGTGAGGCTGAAGAAAGTCCAGACCAGCGTCGTTAAGAACGCCTTGCCGAATGCAGGATCCGTAAAGATTTTTATGTAGTTGTCGATCCCTTTGAATGCGTATGTTGACTTTATCAAGGTCTTGTTGGTAAAGCTGTACAGCAAGGTCGAGCACAGCGGGTATACCAGCAGACAAAGAACAACCAGCATAGCAGGGGCCACAAACAGCCAGCGCGTAAGGTTACGGTCCTTTTTCGCCGGTCTGGATTGTGGAGTGCGCGTAATTTCTTTCAATATAGTATCCTCCCGGTCATTTTTGCCACAAAGAAAGCGGGGAGGGTGGGTCCTCCCCGCCTAACGTGAAGCTATCAGCTGATCATCGTATCAAAGATGTCGTTGAGTTTATCCTCCGCAGCTTTGGCAGCCGTTTCCACATCGGTGCCGTTGGTGATGATATCTTGGAACATTTCCTCGATGACACCCTGAGAGGTCAGGTAGCTGGCCTGTGCGCTGGGGCCGTGCTCAAAGCCGATGGCATGGCCTTCATCAACGGCAGTCTGGATCACATCCACGCAGTCGGAGTATTCCTTGATGGTGTCATCGTTCAGGTAATCGGAGTTGGTGGCGATGTCCTTCAGAGCGGGCAGCATGCCAACGGGGACGGAGTGAATGAATTCAACGTAGTTGTCCGTATCATACAGGTACTCGATAAAGGCCTTGCAGATTTCGGGGTGCTTGGCGTTCTTCCAGACGACCAGAGGAATGTGGGAGGCTTCGGCGCTGTAGATGGGGTCGCTGTCGGTTATGCGGGGCAGCGGAGCGCAGCGGACATACTGGGCGATCTCCGGGGTGTTGTTCTGCACACCGCCGATCATGAAGCCGGAGTTGAAGTCAAAGGCAGTCTTGCCCTGATAGAACAGCGTAGCGTGATCGTTGACCGTGTAGTTGATGGTCTCAGCGGGAGAGCAGTTCTTGTAGACTTTCAGCCAGAAGTTGATGCCGTCGATGGCTTCCTTGCTGGTCAGGTTAGCAGTCAAGTCATCATTCAGCAGGCTGCTGCCGGCACTGACAACGTAATAGTTCAGGTAGCGGGTGCTCAGCAGATCGTTGGGGCTGCAGGAGAATGCTGCGCCATACTGGCCGTCTTTGGTCAGGGTCACTGCGGCATCATAGAACTCGTCCCAAGTCTTGGGGACTTCCAGCCCGGCTGCTTCCAGCAGGTCGGTGCGGTACCACATGACCTGTGCGTGGGAGTAATACGGCACACCGTAGGTGGCGCCATCGCTGGTCATATCGGCCAGCGCGTTAGCAGAGAAGCGGTCGCGGCCAATGTCGTCAACCATATCATCTATCGGGGTCAGGACATCAGCGTTCAGCATCTCAACGACTTCACCGGTACCCTGAGCCGTGCTCATATCGGGCAGGTCGCCCGTTGTCAGGCCGGCATTCCACTTGGTGTTGAAGTCGCCCCAAGAGTAGGTCTCGATGTTGATCTTAACGCCGGGGTTGGCTTCCATAAACTTATCGGCGGCCTTCTGGACGGCCTCCATGCGGGCACCCTGCGTGAAGGAATGCCAGAAGGTGATCTCGCCCTCCAGCGGCGCGTCGGACTCTGCCGTGGAGGAAGCCTCCGTGGAAGCAGCAGTGCTGGTGTCGGCCGTGCTGGCCGCCGTTGAAGAGGAGCCGCCGCAGCCGGCCAGCAGGGACGCTGCCATACCGGCGGCCAGCAGAGATGCAAGTGCTTTTTTCATGTGTTTGACCTCCTGTGATCAAATCTGTTGTGTTCTTGTGTGTTCTTGTGTGTTCTTGGCGGTTGTCTTTTTGCGCAAAAAGATGCTGTTAGGATTCCGTTTTTTTGTAAGTTCTGTACTTACCGTGTGCCTATATTATACAGTTTTCACTTTTCCTTTACCAGCCAAAAAAATGCGTAAAAATAAAATAATACGCTCAAAATTTGAGCGTATTATTTTTCCGCTTAAAAATATTCGGTCAAACTTTGTGCATAACTTACAAATTAAGGTCATGCTCCGCGGGAAGTCCGACGGTACTCCTGCGGTGTCACACCGAACACTTCCTTAAAACATTTGGTAAAGTAGCTTGGCGCTTCATAGCCCAACTCGTAGGCGATCGCAGATACCGGCTCGTTGGTCACCAGCAATTTGCGGGCTGCGTGGGTCATCTTGGTTTCCCTTATAAATTCATACAGCGTTTTCCCCGCCTGTTCCTTAAAAAGACGGCGTAGAGTGCTCTCGCTGATTTCTGCCATATCGCAAAGCTCTTTGGTTGTATAGTTTTTTTCTAGGTGGCTGATGATGGTGTCTAGGATTATGGTGATACGCGGGTCGTTTTTCTGGGTAGCGGATTTGACGGCACGGCGGCGGATGCTTTCAATATCAAAACGCGCCTCCATCTTTTTGCGATCTTCTTCCAGTGTCTCATCCTTGTCAAAGTTATCCAGCGAAACGCGAGCCAGCTGTGCACAAATCAAGTTCAGGTAACCGCGTATTTCCAAATATTTAAAGGTGGTTTTAGTCAGTGCGCTGGCGTAAGCTTTCTCAAAGTAGGTCCGCATTTCCGGCATATCGGAAAAATTGTGCAGGAACGGAACGTTCCACAAAGCGCACAGCATATCTGTGTCTGCCAGTTGGACAGAGCCGACAAACCGAATACTGATAAACGCGATTTCCTCTTTGGCTGCGCAGGACAATACACTTCCCTGCGGAATGTAAAAGACATCGTCCGGCCCGACATCATACGATGTATCCCCCAGAGAGAAGACCGCTGTCCCGGAAATAACATAGCGAATCAGCGAGTAAGGGACCGTTGAGCCGGGATACCCCCAGTTCTTAGAAAACCTGTATTTGTCAACATACAAGAAAATGGGGGAGTAATCGGAATAGATGGCATTCATAGACGTTCACCTCTTTCGTAGGCCATATGGATTCTACGCACATTGTAGCAGAGTCTTTTTCAAAAAGCAAACAAAACGCGCATTTTTTAGACGTATATTTTTATTTTTGAACATTTTTTCTACTATACTTCAAACTTCAAATTGTTATACTGAATATAAGGTTCTCAAAATCATACCCGTCAAAGAATAATTTCATTTTTTATAAAAAGGAGATCTCACCTATGAAAGACATCAACAAATACCGCGGCATCATCCCCGCCTTCTACGCCTGCTATGCATCGGACGGCTCCATCTCCACCGAGGGCGTCAAGGCACTGACCCGCCACCTGATCGCCAAAGGCGTCAAGGGCGTCTACGTCGGCGGTTCCTCCGGCGAGTGCATCTACCAGCACCCTGACGAGCGCAAGGCCGTGCTGGAGGCCGTCATGAGCGAGGCCAAGGGCAAGATCACCGTCATCGCCCATGTCGCCTGCAACAACACGGCGGACTCCGTCGAGCTGGCCGCCCACGCCGAGAAGTGCGGCGTCGACGCCATCGCATCCATCCCGCCGATCTACTTCCACCTGCCCAACGACTCCATCGCTGCCTACTGGAACGCCATGAGCGCCGCCGCGCCCAACACCGAGTTCGTCATCTACAACATCCCGCAGCTGGCCGGTACCGCTCTGACGATGCCCCTGCTGAACGAGATGCTCAAGAATCCCAACGTCGTCGCGGTCAAGAACTCCTCGATGCCGACGCAGGACATCCAGATGTTCAAGGATGCCGGCATTCAGGCGCGCGGTGAGGACGGCTTCGCGGTCTTCAACGGCCCGGACGAGCAGTTCGTCTCCGGCCGCGTCATGGGCGCAGACGGCGGCATCGGCGGCACCTACGCCGTCATGCCGGAGCTGTTCATCCGCATGAACGAACTGATCGAACAGGGCGACATCCCCGCCGCCCGCGCCATCCAGTACAAGGCAGACCGCATCATCTACAAAATGTGCGAAGCCAAGGGCAACCTGTACGCCGTCATGAAGGAGATCCTGCGCCGGATGTACGGGCTGGATCTGGGCGGTGTGCGCGCCCCGCTGGCGAACCTTGCGCCGGAGGACGAGGCCATCGTCGCCGAGGCGCAGCGCATGATTGAGGAAGCCGTCGCGGCACTGTGAGGAGCGCAGCATGATCGTAGATTCGTTTGATTACATCGCCTGTTACAAGGGGCTGCACCCCAATCTGGACACGGCGATCGACTGGCTGAACAGCCATACCCTTGACGCGCTGGAAAACGGTAAGACCATCATCGACGGCGACAAGGTGTTTGTCAACGTGATGGACGCCGACCTGCGCGAGGCCGAGGGCGCAGCCTTCGAGTACCACCGCCGCTACGCCGACCTGCAGATCAATCTGACCGGCAGCGAGCACTGGGGCTGGGCGTCCGAGGGCAAGGACGAGGGCGCGTTCGACGAAGCCGCCGACTGCGGCTTCAAGTCCGGTGCCGAGCACGCCGGCGGCGTTTTGGGCGGCGGGCGGTTTGCCATCTTCTTCCCCGGCGAGCTGCACAAGCCCAGCTGCAAAAGCGAAGGCTGTGACCACGTAAGAAAAGCCGTGGTCAAGATTTTGATGAGATAAGAAAAGCCCCATGCCTTCCCCCCATGGGGGAAGGCTTTTTGCGTATGGAAAGGAGTTACCACCATGACCCACGAACAAATTTTCAACCAAATCAAGGGCGGCCTTATCGTCTCCTGCCAAGCGCTGGAGCACGAGCCGCTGTACACGAAAGAGGGCGGCGTCATGCCGCTGATGGCGAAGGCCGCCGCCCAGTCCGGTGCTGTCGGCATCCGCGCCAACACGGTGCGCGACATCACCCAGATCAAGCAGGTCGTGGATTTGCCGGTCATCGGCATTATTAAAAAGGATTACCCTGACACGCCGATGTACATCACCGTCACGATGAAGGAGGTCGACGAGCTCGTCGCCTGCGGCGTGGACATTCTGGCTGTGCAGGGCACCGGTGCCCTGCGCCCCAACGGGCAGACCAGCGCCGAGTTCATCCGTTCCATCAAGGAGAAGTACCCCGACCAGCTCGTTATGGCCGACTGCGACAACATTGAAAACGCGCTTGCCTGCGCCGAGGCGGGCGCAGACTTCGTCGGCACGACGATGCGCGGCTACACGCCGGAGACGAAGGGCATCGACGACGTCGACTTCGGCTTCATCGCCCAGCTGGCGCGGGAGTGCCCGGCCAAGGTCATCGCCGAAGGCCACATCCACACGCCGGAGCAGGCCGTGCAGGCGCTCTACGCCGGTGCGTTCGCCCTCGTCGTTGGCGGTGCCATCACCCGCCCGGCCGAGATCACGGCGCGCTACACCGCAGCCATCAACAACCACAAATAAGCAGGTGCGCTATGAGTAAAACCTATCTGGGCGTCGACATCGGCGGCACGGCGGTCAAGCTGGGGCTCGTCGACGAAAACAGCGCGGTGCTGCGCCGTGCCGAGCGCAGCGTCAGCTTTGACGGCTACAAAACGCCGATTCTGGACACCGTGCAGGCAGCCATCCACGAATTTCTGACCGCGGACACGCCGAGGCTTGAGGGCATCGCTGTGTCCGCCACGGGTCAGATCGACAGCCGCCGCGGCGTGGTCGCGGGGACCTGCGGCAATTTCCCGGGGTGGATCGGCGTGGACATTAAAGGTACGCTGGAGCGCGAGTTTGATCTGCCCGTCACCGTCGCCAACGACGCGAACTGCATGCTGCTGGGCGAAGTCTGGGTCGGTGCGGCCAGGGGCTGCACCGATGTCATCGGTGTGACGCTGGGCACCGGTGTCGGCGGCGGCATCCTGACCGGCGGACATCTGCTGGAGGGTGTGCGCGGCCTTGGCGGCGAGCTGGGGCATTTCCGGCTGCACGCGCTGGACGGCGTGGCCTGCACCTGCGGGGCCATCGGCTGTTACGAGCGCTACGCCGCCACCACCGCGCTGGTGCGCAGTGCCCAAAAGGCCGGGCTTGGCCTGCCCGATGGCCGCGCGATTTTTGAAGCCGCTGCCGCGGGGGATGCCCGCACGCTGGCGGTCGTCAATGCCTGGGTAGGCGAGATCGCTCAGGGGCTTGCCGGGCTGGTGCACATCTTCAACCCGCAGCTGATCCTGATCGGCGGCGGCGTCAGCGCCCAGCAAGAGCTGCTGATCGACCCGCTGGCCGAAAAAGTACGTGCCAGCGTCATGCCCGCTTTTGCCGAGGGTCTGGAGCTAAAATCTGCCGCCCTGCAAAACGATGCCGGATTGGTCGGCGCGGTGTATTACTTTTCTCTGCATGGGCAAACCAAGTAAGCATCACGCCATAAAAGTATTCAAATTGACTGCTTCAAGCACCGTTTTAGCACGGTATCTGTGGAGTATATTTTTTGTTGGTTAGTGAAAGCAGCTGTGAATGAAGGTTATCTGGACACGGGAATTATTTTCGTAGATGGCGCACACACAAAAGAATAGCCGCACCGGCAGAACCGATGCGGTCAGGCTTCTTATTCAGGTATCGTCTGTTTGCGTTGCTCGGCGCGGTTGAGCCAGCTGTAGAAGCCAATGTTCAGCACAACGCCCACCAGTGTGGAGATGGGGGCCGCAAGGCCGATTTTCGTCAGGCTGGCGTTGGGCTGGATACTCATAACATAGGCCAACGGCAGGCGGACCAGCAGTGTCTGCACCAGTCCCTGAATCATCACCCATACCGTCTTGTTGTTACCGTTGAAGTAGCCCACCATGCTGAACAAAATCGCCGTGGCAATGGTTTCTGGGGCAAAGCCCTTCAGGTAGGCAAAGCCGTTTGCCACAACCTCTGCATCGGTCGAGAACACCCCGGCCAGCAGATCACCCTTGAGCATAATCAGTGCAAACACGGCACAGCCAAAGACCAAGCCGATACCAATGCCGGTAAACATCGCTTTTTTAGCACGCTTGCTGTCACCCGCGCCCACGTTCTGCGCCACAAAGGAGGCCATCGACTGCATCAGCGCACTGGGAATCAGCATCGCAAAGTTGACGATCTTGCTGGCAACGCCGTAGCCGGACGATGCCGCCAGCCCCAGACGGTTGACGAATGCGCAGAGCGCCAGAAAGGACAGCTGGGTCAGGAACTCCTGCAAAGCCAGCGGCAGGCCGACCTCAAGGAATTTGCGGCACTGCACATTGAAGCGGAAATCCGATTTTTTGATGGTGAACGGCAGCTGCTTTTTCAGCAAAATGACAACCGCAAACACCACGCTGACCGCCTGTGCGGCCACGGTGGCAATCGCCGCACCGGCAGCATCCATTTTCAGCCCGGCCACCAGCAGCAGGTCGCCCGCCACATTGACCAGGCAGGCTACCAGCACAAACAACAGCGGGGAGCGGCTGTCACCCAGACCGCGGAAGATAGCGGACATCAGGTTATACGCCACAATAAAGAAAATACCTGCACCGCAGATACGCACATAGCTGGTGGTCAGGGTCAGCGCCTCCGCCGGGGCCTGCATCAGCGCAGAAATCGGCCGGGCAAAGCCTACCAGCAAAACAAAAATTGCTGCGGATAAAATGGCAAACACCACGGCCGCGCCGCCCAGCACAGCACCAATCTGTTCCGGCTTCTTTTCGCCGATATAACGGGCAATCAGCACCGTAACGCCCATCGCCAGCTGGGTGACCACAAAGGTGACAAGGTTGAGCAGCTGGCTGCCAGTGGAAACCGCCGAAAGACCGGCGGTGGAGCCGAAACGTCCGACAACCAGCAGGTCCACCGCGCCGTAGGCTGCCTGCAGAATCAGAGCGCCTAAAACAGGAAGCATAAAAAGAGACAGCTTTTTCAGGATACTGCCTTGTGTAAAATCAGTCTTATCAGCGTTCAAGGGAGTCGCTCCTTTCTGACATAACATCGTAAAGCTTTTGAATGGTACGAACGGTGCAGGCCGCATCCTCATCCGAAATATCGGCCAGCAGCGGCGCAAGTTGTGCAAAAAACTGTGCATTGTGGATCTGGGAAAGCCGCTTGCCGCTGTCTGTAATGGCAAGGTAGGTCACGCGGCCATCCTCTTCCGATGCAATTTTTCGCAGATAGCCCTTATCCTCCATCTCCTTGACGGTGCGAGTAACACCCGGCCGGGGCAGATGGAGCGTATCGCTGATGTCCGATACCTTCACACGGACACCGTGGCTTTCCAGCGTTTCGATGACGTCCAGATACTGAACGTAAGAGGGCCGCACCCCTCGCGGCAGCGGCGGCAGCAACTCCCGCACGCGCTTACCCTGATAGCAGGCATCCAGCAGATCCTTTATGTTTTGGATTGTCATGGCTTCTCCTCTTTATTGCTTTTGATAATTATCACAAGTAATTATATCAGAAATCCCGCAAATGTCAACTATTTTGCATATATTTTTCAGTCTCTGTGCAAAATAGTATTTCTCCATAGAAAAACCGGTTGTCAGAATTCTCTGACAACCGGTAAGCTATGTAAATAACAGCTTTTCCCAAAAAAGGCAGTGCTCACAGCAGCATGGCAATAAACAGCGCGCCCTGTGTAACGGTGTTGATAAGCTGGGCCGTCCAGTTGGCCTTGAGAGAGTTATCAAACTTAACCGCGTGATTGACGCTATTACGCGTATTGTTTGATTTTTATTGAATTCACATCAAAATGTGCAGGGAAAGTGTACCCTTACGCCCGGATAAAACAGAGAAAACATATAAAGAGCCCGGAGGGCCTTACCAAATCGGTAAGGTACGGGCTGCCTGCACTCTCAAATCAGCGCATCCTCTATAATATCCATCAGGTGGACCGGCTCCAGCTGGCCGGCGGTACATCGCGCCGCCAGATTCTCCACAAAAACAGGGTCGGTAGAAACATCCGAGACCTTGCACACCACCTGCCAGTGCCCGGCCGCTTCTCTCTGCGCCGCAATGCCGAAAGACCGATACCGCCCCAGATAAGGAGAGGACAGTTCTTCCGATACAGAGATATAGCGGTACATCCTATCGCCTCCCTCCCGTGTGCCGCATCGTTCTTAAACCGCATCGGTTATGGTGGGAAGTATAACATCCGTTTTATTACAGCTTTCTCACCCGTTTATGCGGCGTAAGCGCTTACTGTCCCGCCTTCGACACGCTGTGACAGGATTTCACGACAGAAAGCAATATTTATGCCTTTTTTGCCTCTTCCCGGGTAAAAGTTCCCGCAAAAAACCGCGCCGCGATACGATCTCACGGCGCGGTATTCTTATTTTATCGCAATGATTTTGTCCTGTTAAGCGGCAGGCTCAGTCCAGAATACGGCCATCGGTGGAGATGGTCACCACCTGCCAGGGCAGGAACTTGCCGCTGGCCTGCAGGGCGCGCTTGGCGGCGTTTTCCAGGCCGCCGCAGCAGGGCACTTCCATCCGCACAACGGTCACTTCTTTGATGTCATTGTCGCGGATGATGCGGGTCAGCTTTTCGCTGTAATCCACATCGTCCAGCTTGGGGCAGCCCACCAGCGTAATGTGCCCGCGGATGAACTTCTGGTGGAAAGCCGCGTAGGCGTAGGCCGTGCAATCGGCGGCGATCAGCAGCCTGGCACCGTCAAAGTAGGGGGCGTTGGTGGGCACCAGTTTGATCTGCACCGGCCACTGGCGCAGCTGGCTGGGGGCCGTTTCCGGCGTAGCAGCGGCGGTTTCGGCATCGGGGTGCAGGGCCTTGGCCATACTGCCGGGGCAGCCGCCGAAGGTGCGGGGCGCACTGCCGGGGCAGGCGTGGGCCGCTTTATGCTGCTTGGCAGCCTGCACGGCGGCCTCGTTGTAGGGCACGGCCTCGCGCTCCACAAAAGTGATGGCCCCGGTGGGGCAGTGGGGCAGGCAGTCGCCAAAGCCGTCGCAGTAATCGTCCCGCATCAGATGGGCTTTGCCGTTGACCATGGCAATGGCGCCCTCATGGCAGGCGTTGGCGCAGGCACCGCAGCCGTTGCACTTGGCCTCATCAATTTCAACAATTCTTCGTTTCATCATGGTTCTCCTTGCATTTTGCTCCTGAGTTTGTTATAAAATATAGGTAAGAACATATAGGGGCGAGAAAATAGGGGCGAGAAAAGCCTCCCTCCCAGAGGGGGGCCATTCCATCCATCGGCCCGCAAAGTGTTCCACATTGCTACCAGTATACTACATCATCTCGTCTTCGTCTGTTGTTATGACAACGCAGGAGTGCCAAACTATGGAAAATTCCGCTTATCTTGCCCTGCCGCTGTTTGCGGGGCTTACAGCCGGGGACATCCCCGCGGCGCTGGCCGCGCTGGATGCCCTCTGCCGCCCCTTTGCCAAGGGGGAGACCCTGTTGGAGGCCGGGCAGCGCGGTGCGCCGATGGGCGTGGTGCTGGCGGGCCGGGTGCTTATCGAGCATCTCGACCTGTGGGGCAACCGCACGCTGCTGGGCCGCGCCGCCGAGGGCGAGCTTTTTGCCGAGACTTACGCCTTTCTGCCCGACCAGCCGATGCTGGTCAGCGTAGTGGCGGCGGAGCGGGGCGAGGCACTGTTTTTGGACCCCGGCAAGTTGATGGCCCCCGGGTGCGAACCATGGCGCTGGCAGATGATGCAAAACCTTTTGCACATTTTGGCGGGCAAAAATTTGAATCTGGCCCGCCGCAGCCTGTACACTGCACCCAAGACCATCCGGGAGCGGGTGACGGCCTACTTTTCCACGCTGGCCGTGCAGAAGGGCAGCCTGGAGTTTGAGCTGCCCTTTGACCGCCAGCAGCTGGCCGACCACCTGGGCGTCGACCGCAGTGCGCTGTCCAGCACGCTTTCCGCCATGCAGCGCGACGGCCTGCTGACCATCGACCGCCGCCGCGTCTGCCTGAAAAAGGCGGAAGGGCTGTAAGGGATATGTACCATTTCCTATTGCCGGATAGAGTGAGAAATGAGACATGAGAATTATACGTATCTATGTAGTTAATATGTCTCACTTTATTTTACCTGAGACATGTTGCCCCTAGACAAAATACAGTATAATTTTCATCTTACGGTAAGGGCGCGCATTGTGCGTCCGCCCACCGTGCAGCCCTGCAAGCGCCCCTACAAAACGTGTACTACCCTTTAGGGCCGGGAAGTGTTTTTCTAGTTATCAAGATAAGGGTATATCTTGATAACTAGAAAAACACCTCCCGTGCGCATCCCATTTTCTCAAAAGCGAAATTTCAAAAGCTGGATAGCCAATAGAGTGAAATTTTGAGATTTTGAGAATAAGTCGATACAACGTGTTTTTATTAGTTATAGAATAAGACGTGTGAGGCGTAAGTGAAATAATAGATAGTTTAAACGAACCATTTTCTCAATATTTCATTATTTCACTTTCTCACCTGCCTCAACTTTGAAATTTTGAGACATATCTATTTATAATAAATATCGTATCAACGTATTAAATCAATATGTCTCATTTCTCAAATCTCTACCCGTGTAGGTTTTGAGACAAGTTGAGACAGATTGAGACGCAATAAAAGCAAAGGCTCCCCATTTCTCGTGGGGAGCCTGTTTTTATCTGCTATGCAGGGGCGAGCATTGCTCGCCCCTGGACGTTTGCGTTACCGCACGGTTTGCGGGCGACCAATGTGCGCCCCTGCAAAAGTGGTTGCCGTTTTACTGCACCGTGGTTGCCACCTGGGGCGCGCCGCCAGCCAGTTCTTCGGCGGTCAGCGGGCGGATGGGAGCGATGGGCGTGTCCAGCTTTTCGCGGGCGACCGCCAGCATCAGCTTGATGCGGTTCTCCTGGTTCACGCGGGTGGCGCTGGGGTCGTAGTCCACCGGCGTGATGTTGGCGTCCGGGTGCAGGGCGCGGATCTTATTGATCATGCCCTTGCCCACGATGTGGTTGGGCAGACAGCCGAAGGGCTGGGCACAGACGATATTGCCGTAGCCGCCCTCGACCAGCTCGATCATCTCGGCGGTCAGCAGCCAGCCTTCGCCCATCTTCGCCCCCAGCGAGATGATGCCTTCCGGTTTCTTCATCAGCTCGCGGAACGACCCCGGCGCGTAGAAGCCATACTTGCGCATGGCGTCGTAGCTGGCGCAGCCGATGCCGTCCAGCCAGCCCAGGAACTTGTCGGCACCGCCGGCCACCAGCTTGTTGCCGCCGTACAGGTCGATGTCCAGCCGGTAGTTGGCCACGCAGTACTCCACAAAGCCCATCAGGCCGGGCAGGTTGACCTCGCAATCCTGGCTTTCCAGGAACTTTTCCAGGTCGTTGTTGCCCAGGGGCGAGTACTTGACGTAAATTTCGCCCACCACGCCGACCTTGACCTTCGGCACGCGGGTAATGGGAATGGTGGCGTAGTCGGCGGCAATGTCATAGAACCGCTTCTTCATATCGTGGGCGGAGTAGTTCTTGTCGCCCCGAATCCAGCCCTGGATCGTAGAAATCCACTTTTCGGTCATGGCGTCGGCGTCACCCCTGCGATCCTCGTAGGGGTAGGTCTGGCTGCGCAGCGCCACCAGCATGTCACCGTAAAAGATGCTGGCAATGACCTTGCGCAGCAGCGGCAGGGTCAGCGGCAGGCCGCTGCCTTTCTCCAGGCCGGAGAAGTTCAGCGATGCTACGGGGATATTGCCGTACCCAGCCTTGACCAGCGCCTTGCGCAGCAGCTTGATGTAGTTGGAGGCACGGCAGCCGCCGCCCGTCTGGGTGATAAGCAGGGCGGTATGCTCCAGGTCATACTTGCCGCTGTTCAGCGCGTCCAAAAACTGGCCGATGACCAGCAGGGCAGGGTAGCAGGTGTCGTTGTGGACGTACTTCAGGCCCAGCTGCGCCACCTCGCTACCGCAGTTGCCCAACACCTCGGTCTGGTACCCCTCGCTGGCCAGGGCAGCCTGCATCAGGCGGAACTGGGTCACGGCCATGTTGGGGATAAGGATCTTATGGGTCTTTACCATGTCCTTGGTAAAGTTCGGAGTCATGTATTCCATACTTGCCTCAATCTTTGTGGTCTTCTTTGCGTTCTTCCAGTGCGGCAAACAGGCTGCGCAGGCGGATATTCACCGCACCCAGGTTGGTGATTTCGTCAATTTTCAACTGGGTGTACAGCTTGCCGCCCGCCTGCAGGATCTCGCGGGTCTCATCGGTGGTAACGGCGTCCAGACCGCAGCCGAAGGACACCAGCTGCACCAGGTCCATATCGGGCTGCTCTGTGCAGTATCTGGCGGCAGCGTACAGGCGGCTGTGGTAGGTCCACTGGTTCAGCACCGAGGTCTGGAACTTCTGCTCGTAGCAGCTGACCGAATCCTCGGACACAACGGCCGCGCCCTGGCGGATGATGAGCTGGTTGATGCCGTGGTTGATCTCCGGGTCCACATGGTAGGGGCGGCCCGCCAGCACGATAATGTGGCGGCCCTCCTTACGGGCGGCGGCGATGATTTCCGCGCCCTTGTCCCGCAGCTGCTGCATGTGGCGGTGGTACTCGTCATAGGCGGCATTGATGGCGGCATGCACATCCCTTTTGTTCAGGCCGGGGAAGTACTTGTCCAGCGCCTGGGCAAACTTGCCGTAAAAGTCCTTGCGGCGCTCCAGGTTGAAGTAATCGTAGATGAGCCGGGTCCTGGTCAGCTCGGGGCAGTTGCCCTCCAGCACCTCGGGGTAGTAGGCGACCACCGGGCAGTTATAGTGGTTGTCGCCCAGGTGTTCGTCCAGATTGTAGCTCATGCAGGGGTAGAACACCGCATCGACGCCCTGCTCGCACAGCCACCTGATATGGCCGTGGCTCAGCTTGGCGGGGAAGCAGGCCGTGTCGCTGGGGATGGTAGCCTGGCCGCTCTGGTACAGCTTGCGGTTGGAGAAGGGGCTGACCGTGACCTTAAAGCCCAGCCTGGTGAACAGCGTATGCCAGAAGGGCAGCAGCTCGTACATATTCAGGCACAGCGGGATGCCGATATTGCCGCGCGGGGAAGCCGGGGCCGGGGCATTGCGGTACTCCTCGATAAGCTTGAGCTTGTAGGCGTAGAGGTCCAGATCCTCGTTGTTGGCCTTGCCGGTCACCGGCTTATCGCAGCGGTTGCCGGAGATAAAGCGCTTGCCATCGGCAAAAACGTTCACGGTCAGCTGGCAATGGTTGCCGCAGCCGCCGCACTGCACGGTGTTGACTTTCTGGCTGAAACTGCGCAGTTCTTCCTCGGTCAGCACCGTGCTGCGGGCGTTCTCGCCCGCGCGGGCCTTGCCGTACAGCGCAGCGCCGTAAGCACCCATCAGGCCGGCAATGTCGGGGCGGATGACGTTGACGCCCATCTCTTTTTCAAAGGCGCGGAGGACAGCCTCATTATAGAAAGTACCGCCCTGCACGACGATGCTGCGGCCCAGTTCCTCGGGGCTGGAAGCGCGGATGACCTTGTACAGCGCGTTCTTGACCACCGAGATGGACAGACCGGCGCTGATGTTTTCGATCGATGCACCGTCCTTCTGTGCCTGCTTGACCGAGGAGTTCATGAACACGGTGCAGCGGCTGCCCAGGTCGACGGGCTTGTCGGCAAACAGGCCCAGGGCGGCGAATTCTTTCACGTCGTAGCCCAAAGCCTGGGCGAAGGTCTGCAAGAAGCTGCCGCAGCCGGAGGAGCAGGCCTCGTTCAGGAAGATGTTGCTGATAGCGCCATCCTCGATTTTAAAGCACTTCATATCCTGGCCGCCGATGTCGATGATGAAGTCCACGTCCGGCAAAAAGTGCTTGGCCGCGGTAAAGTGGGCCACAGTCTCAACAAGGCCGCGGTCACAGTGGAAGGCGTTTTTGACCAGTTCCTCGCCGTAGCCGGTGGTGGTCACGCTGGCCACCTGCAGGCCGGGATGGTCCTGGTACAGCTTCAGCAGCGTTTCCTTGACCAGCGGGATGGGGTTGCCCAGGTTGGGGCGGTAGCTCTCAAACAGGATGTTGGCGTTTTGGTCGATGACCACCAGCTTGATGGTGGTGGAGCCGGAGTCGATGCCGATATGCACCGGCCCGCAATCCGCGCCGAAGGGCAGGCAGGGGACGGAGGCCTTCATGTGGCGGGCGTGGAACTCCTCGTACTCCTGCTTATCGGCAAACAGCGGCGGCAGGCTCACGTAGGTGGCCGTGGCGCTGTAATTGTCCAACCGCTGGGCGACCTCGTGCAGGTCCAGCACCTCATCGGCGTAGAAGGCCGCGCCCATGGCCACAAAAAGCAGGCTGTTCTCCGGCAGGGTGCCGGTAACGCCCAGGGTCTTGTCAAAGCTCCGGCGCAGCGTTTTGGAGAAGGTCAGCGGCCCGCCCAGGTACAGGATGTTGCCCTGGATGGGGCGGCCCTGGGCCAGGCCCGCGATGGTCTGGTTGACCACTGCCTGATAGATGGACGCTGCGATGTCACCGGCCTGTGCGCCCTGGTTGATCAACGGCTGGATATCGCTTTTGGCAAACACGCCGCAGCGGCTGGCGATGGTGTAGGTGCGGGTAGCCTGCTGGGCCGCCCGGTCCATCTCGTCCGCGCCCATCTTCAGCAGGGTGGCCATCTGGTCGATGAAAGCACCCGTGCCGCCGGCGCAGCTGCCGTTCATGCGGACCTCGGTGCCGTTCGTCAGGAACAGGATCTTGGCATCCTCGCCGCCCAGCTCAATGATGCAGTCGGTGCCGGGCACCAGACGGTTGGCGGCCACGCGGGTCGCGAAGACCTCCTGCACAAAGGGGACCTTGCAGCTGTCCGCCAGGCCCATACCGGCCGAGCCGGAGATCGCCAGGTAGGCTTTGCCATCGGGCAGATATTCGGCGGCTACTTTTTCCAGCAGCGCCCTGCCTTTTTCCAAAATATGGCTGAAATGCCGCTCGTATGTAGAAAATACGATCTCTCCGGCGTCGTTCAGCACAACACACTTAATCGTGGTGGAACCAATGTCCAGACCAACTCTCATACGGATTTGACCTCCTGCGGTGTAACCTGTGGGGAAAAGGGAATGGGCCGCCGGGCAGCAAAGCGCTGTACCCAGCAGTACCATATTAAGTTATTATACGATTTTTCGCCACGATTGGCAAGGTTTCTATAATAATGTATATCCTGTCAAATTGCAAGCGTTGTACCAAAAACCGGCAAATTGTACCAAAAAACACCAAAGCGGCGCAGAAAGATTCCTGCACCGCCCTGGTGTCAAAAGAAAAGAGGAGTATGGATGAAAAAACTTGGGGTCACGTTCTCGTTCCGGGTCCCTGCTCCCTTCCTGAGAACACTTACAGTATATCCGGCGAATGTGAAAAGAAAATGAACTGAATTTGAAGAAATATGAAAAATTGTGTGATAAGATTGTAACGGGTGCGGGGGCATTTACGTGGCTGCGACTTTGGCGGCCCCCTCTGCGAGGGAGGCGCTTTCCAACCTTACAGCAATTTTACGGATATACGAAACCCAAAAAATGTGGTACAATAATGGCAGCATCAAAATCCAGGCAAAGAGGTACCGCATCATGGCCAATCGCATCAATTATCAACTGGAAATGGAAAAGGTCCTGCGCCAGCTGGGGGATACCAAACCCACGCTGCTGCTGCATGCCTGCTGCGCGCCCTGCTCCAGCGCCACGCTGGAACGGCTGGCCGAGCATTTCCGGCTTTCCATTTTATATTATAACCCCAACATCTACCCGCCCGCCGAATATCACCGCCGCGAGGCCGAGCTGGAGCGCTTTGTGGAGCAGGCGGGCTATCGCTACCCGGTCATCGAGCTGCCCTATGAACCCGACGAGTTCTACACCGCCGTCAAGGGCTTAGAGCAGGAGCCGGAGAAAGGCGGGCGCTGCACCGTCTGCTACCGCCTGCGGCTGGAGCAGACCGCCCGGTACGCCGCCGCCCATGGGTTCGAGTGGTTCTGCACCACACTGTCCATCTCGCCCATGAAAGACCCCATCCGCATCAACGCCCTGGGGCAGGAATTGGGCGAGAAATACAACGTGTGCTTTCTGCCCAGCGAGTTCCGCAAAAAGGATGGCTACAAGCGCAGCCTGCAATTAAGTGCCGAGTACGGCCTCTACCGCCAGGACTACTGCGGCTGCGTCTTCAGCAAGCAGGAACGGGGCGTGTAAGCCGCCGCCCCCCAAAAAGCCCCCCTTGTATAAAGGGTGACTCCCCGCAGTGCGGGGAGATGTCGCGTAGCGACAGAGAGGCCCGGGCCCGAAGGGCTGTCAGCGAAGCTGATGGGGGGATCGTCTCGTCTGTGTGGCAAGTCGGTATACAATTTCACACCCCGCATTTTCCGGGCGGTTCAGCCTGCCCGGGACGCCGGAGAACCAGGAGTTTTGTATGACATTTTATTCTTTTTTGTTTTTGTTTTTTGCCTACTCCTTCCTCGGCTGGGTAGGGGAGGTCCTTTACACCGCCGTGACCAGGCGCAGGTATCAGGACCGCGGCGTCCTCAGTGGGCCGCTGTGCATTTTGTACGGCATCGGCGCCCACCTCATCAGCTTTGCTCTGCGGGACCTCAGCAATGACAGCTGGTTCTTTTTGGCTGTCTTCAGCGCCGTGTACGCTACCGTCATCGAGTGGGTGGCCGGCCACATCCTGGAGCGCACCAGCCACACCCGCTGGTGGGACTACAGCGATATGCCGTTTAACCTGGACGGCTACGTCTGCCTGGGGGCCTCGGCCCTGTGGGGCGTGTTGGGCGTTGTGGCGGTGAAATGGGGCAACCCGCTGCTGCTTGCCCTTTATGGCTTGCTGCCCCACCGGCTGATCGCCATTATCCTGTGGGCGGCGCTGGTCATCTTTGCCATCGACGCCGTGGGCACCCTTTTGGCCATGCTGGGCCTGCGTTACCGCTGGGCCGCCGGGGCGGAGATCGAGAACCGCCTGGCCAACTTTACCGTCAACACCGGCATGGCGCTTCTGGGCTGGGTCGAGCAGCGCATGAACAAGGCTCACCCGGCCCTGACCTTCCGGCGCCAGCGCCGGGCCAAAAGCACCACCTTTGCCGAAGGATGCAGCCCGTATAAGATCATCCTGCTTTTCTTCATCGGCGCGTTTTTGGGCGATATTACCGAGACGATCTTCTGCCGCATCACCGCCGGTTACTGGATGAGCCGTTCCAGCGTGGTGTGGGGGCCGTTTTCCATCGTGTGGGGCCTGGCCATTGCCGCCGTGACCCAGCTGCTCTACCGCTACAAGGACCGCCCCGCCAGCTGGCTGTTTGTGGCGGGCACCCTGCTGGGCGGCGCGTATGAGTATTTGTGCAGCGTGTTTACCGAGGTCATGTTCGGCACGGTGTTCTGGGATTACAGCGCCATCCCGTTCAACCTGGGCGGGCGCATCAACCTGCTGTACTGCTTCTTCTGGGGCTTTGCCGCCATTGCCTGGTTCAAGGTGTTGTACCCGCCCATCTCCCATATGATCGAGTCCCTCCCCAAGCGGTTCGGCACCGTGCTGACCTGGGGGCTGTGCGTGTTCATGGCCGCCAACATCGCCGTCAGCTCCGCCGCGCTGGTGCGCTATAACCAGCGTGTCCGCGGCGAAGCCGCCGCCACCAGCCTGGCCGCCTGCCTCGACGAGCATTTCGACGACGCCCGCATGGCCAAGGTCTACCCCAAAGCCGTGCATGTAGAAAAGTAAGACGGCGGGGGAGAGAGCCTTGCCTGAAACGCTCTCCCTGCCGGATAGAGGCTTTTTTGAGTTTGTATCTTTTCCCGAAGTGTGCTATACTGATAGCCGCACGAAAATTTGAAGGAGGAACTGCCCATGCTGCGCAATGAAGCGATGGATGAATACGGCAAGGCCCAAAAGCTGGGCCAGAAAGATTACCGTGAGAAGATGCTCCACGGGCAGTCCCCGTTTTTGCCGGTGCTGGATGACATCCTGAAAAACGTGCAGGTGGAAAACCAGCTGCCCCTGGGCCTGGTCGAAATCCCGATAAAGCTGGTGGTCGGCACCAAAACGGCAGGCCGCACCGCCGCTTTTGCCAGCAATTTTATGCCCCTGCTGGATTTAAAGAGCGAGTTCGGCTCCAAGTGGGTCGCCCTTTGCATGGCCCACGTGGACGAGGGCATCCGTGACCCCATCCGCTGCTTTGAGTACATGGGCCGCTTCTATGTGCAGGAGGGCAACAAGCGCGTCAGCGTGCTGAAATACTTCGAGGCCGGCAGCGTGACCGGCAACGTCACCCGCGTGGTGCCCAAATACAACGATACCCCGGAAGTGCGCCTGTACTATGAGTTCATGCACTACTATCCGCTCATCCAGACCTATCTGTTGACCTTTACCAAGCCCGGCAGCTACGGCCGCCTGCAAAAGGCCATGGGCAAAGGCCCCGAGGAAAAGTGGACCGCCGAGGACCGCGCCGCCATCCTGTCCCTGTACAACTGGGTCGAGAAGGCCTACACCGCCCTGGGCGGCGACAAGCTGCGCGCCACTGTGGGGGACGTACTGCTGCTGCTTTTGCGCCTGTACTCGATGGAAGAACTGACCAAAGCCAGCCCCAACGAGCTGCAACAAAAGATCGACGCCCTGTGGGATGACGTGCTGGCCCTGCAGAACGATGACCCCGTCACCGTCAGCGAAAAGCCGGCCGAGCCTGCCCAGACAAAACTGCTGGAACGCATTTTGCCCATCCACCCGGCAGCCCCCACCCACTTAAAAGTTGCCTTCATCCATGAGCGCACCCCGGAGACCAGTTCCTGGACCAGCCAGCACGAGTTTGGCCGCACCCAGCTGGACAGTGTGTTTGAGGGCAAGGTGGAGACCTTTGCCTACTTCAACGCTGTGCCCGGCCGGAACGCCGACCTGCTGATCGAAGCCGCCATCTCCCACGGCGCAGACATCGTATTCACCACCAGCCCCAAGCTGGTGGGCGCCAGCCTGCGCTCGGCAGTCAAGCACCCCACGGTGCGCATCCTCAACTGCTCCATGGAGATGCCCTACGCCAGCATCCGCACCTATTACACCCGCGTATACGAGGCCAAGTTCATCACCGGCGCCATCGCCGGGGCCATGGCCGGCACCGACCGCATCGGCTATGTGGCGGATTATCCCAGCTTCGGCGTGCCCGCCAACATCAACGCCTTTGCGCTGGGTGCCCGCATGGTCAACCCCCGCGCCCGCATTGAGCTGCGCTGGACCTGCCTGCCCGACCAGGAGGACCCGCTGGCCGTCTTTACCCGCAAGGGCATCACGGTGGTTTCGGGCCGCGACGCACCGGTGCCGGGCCGCCCCCAGCAGGAGTTCGGCACCTTCCTCATCCGTCCGGGCGGCGTATTGCAAGATCTGGCTACGCCCTTCTGGCACTGGGGCCAGTTCTACGAGAATGTGGTGCACAGCGTGCTGGACGGCGGCTGGGTGCGGGATAAATCCGGCACCGACGGCCGCGCCGTCAACTACTGGTGGGGCATGAACAGCGGTGTCATGGACGTGCTGCTCAGCCGCGAGCTTCCCTCGGACGTGGCGCATCTGGCCCGCATCCTGCGGACAGGCGTCACCGCCGGTATGATCGACCCGTTTGCCTGCCGCATCACCGACCAGAACGGTACGGTGCGCAACAGCGGCCGCCACGGGCTGGATGTGGAGCAGATCGTCCACATGGACTATCTGTGCGACGCCGTGGACGGCACCATCCCCGAGTACGACGACCTGACCGAGCAGGCCCGCCCGATGTACCGCATGCAGGGTATCCACCGTGACCAGCTGCCTGCCGAGAAGGAGGCCACGCTATGAAGCTGCTGTGCATTGCCGATGAGGAGTGCAAGGCGCTTTGGGATTACTATACTCCCGATAAGATCGAGGGCGTAGACCTCATTATAGCCTGTGGCGATCTGAACCGCCAGTATCTTGAGTATCTTACCACCATGGCCCCCGTGCCGGTTTTGTACGTGCACGGCAATCATGACGAAAACTATGACCATCACCCGCCCGAGGGTGCCATCTGCCTGGATGACGACCTGTTCGTCTACCACGGGCTGCGCATTGTGGGGCTGGGCGGGTCCTGCCGCTACCGCACCGGTGCCTGGCAGTTTACCGAGGCCGAGATGCGCAAGCGCATCAACCGCCTGCGGGGCAAGATCGACCGCCACGGCGGGTTTGACATCCTTGTCACCCACGCGCCGATGCACGGCTACGGCGACTTGAACGACCTGCCCCACCGCGGCTTCACCGTCTTTCACGAGCTGCTGGACCGCTACCATCCCCAGCTGATGCTGCATGGTCATATCCATCTGACCTATGGCTGCAACATCCCACGGGAGCACCGGTATGGGGCCACCCGCATCGTCAACTGCTACGAGCGTGTCGCCCTGGAGGCCGAGCCTGTGCTGAAAGAACGCACGGGGCACCGCTTCCTGGCACGCCTGCTGCAGCGACCCTGACACCATTTGTAAGGAGAACCACCCATGACTAAAATTGCCGTATTCGGCGCAGGCACCTGGGGCATTGCACTGGCCCGTCTGCTGGCGGTCAACGGCCGCGATGTAACCGTTTGGAGCGCGATCCCCGCCGAGCTGAAATCCCTCAGCACCACCCGCCGCCACCCCAACCTGCCGGGTATGGAGCTGCCCTCCGCCATGCACTACACCGCCGATATTGCCGAGGCCTGCACCGGGCGCGACATCCTGCTGTTTGCGGTACCGTCCCCGTTTGTGCGCTCCACCGCCAAAAAGGCAGCCGAGTACATCCCGGATGGCCAGCTGATCGTGGACGTGGCTAAGGGGGTCGAGGACAAAACCCTGATGACGATGAGCGAGATCATCGAGGATGAGCTTGCCAAGGCCAAGCGCACCGCCCGCGTGGTGGCCCTCTCCGGCCCCACCCACGCCGAGGAAGTGGCCCGCGATATGCCGACTTTAATTGTTGCCGCCAGCGAGGATGAAGCCGCCGCCAAGGCCGTGCAGAAAGCCTTCACCGCGCCCAGCTTCCGCGTCTACACCAACACCGACCGCCGCGGCACCGAGCTGGGCGGCGCAGTCAAAAACGTCATTGCGCTGGCCGTCGGCATCGCACTGGGCCTGGGCTACGGCGATAACGCCAAGGCCGCCCTTATCACCCGCGGCAATGCCGAGCTGACCCGGCTGGGTCTGGCCATGGGCTGCAAGCCCGAAACCTTCGCGGGCCTGTCCGGCATGGGCGATTTGATCGTGACCTGCACCAGTATGCACAGCCGCAACCTGCACGCCGGTATGCTGCTGGGCCGCGGCAAAACAGCCGAGGAGGCCAAGTCCGAGGTGGGCCAGGTGGTCGAGGGCATCAACGCCCTGCCCGCCGTCTGCCGCCTTGCCAAGAAGTACAAGACGGAAATGCCCATCGTGCAAAGCGTGGACGCTATCCTGCGTGGTAAGCTCGAAGCCCGCAATGCCCTTGCGGCTCTAATGGAGAGAGACCTGAAACATGAATAAACACATCCGAGCTGCCTTTTTTGACATCGACGGCACGCTGCTGTTCGGCAGCCACGAAATGCCGGATTCCACCGTGCAGGCGCTGCACGCCTTGCAGGCCAACGGCGTGAAAATTTTCATCGCCACGGGCCGTCCGCCGGTGCACCTGCCGCATCTGCCCGCTTTGCAAAAGGTGAACTGGGACGGCTATGTCACCATGAACGGCCAGTACTGCTTTATGGCGGATGGCGAGGTCATCTACAGCAAGTACATCGACCCCGCCGCCCTGCGCACGCTGCTGCCCTATATTGAAAAAGAAAAGCTGTCCATCGGCTTTGTGGAGAAGGACAACTGCTATTTCAATCTCATCGATGAGCGCAGTGCCAACTTTGCCAAGGAGCTGGGGCAGGGGACCGCTGACATTGCTGCCCGCATTGCACAAAACCCCATCTACCAGCTCAGCGCCTTTCTGCCCGATAACTACGAGGAAGAGTTCCTCCGCCGCTGCCCCGGCTGCCTGGCCGTGCGGTGGAGCCCCGATTTTGCCGATATCCTGCCCGAGGGCGGCGGCAAGCCCAACGGCCTGGCCGCGATGCTGAAGCATTTTGGCTGGACCCGGGACGAAGCCATCGCCTTTGGTGACGGCGGAAACGACGTCGCCATGCTGGAATATGCTGGTATCGGCGTGGCCATGGGCAATGCCTGTGACGACGCCAAAGCCGCCGCCGACTATGTGACGACGGATATTGATAAGGAGGGCATCGCCAAGGCCCTGCGCCATTTCGGCCTTGTGTAAACCACAAACTGCATAGCCTGTTTTCCCCCTGCGTATACTGGACGCGGGGGGATTTTGTATGACCGCTTCTTTCTTTGACCCTGCCGCCCTGCGCACCCGCCTGCGGGAACAGCCCAGCCTGGATGTACCGTTCCTCGTCGTTTTGCTGGCACTGCTGAGCTATGGGCTTATTATGCTCTTCTCGGCCGGGTACGCAGTGGCGCTCTATCGCCGCGGCGACGCCTACACCTACATCCGCCCACAGCTATTGTTTGCGGCGCTGGGCGCAGCGGCCATGTACGCCGCCAGCCTGGTGGATTACCATGTGTGGCACAAACTGGCCTGGCCTGTTATGGGGCTGTCGCTGATTTTGCTCGTCGTTGTGCTGTTTATGCCGGAGTACAACGGCTGCAAACGGTGGATCGTACTGCCGGGCTTAGGCACCCTGCAGCCCAGTGAGATCGCCAAATTTGCCGTGGTGCTGGCGTTTTCCCACATTATCTCGCTGAATCACGACCGCATGCACAGCTTTGCCGGGGGCGTGCTGCCCTTCGGGTTGATTTTAAGCGTGGTGACGGTGCTGATGCTGCTGGAGCCGCACCTTTCGGGTACGCTGCTGATCTTATCCATCGGCGCAGTGCTGATGTTTGTGGGCGGCACCGGGCTGCAGTGGTTTGGGCTGGCGGGCGGCCTGGGGGCAGGGGCCATCGCGGCGGCGGTGCTTGCCCTGCCGGAACTGGTGCCCTATGCCACCGACCGCCTGGCCTCCTGGCGCGACCCCTTTGCCGACCCGCTGGGGGAAGGGCACCAGACCATCCAAAGCCTCTACGCCATTGCCTCCGGCGGGCTGGCCGGGCTGGGGCTGGGCAACAGCCGCCAAAAGTACCTCTATGTGCCCGAGCCGCAGAATGATTTTATCTTCTCGATTCTATGCGAGGAGCTGGGCTTCATCGGCGCGGCGCTGGCCGTGGCGCTCTTTCTGGCGCTGCTGCTGCGGGGCATGTCCATCGCCATCCGTGCGCGGGATAAATTCGGGGCACTCCTGGCCGTGGGGTTCGTGGTGCAGGTGGTCTTGCAGGCCATCTTAAACATCGCCGTCGTCACCAATACCATCCCCAACACCGGCATCAGCCTGCCGTTTTTTTCCTCCGGCGGCACCAGCCTGATGATGCTGCTGGGGGAAATGGGCATTGTACTGTCGGTTTCCCGCCAGACCGACGCCGTATAGCACGGCAAAATTCAAATGGATTTCACATTCATCCGGTTGAAAGCTGTCGCTATTTAGCATATAATAGGGGGGTACTTTTTAATGGGGAGGTGTGCCGTGAGCACGCAAAAACAAAAACGTCCCTTTGCCCTGCGGGCACTGGCCGCCTTTGCCGGTACGCTGGCCATACTGTTTGTGCTGCTGCTGGCTGCCTACGCCCTGCCGGGGGAACGGGTGCGGCAGCATGTCTACGACTCCGCCCGGACGATCCAAAACGAGGGGCTGTACCCGGAATATCTGGGCTTCAAGCTCTTTCAGATGGACAACTACACCGACACACTGATGCTGTTTGAGGCCGCCAGCGCCGACGAGCTGCCGCCCCTGCAGGCCATGATGACCAACACTGCCTACAATGTGGATAACTTTGAGACCCTGGCCGACGACCTGGCCTGGTACATAGAAAAGGATTGGTCCACCGGCGCCCAGCGTACCGATGCCCCCGCGCTGGAGCCGTTCTCCTACGCGCGGTACTGGCACGGGTATCTCATCTGGCTGCGGCCTTTGCTGCTGCTTATGCCCTACACGGGTGTTCGTATTGTACAGTATATCGTGCTGTTTGCGCTGCTGGCCGTGGTGCTGGTGCAGCTGCGCCGCCGCTGCGGGCTGCGGGCCGCCGTGTGGTTTGCCGTCAGCCAGTTGGCGGTGAGTGTATGGTTCGTGCCCCATCAGGTGCAGTATTTCACCTGCTTTATGATTGCCTACGCGGGCTGCGCCTGGGTGCTGGCCAAGCCCCGCCGCAGCGATGTGCTGTGCTTAGGGCTGCTGGTGCTGGGCACGGCGACAGCTTTCTGCGACCTGCTGGTCACGCCCATCATCACCTTAGGTCTGCCGCTGACCTGCTGGCTGCTGGAACCCCAGCAGCGCCTGCGGGGCGGCGTGCCGCAGTGCGCCTTGGCCGTGGGCGGCAGCCTGTGCTGGGGCACCGGCTACGCTTTATGCTGGGCCGGCAAATGGGCGCTGGCCGGGGCCGTCACCAACAATAACGTACTGGCCGATGCCCTGCACCAGGCCGAGGTGCGCACCACCGCCGATACCTGGCACGGCATGGAATTGACATGGCGTAATATTTTCATCTTTTTATACGATACGTTAAACAGCCGTCATCTCTTCTGGCCCGCTCTTGCGGTGCTGGCGGTGCTGATTGCCCTGTTCATCCTCTCCATCCGCAGCAAAACTGCGCTGGTGCGTGCCTTACCGTTGGCGCTTACCACCTGCATGACCCCCGCATGGTTTGTGCTGCTGCGCACCCACAGCATCCAGCACGGCTGGTTTACCTGGCGTGCTTTGGGGCTTACCGTCTTTGCCGGGCTGGCATTTCTCTACTACGCATGTGATCTTCGCGCTGCGCGGCGGCGCTTACAAAAGGGAAGTATATGAACGTGACTGAAAATAAGAATGAAGCAACCGAAACCACCGCGACCGCCACGGCCGCCAAAAAGAAGCTGCCCCTCTGGGGCAAGATCCTGCTGGTCGTTGTCATCGTGCTGGCGGCACTGGCCGGGCTGGCAACGCTGTACGTCAACGGCAAGCTGGACCTGCTGCACTACAACGACGGCAGCGTTGACTCGATGGGCACCATTGATGCGGACGAGGATCAGGACCTGGACGGGTCCGGTCTGGTACATAGCGACGACGAGATGACCATGCCCGAGGGCAGCCCCTTTGCCGACGACGATGTGCTGAACATCCTGCTTATCGGCACCGACGAGCGCACCGAGGCCGTCAACGATGCCGACGCCTTCACCCACCTGAACCAGCTGGACGGCACCAAGGACACCACTGAGTTCAGTGAGGACGCCCGCGCCGACAGCCTGATTCTGGTCTCGCTGGACATCAAGGACCACGCCATCCGCCTGGTCTCCATCGAGCGCGGCCTCGGCGTGCCCATCCTGTTGGACGGCTACGAGGGCGAGTATGACTGGATCACCCACACCTTCCGCTACGGCGGTGCCAAGCTGACCATGGACACCGTGGAGGATTGCTTCAACGTGCAGGTGGACCACTATGTCCGCATCAACTTCAACTCCTTCGTGCAGATCGTGAACGCCGTGGGCGGCGTGGACATCGACATCACTGAGATGGAAGCCAAGGCCCTGAACTGGGAAGTGCCCTCCAACTCGATGCTCATCGTCAACCACGTGGACCCGGGCCTCAACCACTTCGACGGCTACACCGCCCTGCAGTACGCCCGCCTGCGCAAGATCGACAACGACTGGCACCGTATCGAGCGCCAGCGCACCGTTATCCAGGCCGTTCTGGATCAGATCCAGAACGCCAGCGTCACCGAGCTGGATAACCTGCTGAACACCATGCTGCCCCTGGTACAGACCAACTTTACCAAAACCGAGATCGCCGCGCTGCTGGTGCAGCTGCCGGGCTTTTTGGGCTGCGATGTAGAGCAGCTTTCCATGCCCCTGCAGGGCACCTACGGCGTACGCACCGGTATGGACGACCGCCTGATGTACGACCCGGACTGGTACGTAAATACCACCGCCCTGCAAGACTTTTTGTACAATGATGAGAGCGCCGAGGAGGTCATTGCCGCCACGCCGGAGACCGCCGCACGGGAGGCCGAGGGCCTGGCCGACACCGCCACACGCGAGACCGCTGTGAAGGCGTCCGACCCCACGGCAGACTATCTCAAATCCAACCTGCACACCGTCGATCTGAGCTACCCGCTGGACAGCTCCGACTTTGGCAACGCCGATTACCGGCTGTTCCTGGCCGGGCTGGAGGATACCCGCGCGGCCGAGGTGCAGCAAAACCTCATCACCTCTTTGCAATCCCAGGGCGTCAGCGTGGTGGCCGTCCCCTACGGCCCCGCCGCCGGTGCGCTGCTGGACAACTACTTACAGACCGGCGCGGCCGCCAGCCTGGACCGCTACCTGGCCGTACTGCCCAAGGCTGACCGCGATGATGCCAAAGCTATATGGCAGGCCGTCTACGCCAGCTATCCCGGCCGCCTGCACGCCGTAGGCATGGGCACTGATAAAAGCGATGCCGTCATTGGCCAGGCGCTTGAAACGCTGGCCAGCCAGATTTGGAACACGCCGGAGCCGGAAATTGCCGAGGCCATCAGCGCCATTAAGACCGGCACTGCCCGCGAGTCCGCCTACTGGTTCAAGACCGCCATGCAGAAGTATCCCCGCCAGATGCAGCGCTATTTCGGTGACCAATACATACTGGTCTACCGCCTGTATCAGGGCATGATGGGCAGCATCAACGCCGACGAGGGCGCGGGTCTGCTGGCCTACGACCTGCAGCAGGCGTTGAAAGCTTACCCGGACGCCAAGATCCTGGCCTTTACCGGCGTGGATGACCTGCTGCCCGTGGACGGCACCCTGGCCGCCCGCATGCAGGAAGTGCTTGCCAAATCCGACGAGCAGCTTTGCCCCATCGTGTCCCTGTGCGGCGAGTGGGAGTATGACGGCACATTTGCCCCCAGCGATGCTGCTTTGTGGGATGCCGACAGCTTTGCCGATTGGCTGGGCAAATCCGCCGTGCCGGGCAAAGACCTGCTGCTGGCCCTGGACGGCGAGGACAGCCCCTTTGCCGCCAGCGCCGCCTTTATGGAAAATACCGACACCCCGGCAGGGGAGTGGGTCGCCAAGCTGCTGATCCTGCACGATAAAGTGAACGATACAACGACAAATGCAGAAGAAGATACAGATTCTTAAAAAGTTTTTTGCAAAAAGCCGTTGACAAAACGGGAACAGTGTGGTATAAATGCTTTAAACCAATGAAGCGAAAGTAAAGCTGACAGCGCAGCCACAGAGAGCCCCTGTTGCTGGGAATGGGGCGCAAAGCGGGACAGCATAATGGTTCGCGGAGGGCACGGGGAAAAAGGCCAAGGCCTTGAGTATCCGCTGACGGGCAGCTCCCGTTACAGAGCAGGGGAATGTTGGTTCCCTACAGAGTGGCCGCAGTTTATAGTTGCGGCAAGCAAGGTGGCACCACAGATAAATTGTTATCTGCCCTTGCACAGGAGGATTTCTGTGCAAGGGCAGTTTTTTATTCCTTACACAGCACAAGAGGGGAAATGAACGATGAAACACATTCCTTTGAAAGAGCGATGGCAATCTGTTTTGTAAATCTTGCCAAACAACAAACCAATTTACAAAACAAGGAGTAATTACCATGAAAAAGTTCGTTGCTGTTATGACCGCCGCCGCTATGCTCACTTCTCTGTCCGCCTGCGGTGCCTCCGCTTCTACCGCTTCTTCTGCTGCCGAAAGCACTGCTTCTTCCGCCGCGGCAGATTCCACCACGGAATCCACCGCCAACGCCACCACCTACAAGGTTGCCATCGTCCAGCAGCTGGATCACGCCAGCCTGGATGAGATCCGCACCGCCATCGAGGCCGAGCTGGACGCCAAGGCCGCCGAGAAGGGCATCACCATTGAGTACAAGGATTTCAATGGCCAGAACGACGCCACCACGCTGAACCAGATCGGCACCCAGGTCGTCTCCGATGGCTACGATGCCGTCATTCCCATCGCCACGCTGGCCGCCCAGTGCATGGCCACCGCCTGCGAGTCCACCAAGACCCCGGTCATCTACGCCGCCATCTCGGACCCCGCCGCCGCTGACCTGACCGACATCGACTATGTCACCGGCACCTCCGACGCGCTGAACACCCAGTCCATCATGGACATGATCTTCGCCGTCCAGCCCGAGGCCAAGACCATCGGCCTGCTCTACTCCAACTCCGAGGCCAACTCAACCACCCCCATTGCCGAGGCCAAGGCTTACCTGGATGCCAAGGGCATCGCTTACGTAGAAAAGACCGGCAACACCAACGATGAGATCATGACCGCCGCCAACGCCCTGGTGGGCCAGGTCGACGCCGTCTTTACCCCCACGGATAACGTGGTCATGGCCGCCGCCGCTGCCGTCTCTGAGACGCTGACCAATGCGGGCATCCCGTTTTACACCGGTGCCGACAGCTTCGTCACCGCCGGCGCTTTCGCCACCTGCGGCGTCAACTATACCGAACTGGGCACCTACACCGCCGATATGGCGCTGGACATCCTGGAGACCGGCACCGTGCCTGAGTACCACGTCATGGACGGCGGCATCATCACCGTCAACACCGAGACCGCCGCAGCCCTGGACCTGGACTACAGCGCTTTCAATGATCTGGCCGGCACCGTGGTCGAAGTTGAGACCACCGCCGAATAAATCTTAACTCCCCAAAGGGAGGTGCAGGCAAGGCCCACGCCGAGCTGCCCTCCCTTTTTATGCAGTACCCCATTAAATCAGGAAGGACGTTTTGCCCATGTTTACCGCTGCAACCGTCTTCAGTGCGCTGGAGCTTGGCTTCATCTACGCACTGGTGGCTATGGCGCTGTTCCTCAGCTTCCGTATCTTAAATATCGCCGATATGAGTACCGACGGCACCTTTACCTTGGGGTGCGCGGTCTCGGCTACCGCCGCGGTGGCCGGGCACCCGGTGCTGGGTCTGTTTTTGGCTATTGGCGCCGGTGCGGCTTCCGGCTTTGTCACAGCCACTTTGCAAACCCGCCTGGGCGTGCCGTCGATCCTCGCCGGCATCATCACCAACACGGGGCTGTACACCGTCAACCTGGCGGTTATGGGCTTTTCCTCCAACGTGCCAATGCTGAAAACGCAGACCATCTTTACAATGGCGCAGGCGCTTTTTGGCGATGTGTTCCCGTACAAGCTGCTGGTAGCCGCGGTCATCACCGTGGTCGTCTGCCTGCTGTTGATCCTGTTCCTGGGCACCCGGATGGGCCTTTCCATCCGCGCCACCGGCGATAACCCCGACATGGTGCGTGCCTCCTCCATCAACACGGCGTTCACCATCACGATTGGCCTGTGCATTTCCAACGCCATGACGTCCCTTTCCGGCGCCGTACTGGCCCAGTACCAGAAATCTGCCGACATCAACCTGGGCACCGGCATGGTGGTCATCGGCCTGGCGTCCCTCATCATTGGCGAGACGCTGTTTGGCCGTGGCGGCATGTGGGCCAAGGCCGCGGCGGCTGTGGCAGGCAGTGTCATCTACCGCTTCATCATCGCGCTGGCCCTGCGCGCCAACGTCCCGTCGGAGTGTCTCAAGCTGATTTCCGCCGTCATCGTGGCGCTGGCCATCGCCGCCCCCACCATCCGGTCCCGCGCGGCGTTCCGCCGCCGCCGCTCCCAAGCCGAGAAAGAAGGTGCCCGCCGTGCTTGAACTGAAAAACATCAGCAAAACCTTTAACCCCGGCACCGTCAACGAAAAGCTGGCTCTGCAAAAGATCGACCTGAACTTGAAAGACGGCGACTTTACCACCATCGTCGGCTCCAACGGCGCGGGCAAGTCCACGATGTTCAACGCCATTGCAGGCGAGTTCATCTCGGATACTGGTACCATCACGCTGGATGGCCAGGACATCACGTTTATGCCGGACTACCGCCGCTCCAAGTACATCGGCCGCATGTTCCAGGACCCGCTGCGCGGCACGGCCCCCCACATGACCATTGAGGAAAACCTAGCGCTGGCCTACCTGCGGGCATCCGGGCACACGTCGTCCTTCTCCCGCATCTCCAAAAAGGATCGCAACCTCTTTGCCGAGAAGCTCTCCGCCCTGGGTCTGGGGTTGGAGGACCGCATGAAACAGCCCGTCGGCCTGCTCTCCGGCGGCCAGCGCCAGGCACTGACCCTGCTGATGGCGACCCTCGTCACCCCCAAGCTGCTGCTGCTGGACGAACACACCGCCGCTTTGGACCCCGCCACGGCGGAAAAGGTGCTGGATCTGACCAAAAAGATTGTGGCGGAGAACCACATCACCTGTCTGATGATCACCCACAACATGCACGACGCCCTTACCTTGGGCAACCGCACGCTGATGATGGACCATGGCCGCATCGTGCTGGACGTAGCCGACGAGGAGCGCGCCCACATGACGGTAGACGGCCTGCTGCAGCGCTTTGCCGAGAACGTCGGCCACGCACTGGACAACGACCGCATCTTGCTGAGCGCGGAACAATAAATTACCGCCCCTTGAAGGCCCTCTCTGGGAGAGGGCCCCCGCGAAGCGGGTGGGGGAGAGAGCTTAAGGCAAAGTTTCTCCCTTCGGCTCTTCGGGCCACCTCCCTCGCAGAGGGAGGCTTTTCAGCACATATAGCAAAAGCACCGTTGTACGTAAATCTTACGTACAGCGGTGCTTTGTTTTTTATCTGCTATTGGTTATACTGCTTTACCCGGCCAGTTATCGGTTTGCCCCGCAACTTCTCCGTCCGTGCCCAGCCACAGCACGGCCTGGCCGTTGTCATCGGCCACCTGCCGGCTCTGCTCCGGCGGCAGGCAGAAAAGGGCGGTGGAGAACAAGTCTCCCAGCCCCTCATCCGGGCTGGAATACACCGCAACGCTGCTGTAATAGGCAGCCGGGCAGCCTGTGGTCAAATCGATCAGGTGGGAGTAGCGTTTACCCTCGTAGGTAAAGTACCGCTGATAATCACCGCTGACGATCAACGAGTCGCCGCCGGTCAGCTCCACGGTCTGCACGTACTGCGGCGCATCCTCACCGGGCCAGGGGTTTTCCACCCCCACGCGCCAGGCACTGCCGTCGGCCTTGGGGCCGGTGGTATAGACGTTGCCGCCCATGTTCAGCAGGGCATGGGTCAGCCCGCGCTCCCGGGCTGCTTGGCCCGCCTGCACGGCGGTGTAGCCCTTGGCGGCAGCTCCCACATCCAGCGTCATGGCCGGATCGGAAAAGGCCACAGTCAGGGTGCCGGAGTCCAGCAGCAGGTCGTCCAAATCGCAGTGCTGCAGGGCTTCGGAGATGGCATCTGCCGCAGGCGGGGCAGGATTCTCGCTCTCGCGGGCATCGTGCCACAGGCTCAGCACAGCCCCCGCCGCAATGTTCACCGCACCGCCCGCCAGTGTCTTACCGCTGGTCTTGCACAGCTGCAAAAAGTCGAATAACTCCCGGCTGACCTGCACCGGTTCCTGCCCGGCACGGGCGTTGACGTCGTACAGGTTCACCATGCCGTCGTAGTGATGGTAAATGTCAAACAGCTGGTGGTAATGCTCCAAATCGTCGTGCAGGGCATCGGCCTGGGTGTCCCATTCTTCCTGGCTGGCGGCGTAGCCCTGCACCATCGTGACAGTGTCAAACATGTCAAACCAGCTGGCGCTGTACAGCTTTTGCTGGGGCGTGCAGGCGGTCAGGGGCAGGGCCCAGGCCAGGCAGATCGCCGCCAGCCCCAGAGCCAGCAGCCGCTTCATGCTTTGCCCCCGGCCACGGTCTCGTGCTCGCTGTTCAGCTCTTGCAAAAGCTGCAGCAGCGTCCAGTTTTTGCTGGTAGGGGTCACCATGCCCCGCAGCGGGAACTCCGCCCCGCCCGCCTTGACGAGGTCTAGGAAATGCCCCAGCTCGCCGGTATCGTGGCGCAGGCCGCTCACGATCATGGCGGGGCGGTCGCTGACCTTAATGAGCGGCGCAAAGGCAGGGGAGGGCAGCCCCCGGCACAGGTCGCCCACCTTGGCGGCCAGGTCGCCGTCCCCGGTGCAGCGGATCTTCAGCTTATAGGCCCGCGCTGCATGGGCCAGGGCGTCGTACCCGGCACTTTTCTCGTCAAACCGCCACAGCAACACACACCGCGGCTCCTGGATGATACGTGCTTTCATAAACATACCTCATACTTAAAAAGGCGCACCGCCATGTAACGGTGCGCCTTGGCTTTTAGTTTACAGGTCGGGGTGGTACTCTTTGCAGGTGCACTTTTTCCACTTCAGGCCGCTGCCGCAGGGGCAGGGATCGTTGCGGCCGATCTTGGTCACGCGCACGGGGGCGGCCCCCTTGGTGCCAGCTTGGGTGGGGGCACCCTCGCCGGTGGGCTTGGCGATCTGCTCACGCTTCGGCTCGGCGTTCTGCTGGCGGATCTCGATGGTCAGCAGCATGTGCACGGCATCCTCACGGATGGAGGCGATCATCTCATCGAACATGGCAAAGCCTTCAATGCGGTACTCGACCACGGGGTCATGCTGGCCGTAGCCGCGCAGGCCCATGCCCTGCTTGAGCTGATCCATGTTGTCGATGTGATCCATCCACTTGGAGTCGACGTTGCGCAGCAGGCAGATACGCTCCAGTTCGCGCATTGTCTTGGAGCCGTACTTCTTCTCCTTGGCGGTCAGGATGTCCATGCCGCGCTTATACAGCTCATCGGCGATGCCCTCCTTGGTCAGATCCTCCAGCTGGTCCTTGGTGTAGTTGAAGTCACTGGGCAGGCACAGCCAGTTCATGAAGTGGCGGCGCAGACCGGCGAAATCCCAATCGTCGGCGGTCTCACCGTTCAGGTAGTTGGTGCAGGCGTCGTCGATGGACTGGCGCATCATCTCATGCAGCTTGTCGCTGATGTCCTCACCATCCAGCACCATCTGGCGCTGTTTGTAGATGATCTCGCGCTGCTGGTTCATGACGTCGTCGTACTGCAGCACCTGTTTACGGATGGCAAAGTTGGAGGCTTCCAGCTTCTTCTGGGCGCTCTCGATGGTGTTGGTGATGAGCTTGTTCTCGATGGGCACATCCTCTTCCAGGCCCAGGCTGTCCATCAGGTTCTGCACGCGCTCACCGCCGAAGATGCGCATCAGGTCATCTTCTAGGCTGAGGAAGAAGCGGGAAGCACCGGGATCGCCCTGACGGCCGGCACGGCCGCGCAGCTGGTTGTCGATACGGCGGCTCTCGTGGCGCTCGGTACCGATGATGAACAGGCCGCCGGCCTCGCGCACAGCAGCAGCTTCGCGCTTGATTTCCGGCTCAAACTCCTCGCACAGCTCCTCAAAGCGCTGGCGGGCATGCAGTACGGCGGCGTCCTCGGTCTCGGCGTGGCCGTCGCACTCGGTCATCAGGTGCTCCAGCTGGGCGTCGATGGTCTCCTCCGGCGGGGTGGGCAGCTCGGTACCGGCAGCCTTGGCGCGGGCCTTGGCGTGCTCGTACTCGTCTTTCAGCTGGGCCAGGTCCTTGGTCAGGTCGCGGCTCAGCTCCTTGCGCAGAGCGGCCTTGGCCATGTAGGACACGTTGCCGCCCAGCATAATATCGGTACCACGGCCGGCCATGTTGGTGGCGATGGTCACAGCGCCCTGCTTACCGGCCTGGGCGACGATCTCGGCTTCGCGCTCGTGCTGCTTGGCGTTCAGCACGTTATGCTCGATGCCCTTCTTCTTCAGCAGCTTGGAGAGAGCCTCGCTCTTTTCGACACTGACGGTGCCGACCAGAACGGGCTGGCCCTTGGCGTGGCATTCGGCCACCTGCTCGATGACGGCGTTGTACTTGCCGTTGACGGTCTTGTACACGCTGTCCGGCAAGTCCTTTCGGGCGCGGGGCTTGTTGGTGGGGATGCTGACGATGTTCAGGCCGTAGATCTCGCTGAACTCGTCAGCCTCGGTGGAAGCCGTACCGGTCATACCGGCCAGCTTGTCATACATACGGAAGTAGTTCTGGAAGGTGACGGTGGCCAGGGTCTTGCTCTCGGCAGCAACGGTCACGCCTTCCTTGGCCTCGATGGCTTGGTGCAGGCCGTCGTTGAAGCGACGGCCATACATCAGACGGCCGGTGAACTCGTCAACGATGATGACCTCGCCCTCTTTGACGATGTAGTCGATGTCACGGTGCATAACGCCGCGGGCTTTGATGGCGCCGTCAATGTAGTGGCGCAGGGACATATTGTCGGCGTCGGCCAGGTTCTCCACATGGAAGAAGGCTTCGGCCTTCTGCACGCCGGATTCGGTCAAAGTAGCGGTCTTGCGCTTTTCGTCCACGACATAATCGCCGTCGACCTGCTCCTCAGCGGCTACCTTGTCGTCCAGTTCCACGATAACGCTCTTCTTCAGTGTTTTGGCAAAGTCGTCGGCGCGCTTGTACATCACGCTGGAGTCCTCGCCCTTGCCGCTGATGATCAGCGGGGTACGAGCTTCGTCGATGAGGATGGAGTCCACCTCGTCGACGATGGCGTAGGCGTGGCCGCGCTGCACCATGTTGGCCTTGTAAACGACCATGTTATCGCGCAGGTAATCAAACCCGAACTCGTTGTTGGTGCCGTAGGTGACATCAGCAGCGTAGGCGGCCTTACGGTCGTTGGCCTCAACGCCGTGCACCACCAGGCCGACGGTCAGGCCCAGGAAGCGGTAGACTTTGCCCATCCACTCACTATCGCGGCGGGCCAGGTAATCGTTGACGGTGATAACATGCACGCCTTTGCCGGTCAGGGCGTTGAGATAAACGGGCATGGTGGCCACCAGGGTCTTGCCTTCACCGGTCTGCATCTCAGCGATGCAGGCGCGGTGCAGCACAATGCCGCCGATGATCTGCACGGGGTAGGGCTTCATGCCCAGCACACGCCAGTCAGCCTCACGGCAGACGGCAAAAGCCTCGGGCAGCAGGTCGTCCAGCGTTTCGCCTTTTTCCAGGCGCGCCTTGAACTCGGTCGTCTTGGCCTGCAGCTGCTCGTCGGTCAGCTTCTGCATCTCCGGCTCCAGGGCCAGGACCTTGTCCTTCAGCGGGTTGATGCGCTTCAGTTCCTTGTCCGAGAAGGAACCAAACAGTTTTTCAAAAAAAGACATTATAAAATCCCCTGTATTTTCCGCCGCCCGGGACAGGGCAGCTATATAGCACTTACATACTTTACTATAATACACCCGCACAGGGCTTGCTGTCAAACCTGCGCGGGTGTATTTACAAATATATTTAGTTTTTAGCCTTGGCGGGCAGGCTCAGCAGCACCAGCATCAGGAAAATACAGCCAAAACCCATGGCATCCCACACGGTAAAGGGGCTGCCCAGCACAAGCGTGCTGATGATGGCGGCGGTGACCGGCTCGGCAAAGCTGTACAGGCTCGACCGCTGGGGGCCGATGAGCGGCACGCCTGACATGTACAGGCTGAACGCCAGCACGTTGCCCAGCACCACCACGGTAAAGATGCCGAACACCCCCATGGCGGTGGGCACGTAGTTCATCGTCCAGGGGCGGAAGATGAGGGCGAACATCGTGCCGCCCATCAAGAATGCCCAGCCCTGCAGCATGGGGGTGGGGTACTGCTGCTGCAGCTTTTTGGGCCACATGGTGTAGATGACCACGCAGCAGGCGCTGGCAATGCCGGACAGCAGCGCGGCCGGGCTGATGGCCAGGTCGGTCAGGCTGCCGTGAGTGGTAAGCAGAAACACGCCGATGAGGGCCAACAAAATGCTGCAAATTTCAAACAGACGCGGCCCGCGGTGCTGCTGGATGCAGACCACCAGCAGGATGATGACGGGGGAGAGGTCCTGCAAAATGGTGCCCATACCCGCGCTGGAAAGCTGGATGGTCAAAAAGTAGGTGAACTGGCAGCAGCTTACGCCCGCCAGGCCGTAAATGAGCAGATCCAGCAGGTTGCGGGGATTTTTCTTCGCATTCCAGGGGTCGAACAGCATCCTGCGGTCCTTGATAAAGTAGAACGTGCACAAGATCAGCCCTGCCAGAAACAGCCGGATAGGCACCAGCCAGGTGGAGTCCATGTTTTCGCGGGTGAACAGGTACTGTCCCATGCAGCCAGAAACACCCCAGCATGCCGCACCACCCATCGTCAGGCAGGCGCCTTTTACACGGTCAGACATTTTACCTTCCCCTTACTATAATGCTTTACCCCAAGATCAGCTGCGCGGCTTCGCGCAGGCCCTCTACTACCGGTGCGCCGGTGGCTGCCAACGTCTGCCGGTTCTGGTGGCCGCTGCATTGCAGCACACAGGCCGTTCCCATGGCCTGCGCCACCTCAAAATCGTGTACCGAATCCCCGATCATCACTGCGCGGGCAGGGTCGATGCCCTCCTCCTGCATAAAGCGCTGGCCCAGTTCCACCTTACTTTTTGCGTAGATGTCGCCCAGACCCAGCAGGCGGTCAAAGTAACCCGTCACATGGCGTTCCCCGGCCTGGCGGGTCAGCGTGGGCACCGGGCTGGCCGATAAGATCACCTGCCGCAGCCCCGCCGCGCGGAAGGCATCCAGCGCTTCTATCGCGCCCTCTGCCAGCGGGCAGGCCGCGCTGGCGGGGATGTAATCGTCCATATATTCCTCGGCCAGCATGGCAAAGCTGTGGCGGCTGAAATCAAACCCGGCGCGGACGTAATATTCTTCAATCGGGAAACCAAAAATTGCCCGGTACTGATCGCGGTCGTACCGCTGCGGATAGGCATGCTTTTCTAGCAGACGGTTGAGCGCGTCTACGCAAAGTTCCACATCATCCAGCAGGGTACCGTTCCAATCCCACAAAATCAGTTCCGGGCGCATAGGTTACCTCATTATTCTTCTGTAAAGATCTTCTTCAGGCTGGCGTTGGTCTCGATCAGCTTGACCAGGGCCACGCCCAGGATCGTGCAGCTGATGACCTCGCCGATGCCGACCGTGACCGCATTGAACGCAGCCATGGCGGCCGTGGGGGCACTATCCGAGAAGAAGAAGGTGATTTCGAACGCGCCCACGATAATCATATTAAAGATAACAGGCGGCAGGGACGCTGGAATGGCCAGCCCCTTGATGCGCACATCGCGCAGCTTGTAGGTGACCAGACAGGCCAGCAGGGTAGCCAGCGTGCCAAAGATGACGTCGATCACGGTCGAGCCCAGCAGGTTGGCCAGAAAGCAGCCCAGCGTGACACCGATGATATACTCGGTACCAAAGACAGGCAGCAGGCAGAATGCCTCGGCCACACGCACCTGCACCGCGCCGTAGGAGAACGGCTGCAGCACCAGGCACAGCACAACGTAGAGCGCTGCAATGACAGCACAGCGCACAAGGCGCTTGACGGACATGGATTTCTGATTCATACAATACTCCGGCGGATAGATTTTGACCGTATAGCAGACCGCCAGCCTGCCATCGGTTTGCGCCGCAAAACTGCGGCGGAGCCTAAAATCCTAAGTTGCTCAACAAAAGATTATTATAACAAAAGCCGCAGCCCCTTGCAATAGGCTGCGGCAAAAATCTCATTTTCCCTAGAGTTTTATAATCCTGACAAAGGCCGAAAGACCTTGAACCTGACCGAAAAGTACAAAAACATGAGTGCTGGCAGTAAAGAAATTAAAAAAAGTAAGCCCAGCGGAAAGAGAGAGAATAAAATGCTGTATCAGGTTATTGGCGTTGAGCGCAAAACTGGTGACTTCACCCCGAAAGACGAGCCCGACAAGAAAATCCACTACGATAACATCGTGTTCCACTGCGTGACCCTTAAACGGCTGGTTGGCTGTGCCGGTCAGAAGGCGGAACAGTGCGCCATCAAGGTCGTTGACTCTGCCGATATGCTCGGCTCGGTCGGCGCAATGGATGACCTTTCCAAGGTCATTGGCCACCAGTTTGACCTTGAAGTCAGCTTTGGCAAAATCAAGAGTTGGGAGCTTGTGAAGTGATTCCCGCCCCACCAGAAAACGCCCAGCCGCCACC